>Ga0208297_1001133_pt1 | contig 30958 bp, 27 predicted proteins | sample LMS_cellobiose_e_FD_187367 | JGI IMG/M metagenome (GOLD analysis project Ga0208297, IMG submission 187367) | Rumen-fistulated moose microbial communities from Alaska, USA - LMS_cellobiose_enrichment (SPAdes) (version 2) | ecosystem: Host-associated > Mammals > Digestive system > Stomach > Rumen... | reverse complement strand
GTTGATGACAGCGAGATCGCGCCACGGATTGCGCAGGCTTTCTTCAAGAAGGCGTCCGCCCATGGGGGTCTGGGTATGATCCAGAACGTGGCGCAGCGTGCCGACGCCTTTGCGCCCGTCAAGCCGCCTGAACAGCTCAAGATTGCGTTCGGTGATTTCGTCAATAATCAGATGGCGTCCCGTATCCAGCGGCTTGAATGGGCTGAGATGGCGCGTATCCTGCATCTGATTCTGCTCGATATAGGCCAGAAGAGCTCCGCAGGTTCGCAGCAGTTCCGGCGCATTGTCCAGGCCCAGCGCGCCCAGTTCCTGCACGCCCTGCGCCTGGAGAATGCGCTGTGCAGCGCGGGACGTATCAAAATACGGCTTGACCGGCAGGCGTACCAGAAGCGTTTCGCCCTCGCCTCCGCGCGCAAGCGTGGGGGGAACATCCATGGCTTCCGGCAGGAGAAGTTCGCGCGGGGACATTTTAAGCGTCCATTGCCAGAGGTCGGAGATTTTCCGTACCCTGACCCCCGACCAGTCGCCCGTGGAAACGTCAGCCCAGGCTACAGCTCCGGCCTCATCCTCCCGGCTCCAGAAAACAGCTGCCAGATATGAATGCCCTTTGGCTTCCAAGCTGCCGTCCTCGACGGTGGTCCCCGCGGTCAAGATTCGCGTAACAGCTCGTTTTACCAGGCCTTTTGCTGCGCGCGGATCCTCCATTTGGTCGCAAAAGACCACGGCATACCCTTTATTGACAAGCTGGTTCGCATAGGTCTGTGCGGCGTGCCAGGGGACGCCGCACATGGCGGTGGGGTTTTCCGCGTGGGGATTGCGTGAGGTCAGGGCAATCTGGAGTTCACGGGAGGCGATTTCCGCGTCTTTGAAAAAAAGCTCGTAAAAATCGCCCATCCGGTAAAAGAGCAGCGCGTGCGGATAGTCTTTCTTGATCGCGAGATACTGCTCGAACATGGGGGTCAGACGCCCTTGTGTTTCCGGGACGGATGACGCGTCAGCCTCCAGAGCGGAGGCGGGAAGGGGAGGCGTCAGCGGGATCTCAGGCATGGGCAACTCACAAAGGCTGTATAAAAAAAGGAATCTTTTCTGGCGCGCACCGGAAAAGATTCCCGTCCGGAAACAGGATCAGAACACTGTTCAGGCTTTTTGGGCGTCCATGCGGTCGGAAGCAGCGACGCGGGCCTCAGCCTGTTTGAGGCTGTCTTTGAGGGCCGCGATTTCGGCGGTCATGGCCTCAATTTTCTTGTCCGTTTCTCTGGTCTTGGCGTCGTCATCCTCGCGTGCCTTGCGGAGGCGGTTCAGTTCTTTTTCAAAACCGTTGGCACGCCGCTTAAGAAGGCTGGCCCGCGCCGACAGGGAAAGGCGATCCCAGAGCAGCATGAGCAGCGTGCACAGCGCACCCACCAGAAACGCGCCGAGCAGCAGGAAATAGCAGGGAACAGGCGTGGGGGTGGTGAAGGGTGGGATGAAGCGCAGGTCGAGTTTCAGCGGATACTTGACGGTAAATGCCTCCTGGTTGTCCACAAAGAACAGCATCACCAGGAAGAAGAGCAAAACCAGCAGCAGCACTTTGATATAACGCATAGCATCTCCTTGGCGTGTTTTGGCGAACCGGCGGAAAGAGTCGCACTCCTCAAAACATACACGTCGGCGTAAAGGGTTGCAAGCTTTTTACGGGGCAGAAGATCCCTTCAGTCTGCTTTTGAGGGTCCCCGGAAGCGGATATTTTCCTGTGCGAAGCGCGCGGCCTCCTGCCGCGTTCGGATAACGCCGTTGATCTGGGCAATCCGGATACGGTGCAGCAAGGTACCGAGCGAAGGCCCCGGCGGCATGCCCATCTGCTGCAGCTCAAAACCATCCAGCAGGGGCGGCAGAAGCCGCCATTCCCTGAGATGGCGCTCAATCAGGCTTTTTGCTTTTTCACCGGCCGGGGACGCGGCCAGCCAGACAAGAGCTTCTGGAGAAAACGGGGAAACGCGTTCGAAAAAATCGCCATTGGCGCAGGCGGTTGATGCGGCAAGTTTTTCCTGCATCCCGGCCAGTCTGGCGCACTGCGCGAGCATGTCAGCCGCATGGGCGTCGAGGCGCAGGCGCTTTGCCAGTCCTTTGTGCGCGGAGGGCGGCAGGTCTCCGGCCAGTCCGGCCAGCAGAAGAAGAAAGCGCGAGCGCGGGCCGTTCAGCACATCGGCAAACGCGTGAGCCTCGGTTTCCAGATGGAGGAAGAAGGACTCCTTTTCTTCGGTGACAACCAGCGAAGGATGTACGGCGGCAAGGATTCCGAGCCTGTTCAGCCGGACAAGGACATCGGCGGGCGCATCTTCTTCGGCGGTCAGTTCCAGCTCATGGCGGATACGCGTTCCGCTGACGGCGTCCAGATGCACAAGCGCCCGCGCAAGATATGCCTCATCTTCCCTGCCCAGATGAAAAGCGCAGCGTGTTTCAAAGCGCACGGCCCGGAACATGCGCGTGGGGTCGTCACGGAAACTCGCGGGATGGAGGACGCGCAGGCGGCGGGCGGCAAGGTCTTTTTGTCCGTTCAGCGGATCGAGGAGGGGCGAATCCGGTTTCGCCGGAAGAAGGACGGCCATGGCGTTGACGGTGAAGTCGCGCCTGGCAAGGTCGTCCTCGATGGCTGCGGGGACGACTTCCGGCAGGCAGGCCGGAACGGGATAGCTTTCCCGGCGGGCTGTAACGACGTCAAGCGTGCAGGGTTTGCCGGCGGTGTCGCAGTACTCGATGCGGTATGTGAGAAAGGCGCTGGGACCAGTGAGCGTGCCTCCCAGCCTTTCGCACAGGGCGCGGGCAAAGACGCTGACACGTCCTTCGGCCACAATGTCCACGTCGTGCAGGTGAACCGCCGGGCGGCAAAGCAGAAGATCCCTCACCAGTCCGCCGACGGCACAGGCGCGGACGCGCGTCGCCTCCGAGGCCTCACCGGCAAGGCGGAGCAATTCCCGCACCGCCGGCGGCAGGCGGTCCAGCGGGAGCGATGTCTGCGTCATGACGGATCCCGTATCGCGCGCAGGGCCTGAAGGCCGGCTTCGGCAAGGCTCCGGCATTGAGGATCCGGATCGTGTGCCGCGCCGAGGCGCAGGGCGCGGCGTGTCAGGGCGTCAAGCCCGCTGACGTCGGGAAGATCCGGCCACGCCTCGATAAGGCGCAGGATCGCGCGGTAGCATGAGCGGCGCAGAGGGGGATGCTCGCAGAAATTATCTGCGTGCCCTGTATCGATCACGTAGGAAATAAGTATCCGGCTGTACGTCGAGGCGATATCCCGTCTCGCGGCAAGGATTTCCCCGAAGGCTTCCGGAATTCCCCAGCCGATGTTTCCCGAATCTTCATTCATGTGCCACATGAGCCGCCGGATGATGTTGCGGACCTGCTCATTCCCGTCGGGTTCGTCGGCCAGTCTGGCAACCTGCCTGCCCAGGATTTTCGCAGCCCGTGTGGCGGCGGGATCGCCCAGCGGCAGGCAGGCGATGAGCGGACTTATCAGCAAAGCGGGAGGCCGCGTGTCCAGTTCTTTTGCGCGGGCGGACCAGTTGTCATCCGCCAGCAGTGCGCGAAGAGAAGTCTTCAGGTCCCGGAATGTGGGCATGGTCATCCTCTCAATTGTCCGCCGCGCAGGAAAGCGCTGCGCGGGCGGCAGGCAGCGCGTCCGCAATATCCGAAGCCAGATTGCCCCGCGCGGGAAAACGTTTGGCAAGAAGTTCACCCGCCGCGGCGTGGAGCAGCGCTCCGGCCTGTGCGGCCGCGAAAGCGGGCGCTCCCTGCGCCAGAAAAGCGGCGATGATGCCGGACAGCACGTCGCCGGCTCCGCCCACGGCAAGGTTGGGAACGGCGCGGGCGAGGACGCCGGTGGCCGATCCGGCCTGCCCGACAAGGGTTCCCGCCCCTTTCAGCAGCCAGACGGACGGCGCGAGCTCTTTCAGGACGGCCAGGGCTTTTGGCCGGTCATCCTGCACGGCGGCAACGGAAAGATCAAGCAGCGCCGCCGCCTCGCCGGGGTGTGGCGTCAGCACGTCGTTTTCATGCAAAAGCGAAAAGGCTTCCGCCGCCTTCAGCGCGGCGAGGGCATCGGCGTCAACGACAAAAGGCGGGCGATCCGGCAGCCTGAGCAGACGGATGACAAGCTCCGCCGCACCAGCGGAGTTTCCCAGCCCCGGCCCCAGCACGACGGCTCCGCAGCGCGCGCTGTGGGCGGCAATGGCGTCGGCCTGTTCCGGCGTCCAGTCTCCGCCGGGCAGAGGCAGGCTCATCAGGTCGGGGCATCCCCCGCGGATACGGTCAAGAAAAGCGTCAGGCGCGGCCAGAGTCACCAGACCTGCGCCGGCCCGCAAAGCGCCTGTTGCGGCAAGGCGGGCGGCCCCGGCGTAGCGCGGAGAACCGCCTGTCACCAGTACGTGGCCGGCCTTTCCCTTGTGAGGGAAGGAGGCGGGATCTGGCAGGAGGCGGAGGATATCTTCCGTTATCAGCCGGAAGGAAGGGGGAAGGTTCTCTTTGACGCTGTGCGGCATGCCGATGCGCCGGACAACAAGCCTGCCTGTGAAGGGCGCGGCTTCGGGAAGGACAATGCCGGGCTTGGCGGCTTCGAAGGTGACGGTGGCGTGGGCGCGTACAGCGTCGGGAGAGGGCTTTCCCGTCAGTCCGTTGAGCCCGGAGGGAATATCCAGCGCGAGGATGAACGACTGCCGCCGCAGATTGTTGACGCGTTTGACGAGAGCCTCTTCGAGAGGGCGCAGCAGGCCGTGAAAGCCCGTGCCCAGCAAGCCGTCCACGATGATGTCCGGTATGTCGGCTGGACCTTCGCGCAGCCATGATGCGGCCGGGATGAAGGGGACGCCGCTTTTTTTCGCCAGCCGGATATGCGTTCCCGCGGCGCCCCTGGCTTTTCCCAGGGGGTGGGTATGGACCACCACCGGAAAGGCGCCCTGATCGGAGAGATGCCGCGCGAGGCAGGCGGCGTCGCCGCCATTATTGCCGCCGCCCATGAAAAGCAGCGCCTTCTTGCCGGCGAGGGGCGGGGCAAGTTCTTCAAGCACATGCAAGGCCTCGCGGGAGGCGTTTTCCATAAGCGTCTGCGGGGCAATGCCGAAGGCTGCGGACTCGCGGTCCCATGCGGCCATTTCAGCAGGGGTCGGCAGTTCCGTAATCATGAGGTCTCCTGACAGATTGATTAGCCAAGCAGCATTTCATCCAGCGCCGCGCCGGCAGGGACAAACGGATAGACCAGCTCATCGCTGTCAGTGCGTATTTCAATGATGGCGGGATTGGGTGTCGCCAGTGCCTGCTGCAGAACAGGGCGGAGCTGGTCTGCGGTTTCGATGCGATAGCCTTCGGCGCCGAAAGCCTCCGACAGCTTCATGAAATCGGGCTGCGCGGAAATATCGACAGCCTGATAGCGGCAGGCGTAGAAAAGCCGCTGGAGCTGCCTGACCAGGCCAAGGGCGCGGTTGTTCAGAATCACTACTTTGACAGGCAGGCGATTGGCGGCGATGGTGACCATTTCCTGCATGTTCATCAGGAAAGACCCGTCACCGGACACATCGATCACCAACTTGTCGGGGAAGGCGAGCTGCGCGCCCATGGCGGCGGGCAGGCCAAAGCCCATGGTGCCCAGACCGCCGGAAGAAAGCAGCGTGCGCGGTTTTGTAAAAGGAAAAAATTGCGCCGTCCACATCTGGTGCTGGCCCACCTCGGTCGTCAGGATGGCGTCGCCGCCAGTGATTTCATACAGCGTTTCAATCACTTCCTGCGGTTTTATGGGCGCGCCCGGGGCCGTTTTCTCATAGGCGATGGGATGTTCGGCCTTCCATGCGGAGAGCTGGGCGTTCCATGGGCTGAAGCGCTGCGGCCATTCCTTTGGCGCGTCCGGCATGAATTTATCCAGCGCGCCGCACAGCGCCTCCATGGCCAGGCGGCAGTCAGCCACGACAGGCACGGCCACATCGACGTTTTTGCGGAGGGAAGTCGGATCAATGTCGATATGGATGATGGTGGCTTTGGGCGCGAAGGCGGACAGACGGCCGGTGACCCGATCGTCAAAGCGTACTCCCACGGCCAGCACCACGTCGGCATTGGTGACGGCCTTGTTGGCCGCGAAGGTTCCGTGCATGCCGAGCATGCCCAGCCACAGGGGGTCATTGCCGGGAAAGGCGCCAAGGCCCATGAGCGTCGATGTGACAGGAATCTGGTAGGTGCGCGCGAAACGGCGGATCAGGTCCGAACAGCCGGATGAAATGACCCCGCCCCCGACAAACAGCAGCGGAAAAGAACAGCATTCCAGCTCATCCACGGCCCGGCGCAGCTGGTTGCGGTTGGGGCGGCAGGTAGGATTGTAGCCGCGCATGTGCACCACTTCCGGCCAGATGAATTCCGCGCTGCCCTGCAGGATGTTTTTGGGCAGGTCCACAAGGACGGGCCCGGGGCGGCCTGCCCGCGCCAGATGAAAAGCCTGACGGACTATCCTGGCCAGCTCCTCGGTTTTTTTGACGATGTAGTTGTGCTTGGTGCAGGGGCGCGTAATGCCGGTAATATCTGCTTCCTGAAAAGCGTCGTTGCCGATGAGGTTTGTGGGAACCTGCCCTGTGAAAACCACAAGCGGAATGGAATCGCTGTTGGCGGTGGCGATGCCGGTGACGGTATTGGTCGCGCCGGGACCGGAAGTTGTAAACACCACGCCAACCTTGCCGCTGGCCCTGGCATAGCCGTCGGCGGCATGGACGGCCCCCTGCTCGTGGCGGACAAGCACATGGCGTATCTGCGGGTATGCGGGAAGCTGATCGTACAGTTCAAGAATCGTCGCGCCGGGAAAGCCGAAGACAATTTCAACGCCTTCACGGGCCAGACATTCAAGCAGGATGCGCGCGCCGTTCATTTGCATGGTTTCCTCCAAGTTCCCCTTATCTGTATCCGTTCGGCTGACGGCTGGCAAGTGTGCCGGGGGAAGAAGATGTTTTTGATAATCATTGCAGCCTGTTCCCCCCTATGGGAAAAAATCGGACAGGACACAGAAAGCGTTCGCGTGGCGGCGGTATCCGCAGCGGATGTTGTTCCCTGCCGGAGTGCTCCTGCGCGGGGCGGATTTCAACCAGAGACGCCATGCGGCGTCCAAGAGGAGGAATAATGCGTCAATTTGCACTGTTTGTGGCTGGTGTGGCGTTGTTTGTGGCTTTGGGAACTACCGTGGCCGAATCCCAGAATCCGCCCAGTTTGCTGATTGAGGAAATCAAGACGACCGGAGCCCTTCCCCCTCTGCCGCCGCTGCCCAAAGTCGGAAACGCCGCGGCGGGTAAAAAACTGTATCAGCGATGTGCGGGCTGTCATGGCCAGGTTCCCACTCATCTGATGGGATTGAGCGAAGGGGTGCTGATGGCGGCCATGCAGAATGTCCAGAGCGGAACCTTCACCGCTCCGAAAATCATACAGATGCAGGCCATGCTCAACAACATGACCCAGCCGCAGCTTGCGGATATCGCCGCGTATCTTTCCGGATTGCAGAACTGACGGCGCGCTTTGCCATTTCGGCATGTCGGTTCGGGGTGGCGCGCCATACGGAAAACGGGGAAGGGGTGCCTTCTCCGTTTTTTTGTTTTTTCCGCTTTTTGCGCGGGGAAGATACCCCGCAAAACTTGCCAGCCGGCATAAGGCGTGGTAGGGTCTCAACCCTTTAGAGGATGTTTTCATGACCGGAACAGAGGAGATTCCGAGCTCCTCCCGCGAGACGCTTGCCGCGGGAGTAAAGGCTCTCGCCGTGCGGCTGGGACTGATCTTCCCGGATGAAGCCCTTTTGGCGCTGATGGATCTCGCGGAGCTGCCGGAAGTCCTGGCGCGCCGTCTCAGGCAGGGCGTCACGCTGATCTATGCGGGGGAAGATCGGCTGACCGCGCTTCTTGTGTATCAGGGGCGGGCGTGGGGCCTTTTTGTCCACAGGCCGGATGTTGCGTTGCCGGAACTTCTGGATGATTTGAAAGAGTTCCGGCTTGGCTGGCTGCCCACTGAGGTGGTGCGCGGACAGGAGGGGCTTGGGTCGGTTTTTGCCGGTGAGATGCCCGCCGAGGCGGAAGGATTTGTCCCCGCGTTTGTCACCGGCAGGCTGAGGGGCAGACTGGCGGGGCAGGGGAAACTTGTGCCGCCCGTGGAAAGCGGCAGCTGAGCGCCGCAGGGTATTGGAGGACGGGACGCTCTTTGCGGCGTTTCGCCCAGCACATTCAACGTATCGGGACAGTGACAATGGAATGCTATGATCAGGCGGAGCAATGGGACAGGGAGACGATAGAAAAAGTTCAGGTTGAACGGCTGCGCGAGACTGTGGCTCAGGCCATGCGCGCGCCCATGTATGCCAGACGTTTCGCCGAGGCCGGAATCACCCCGGATCGCATCCGCACGCTGGACGACGCCAGGCGTATTCCTTTCACCACGAAGAACGATCTGCGCGAACAGTATCCGCATAACCTGGCCTGTGTCCCCTATGAAGATTTTGTCCGGATGCACTGCTCCAGCGGTACGACCGGATCGCCGATAGCCGTCTGCTATACGAAGGAAGATCTGGATTCCTGGGCCAGCCTGATGGCCCGTTCCATGTTTGTCGCCGGCGTGCGCAAGTCAGACGTCTTCCAGAACATGTCCGGCTACGGCATGTTTACCGGCGGGCTTGGCATCCATTACGGGGCTGAGCGCCTTGGCTGCCTGACTATCCCCGCGGGCGCCGGCAACTCCAAGCGCCAGCTCAAGCTGATGCAGGATTTTGGCACGACCGTGGCGCATATTCTGCCCTCCTACGCGCTGCACCTTGGTACGACGCTTAAGGCTGAGGGGGTTGATCCCCGTTCGCTTCCGCTGCGGCTGGCGCTGGTGGGGGCCGAGCCCTATACCGAGCGGACCCGCCGCCGCATTGAAGAGCTTTTTGATATTCGCGTGCACAACTCCTACGGTCTTTCCGAAATGAACGGCCCCGGAGTGGGAATCGAATGCGAAAAGCAGACCGGCCTGCATATCTGGGAAGATGCCTATCTCTTGGAGGTGGTCAACCCTGATACGGGCGAACCTGTACCCGACGGCGAGGTGGGGGAACTGGTGCTGACGACGCTGTGCCGGCGCGGGATGCCCATTCTGCGCTACCGTACCCGCGACCTGACGCGCATCATCCCCGGCGAATGCCCCTGTGGGCGCAAGCACCGCCGGGTGGACCGCATGCTGGGCCGCGCCGACGATATGATTATCGTCAAGGGGGTCAATATTTATCCTATGCAGGTGGAAGCCGTGCTGATGGGATTTGGGGAAGTCGGCAAGAATTACCTCATCGTGCTTGAGCATGAAGGCCTCAAGGACACCATGCGCGTGCAGGTGGAAATCCGTGATGAGCATTTTGTGGAAGACATGCGCCATCTGCACGGATTGCAGGATCGTATCGCCCGCGCGCTGCGTGATGAAATTCTGATCACGCCTAAGGTGGAGCTGGTCCAGAACAATTCGCTTCCGCAGAGCGAAGGCAAGGCCAAGCGCGTCCTCGATCTGCGCGAAAAGCATTGAACACGGTGATTCCTGGCTGAAAGGCCAGAAAAAGAAAGCCGGTTTGCCAAAGGGCGAACCGGCTTTCTTTTCGGCATGCTCGTTTTGCGCCTGCAGAAAGAGCGGCAGCGTTTCTTCATAGCCGCGCGGGGGTGAAAACGAATCAGCCCCTGAGATCTGCCTGGCGCGGCCGGCCCCTGCCCAGCAGCGCCTGGAAGCCTTCCTCATCCAGCACAGTGACGCCAAGGGCCCGCGCCTTGTCGAGTTTTGAACCGGGCGCTTCACCGGCGATCAGTATATCCAGCCTGCGCGAAACGCCGGAGGCGATTTCCGCGCCCGCGTCCTCGGCGAGTTTTTGCGCCTGGGCGCGCGGGATGCTCAAGGTGCCCGTGAACAGAATTTTTTTCCCGGCAAGCGGCAGGCTTGCTTCATCTGGCGGCGGAGCGGGCGCGGCCGCGCGGGGATTCACCCCGAGTTCGCGCAGCGCTGCAAGAAGCTCCTGGTTGCCCTTGTCCGCGAAAAAATCCGAGATGGCGGCGGAGACTTCCGGGCCAATGTCCGGCAAGGCTTCCAGTTCCTCGCGCCCCGCGGCAGCGAGGGCGGCCATGTCCGGGAAGGCGCGCTCGAGGGTACGGGCGGTCTGTTCGCCCACATGGCGGATGCCGAGACCTGAAATAAGCTGGTGCAGCGCCGTGTCTGTTTTCGCCCGGTTCAGCGCTTCAATCATGTTTGCGGCCAGTTTCGGCCCCATGCGCTCAAAGCGCAGCAAATCCTCCGCGGTCAGCGTGAAAAGGTCCGCGGGCGTGCGGACGCGGCCGTTGTCCACCAGTGTGTTGATCCAGCGCTGGCCGAACCCACCGATATCCAGTCCCGCCTTGGAGACAAAGTGGCGCAGGGATTGCCGGATAACCGCCGGACAGGATACGTTGACACAGCGCCAGGCGGCTTCGCCTTCAATGCGGCGGACAGGGTGGCCGCATACGGGACAGAGCGTGGGAAAGCTGAAAGGCTGGGCCCCGGCCGGGCGCTTTTCGGGAATATGGCCCACAACTTCGGGAATCACGTCGCCGGCCCGCTGGATAATGACCGTATCGCCAATCCGGACGTCGCGGTTTCGGATTTCATCTTCGTTATGCAGGGTCGCGCGGCTTACCATGACGCCGCCTACGTTGACAGGCGCGAGTTCGGCCACAGGGGTCAGCACGCCCGTACGTCCCACCTGCACTGTGATGTCAAGCAGCTCTGTCGTTACCTGCCGGGCGGGGAATTTCCATGCAATGGAAAAGCGGGGGGCGCGCGCCGTGAAGCCCAGAACATCCTGCACGTCAAGTTCATTTTGTTTCAGAACCACGCCGTCGATTTCATAAGCCATCGAGTCCCTGAGCGCGGCGATGCGGGCGTAGTAGTCGGCGCATTCCTCCGTCGAGGCGCATAATTTGCCGTCAGGAGGCGTATCAAAGCCGAACCCGCGCAAGGCGTCCATGACGTCGGAAAACGTGTGCCAGCGGCGGGGGCCCGTGACTTCGCCAAGGCCATAGGCAAGAAAATGCAGCGGCCGCTTTGCCGTTTCACCGGCGTCCAGCTGGCGGATGGAACCGGCCGCGGCGTTGCGGGCGTTGGCGAACACTTTGCCGCCTGAGGCGCGCTGCTGCTCGTTGAGTCTGGCAAAGTCCTCCCTGCCCATGATCACTTCGCCGCGTACCTCAAGCAGGGCCGGAGCCCCCGGCCCCAGATCAAGCGGAATGTTCCGCACGGTGCGCACGGCGGCCGTGACAATTTCGCCTTCTTCGCCGTCGCCGCGGGTCAGCGCTTTGCTCATCCGGCCATGCTCGTACACGATTTCCAGGGCGAGTCCGTCCATTTTCGGGTCGCACCAGAAGGCGCGGGGCATGGCGCGCAAAGGCTGTCCCTGATCGGCAAGCGCCTTTTCCCATGCGTTTTCCATGCGCTGGACAAACGAAAGCCATTCCTCGGCGGAAAAGACGTTTTCCAGCCCGTACATGCGGTGGCGGTGTTTTTCTTTTTCCAGCCCCGGCAGCGTCTGGCCGCCTACGCGGGCCGTCGCGGACGCCTTTTCACGCAGCTGCGGGTAGCGCCGCTCCAGTTCTTCCAGTTCGCGGAAAGCGGAATCATATTCAGCGTCGGAAATTTCCGGCGCGTCCAGCGTGTGGTAGAGGTAATTGTGCCGGGCGAGGAAAGCCCGGAGTTCGCTGGCACGCTTTTTTTCGGCCGGGGAAGGGATAAGGGAGAGCTGCATGTCATCCACCATCAGAAGAAAGTCCGGCAGGGCAGACGCAGAATATCGCCGATTCCTGCGGCTGACAAGGGCAAGCGCCCGTTTATCCCCGCGCTGCGGCTCCAAGGTTCAGAATCCATCCGGCACAGGTGAAGAAAACAAGAAGAATGCCCGCCAGGAGCGCCAGCAGGCGGGGGCGCATGATCTGTTTCAGCATGACAAATTCCGGCAGGCTGACCGCGACGGCGCTCATGCCGAAAGCCAGCGCCGTCCCTGCCGGCAGCCCCTTCATAAGCAGGCTTTCGAGAATGGGGACGATGCCGGTGACGCTGGTGTACAAAGGAATGCCCAGCCCCACGGCCAGCGGCACGTTCCACCATGCGCCCTGACCCAGCCATGTCTCAATCCATTCACGCGGCACATACCCGTGCAGCAGCGCGCCGATGCCCACGCCAATAAAAACCCATCGCCAGACGCGGCCCACAATCTGTCTGGTTTCGGCTGCGGCGAAATTGTGGCGCTCTTCAATGGAGAAACGGGATGTGCGGTGCAGGGTGAAAAGATTTTTTTCCGGCGTCAGCAGAAAAGGCTGAAGCCAGCGTTCCGCGTGCAGCGCGTCCATGACGATGCCGCCAAGCATCCCTGCCAGAAGTCCCAGCGCCACATAGATGACAGTGAGCTTCACGCCGAGCAGGCCCCACAAAAGGACGACGGCCACTTCGTTGATCATGGGCGAAGTGATCAGAAACGCGCAGGTAATGCCAAAGGGAATGCGCGCCCCGGCAAAGGCCACGGCCAGAGGCACGCTTGAGCAGGAGCAGAACGGCGTTACAGCGCCAAAAAGCACTCCCAGCGCATACCCGGCGAGCCGCCGTTTGCCGCTCAGTATTGTCCTGATCCGTTCTGTATTCAGTCCCGCGCGCAGCCAGCCGATCACATAGACCAGAAGCGCCAGCAGCAGAAGGATCTTTGCCGAATCATAGAGAAAAAAAGCCAGGGCTGCGCCAGTTCCGGAGTGAATGTCCAGCCCTGCCGCATCGCTGATGAGCCAGTTCGCGGCGGGTTCCAGGGACACATAAGCGCACAGCCATGCCCCCAGAAGACAGACGCAGGTGCGCCAGTACACCGTGTGATTGAACGCGCGGGCAGTATTTGCCGGGCGTGAGGAAAAAAGGCTGCCCATGTCAGTTTCCCAGAAGAACGTCCAGTGCGTTTATCCGCGTGACGCCGCGCGCGAGGCGGGAAAGACGGAATCCGCCTGGGAAAATGCCTTTTCCGGGAAGCGGGACGGGTTTGTCATTCATCCCAGAAGACCCGTGTCACGCTTGGCGGCGTCGGCCTGCCAAAGTGGTTGGCGGCAATGAACGCCAGGAAGGAAACAACGACAGTGGGAACGATGGCATGGGTGCCGAAAAAGGAAAATTTGCTTACAGTTATGGCGATGAATACGCACACGCCAGCCAGCATGGAAACAAACGCGCCCGTGGCGTTGGCTTTTTTCCAGTACAGGCCGAGAATGATCGGCCACAGGAACACGGCTTCAAGCCCGCCAAAAGCAAAGAGATTGATCCATACCAAAAGGTCGGGCGGGTTGAAGGCGGCCAGAAAAACCAGCGTTCCCGTCGCGAGGGTACAGCCAAAACTCACCCGGCGGATATTTTTTGCTGAAATGCGTGAAGCGTCGTTTTTCAGCCTGTACCTGACATACAGGTCTTTGATGATGGCGGCGGAGATCAAAAGCAGCATGCTGTCCACCGTGGACATGATGGCCGCCAGGGGACCGGCCACAAAGACGCCGGCCCAGAAGGGGGGCAGCAGTTTGACAATGAGTGTGGGAATGACAAGATCGCCTGAACTGAGATCCGGAAGCACGGCGCGCCCCAAAGCGCCTGCCAGATGCATGCACAGCAGCAGAAAGCCGATGATGAGGGTGCCCAGAATCATGGCGGAGTGCATGGACTTTGAGTCTTTGTAGCCAAAGCAGCGCTGGGTGGTCTGGGGCAGGCCAAGAATGCCAAGCCCGACCAGTATCCAGAAGGAAAACAACATAGGGGCGGGGATGCTTCCGCCCGCTCCGGACGGGGAGATAAGACCGGGATCGATGCCCTTGAGCGTCTGAACCGCCTGTTCCATGCCGCCTCCGGCATGCAGCACGGCGAGCAGGACAACAACAGAGGCCACGACCATGACAATGCCCTGCAAGGCGTCCGTCAGAGCCACCGCGCGGAATCCCCCTACAGTGGTGTACAGAACCACGCTGAAGCCGAAAATGCCCAGCCCCACGGCATAGGGATACCCGGTGACAGCCTGGAACAGCCTGGCGCCGCCGATGAACTGGGCCAGGATGGAGGCTGCAAAGAACACAAGGACAGCCACGGAACAGAGAATGACCACAACGTCGCTCTGATAGCGGGCGTACAGGAAGTCCGTGATGGTTACGGCCTTCAGCCGCCGCGCGAGGATGGCAAAGCGCTTGCCGAGGACGCCGAGGGTCAGAAAGGTTGTGGGAACCTGAATCATGGCAAGCAGCACCCAGCCCAGCCCCAGTTTGTAGGCCACGCCGGGGCCGCCGATAAAACTGCTGGCGCTGGTGTAGCTGGCGATGATGGTCATGGCCAGCACGAAGCCGCCCAGCGTCCGGCTGCCGATGAAATATTCCTCAATGAAGCCGGAGCCGGAAGCCTGTTTCGTAAAACGGCGCTGCACCCAGAGGGCAATGCCTATGGTCAGGACGAGGTAGCCGATGAGCGGCACAAACATGCTGTTCATTGCCGCTCCCCGTTTTCATCGTCATGCCGGGTTTCAGGCGCATCAAGGGGAATGTCCGCGAAGAAGCGGCGCAAGACCAGCCACAGAAGAAGCGTCATAACCGGATAGCCAAGCACGCAGCTGTAAAAAAACCATGCCGGCATGCCCAGCACATAGCTGTATTCGTCAGGCGAACCAGAGCCAAATCCGAAAGCAAAGAAAGTCCACCAGAGGAAAAAGAACAGGTAGAGGCCAAGCGTGATGAGAGCCTCGCGATCTGCCTGCTTGAAGGCGGCCCGCATGTGTCAGTCCTCGAAAGGTTATATGAATACGGAAAAAAGAAGCTGTGGAAGCCTAATAAGTCTTGATGTACTCGTCAAGGTTTTCGGCCGTGCAATTCCGGCTTACCCAGAAGGCGGAAGCCCAGATCATCAGGGCTGTGGCCTGCGTATCGTCGAGCTGCCTGATTTTGGCTTCCAGCAGCGGGCGGTTCGCATTGTGGCGGGTGTGGATCTGGCCGGATTCGCAGGCGTTTGACACCTGAAGGAGCAGATAGGACTGGCGGGTGTGCTCCGGAAGAAGGCGGGTGTCACGATAGGCTTCAATAATGGTCTTCAGCTCGCCGCTGCTGAAGCGGCTTTTGATGCTGTTGATCGAGCGGAAAAAAGTATCCACAGCCCATGGCAGGATGAATTCGGCGCCGGCGCTTTTGGTCCGGAAATAATCCTTCAGCCAGCGTTCCTGCTGATCGTTGATGCGGGCGGCGACCTGCGGCATGACTTTCTCCAGCGCTGCGGGGCATCCCGGCGGATGGCCCCGGAAAAATGACGGGAATCAGAAAAGACCGGTGATGCGGCCCCTGGCTATGGCCTGCGCGCTCATGAGCGTGTCCCCGTTCAATGTCTGCACAAGATAATCCTTTCTCAAAAAAAATTCAAGACATTTTCTAGAGTCCGCATCCGGCAAGCCCCCTCACAAAGCGGTGATCCCCGGAACGTCGGGGACCGGAACCGGCGGCGGGGTTGACAGCCCGGGCCAGATGGCGTGGTACACCATGCCAAGCATGAATACGCCGATGGCGCACTTGATGATAATGCCGAAGAAACGGCCGACCAGGGCGCCGCGCGCGGCGCGGGATGCTTCGGCGTCGGAACGCCCGCGGAAGCGCTCCAGCGCGTAGCAGCCTCCCCACGCGCCCAGAAAGGCCCCGATAAGCGCGCCGAATCCAAAAAGAAAAGGCAGGCCGACAAGCGCGCCGATAAAGGCGCACACCAGTCCGGCGAACATGCCGCCGGTGGTGGAACCGTATTTCTTGGCGCCCCAGCACTGCGCGATATACTCGACAAGTTCTCCGAGCAGGGCAAGCCCGATAAGCATCAGGAAGAACACAAGCGGCATCTCGCCTGGATTCGGGTTCAGAAAACGCCACAGGATCGCAAGCCCGACAAAGATCCAGTTGGCGGGCAGGGAGAACAGGTTGAGGAGTAAAACAAACCCCAGCAGAAAGAGGAATCCGACGGCAAGCGTTGTGCTCATGAAATACAGTTCCGGATATTGCGGTTATGTGATGCGGGAGCCCTTATGAGGGAAAAGCCGCCTGCGCGCGCAGGGAACCCGGCGGGCGGCGGGGGCGGAAAGCGTGCCGCCTGGCTGAACGGCGCGGCCGCCTGTTTCAGAAACGGAAAAAGATTCTGTCCTGAATACGAGTGTAGGGGAAATTCGTGCGGTTGACAAGGGAATGCGGTTGAATCCCTTTTTCCGCTTCTCTGCGGCCAGATACCAAAGGAGCCCGGAAATCTCCGGGCTCCTTTGGCAAAGCCGGAAAAACGGTTTCAGACCGCCTCAGACGACGCCATGTTCGCCGGGGCGCTCGTATTTGTCCTTGTGGTCCGCGTTGACGGGGATCATGTATTGTTCGGAGCTCCCGAGCTGCATCAGGATCGGCGAGCAGACAAAGATGGTGGAGAACGTGCCCACAATGACGCCGATGAGCATGGTCAGGGCGAAGTCGTGGATGACGCCGCCGCCCAGGATAAACAGGCTGAGACAAGCCGCGAGGGTGGTGACCGAGGTCATCACGGTGCGGGCAAGGGTCTGGTTTACGCTGATGTTGATGATCTTGCCGAGAGGCATGATGTTTTTGGGATCCTGCGCGCGGAGATTTTCACGGATGCGGTCGTAAATGATGATGGTGTCGTTCAGCGAATAGCCGACCAGCGTCAGCAGGGCGGCGATGATATTCAGGTCGAATTCCTTGCCCATGGCGGTCAGCAGGCCCACCGTGACCACGACGTCGTGGAGCAGGCCGATGATGGCCCCCAGGGCGAAATTGAGCCTGAGCCAGCCGCAGACGGCGAGCGTGACGGCAAGGCATGCGCAAACCCGCAGGGGCATGGACAGCCCGATGAAGCCCATGGCGTACATGGCGGCACCGAGAATGGCGGCCATGATGCAGGCGGTCATCCAGCGTTGTTCAAAACGTCCCGAGATATAGACCGTGATAAGCAGAAGCGCGTAGAAAATGGCTTCAAGGGCCGCGTTGCGCAAATCCGCCCCGACTTTCGGGCCGACGGTTTCCAGCCGCTGGATAACGGCGCTGTTGCCTTCAATTCCCTGCAGGGCTGTGGTGACGACGGAGCGGATTTCCTCATTGGCAAGCCCCTGCGGCGTTGAGAACCGCAGCAGGTAATCCCGTCCTGAATCGCCGTACTGCTGCACGGCAAGCCCTGGCAGATTGAGCCCTTTGAGCGTGTTTTTGATGGTTTCATCGCCGATGGGCCGTTCAAATTGCAGCTGGACGGCGGCGCCGCCGGCGAAATCGACGCCGTAGCGGATGCCTGAAAACAGCACGGTAAACAGGCAGAGGGCGATCAGGATGCCGGAAAGCAGGTAGCCGTAGCGGCGGATACCCACAAAATCAATATTCGTCTCTTTTCTGAAGAGGGAAAAGCCCATGACCGCCTCCTAGATGCTCAGGCTTTTGCCGTCGTTTTTGCTCATCCAGAGCGAGAACACTACCCGCGACACGAAAATGGCGGTGAACATGGAAGCGATGATACCAAGGGTCAGCGTGACGGCGAACCCGCGCACAGGGCCGCTGCCGAACTGGTACAGGATGGCCGCGGCGATAAGGGTGGTGATGTTGGAGTCCATGATTGAGATACTGGCCCGGTCAAAACCGGCGGCGATGGCATCCAGCGCCGCCGCGCCGCGCCTCAGCTCTTCGCGGATGCGTTCGAAAATAAGGACGTTGGCGTCCACGGACATGCCGATGGTAAGCACAATGCCGGCGATGCCGGGCAGAGTCAGCGTCGCGCCGAACGCCGCGAGTCCCGCCATGAGGAGCGTCATGGTGAAGATCAGCATGACGTCAGCCAGCACTCCGGCGAGGCTGTAATACAGCGGCATGATGACGGCTACGGCGAGAGCGCCGACCATGGCGGCCATAAGCCCCTTTTCGATGGATTCTTTGCCGAGGGAGGGGCCGACGCTGCGTTCTTCGAGGATGGACACAGGAGCGGGAAGCGAGCCCGCCCGCAGCACGATGGCAAGGTCCTGCGCTTCGGCCGTGGTGAAATAGCCGGTGATACTGGCGCGTCCGCCGGCGATTCTGTCCTGAATAACGGGGGCCGTGTAGATTTTGCCGTCCAGCACAATCGCCATGCGTTTTTTCACATGTTCGCCGGTAATGCGTTCGAAGGTCGCGGCGCCGCGCCCGTTGAAGTTCAGGGAAACCTGGGCGCGGTTATTGTTGTCAAAGGCCGGACGCGCGTCAGCGACATCTTCCCCGGTCATCAGCGGATCGCGGTCAAGAGGCAGGCTCTGCGTTTTGGAAACCGCGCCTGACGCCTTGTCCAGCACCATGGGGAACATGGCTACGCCGGGAGGCAGGGGGACTGAAGGATCGATATCGTCGCGCACAAGGTGGAAGGTCAGCTGGGCCGTCTGTCCCACAAGCTGAATGGCGCGTTCCGGATCCGACAGGCCGGGGAGCTGAATCTGGATGCGGTAATCGGCCTGCTTGCGGATGTCAGGTTCGGCGACGCCAAACTGGTCGATGCGGTTGCGCAGTGTGCGCACCACCTGATTGAGCGCCATGTCCCTGACGTTATCGGCGTAGGCCGACGTGTATTCGCCCAGATAACGGATGCCGCCCGCGGCGTTGTCTTCAGTGGTGACCGTCATCGCGGGGAAACGGGACTGCAGCAGCTCGTCGAGGGCGTCCTTCTGGTCGCGCTTGGCCAGCAGAAACTCCACCCTGCGGCCGACAAGTTTTGGCCGCAGGACGAGAATGCCCTTGTCGGCGGCTTCAAGCCGGACTTCCTGGCCTGTCTGAAGCAGCGCGTTATCGACGGCTTTCTCGACATCCACGCCAAGGGTCAGGTGCATGCCGCCCTTAAGATCAAGGCCGAGGTTGATTTTCGCGTTTGGCAGCAGCTTCAGCAGCGGGGAATCGGCAAAACCCGGCAGGCTGGGAAGCGCGTAGAGGATGCTGCCTATCAGCGCCAGCAGGATGACGGCGATGCGCCATGAAGAGACTTTCATAACGTTCCTTGGGGGAAGGTTATGGGAACATTTTTCCCGGTTCGCAAACAATGAAAGGAGAGGGAACCCCGTACGGCAACAGCGCCCCCTCGTTGTTTCACAGGCCTCCCGGCAGGGAGACGCGGACAAAGCCCGCGTTTACTTCGTTTCCTTGCTTTTGGCCTCGATGAGTCCGGCCACATAGCCGCGGCCGACGTTGACCTTGGTTTCCCCGAGGTCGATGGTCAGCACGTCGCCGTCGATGTCTACGATGCGTCCCATGATGCCGCCCGTGGTCACGATCTGGTCGCCTTTCTTCAGGGCGTCAAGCATGGCGCGGTGTTTCTTGGCGCGGTTCTGCTGGGGGCGGATAAGCAGAAAATAGAAAATGGCCAGCATCAGAAGAAGCGGAACAAACTGCATGAAGGCGTCACCACCGGCGGAACCGGTGGAACCGGCGGAACCCATGGCATGGGCGATGGAAACAAGCATGAGGCCTCCCAGAAATTAAGGATGTTATATGTGTGACATAATCCGCACAGCTACCGGGATCACAGGGGAGCTGCGGAGGGAAGTCTTTCCGCAGCGCGCGGGAGCGGCTTCCAGAAAACATACGCGTTCAGGGGAGGGACTATAGCCGCAGCCAGCCGTTTTGGCAATGTTTTTTTAACCCGCCAAAGCGGCCGCGGGAGGGGGCAGCGGCGGCGGGCGAAGCGTGTCACGGCGCGCAGAGGAATGAAAAACGCGGCATGCCTTCGCCGCCGACAGGCTTCCGCATGCCGGCAGAAACCGAACGGCTTGCCTGTGCCGTTCTTGCGGATGAAAAGGCATTGGGATACTCTTGCCGACTCCCGGCGGAGGCCGGGGCTTGTCCCTTCATTTCTTCTCTGGGGTTCATCATGGTTTTTCCTCTTGGGGCGCTGTACAACGCGCTTTTTGTTCTTGCCGGCGGGAGCGTCGGGATGCTGCTTGGTTCCCGGCTGCCTGAACGTGTCCGCGCCATTGTGTTTCAGGGGCTGGGGCTGTGTGTCCTTGGGATTGGCATCAAAATGGCCCTGGTCACGGCAAACCCCGTCGTGATGATTTTCAGCGTGCTTATCGGCAGCGTGATCGGCGAGCTTCTGCATGTTGAGGATGGCTTTGTCCGTTTCGGGGACTGGTGCAAGAAGCGTTTCCGCTCTGCAAATCCCCGCTTCACCGAAGGCATGGTCAGCGCCTCCGTCCTTTTCTGCATCGGGGCCATGGCCATCATCGGTTCGTTTGACGAAGGCCTGCGCGGCGATCGGACGGTGATCCTTTCCAAGTCCGTCCTGGACGCCTTCGCCGCCATGGCCCTGGCCTCGGTTTATGGCGTAGGGGTCTTGTTTTCCGCTGTGAGCGTGCTTATCTATCAGGGGGCGTTGACGGTCTGCGCCGGCTTTCTCCAGCCATGGCTTGGGCCGGCCGTCATGAACGAGCTTGTGGCCGTAGGCGGCACCCTGATTGTGGGGATTGCCCTCAACCTCCTGAACCTGACCAAAATTCCTCTTTCAAACATGCTTCCGTCCCTGCTCGCCGTGGTCGTTCTGGCCGCGTTTTTCTGCTAGGGGGGGATTCACGATATCACTATGACCGAACATCCCGCCATCCATATCGTCGGAGCAACGCAGCATAACCTTAAAAACATCAGCGTGGACATCCCGCGCGACACCCTTGTCGTGGTATGCGGGCCGTCCGGTTCCGGCAAGTCCACGCTGGCTTTTGACATCGTGTACGCCGAGGGCCAGCGCCGCTACGTGGAATCGCTTTCCACTTACGCGCGGCAGTTTCTTCCCCAGATGGACAAGCCCGCCGTCGAACGAATAGAAGGGCTCTCCCCCGCCATTTCGCTTGAACAGCAGAGCTCCGGACGCAATCCGCGTTCCACGGTCGGCACCGTGACGGAAATTTATGATTTTCTCCGCGTGTTCTTTGCGCGGCTGGGCGTCATGCACTGCCCCATCTGCGGGCGCCCCATCGAAGCGCGCGCGGCGGATGAAATCATTGAAGAAATCCTTGCGCTGCCGGAAGGAACCCGTTTTATGGTGCTGGCCCCGCTGGTGGAACACCAGAAAGGGACGCATCAGGATCGCTTCAGGAAACTCAGGGCGGAAGGGTTTGCCCGCGTGCGGGTGAACGGCGCGCTGTACGCCCTGGACGATGTGCCGGAGCTGGACAAGAACAAAAAGCACACCATCGATCTGGTCGTCGACCGGCTGGTCGTTCGTGAGGGCATCCGCGGACGGCTGGCCGACGCGGTGGAGCTGGCCCTGCGCGTGGGGGAGGGACGCCTCATCGTCTATCAGCCGGGGGGCGAGGGCGCTTCCGGCACGGATACCGTGCTGTCCACGGAATCGGTATGCCCGGTGTGCCATGTCAGCCTGCCGCCGCTCTCTCCCCAGCTTTTTTCCTTCAACAGCCCGCAGGGCGCTTGCCCGCGTTGCTCCGGGCTGGGGACGGTGGAATATTTCGAGCCGCTGCTCATCGCCCCAAACAGGGGGCTTTCGCTGGAGGCAAAGGCGCTGCTCCCCTGGGCCAACCCGCGCACCTTCGCCCGTTATGAAGAGCCGCTGGCGGCGCTGGGCAGGCGTCATGGCTTTACCTTGTCCACGCCGTTGCGGGAATATCCGGCCGAGGCGATAACCGCACTGTTTTACGGGGAGGCGCGGGACTCGGGGCAGAGCGGTCTGCGCCGCAACAGGCTTGGCGGCACAGTACAGGACAAGAGGGCGCGTCAGGCGGAGACGGCGGAAATGTCCGAACAGTTCTGGCCGGGGGTGGTGCCGCTGCTGGAACGCGGTATGCAATATGGCGACGCGTGGAGGGAAATCCTTTCCCGCTATCTTCAGAGCATGGACTGCCCGGCCTGTCATGGCGCGCGCCTGCGTCCGGAATCGCTGGCCGTCCGCGTGAACGGGCTGAACATGGCCGGGTTCTGCGATATGCCCGTGGAGAGGGCTCTGCGCTGGCTTGATGAGCAGACATTTTCCGGGCGCCACACGGCCGTGGCCGAACCCCTGCTCAAGGAGCTGCGGCACAGATTGTCGTTCATGGTCAACGTAGGGCTGGACTATATCAGCCTTGGGCGCGGAATGATTACGCTTTCCGGAGGCGAAGCCCAGCGCATCCGCCTGGCGTCGCAGCTGGGTTCCGGTCTGGTGGGCGTGACCTATGTGCTGGACGAACCCTCCATCGGCCTGCACCCGCGTGACAACGAGCGGCTTCTCGGCACACTGCGCGATCTGCAGCGGCGCGGCAACACGGTGCTTGTGGTGGAGCACGACGAAGCCACCATCCGCGAAGCCGACACCCTTATCGAGATGGGGCCGGGCTCCGGCGTGCACGGCGGCGAGGTGGTGTATCACGGCAACTTCGCGGATCTTGTGGCGCATGCGGATACGCTGACGGCAAAATACATGCGCGGCGATTTGTCTGTGCCGGTTCCCGACGCCCGCCGCGATCCAAACGGCTGGCTGACGCTGAAGGGGATCCGCACCAACAACCTGCAGGGGATCGACTGCGCGTTCCCTCTTGGGACGCTGACCTGCGTGACGGGCGTTTCAGGATCGGGGAAAAGTTCACTGGTGGTGGATACCCTGTACAAGCATCTGGCGCTGGCGCAGGGAATGCGGGTGGATCAGCCGGGGCAGATCGCCGGTATCGAAGGCGTGGAGCGGATCGAAAGGATTATCGCCATCGACCAGACGCCCATCGGCCGCACGCCGCGTTCCAATCCGGCCACCTATACCAAGGTTTTTGATGAAATCCGCAATATTTTTGCCATGACGCCTGACGCGCGCAAGCGCGGCTACAAGCCGGGGCGCTTCAGCTTCAACGTCAGGGGCGGGCGCTGCGAGGCGTGCGCCGGCGACGGGCAGATTTGCGTCGAAATGCATTTTTTGCCGGATGTCTACGTCACCTGCGACGTGTGCAAGGGAAAACGCTATAATCACGAAACGCTTGAGGTGCGTTACCACGGTCTGAATATCGCCGAAGTATTGGATCTGACCGTCAGGGAGGCGCGGGCGCTGTTTTCCGCCTACCCGTCGCTGGATCGGAAGCTGGCCGTGCTGGAAGAAGTAGGGCTTGATTATCTGCGTCTGGGGCAGGCGGCGCCCACGCTTTCCGGCGGCGAAGCCCAGCGCATCAAGATTTCCCGTGAGCTGGGCAAGCGTTCCCTGCCGGGAATGCTCTACATCCTGGACGAGCCGACAACCGGGCTGCACATGCACGAGGTGGGCAAGCTGGTCACCGTGCTGCACCACCTGGTGGATCTTGGGGCCACGGTTGTGCTCATCGAGCATAACACCGATGTCATTCTGGCTTCTGACTATGTGATCGATCTTGGCCCCGGCGGCGGCGAGAACGGCGGGCGCATTGTCGCGGCGGGCACGCCTGAGGCGATCATGGCAAACCCCGCTTCCATCACGGGGAAATTTCTGATGGAAGAACGAAAAGCGCGCCGCCGTCTGGCGCGCTGATGGAGGGGCGGATGGTTCAGCCGGACATTCGTATCCATGAAGAGCGTTTTGCCGCGTATGCCGCGTCATTTGCCGCGGAGAGCGAGCCCATGCTCAGGCTGAAGGTTGAGCATACCGCAGCCGTAGTCAGGAATGCCCGCCGCATCGCTGAAGAAAATCAGGCCCTTTTTGGGCCGGACGCGGGCCGCGCCTTCATTATCGCCGCCCAGTATCACGATATCGGACGCTTTCCCCAGTTCCAGCGCTGGCGCACATTCAAGGACGCCGCTTCCGTGGATCATGGCAGTCTGGGATGCCGGATTCTTTGCAGGGAAGGTTTCCTTGACGACGAGCCGGAGGCGCTGCGCCGCCTGGTTCGCGTCGCTGTCTGCCTGCACAACAGGCGCGTGCTCCCCGCGGGGCTTGCCGGGGTGGACCGGCTTGTCTCCGAGGGGGTGCGCGACGCCGACAAGCTGGATATTTTCCGGGTCATGGCGCGTTATCTCGCGGCGGAGCCCACGCCGAAGGGGCTGGTGCTTTCTGTCCGGGATGAGCCTGACAAATGGTCGCCCGCGGTGGCTGAGACAGTCCTGCGCGGCGAGGTCCCGTCCTATGCGGATCTGGCGTATGTGAATGATTTCCGGATGGTGCTTGTCTCATGGCTGCGTGAACTGCATTTCCCTGTCACCAGGCGGGAGCTGGCCGTTTCGGGATACGCGCAGGCCGTGCTCGACGGTTTGCCTGACGCGCCGGGCCTGCGCCCCGCGCGGGATGCGCTCTATGCCTTGATCTGTGAGGCCGGGGCATGCTGAAAGGCTGGGAGCGGCATTGTCGCGCCCGCTGTGCCGTCCTCTGGCCAGGGCTTCCTTTCGTGGACGCGGTGAGCAGGGTGCCGGGGCAGGATACCCTCGCGGCCATCGAGGCGGAGCTTGCCGCGGCGCCGGAAGGGTTCTGTCTTGCCGCCTGGCGGAATCCCGAGCGGAACATGGATATTCCTGCCGTCTGGCTTGCCCGTCTGGGACTGTGGATTGACGGGCAGGGGGGGCGGCTTGATTTTTTTCTGGCGCGCGGCGGCATTGAAGGGATGCTGGCCCGGATAGGGCGGCGCGTCGACGCGAGGCAGCCGATTCTGGGCGGTGCGGCCACGCTGGCCGTCTGTGAAAAACTTGCGCCGTTCGTTGTGTCGGGATAAGCTGATTTTCTCAGTGTAACGCAAAGGGAGCAAGCCATGACGGTTGAAGAAAAAGCGGTGTCTGAAGCTCTGCGGCTGAAACTCAAGGACATGGGGCGGCGGGCCCTTGACGCGTCGCGGCAGATATCTTGCGCGCCAACGCGGGCGAAGGACGCGGCTCTGCGGATATTGGCGGAATTGCTGCGTTCCCGGCAGGAAGTCATTTTTGCGGCCAACGCGCGGGATCTTGAAGCGGCGCGCGAGGCGGGGCTGGACGCGCCGCGCATGGACCGCCTGCGGCTGACGCCCGCGATCCTCGAGAGCATGGCCCGCGCCTGTGAGGAAGTGGCGGCCATGGCTGATCCCGTGGGCGCACTGGATACCCAGTGGCAGCGGCCCAACGGGCTTCTGGTGGGGAAAATGCGCGTGCCGCTTGGCGTTGTGGCGATGATTTACGAGTCCCGTCCCAATGTGACCATCGACGCGGCCATTCTCTGTCTGAAAGCCGGCAACGCCGTGATTCTGCGCGGAGGCTCCGAGGCGTTTCACTCCAACATGGCGCTGGCGGCCCTTCTGGGGGAAGCCCTGAACAAGGCTGGCCTGCCCGCTGACGCGGCGCAGGTGGTGGATACGACCGATCGCTTTGTGGTGTCACTGCTTTGCCGGATGGACGATGTCATCGACGTATTGATCCCCCGCGGCGGTGAGGAACTGGTGCGGCGGGTCTGCACCGAGGCCACCATGCCTGTGCTGAAACACTTCAAGGGCGTCTGCCACATGTTTGTCGATGCCGGCGCGGATGCCGCCATGGCCGTGCGGCTTGCCATGAACGGCAAGGTCCAGCGCCCCGGCGTATGCAACGCCCTGGAATGTCTGCTGGTCCATCGTGATATCGCGGAGGTTCTGCTCCCTGAAATAGGAAAAGAACTGGGCGCTGCCGGCGTGACATTTCGCGCATGCCCGCGTTCCCTGCCGCTGCTCGGGGCGCAGGCTGTCTTGCAACAGCCGGAGGATTTCGGCCAGGAGTTTCACGATCTGATTCTGGCCGTCCGGGTGGTGGACAGCATGGATGAAGCGCTGGCGCATATCGCCCGGTATGGTTCGCACCATACGGAGGTGATCTGCACGCCCAGTCACGCGAACGCCATGCGTTTTGTCCGCGAGGCCGACGCCGCCATGGTGGGCGTCAATGCCTCAACGCGCTTCAACGATGGCGGACAGTTGGGGCTGGGAGCGGAAATCGGCATCAGCACGTCCAAGCTGCACGCCTATGGCCCCATGGGCGTGCGCGAGCTGACCACCACCAAGTTCGTCGTGCTTGGCGAAGGGCAGGTGCGGGAATGAACACGGCTGGCGGCCTGCCGTCTTCAGCTTTTTCCTGCGAGGGCCGCACGGCGCTGCTTGGCGGCACGTTTAATCCGGTTCATATCGGGCATCTGCGGCTGGCGCTGGAGGTGGCCGAGGCGATGGGGCTTTCCCGGGTGGAGCTGCTCCCCAGTGCCAATCCCCCGCACAAACCCGCCGACGGCCTGCTTCCCTATGATCTGCGCGTAAAGATGTTGCGCGCGGCCATAGAAGGCGAACCCCTGCTTGGAGTCTGTCTGCTGGAGGGCGAACTCGCGCCGCCGTCGTATACATGGAACACCGCCCGCGCCTGGGCCAAGCGCCATGGCGAGGCCGCGCTCTTCATCCTTGGAGATGAGGATTTCGCCTGCCTGAACAGCTGGCGGCACGGGCTTGAGCTGCCTGGCATCATGGATCTGGTGGTGGTGCCCCGTTCAGGCACGCCGAAATTGTTCATCCAGACACTGGAGCGGTTCTGGCCGGGGCGGACCTGCCATCCCGAACCCTTCCCGACCGGCGCGCTTCGCATGGAAATGGGCGGCGGGCGCTGCTGCTGGTTTCTGCCTGTTCCCCGCATTGAACTTAGCGCCACAAGTGTCCGCCAGCGCTGGCTGACGGGCAGGAGCCTCAGATACCTGCTGCCGGACGGGGCGCTTGCCGTTTTGCACGAACACGAGAAAAGCATCCGTGACATCTGGCCTTTTGCCGCGCATTGATCTCCACAGGAATGGAAAGGGCGCGTTCTGCTGACGCGGCGCGGTTCCGGCGGGTCTAGAAGACAAACTGGACCAGAAGCATGTAGGCGATGGTGCCGCCGGCAATGGAGATGAGCATCTGCCGCTTCCAGATATGCAGCGCAATGACGAGAACGCTGGCGAGAAGTTCCGGAAGACCGTGATTGCCTGTCAGCACCCGGGTATCTTTCAGGCTGTAGACTACCAGAAGCCCGAACACGGCGGACGGGAGCACGCGGCCGAGATAGCGGATATAGGGTGGAGTGCTTTTCCCGGCTGAGAAAAGGAGGAAGGGCAGAAACCTTGTCAGGACTGTCCCCAGTATCACCATGCCGATGGTGATGATCTGCTGTGATACTGTCATGGGAGCACCTTCCCCTTTTCAAACGAAGGTTTCATGGCCGTCAGGATGGCAAGAATGGCGATCATGGATGGAATGATAAACCGGGCCGGCCCGAAGACGGCCAGGCAGAGCAGGCAGGCGCCGATGCCCACAAAAGCGCCCATATGCTGTTCTTCCTTGAGCCATTGCTCCATGAAAATAACGATAAACATGGCCGGCATGACAAATTCCAGACCCGTTGTGTCAAACTGAATGAGCGAGCCGAAGACGCCTCCCAGTGTCGCTCCGGAAAACCAGTAGAAATGGTTGAGCAGCGTCACGAAAAACATGAACCAGCCCCGATCGATGTCTTCCGGAATGCGCGCGGTGTAATTGATGGAAAACGTTTCGTCGCACATGCCGAAAATAAGATAGATTTTTTTCAGCCCCATCCCCCGGTACCTGTCCAGCATGGAAATGCCGTAAAACAGATGGCGCGCATTGACCATCAGCGTCATAAACAGGGCCTGCAGCGGGTCAAACGCGCCCAGAAGCATGTTGACGGCGACAAATTCGATGGAACCGGCAAAGACGGTGGCGCTGATCAGCATGGGATACCAGAAGCTGAAGCCTGAAACATTCATGTAAATGCCGTAGGTCAGCCCCAGAAACCAAAAACCGGCGAAGATGGGGATGGTGTGTGGGAAGGCCGCGCGCAGCGCCCTGAGCAGGACTGTCCGTTTGGTTTGCATGAGGTATCCTTGCCGGAATCCGGCCGGCACGGCTGGGAGGCCCCGCCGCGCGGAACACGCCGGTTTGTCTGAAGGGCTTTCTTTAACGTCGGAAGCGGGAGAATTCAAGGGGCGCATCCGGCCGCTCCCGTTTGGGGAAAGACGCGGATTTCCGCGTCCTTGCCTTCATGGGCGGCCGCTATATATCCAGTTCCTTAAGGCGGGCTTCAATGGCTTCCCAGCGCTCAAGCAGGGCCGTCTGCTCGTCGCCGACGCTGCCCAGCCGGGCGGTGACGCGGCTGAATTCCGCCTGATCGCGGGAAAAAAGATCCGGATCAGCCAGCGCTTTTTCAAGCTCGGCCTGTTCGCGTTCAAGGGCGTCAAGCCGGTCTGGCAGAGAGGCAAGTTCCGTCTGGAGCTGCCGCTGTTCTTGCTGCTCCTTGAATGTCAGCCTGCGTTTTGCCGGCAAAGAGGGTTTGCGCGGCTGGTTTTTTCCCGTTTCGCGGGGGGCCGGAGGCGTGCGCTGGCGCAGCCAGTCAGTATAGCCCCCTACGTATTCGTGGAGCAGGCCGTCGCCTTCAAGGGCGATGGTGCCGGTGACAAGTTCGTCCAGGAACGCGCGGTCGTGGCTGACCACGATGACGGTTCCCCGGTAGGATGAAAGCAGCTCCTCAAGCAGTTCAAGGGTTTCCATGTCGAGATCATTGGTGGGCTCGTCCAGAACCAGCACGTTGGAAGGCCTGGTGAACAGCCTGGCCAGAAGCAGGCGGTTGCGCTCGCCGCCGGAAAGCGTCCGGACAGGCTGGCGCAATTTGTCGGGCGTAAACAAAAAATCGCGCAGATATCCGGCCACGTGCCGGCGTTCGTTGTTGATGACCACAACGTCGTTCCCGTCCGCCACACTGTCCATGACGGACTTGTCCGGATCCAGCGTGTCGCGGAGCTGGTCAAAATAGGCGATTTCAAGCCGGGTACCGTGGCGGACGCTGCCCTCTGTCGGCGGCAGCTCGCCGAGAAGCACGCGCAGCAGCGTGGTTTTCCCCGTGCCGTTGCTGCCGATGAGGCCGATTTTATCGCCGCGCTGGATCAGCAGCGACACATCCCTGAACACGGTGTACCCATCTTCCCAGGTGAAGGATACGTGCTTCGCTTCAATGACCAGCTTGCCGGAGCGTTCCGCTTCCTGCGCGCGCAGGTCGGCCGTTCCCAGCTTTTCCCGGCGGGCGGCGCGTTCGGCGCGCAGGGCGAGCAGTTCGCGTACACGCCCCATGTTCCGGGTGCGGCGGGCCTTGATGCCCTGCCTGATCCAGGCCTCTTCCTGTGCCAGCTTTTTATCAAAAACCGCGTTCTGCTTTTCCTCGGCCGCGAGGCGTTCGTCCCGCCGCTCCAGATAGGTATCGAATCCGCAGGGATAGCTGTACAGCTTGCCGCGGTCCAGTTCCACGATGCGGGTGGCCAGCTTTCGGACAAAGGCTTTGTCGTGGCTGATGAAGACCAGCGTGCGCGCGCGGCGGGCGAGGAAATCCTCCATCCAGGCGATGGTGCTGATATCAAGATGGTTGGTGGGTTCGTCGAGCAGCAGCATGTCCGATCCGGCCAGCGCCCGCGCGAGTGCCACCCGGCGGCGCGTCCCGCCGGAAAGGGACAGGAAGTCCGCTTCCGGGTTGAGGCCCAGACTGTGGATGACGCCGAGGATTTCTCCGTGCCGCTCCCAGTCTTCCCCGCTGTCGGCAAAGTGTCTGGCGGCGCGGCCTTCGGCAGGCATGCCGGCGGCCGGCGCTTTTTCCCCGGCATCCGGGGCGGCGGCCACGATATCAAAGACCGTGCCTTTCCAGTCTTCGGGCACCGCCTGCTGGACATGGCCGGTCCGGAGGCCGGGAGCGCGGACAAGCGTCCCCTGATCCGGGGGAATAATGCCGGCAAGCACCGCCATAAGCGAAGATTTGCCCACGCCGTTGCGCCCGACGATGCATACTCTCTCGCCCTCTTCGATATGCAGATCCACATCGTCGAGAAGCATTTTGCCGCCAAGATTGAGACTGATATGCTGAAGAGAAAGCAGCGCCATACCTTTCGCACCAAAGAAGAAAAAATCATTCCGCCTGAAGGGGGGGCTGGGCCTTTCTATACCCGCAAGCGCGGCAAAAATCCAGCGGATACCCTTCCGAGGGGCGGACATAATCGAGGGAAAAGGACGGGTTGCGAAATGTGCGGAAGCAGGCTACACATGCGCAGCACTGACAAACTGGAGGCACAGCATGGGGACACCCGAAGATATAACTGTGGAATATGAAGAGAGCGGGCAGGTCCTTGTCCGTGAGCTGGACAAGGTGATTCTGAGCCGCGGCGCCTGGACGACCATCCTGTTCCGGTATCAGGATCTGGTGCCGGAAACCGGCGAGTATGGCCCGGAAAAATATTCCATCCGCCGGTATAAAAAGTTTGGCGGCGAATACCGCCAGCAGTCCAAGTTCAATATTTCCAGCGCCAAACAGGCGCAGGACATTGTCAACGCCCTGTCGGGCTGGCTGAAAGCGCAGGAGCAGAAATGAACGTTCGTTTTACCGCGCTGTGCCTTGCCGTGGGCCTTGCCCTGGCGTGGTCCGGGACAGGTGGGGCCGCCCCGTCCGGAGTTGTTAAGGTGGCGCATGTCTATGACGGCGATACCGTGCGCCTGGAAGATGGCACGCGGGTGCGCCTTGCGGGCATCGATACGCCTGAAAGGGATCCTGAACAGTACTGGGCACGCCGTTCGAGCGACCGCCTCCGGCAGCTTCTGCAGAATGAAGGGATGCGCGTGACGATCAGCCCCGTCTCAGAAGACAGGTACAAACGCCTTGTCGCCGAGCTGTATACGCGAACCGGCGAATCCCTGAACGAACGGATGCTCCGTGAAGGAATGGCATACTATTATCCGCACAAGGAACTGTCGCCGGAATTGTCAGCGCGGCTGCTGGCCGCCCAGAAAAAGGCGCTGAACAGCCGCGCGGGATGCTGGAAGGGGCTGCTGGAGCGCCGGGAATCGCGGCAGGTCTATACGGGGAACCGGAGCAGCCTGCGGATTTTTTCCAGAGACTGCCGGGAGGGTGTCTATATTGCCTCGTACAACCGTGTGACGTTCCGTTCGCTGGAAGAGGCGTTCGAGGCGGGCTACGCCCCG
>Ga0208297_1001130_pt1 | contig 31061 bp, 26 predicted proteins | sample LMS_cellobiose_e_FD_187367 | JGI IMG/M metagenome (GOLD analysis project Ga0208297, IMG submission 187367) | Rumen-fistulated moose microbial communities from Alaska, USA - LMS_cellobiose_enrichment (SPAdes) (version 2) | ecosystem: Host-associated > Mammals > Digestive system > Stomach > Rumen... | reverse complement strand
GGCGCATACGCTGTCTTTTCACTGATTACATAGAGGGAATCTTTCATGCTGTCCTCGCTTTCCCGGCGGCCGTTTCTGATTTTCCCTGAAATACGGTTTTTCCGTCCCGGCGCGGGGCCGCCCGCCGTCGAGTCCGGTTTTATTATAGCATATCGAAGCGGAAGATGCAAGGAAAATCCGATCCTTATTACATCATAATATCATATTGCGGCAACCGTCGGATGCCGTCTTGGCAGTGCGGCCGGGAAGTGATATAATATCGCAGGAAGGTCGGATCGCTCGGCCGATCCCCGGCAAAACACGGGAGGATGGATATGAAACCATTCAGAATCGCCGTCATCGGCTGTGGCGGCATCTCCGTGCAGGCGCACGGGCCGTCGCTGGCAAAGTACGCGGCGGAACGGGACGGCGTCGTCCTCGCCGCCTGCTGCGACGTCGCCGCCGAAAAGGCAGAGACATACCGGGAGCGGTTCGACTTCCTCCGCGCCTATACGGACATGGAGGAAATAATGGAGCGGGAACGCCCGGACGCGCATTACGGGCTTGGTCTTTCGACAGCAAGAGCCGTTGTCGAGGCGCACGGCGGGCAGATCCGCCAAAGCGTTCTGCATACCTTTGGTCCCGGATGCGGCCGCTGAGACGCCTGACGGACCGATCGTCAACCGATAGCCCTACCCCGGAAGCTCCGTGCCCCGGCGCAGCTTTACGCCGCCCTCGCCGATTGTCCGTTTCGTTCCGCAGGCGTCCTGCGCATACCGGACAAATACCTCCGCGCAGCCATCGAATCCCGGATCGACAGAGATCGCGGGTCGAACCGAACTCATTTCGTTCATAGCCGTTCCTTCTGTCACTCATTCTGTTTTTCACCGGGGCATGCATGCGGAAAACGCGCTCCGGTGATGACTGCCAATACTTTACCACATTCCGAAAATCCATGCAACGGAAATAATCGGCGTGATTCTCACACCACGCCGCGGCCGAACAGTGCCGCACCGCATGCAGCTTCCTCCGTGTAATCGGGAATCTGCAACGGCAGGCCAAACCGGTCCGCAAGAATCCGCTGAAGGATCGGATTCTTCCGAACGGCGTTTCCGGAGGCCGCCAATACCCGGATATCTCCCGCCGGCATTATTTTGTACATGGAATACAGCTCATCCGCGATTCCGTACAGCACGCCCGCCGCCAGCGCTTCCGGCGTCAGATTGTCTTCCCCGATACCGGTGATCTCTCCCCGGACAGACGAATCGGTTCTGGTACCGCAGAAAGTTGTGCGGACCGACAGGACGCTGCCCTTCTCATAACCTTTCGCCGCGATACGGTTCAGAAGCTCATAACCCGGCCGATCCGGCAAACCGGCAGCCTCCGCATATCGGCGGAAAAACGATTCCAGCATCGCGTATGCCCGTCCGCCGCACAGACAGGCGCCGGAAAGCAGGATCTTTTCCCCATCGAACGGCCGTGATTCCACCAGCGGCGTCTCCGTTTTCAGCGGTTCATCCGCCAGCATGGAGATCTGACTGCCCGTCCCGACATTGACGAGCACGGTGTTCGCCGGATCCTTCACAGAGCCGATAAAAGCCGCCTGATTGTCACCGATCGCCACAGCAACGGGGATTCCGCGCCAGAAGCCCAGCACGCTCGCCTTCGCCGTCACCTCCGGCAGGATCCCCTCGTGGATTCCCAGTTTCCGGAGTGCGTCCGCATCGAAATGCTGCCAATCGTGCCGATAGAAGCCCCAGGACGCCGCGTTCGTGATATGCAGAACGGGCCTCACCAGTCCGCAGAGCCGCATCGTCACGTAATCCATGATGGTGCAGCATCCGCATACGCCGACAGGGAGCGCCTTCTGCCGCAGAAGATGCGCCAGCGTTGCCAGACCGTATCCCTCCGGCACCGTAAACCCGGTTTCGATGCGGATACGCTCGCAGGTGCTGTTTTTTCCCTGCCCGGCTCTTCTGTCCTGCCATGTGTACAGCGGCGACAGCGCGGTGCCGTCTGCACCCGTGCACAGGATCCCGTGCATCTGCCCGGTCACGCCGATGGACGACACCGCGTATTCGTTCTGAATGGAATCCAGCAGTTCCGTTGTCTTTTTCCAGATCCATTCCGGGGACTGCATGTGCTCCCACGCATTTCTCCCGGGCAGAGAAGATGCATTCGGCACGGTGTATGTCTTCCGCACCCTTCCGGACGAATTATCCAAGATCGCAGCGCTGATGGTCGTGGTGCCGATATCCAATCCGACGGATACCGAACCGCCATGATCGTATGTCTGTTTCTTCATCGTCGCTTCCTGCTGCCGTGCGAATTATCGCATGCTCAACTCGTCATCCGGCGGCAGAGTCATGGGCAATCCCTTCGGTTCCGTTAAATACCAGAACGCCACCGAGGTGAAATCGTCGTACCGCGGCTTGTAGCTCATGTCCGGGATCACCATTCGGAAAGACTCCTCAAAAAAGATCGGATCCCGGACATGCCAGCGGTACAGAAGGAATCGCTGCTGATGGTTATAGTATTCCTTCATATTGCCGAGGACAGCGTACATGCCCACATACTGGCCGCAGAACGGCGTATATTGATGAAGTTCGGAATCGTTTCCGAAATTGTACGATCCGCCGAAATAGTCCTCTGTCCCGGTATAGTTCATTGTCGGATAGATATCCCCGTCGATATACATACGGGCTTCCCCCTCGACCCAAACGAAGTCCTCCCCGTTCAATCCTACCGCCAGAAACATGCCCGCAAAGCGTCCCTTCCCGCGGATCGTATCCACGACCGTGAACGCCTTTCCCTTGGTTACCGGATGCTCCTGACTGTATCCGGCATGGAAATACCCTGCTTCCTCCGGGATCTCTCCCCGCCAGCCGGTGATCATGTAGAAAACGCCCCAATCCTGGCCGCTTCGGTTTTCGATCGTGATCCGGCAGTGCGTCCGAAACGGCATTTCCCAATAACAGTTATAGGATTGACGGGCGGCCAGCAGGACCTGCTCGGAACTCATGGTAATGAATTTCCCGTCCCGATCCGTCATGTTCTCGTCGTAGGCATGACCGAAAAAGGCGGAGATCGGCACTTCCACGGAAGGCTCCGCGCTGTGATCCCAATACATGCGAAGAATAAACTGATGGCTCAGATTTGAGCCGAACCACATATGGGTGATCATGCCGGGACCGTCCGTTTCGCAAAGGGGAACCGTCTCCCCCGCTTTCACATATACACACGGAGACAGCTTGTCGCAGTCCTTACCGCGCGTTCCGCCGTTCCGGGAACCGGTGGGATTTTCGGCCGAGAAACCAAAGGTTTCATGCTTCCCTTTTGGAATTTCAAACATCTTCATAATCGGATCCTCCATACAGTATTGTGAGATCGTTTATTGGCCGGACAAGGCCGCAGATGCCGGGTCCAGCCGGCGGATAATATCCTGTTGGATTGCCGGTGAAAGGTCCAGGAAATTCACAAACGTTCCATGAATCCGCATGATATACACCCCGTTCGGCGCATATTGGGCGGGATCTTCCAACACTTTGCGCAGCATCTCCGGCGTCGTCACATTGACGTACAGATAGAACGGCGCCAGACGGGGATTCTTTTCGTTGAAGAACAGCGGCGTAATGACTTTCCGTGCAAACTCCAGCCCCTTTGCCGGGTACTCCTTTTCCTTGAAATACCGGGGATCGATGCCCAGGTGAGACGCATACCCGCCGCACATGGCGTCAAAGGGCAGTTTCCATGCCGACAGGATCCGGAACCCCATCCCCTCATGGGCATCCCCAGCCAGCGGATCGATCCCGTAGTTCAGCATATCCCGGCTCTCACGTCCGTCCGGCAGCGCGCCGACCCAGTATCCATACAGAAGATGGGTCGAGGGCGTACTGAAATCCGGGCGAAACGGGTTCCCCAGATCATTCCGCTGCGCGCGCACGACGGCCGCCGTCTTCTCCGCGATCTGCGCGGCTTCTGCGTCCGGTTCCGGATGATTGCAGCCGTATTTCGGGCAGGACTGCAGATACGCCCGCAATTCTTCGTATCCCTCGAAATTCCGCTGCAGCGCTTCGAGCAGCGTGCCTGCATCCTCCGGCCGCTCTGCCAGAAGATGATCCACCGCCACAAAAGAATCTGCCACCACGGCCAGGCCGTGTATGAGGCAGCCGCTGCCGTTGTATTTCGTACCCTGATGCCGGACGTCACGCATGTCGTACCCGCTGTCCAGACCTCCCATCATCATGCTGAGGAACGGCACCGGCAGATGAGACAGCGCTTCGGTGGCGCTGTTGGCGGCGTCTGTCATATGCTTCACGTACTTTTCCAGATTCGCATAGAAATCCGCACGGAGATTCCTCAGCCGCTCCAGCGGTTCTTTGGGTTCCAGCAAAGGATCGATGGTTTTCCCGGTCACCAGCGAGATCCCGCCGGTCAGGGTCAGCTCCAGGATCTTTCCCAGATTGAGCCAGCTGTTCGTCGTGTTTCCGTTGTCCTTTCCCATGATCAGCGGTTCCTGACAGCCGGCGATCGAGTAATCCGGCAGATCGTCTTTGTCGATCCCGGCTTTCTCCAGCACAGCAAACATGGAATCGTCGTTGAACAAAGACGGCGTCAAACATCCCGGCGTGAAGAAGAACCGGCCCATTTCGGCATACAGTTCCCGGGGCGTGTTTTTGTGGAGCTTTACGGAAAGGATCGGCTGCGGCAGATTCATGTCATAATAGGCATCCAGCAGCGCATAGGTAGTGGGATTGGTCAGATCCCGTCCTTCCGTGTCTCTGCCGCTGACGATGATGTTCTGCGAAATCGCCCAACTGCGGTCCGCCACATTGAAGAACACCAGAAAATGCTTCAGATACGCGGCGGCCGTTTCTCTCGGCAGATCCTCCGCGGCACGGTACGGTTCAAAAATCCGGTCCGCGTTCCCGACGGAAAAGGCAAAGGGATTGGGCGCCTGCTCCAGGCACATCAGCTGCCAGATCAACTGAAAGCTTTGGATCGCTTCCGGCAGCGTCCGCGCGCCTTCGGCCGGGACGCGGCGCAGCCGGCGGATCAACCCGTCCAGCCGCTCCTCGTCTGCGGCGTCAGAGGCCGCCAAGCGCTGCTCCTCCGCCAATGCGGCATACCGCCCCGCCAAAACAAGCAGCGCATCCAGGGTGATCCGCATGGCAGCATACTGTTCTTTCTGCTTTTCATTCAGCGGCATCCGTTCTGCTTGTTCGATTTTTTCAAGAACACCCTGCACGCCGTTTGCCAATAAGAAACGTATGTCGGGGACGACATGCCCGGTGACCTGCTCGATGAAATAGATCACCTCGGCCGTTTCGCGCTCCGCTTTCCGGTAGGTCTCGGAGAGCAGGCGCACGTACTCGCTCGTTAAATCGTGCGCCTTCACCGCCGCGATCCGTTCGGGCGTATACTCTTCGTTGGGCTCGATATCCCCGTATACCGCCGTCGGATCGCAGTATCCGGAGAACGATTCCACGCGGAACGACGGATTGATCAGTGCATAGCTGCGTGCAAACGCATCTCTCTGCGTTCCGGCAAATACTGCGTTTTTGCTGATGAAGAGCGGCAGTTCCTCCACCGCCTTCTTCAAAAGAACGGCGGCGCGCCGCACTTCCGACATTCCTTCCGTCTCAGCGGCATGATTCCGGTATGATTCTTTCATGAGGAACCATCCGTCCAGACGCTTGATCTCGCGTTCTTCCCGGAACAGCGCCTTCGCCATCTCTGTGATTTGGGCACTTATCATTGCAATCTCCTTATGTATGGATTTCCGTGATTCCGATGGCCCGCAGCATCTCTGCAAACCGTCGCAGGCGTTCCGGCGGAGCAAAACCATCCACCACCGCATAGGGCTTGCCCAGCTTCGCCCATTTCTCTTTTCCGAACTCATGATACGGCAACAGTTCTACGCACCAGGCAGCGGCGCGGCTGACCCGGCGCAATTCTTGAAAAAAGGCCGAAAAGGCTGCGATATCCTCCTCCCGATCGTTGAATCCGTGGATCACCGGGATCCGGATCAGCATGGGGATTCCCGCCGCCGCTGCACTTTTCAGATTCCGGTACACGGTTTCTCCCTGTACACCGGTGACCTGTGCCAGCCGCTGACTGTCCGGATGCTTCAAATCGGCGATCAGCAGCTGCAGATACGGAAAGAGCGCCGACAACCCCGTATGGGTGGCGTTGGTCTCAATCACGGCGCCGATGTGTTCCGCATACAAAATCGGAATCACTTCCAGAAGCGCGTCCATCTGCAAGGTCGCTTCTCCGCCGGTAAAGGTGACGCCGCCGCCGTCGTAGAACAGCGGCGCGCAGGAACGGATCTCATCCAGAAGCGAAGAAACGGAGATTTCATATACGTCCGCCCCCGTCCGGTCTGGATCCAGTCCCTCCGGGTTGGCACACCACGGACAGCGCATATTGCATCCGCACAGATGATACACCAGCCGGTTCCCGGGTCCGTCCTGTGAATCGTTGAAGCCCCGGGCAAAACAGCGCAACTGACGTCTGCTCATTTCAGAACCTCCTCACTTTTTTCCGTTCATCCACTCTTCCAGCCGAACGAGAGAACGTTCTGTTTCCCCGATTTTCCATGCGGCGGAAACGTCATCGAATGCATATTCCATAGAAGCCTCAAACCCGATGCGGCTGTCCTCTTCCCAGCACCGAAGCGCCGCCTTTACGTTTTCGATCTCCTTCGCCGCGATCTGCCTCATAGACCGCGCCAATCCGGTCAGCGTCGGATCGGTGAGCCCCAGCGCATCGCAGACAGCATTTGCCCCCGCCGGAGGGATCGATTGCGTCGTATGACACAGCAATGCCTTCGCCATGGTCCATTCCATCACGTGCGCAGCGGTTTCATATGTGCAGAACAAAAATCGTGCAACGGCAAGCTGACAAGACACCTCGCTGCCCTCCGAAGCACGCAGTTCGGTAGACGCCGTTTCCAAGAGCCGGATGCCTTGACTGAAACAGGAAATCACCGTCTGCACATGCCGGTACCGCATGAGAATCCTTTCATAATCTGGGAACACCGGATCGGCATACACCGGATCCCAGATTTCCCCGCCTTTATGCCATGCCCACGCTACGGAAGGGATTTGCAGTTCTTCTCTCGTCTGGTCAAATACAAGCGGGTATGTCGGTCCGCAGCGGTATGGCCCGGATTGATCTATCGCGGATGCGACGACATGAGAAATACCCTCGCTGAAGCGGGACCATGCCTGCAGCGCCAGCTCACCGCATCTTCCATAATCCCGCCGGGCGATCTGCCGCAGCATTTCGCTATTCGGAATCCCGTTTTCGGCAAACGCATTTTTGGAAAACAGGCTGAGAAAAGACGGAAACCATCCATAATGATGATTTTCCATCAATCCGCACAGCCCGTACTCCCGCTCTGCCCGGCAAAGCGCTTCGTACCGTTTCTGCCACTGCTGCGGCACCGGAAGATACGGCGCACACCCGTTGTCCCACGTCCTTCCGCCTGTGTTGGCCATGGCATACAGCCGGATCCCTACTTCGTTTGCCTTCCTCGCTTCCTCGACGAACACCCCGGACGGACCGGGAAACGAGATGGTGTAATCATCGATCGTATACATCTCCCTCTGATCGTCGGCAAACGATTCCCACATCTCAAACGTCACCAGAAGAGAGAGATCCCGCGGAAGATGTTCGATCAGGCTGAGCCGCGCTTCCTTTTCCGCATCCCCCCAGTTATAGGTCCAGAAAACGATGTCTGCCTCCGGATTATACCGGCGGACGATCTTCATTACCCTTTTCAAAAGCTGCGGATAATCCATGCACGGATACCACCCCGGTGATACGCGCCGATCATCCGCCGGTTTCCGCTGACAACGGATCCCGCAGGTATGCGGATCCTTCGATGGAAACTCAAACGTCTCCCCAACAAATATGATTCCCTTCAGTCCCGGACAGTTTCGGAACAGCGTCCCGAAGGATGCTTCATAATACGCCTCGGCAGCCGGATCTTCCGGATGGACGTCACAGAGCATATGACTGTACACGTATACGTCCAGCCCGTATCCAGCCGCCCGCCATACCAGATGGTTGAAGTCGCAGTATCCGCGGCCCGCACCGGGCCAAAGCGCTTCCGGATCCGCAAATCCATGGAGATTGCTGTCCGGATGCCCGGCATATACGATAATAGCGTCCATTCCCGCGTGCGCACAGGCTCCTAAATACGAATCCGGGAACGTGTCGAGTTCCGTACCGGAATGCGTCATTCTGGGGGAAAAAAGTGGAACATGATCTCCATCTTCCGGGATCAGACTGCATTCCCCCCGCAGCCGCATGCTGTCCTCCAGATAATACACGCCCTGGGCGGTTCCTCTTTCCGTTTTGCCGAGTACAACGACGTGATCTTCTGCAACAAAAATATGAAAAGCAGCGCTTTTCTCTGAAGCGACGTGGAGCGCATGCGAATCCTCCTCACACACCAAAAGGATCTTTCGGTCCGGTTTCACAAGAAAAGGAGAAAGATCGCTGACCCGGCGAACCCGCAGGCACACACCGAAGGCATCCGAAAAGAAATGGCACAGATCGTCGGCGTAATACCGGACCAGCCGTGAATCGCGCGCCGGGACGATGATTTCCCAGTTTTCGTCGATGACGCAGCCGGAAACGCCGAGAGCATTCGGCGTAGGCTTCAGCGGCAGTACCCGGCAGAAATCCTGATTCCGAAAGCTGTAATCATTCTGACCTTTCTGCATGCACTTTCCTCATTCCGTATCGATCCGCGGTTTTCTTTTTTTCAGCTGTTCTCTGATAAATGCCAGAATCCCACCGGTATCTTCGAGCCCATGCGGATGATGGGCGCATCCCGGTTTTCCGACGCAGAACAGCGGGAGCCGGGCATCTCGATATGCCTCCTCCAGGACTTTCCCGTTTTCCGAATACGGAACGACCGGATCGCTGTCCCCGTACACCAGAACGACCGGGATCTCGTACCGGATCAAGGTCGGGATCCGATCCATAGGATGCTCCCGGTACGTCAGGAGCGTGGAAATCGTAAATCCGTACGCCTGCTTCAGCTCTTCCCATCCGCCGCCGTCATCCAATTCGATCCCCGTTCCCCACCCCATGGGGCAGGAGCAGAAATTCAGAACAGGGGCATCCAGATATAAGACCGAAACCCTCTCCGGATAGCGGGACGCAAAATTCACGGCGTGGCACCCGCCGCAGCTCATCCCCACCGGGACAAACCGATCCGACAATCCGTATTGTCTCTTCAGATACTCCGCAAAACGCACCTTGGCATCGTGATCCGCGTCACAGCCCCAACGATTTCTGTTTTCCAGATAGGCAAGATGAAATCCCGCGTCCAGCAGATCGCATTCCAGCTTCGGAAACGCGTCAAAATACTCCATCTTGCACGCCCAGTGTCCGCTGCCCCATCCCGCTGTATGGGGAAAAACCAGAATCGCCCTGCGGTCTTCAAATCGAAAATCCGCTCTTTTGAATCCATGCCATTCCGAGTATTCCATACGTTCTCCCAAAGGTCACAGCGCGCTCAGAAAACCGATGATCCGATCGGCCAGAAGCCGGTGCCCGGCGTCGTTCGGATGACAGCCGTCCGGCATGTACTTTTCCCGGATCGCCGGCACCGCAGGCTGTAATCCGCTGGTTTTCCAAAGATCCAATACCGGCAAAGCGTAATACTCCGCCGTCTGACGGATGATGTCCACGTACAAAGACAGCGGCGCCGCGTCTTCCTCTTTTCCGCCGGCGCCGCGAGGATTCTCCTCACACCAGCAATGCAGTGGCGTGCAGATCACGATCACCGCCTGCGGATACGTCTCCAGCAAAGAGCGCATCATGCTGTGGCAGGCGCCCCAGAACGTGTCGGGCGTCCGATCCTGCGGAAAACCGATGGGTGCGTCACCGTGTCCTTGATCGTTCGTTCCGCCCATGACAACGACGATGTCTGCCTCCGGATCCATCCGTGTACAGCGAGCGCAAAAATCCAGTTCATCGATTACACCGAATTTTTTCACCTGCTGACGTGCGATACGGGTGCCGCCGATACCGTAATTGTTGGCGCGTTTCAGGCCGCACCGGCTTTCGATCAATGCCGAAAAGCGAGCAGACTGGTCGGAAGTGCCGCAGCCTTCCGTAATGCTGTCGCCCAAAAAGTTGATGATCTTATCCCGCAGCTCCATTTATTGATCCTCCTCAAAAAGTTTCAAAAGCTTCGCATTTACCTGGGCTGGATCCCTTTGCGTAATTTTCAATTCGCCAAAACGGATGATATGGTGGGATATATCTCCCGATGAAACGAAGAAGTGCCGACCCTGGTATTCGGCAACCGCATAATAAAACCCGCAGTCGAACAACGTGGCAACAGTATCAAACTGCACCCCGGGGCGTTCCCACTTTGGAAAGTCGTTCAGCTTTGACAGATTGGCATACCGACGCACGAATTCTTCCGTGGTGTTGATGAGCCACAAATCGCCGTCTTTTTCAAAAAACCACGGCCGGCAGGTTCCATCCTCAATATAGTTCGGATCATACCACTCACCATTCTCAATATCGTATGCAATGATGAGCATTCTGCACACGTAGTAATCCTGTCGGCAGGCAATGTACATCACGCCGTCCTTGACATAGGATCCCGCCTCGGCAGATCCGAGCTCATTATGCGGGATCACATCGATGAATTCCATGACTTTGAAATCCCGGGTCTTCACGATCACGCCGTTATTGGGCGTACCGCCGATCAGAAAGGTGCTGTAGTATTCTCCCTTGTATTCGCTCCAGCGGGAGACGATCTCCACCATGGTGGAATTGCTCTTTTTGAATCCTCTCTCCTCATAGATCCGGTTGAGCGTTTCATCGGTCAAATCGAATAGTTCGCCGTTATACAGCAAGCGCACCGCAGTTTTCTTGCCGATACTGCCGCTTTTCGTATCATAGACCACACGAAATACGCGGAAACGCTGATCCTCACACTGAAAGCAGAAGCAAATATACAATTCATCTCCAATCATGCACATGGATGTACATTTATAGACCGAAATGCTATTGTAGCCGGCACAGCTTCTTCCCAAAGCGCCGAGTTTATGATACTCGATATCCTTTTCCGGATCGAAGTCTTCGGCCAACGCCCGCGCAAGTGGAAAAACCGCCAGTGTGATACTGCTCGTCTTACTGTCAAGCGCTTCGCTGTCATCACCGGGATTCTGCAAAAAGGACGCATAGCAGACATCCTTATGGATGATCAACTGTCCCATATGAGCGTACTGGATTTCCGGTTTTGTCAGCGGCTTCATAGTTGCCTTGGTTTCGGCCGTGGTAGCCGCCGAATTGAGCGCCTTCGTCACAGAAACATAATGATTATCAAAAGCAATCTTCTTGAAAATGCCGTAGAATTCATTCATGAAAATACCTCTGGAAAGCAGTTATGGCTATGAAAACCCTTTTTCCCTCTCTGTTTCCTCCAAAACAGAGAGGGAAAAAGGCGTTTGCCGAACCGCTCGGAGCGATGGCTCCTTCGTTTATTTATTGAACATTTCCGCCCACTGCTGCTCCATGGCATTCTGCCTGGATTTATAGTAGGACGAATACTTCTTGCTGCTGATCCTCGATTCCACCACTTCATAGAAGTACGCGGGGAACACGACGCAGAATTTCGATACGTTCAGCTTCTGATAGATCAGGTCAAGCATCTCCGAGTCGCGGACATGATCCGCAATCTTTTTCTTCATGGCGATTTCATACCACGCCGGGATCACGTTCTGATAGCCCTCCTGCGCGAGCTTCTCCAGAACGGCGCCGCAGACGTCGAACCGTTCCGTCGGCAGGGTGATCGGAAGCACCATGACCACAGGCGTCGTATAGCTGAAATACTCCACCGTTTCATCCAGCTTCGGGTCAGGGATCACGCCGTAGGCCACATCCATCGAACGCAGCTCCTCGCTGGAATAGACCTCCAGATTGTTGAATACGAACAGCGATCTTCCTTCGGAAAAATGTCCCTTCGTATTATAATCCCAGTTGTCATGATATGAGGCTTCTCCGCCCCAGAAAATCTTATTGAGCAGATCGACCATATTCACGACCTGATCGTTGTAAATATCGAGCACGAGTTTTCCGTTGTCGTCTGTCTTCTCAAACGTCAAGCCGCTGGTCCGCGTCAATGCGGTCGCCACGCCGCCCACGGTCACGCATCCGTACGTATCCTGGCTGTCCCGCTTCCCGTCGCCGTTATTGTCCACATAGACCGCGGACGAAATCTCCAGCAGCTTATCAAACGTCCATTGATTCGCTGCCACAAGATCATAGAGCTGGTTGACATCACCGAAGACATTGGTGTAGAGCTCCTTATTGAAAATCGTTACCAATGTATTGACCCATGTTGCTAGGGAATTTCCGCCGGTCAGCATGTAGGTTTTTCCATTCACCATCAAGCTTTCCATCAGACCGCGATGCCACCACGGCTGATCGTAGGAGATGTGCGGCAGATCCGACACCTCGTAAAAGCGTCCGTCAAGCGCCATATTGATGCACCTGGAGGCTTCGAACAGAATCAGATCGGAAGGACCTTCGCCGGCCATGATGTTGATTTCGACATCGGCAGGATACTGGTCCCAATCATTTTCTCTGGGGATCCATTCCAGTTTGACGTTCAGATCCTCCTGCGTTTTCATGTTCCTTTCGTGAATGGCGTCGCTGACAAGCTCACCGGTGACATCATCGGACAGCGACACATCATACCGGAAAAGGCCATTATCTTGAAACAGAATGCTGACCGTCTCTCCTCCATATCCCGCGTCGGGCGCTTCTGTCTCCGCGGGTGTCACGGCAGAAGTGTCACCTGCTGCGGTTGTACCCGTTGACGGTGATTCTTGTTTCGGATCGCTCTTGCAGGCTGCAAATGCTCCAGCCAGCATCGAAAGCATGAGAATCCAACATACCGTTCTTTTCATTGTGTTTCTCCTTATCTCATTTTCATTTCAAAATGTGTCGGAAGCCTGTACGGTACGCCCATCGGCTTCCGCAGATACCAGAATGCCACGGAGGTAAAATCGTCATATCTCGGTACATCCCCCCAATCCGAATAGGTCCCGTTGTCTATGGTCATCCGAAAGGATGCATGAAAGTACACCGGATCTTTTTCATGCCAGCGATACAGAAGGAAGCGCTGCTGGCTGTTGTATCGTTCCGATGTGTTGCCCAAAATCGCGTACATCCCCGCATACAGGCCGCTGTAGGTACCATACCGCATCAGATCCACATCGTTTCCGAAGCTGAAGGAACCGGCAAAATAGTCCTCTGTGCCGGTGTAGTTCAGCGTCGGATAGGTGTCGCCATCGATATACATCTTGGCCTCTCCCTCGCAGAAGCACCAGCTTTCACCGTTGAGCCCAATGGCAAGGAACAAGCCGGCAAAGCAGCCCTCGCCCTCCACCTGATCCAGCACCACATACGGAACGCCCCGAGAGACCGGATGCTCCTGCCGGTAAGCGGCATGGAAGTATCCCGCATCCGCCGGGATCTCACCGTGCCAGCCGGTGATCATGTAATAGATATCCCATGGTTCCGTTCCCCGCCATTCCAATGTGATCCGACAATGCTTGTGAAACGGCATCTCCCAGTAGCCGTTATAGGATCTTCCGGGGCCAAGCAGCACCTTGGAGGAGTTCAGTGTGATGAAATTGCCGTCACGGTCCCACTTGTTTTCATCATACGGGTAGCCGAAGAAAGCAGATACAGGCGCTTCCACCGACGGCACCTCCCGATCATCCCAGAACATTCGCAGAATGGCGGCATGGGTCAAACAACCGCCGAACCACATATGGGTGATCATTCCGGGGCCATCCGTCTCCACCAGCGTGATGGTCTGTCCCGGCATCACATGAATGCTGGAGGACAGTTTTTCGCAGGCTTTTCCCCGCGTGCCGCCGTTTCTGGTTCCGGTAGGATTCTCCGCAGAAAAAGCAAAGGTCTCCCGGTCCCTCGGAATCTGAATCATTCTTTCCTCCCCTTCCCATCAGCGTGTTGCCGCGTCGTGCACACTCGTGCGCTTCAATTGCGGTTTGAAGCAATGTTTCGCCTGTTCACTTAATTATTTTAATTATATCACGTGGGTATGAGGTTGTCAAGAGTGCCGCAAAAGATTTTTTGGCTTGTACAAGTCCGGGTCTCAATGACAAGCGACGCATCCATGCCCTCCGGATCGGAGCACCGCGGACAGCGCATGTTGCAGCCGGGCAGGCGGATCGCCAGCCGATTGCCGGGACCATCCTGCGAATATGGAAAGACCTTCTCCAAGCGGGTCAGCGTCTTTCCGTCGCAGCATCCCAGATACTGTCAAGCGTCCATTTCACGCCGTCCGCCGCGCCTTCTTCGAGAACGAGTTCCTTTTCCGGCGCAAGAGAGGCAAAGGTCGCGCCGATGCCGCCGTCGACGAAGAATTCGACCGAATGCGTATCCGTCACGATCCGCACCCGGAGCGCCCCGGCGCTGACGCGCGTACAGCTCTTGCCGCTCGTGAACGCAAGCGTTTCCGACGCGGGATCGTACGCGAAGCCCTCTCCGTCGACCGTGAGCCGCGCGGGAGAGGCTCCGTCGAGGACGAGCTCGCAGTCGCTCGGGACGGCGAGCGGGGCCTTTTCTCCGCCGCGGAGCGAGAACGTCTCGCCTTCTCCCTGCCGCAATCCGGAAAACGCCGCAAGGGGATTGCGCAGCAGGCGCCATGTTCCCTGTACCCGCCGCAGGGTAAAACGGCAGAGCAGGGTCATCGACTGGGAGAACGGGATGCCGTTTGCGCGCGCCGGGTCGTAATCCCAGCCCTGCGACGGATCGCGGAACCACGCGATATGGTACCGTCCTTCCGCGTCCGGGCAGCAATTGAAGGTCTGCCCGGCATAGGTCGCCGAGCCATAGTCGAGGGGATGGGAATCCCCGTTTTCATGAAAAGTATACTCCTTGAATTTCCCGAAGCGCACGACGCCGCCCGCGCCATACAGCGCCCAGACGGTCTCGCCGTCCTCCGATCGTATCGGAAAAAGATCGGGGCATTCGAACAGGTCACGTGTGCGGGACTCGAAGGCCCAGCGCCTGCCGTCCCGCGAAGAATAGAAGCTCACGCAGTCCTCGCCCTCGTATGTCTCGTATACGGCAATGCACAGACTGCCGTCGTCCATCGAAAGGATCTTCGGGTCCCGCCATGATTCGCCTGCCGGAACGGAAAGGATCGGGTTCTCCGCGATGGGTGTGAAGGTATAGCCGCCGTCGGTCGAATATTCGAGCATCTGTCCGCGTGTGCCGACCGACTGCCGCCCCTTGAACATCCGCGATTCGAGCGCGGTATATACGGCGAGGATCGTCGAGCTCCCCATGCCGAGGACGTTGTTCCGGTCGACGATCGCGCTGCCCGAGGCGATATGCGTCAGGCTGTCGCGCGGACGGATGGCGTCGGGAGATTCCCTGAAATGCACGCCGTCCGGGCTCACGGCGAGCCCCCAGCTCACGTTCACGCCGCCGTGGTACGGTCCGAAGGGATTATGTTGATAGCACATGTGAAACGCTCCGTCCACGCAGACCGCTCCGTTCGGATCGTTCAGCCAGCCGCGGCGGGACGAAAAATGCACCTGCTGTCTCGTCGGTTCGCGGTAGACGCCGGGGTAGAGCTCCGATCTGTCTTCGATCCGCCCGCCCTGCACAATCCCCGAGAAGAGATCGGCGGGAGCGTCTGCGTCGTCTGTCGACAGAGTCACGGTCTGCCTTTTGTATCCGCCGAGATACAGAGGGCACCAGAAATCGGGCATTCCGGACGTCAGTCCAACATAGAATTCGCCAATCCTCTGCCCGTCTCCGGCTGTCACGGCGATATAATACAGGACGTCCGTGTCCAGCATCGGAAGGTGAAGGACGGGATCGGACAGGACAAAGGTCCTCGAAACCATCATGGCATGCTCCTTTTTCGCAGTTTGCGGCATTATTACTTAATTATTTTAATTATAACACAACAAAACCGCCTTGTCAAGGCGGTTTTTCCGATTCGTTTGGGGAGGGTTCTGTCTGGATGTCCATGATACGTGAAAGCATCCAAGAGATGGAGGATTCAAATTCCACCATCCCATCGATCCTTTTTCCGGGAATGATCCCCACCGCACAGCATTTCTTCTCCGATCTTTCCACCGGGTTATCCAACGATTTTATCCGGCGCTGGGCAAAAAACAGTTGCGAAGTGCGCCGGGATATAGTATAATAAAATGAAAAAGACCAATCGATATGTCGGGGATACCATATGAAATCAAAACTCGGCAGCAATGCCATCACTGCACGGGAAAAGAACATTGCTCTGATCGTCAAGCTGCTCTACAAGCACAACGTCTGTTCCAGAGCCAACCTGGCTGCCTTCACCGGGCTTACCCAAGCAAGCATCACATACATCACAAAAGAGCTGATCGACTGCGGTCTGATTCATGAAGTCGGGATCATCGAAGGCGCTTCCCGCCATCCATCCATCGGTCTGAGTATCAGCCCCTCCAAATATGCCCTTCTGGGCGCGCAGCTCAACCGCAACTATATTCACACAGGCTTGTTCACGCTCTCCGGAGAGATCCTGCACAAAGAAACCATTCAGTATGAAAAGCCGGAAAAGCCTGCCATAATGGTCGACACCATGCTGGAACAGATGCATACGATCATTCAAAAGGTTCCGGAAAACATGGTCCTATTGGGCGGCGGCGCCGCGATACCGGGTCCATTCCTGCCCAAGCAAGGCAGAATCGAACTGATGAGCGGCGCGTCCGACTGGTCCGGCATGAATATCAGCGAACGGATTTCCCGAATGTATGAGATCCCATTTGTGCTGGAACACGACGCCAACTGCGGCGCGCTGGCGGAACTCTGGTCCGGAAGTGTGGATACAGAGAGGGATATCCTCTACGTCAACATCGCAGACGGGATCGGCGCCGGGCTGATCTGCAACGGGAAACTGTACCGAGGTCAGATCGGAACCGCAGGCGAAATCGGACACATGTCTCTGAATTTCAATGGCCCGCGGTGCGAATGCGGCAGCAGAGGCTGCCTGGAACTGTACTGCTCTTTGGAAAAGCTGAAACGGGATTATGAAGAAATCCTCTTTGAAATGGGCGATGAATCCACGGAAACGATGTCGGCGGACGACATCCTGCAGCTGGCCGCAACAAAGGATCCCATCGCCTGCAAAGCCCTGGAAAAATCCGTCGCCTATCTTGGCCTGGGTCTTGCGAATCTGGTCAAAATTCTGAATCCCGGCACCATCATTCTGGCGGATCGTTTTGCCGAAGCCGGAGATACGCTGATCGAACTGACCGAACGGCATATGCGCAAACATCTCCTGAAACCGCTCGCAGACAGCGTATCCCTCCGCCTGACTTCCGGTCAGTGGGATACCATCATCATGCGCGGCGCGACCATCGCCATACTGGAACAGCTTTTGAAGAAACCGTCGCAGACGTTTGACAGATAACCTCTTCCGCCTCCCCTCCGCTTTTCCGGCTGGCGAGAGGCGAGGTGTTTGCCTTTTCCCTGACAGAAATCCCCCTGCGTCGTGAAACTCGACGCAGGGGGCAAAACCTATCCGTCAGGCCAGAAGAAATGGGTAGAACGAGGCCTGTTTCAGCAGCAAACGCACACTGGTACGATTACACTGGAGGCGCTGAACCTATTTCAGATCATCAATGACAGATAAATCCTAAGGCTATCTGAGCATTACTGAGAAAAACGGGGGACGAGCCACAGCTGCAAGGCGTTTAGCCGCACCTTAACGGTGGAGAGCCGCACTTCGTAAAAAAAGAAAAACATAACCGACTCAAATATGGCAAAAGAGCTGTCCACTGTTCAAGTGGATCAGCTCTTTGATCGGTTTTATACGGTGGAAACTGCCCGTCGTTCCACGGGGCTTGGGTTGTCCATCGCACGGACACTCGTGGAGCGGATGGGCGGTACAATCTCAGCAATATATGATAACGGTCGGCTGTCTCTGACTGTTGTTCTGCGGGAATGATGCGCGCCTGCAAGTGCCCTGCTTGGATATAGAAAATTGCCTCAAAGACATTTCATCTTTGAGGCGCTTTCTCCCGATCGGTTTATGAGTTTTTGAAGTTCTTCCTTATGGGAAGCTGACATCTGTATATTTCAGAAAGCCGAAACTCAGATAGGAGTGTTCCTTCTTCAGCAGTTCCCGGATCTGATCTTCATACTGAACGGCGGCTGTCCCGCTGAGGCCATATCCTTCTTCTTCCAGATCTCCGTATTCATTCCGATCGAAGACAGAAAGAGACAGCGGGCAGTAATACCGTTCATGGAGTACTGCAAGCCGTGCCATTCCCCGTCCTCCGGAAGGATGGCTGCCTGCTTGTCCCGGAGAAATTCCGTCATTTCCTTCCGCCCGGCGAGCGGTCTGCCGCCGTCACCGAATCGGAGATCATTGATGACGTCGTCGAACTGCTGCCGGAACTTGTCGGATTTCAGAGACAGTCGGCTGTCTTCCCAGGTGGAATAGAATTCGTTGCCATGCCTCCCGAAGTCGATGCGAAGCCGTCCGATCTGCCCGGTCTGTCCGACGATCTGCGCGGACTGCGGGTAGAAATAGAGGCGTTCGCTGCCGCCGGACCTTATGCCGCGCCGTCCCGGCGCGTCAGTGGTTCTAAGTCCCTGCGTTCACATCAATGGAAGAAGCCCGGGCACAGAGTGCCCGGGCTTCTTCCATTGCGGCGTGCGGCCGGTTCAGATCGGGTTCAGGTAAAAACCGGAGATTTTGATGTTTTTCAGGCTTTTCTGACAGTACTGTACAGCCTTAATAGATCGGTACGTATATCCCGCAGACTCGGATCTCCGCCCGTCTCTTCAGTAATCAGTTTGTGAAGCAGCAATACTTTTTCCTGACTGAACCGGATCATTTCGCCAGTTCCTCAAACGCCTTGCGGTATTTTTTCAGGACGCGCGCGGCGACAAGATCAATCTTCTCGTCATCGGTGAGTTCGAGTTCATCGTCCTGTTCCATATCGACAAGCTTAAATTTCGCTTCCTTCTCTACGTACTCGCGGATTTTCCCGCACAGCTCGCCGTCTCCGGACGCCGTTTCCTTATGGATCCCGAGCCCGTCGTCCACGATCCCCACGTTGATGGGATTCCAGGTTGCGAACGCGCCCAATTTCGCGTCGGGCATGGCTTCGCGGATGATGCGGAACACGGTTGGAAACTGGGAATCCGCCGGATACGGACGCTCGGCGATGAGGGTATTGTTCAATCTGTGATATTCCGGTGTGACCCCGGTGAGCATCGAGCCCCAGCACTGCGCGGAAATCGTGGGATTCGAGCTCAGCGCGCGGTAGGTGCGCGCACCGTTCGCAAGAATGCGGTCCAGATTGGGCGTATCCGCTTTCTGGAAAAACGCCCCCGCGCCGTCCACGCCGATCACGGCAACATGGGAATAGGGTTCAATCCCGGCGGGTTCCTCCGGAGCCGATTCGGGCGGGAGGCCGGTTTCGGTTTCCGACGGCGCGGTGTTCCCGACCGGATCAGATTCATGCGATCCCGATTCTGCCGGCTGTTTGCCGCAGGCGGATACAAGAAGCGCCAGCGCGCACAGGGCGCATACGACTCTTTTCATACTCTGTGATCTCCTTAGGGGGATTGTCGGATGGAGAATCCCCGCCCGTCCTTTTTTCATTGTACCACAGATGCCATACCCCCTCAAGGGTCTGCACACGAAACATTTTCGGCGAAAGGAGGAGCGAAAAGCAGCTGGCCCCGGAACCCGCGCGGCCCTCCGACGTCGCATGGTCGCCTCGGGCACGGCAGTGCCCGGCGCTCCCTGCTGGGGCGGAAAATGGAAACCTCGATCCTGTTCCGGCTTTTACGATATTCGCCCGACAGCGCCGCGCAAACACTGACCCGCCAGCGCAAAATATGCAAATAAACCAGCATGAATCGAAAAGAACCTGCACAGTACGGTATGTATAATTAAGAAAAAGGAGAGTGTTATGGACGTAATCGATTGGATTTCGGAGCATATCACAACGGGGAGGATCGCATCGATCGCGGACAGAACCTTTGCCTCCCTGACGGAACGGGTGGAGCCGGACGGTTTTCTTGTGGAATCGCCATCCGGCAAATACGGGAATGCGACCTGCTTTGCCCGCAGCGTAGGAGCAATGGCGCTGATGCTGCATGAAATGGGCATGCCGGAAAAAGCCATGTTCCTCCTGGACGGACTGTTCGCGCGCGTGTACGAAGAAAGCCTGCCCGATATTCCGCATGTTCTTTTCCGTCGGGGACGACCCTCGCAGATGGTCGATCAGATCGATGCGACCGCGCACGCGGTGCTCGCCTTCGCCCGGCTTTCTCTGGACAACAGCAGAGAAGATTTTTTCCGCCGCCATTACGATTTCTGCCGTGGCAAGACGGTGCGCTTTTTCCGTGCGCCGTATTTTTCCGATGGAAATCCACCATCCGGAGAAATGGAGACCGACGCGATCCTGCGGGACGGGACCGCGCCCAAAGAAGACGCCCCGTGCCTCATCCGGAACCTCCATTTGGAGCATTCCCGCAATTACGTGTACTGGGATTGTTCGGACATGCTCTCGCAGACGTTCGTGGGGGCCGCCGGGGAAGCCATGCAGCAGCTGGCGCTGGAGAAGGGCGATCACGAGCTGGCAGATTGGCTCTCCGTGCGGACGGCGGCGCTCCGGCGCGGCATCGACCGCAATCTGACGTTTGTTGAGAACGGACAGCGCCTGTATTACGAGATGCGCGTGACGCGGCGGGACGATCCGTTCGGGGAGCCGTTTCCCGCGCTCGGTTGGCCGCTGTACGCGCCGATGGCCATCGGTTGGGACGGCTTGGATCGGAACGTGTATGACCATACGATCGAAGTCCTGCACAGCCGCACGCAGCTGCGGGATCCGGTCTCCGGCGCGCGGGTGAATATGGAAGAATATATGCCGGACGGTCGGATTTTTCCTGAGACTTGCGGCAAAGTTGTGGCGTGGGATATCGATTGGTATCGGAGCACCCAAAACTGGGAAGGCGTCCGGCAGTGGATCCTGTTTCTGGAAGCGAATACCGTCTCGGAGATTCTTCCGGAACGGTATGATCCTGTCCGTGCGGACGGAAGCGCGCTGATCCACCGCGGGAAACTTCTTTATGACGGTTCGCTTCCCGAAGGATGGAAGTGGAGCGGAGACGACGACGCCGGGAACGGAGAACAGTGCATTTGGTTCTGCCTCAGCATCTACCGGCTCCGGAAGGCGCTGGGCTGTCCCACGAAATGGAAGGATTGAGAAACCACATGGAGAAATTGACCGATCGGATCGGCGTATCGCTCTCCCCGTCGATCCTGCTCGGGATCGGCGCGGAAAAATGGGGGATCCGCACCGCGCGGGACGCACAACGGCTTTTGACCCGGCTGCACGACGCCGGCGTCTCTTCGATCGAGATCCGGACGGTATCGCCCGACGTTGCGGGAGAAACGGACGGACTGCGCCGCGCGGCGGAGGTTGCGGAAATCGCTGACCGGATCCTTTCGTGCGGGATGGGGATCACCGTCCACGGCCGGATGACGGACATGCCATTTGACGCATGGGCGGCCAATCTTTTGCCCGTTTGGGAGAAAGCGAGACCCACGCAGCCCTTCTTTCCGGTGACGGTCCATCCCATCGGACGGCCGACGGATGCGGATACGATCGCGTACAATGCGGCGCTGCTGGCGCGCCTGTCGGAGGGCGCTTCCCGGTACTATGGCTTTCAGATCTGTCTGGAAAACGAACGGGTGCGCCGCGGCCTGCCGGAGGCCGTCTGCTGCGCGGGCTGTGCGGAGACCGGGCGCCGGTGCGCGTCTCCCGTTGCCTTTACGTGGGATTTCGGCCACTACTATTTCAATATGGCGGTCCGCAAAGGAACGCCGGACGCACTGCCGGAAGCGGATTTCCTGCATCGTGTCCGCCATACGCATATCCACGGACTCTGCGCAGAGCGGGATATGGATACACATTACGCATTTCCGTCGCCGGGCGTCCTGCCGCCGCTGCGCGCATATGTGGACGCGCTGCGGGATGCGGGCTATCCGGGCGTGTATCATCTGGAGATCACGCCCGCGCCCGAAGGAACAGACAGCATGGAAGGATTTCTGCAGCCGCTGTGCGCCTCCGTCCGGTTTTTGCGCAGCGCACTGGCAGAGAAGGAACAGAACGCATGAACGATCTGGAAGACCATCTCCGCCCCGAATGGCGGGCGGCTGCCGCCGCGCAGTATGAGAAGACGTTTCCCGACATCTGGGATCGCATGATGCGCTCGCTGCGCGCCTCCGGCGAGGACTGCTTTTTCCTGTGCGGCGCCAGCTTCTATATCCTTTTGCTGGGCGGGGTGCGGATCGCAGTGGATCCGGTGTTTGTCCTGCCGTCCGTGCGCGCCGCCATCCACCCCCGGCTGGCGGCGGATTTTGACGCGATCGATTACATTCTCCTCACCCACGATCATGCCGATCACTATTCGCCGGAAACTGCCGCCGTCCTGCGGGACTGCCGCGCGCTTTGGCTGGTGCCGGAATGCATGCGGCTGGGAACGGTCTATCCCGGACGCGGAGACTTCTGTGCCAACGGAGTCCCCGAGGAAAGGATCCGCTGGCTCCGTGAAGGAGACGCGCTGGAATTGCCGGGGCTGCGTCTGGATGCATTTCGCGGTCTGCACCATTACGACGGCGGGAGCGACGGCCCCGATTCTCTCGGCTATTTGCTGAGCAGCGCCGAAAAGCGCATCCTGTTGCCGGGCGACGTGCGTGATTTCCGCCCGAACCTGCTTCCGCCGTTCTGCCTGAAAGACATCGATCTGATGTTTGCGCACATGTACCTGGGTGCCGGGAATGCGGCGGCATATCCCTTCACGGAGCCGCTGGCCCGATGGGCGCGCTTTTTTTCGGCACCGCAGGCGAAGACGGTCGCCGTCACCCACCTGTACGAGTGGAGCAGCCCGCCCGGACGGTTCTGGGATTTCTGCCACGCGGGCGCCGCCATGGATGCGCTGTACGCTCTGTGCCCGGAAACGGAGGTCCTGATCCCGGTCATCGGACGGCGATACCGGATCGGAACCGGCGGGAAGGAGACGCGATGAACGAATACAGAATTACGCAGGACCTTCACTGCCATTCGGTCTGTTCCGTCTGCTGCCATGACCCCACGCACACGGCGGAGGCCATTCTCCGCCACGCGGAGGCATGCGGCTTTTCGGCGATCGCCTTGACCGATCACGTCTGGGACGAGGGGATCGCTGTGACAGAGGAGCGGTACCGGATCCAGAACATCAAAAACAGCCGGCGGAATCTGCCTCTGCCGGTCTCGGCGAATGGCGTGCGGATTCTGTTCGGCTGTGAAACGGAATATCTGGGCGGGGACGGGATCTCGCTCCTGCCGACGCATTACGGAATCTTTGATTGGATTCTGGTGGCCGTCAATCACTTCATGCCCGGTTTTTTTTGTCCGGAGGACTGCCGGACGCCGGCACAAAAATACCGGCTGCAGCTGGCGAGGCTGGAGAAGCTGGTCACGCTCCCGCTCCCATGGGAAAAGATCGGCATCGCCCATCTGAGTTATTTTGCTCCTGAAGATGGCGCACAAGGAGCGGACTATGACCGCGCCTTTCTGGAGACGGCGGACCGGCGGCGGGCGGTGTTCGAGATGCTGGCCGCGCATGGAGCGGGGATGGAGCTGAATCCCACCGTGTTCCGCGGCGGAAACGAGGAACGGATCCGCGCGGAGCTTTGGGAAGCGAAGGCGGCCGGGCTCCGGTTTTACTGCGGATCGGACGCCCACAGCCGGGACGGGCTGGATCGGATCTTTACGCTGCGTCCGAAGGCCATCCTTCCCCTCGGCCTGCGGGAGAAGGATCGCTTCGTCCCGCCCGCTCTACGGTAACAGTCCGCGCGCACGCAGGTACGATCCGATTTCCAGAACAACGCCCTTCAGATACCGGACTTCCACAGGAGAGGACGCCGTGTGCGATGCACGCCATTCGGATGGAGAGACGCCCATGCACTTTTCAAAGACGCGGTAAAAGCTCGTATAGCTTCCGAAGCCCGCGTCCATGGCAACCGTCAGCAGATTGCAGTCGGGATCTTTCAGCATCTGCGTGCAGACGTGTGCCAGCCGCAGACGCGCCAGATAATCGCTGAACGTCATGCCGGAAATGCGGTGAAAATACCCGGAAAAATAATAGGGAGAAAGATTGGCTGCCGCTGCCGCCTGCTCCAGGGTCAGCGGCTCCGGGTAATTCCGTTCGAGATAATCCAGTACAGCGGAAAGCGTCGTATGACCGGCCGGCGAAAACGGCTTGGCATAGCGCAAGAAAAGCGAAAGGGCCGCAAGGGCGCATCCGGTCATCATCGCACCGCTTTCTCGGTTTCGCTCCAGCGTCTCCTTCTCCATCTGCGCGGCAAGATGGTAGAACAGGCCGCGGCTCTGCGCCGGCAGTGTGCCGGTCAGGGGCGCTGTGAGCGCATGCAGCTGCGCACTGAGCACAGCATCCATCAAAACAGGCGCAAAGCAGATGCCGATGATATAGATCGGACCGTCCACCGGCTGCATATGGTGGAAATCACCCGGACGAAGCAGATAGTAGTCCCCTTCGTCGGCCTGAAAAAACCGGCCGTTGATCGAATGAGAGCCATGCCCGCTGACCTGGTATTCCAGTTCGTAGTGATTGTGCGTGTGCACGGCGTACCGTGTGTTCAGCGTCGTCATCTTGATCAGCACGCCGGATAGAGATGCTTCCTGATAATCGAAAAAATTCTTGCAATTCATTTCACTCACCCCGCGGAGGATTGACCGCTATCATTATAACACATGTTGGGACAAGAAACAATACGGGCGATTGCTCGAAACTGGAAAGGAATGCATATACCATGAAACAACGCGCGGCTTTTGGAAAGGCAGCCATTGCTCTGATCCTTCTGGGCAGCATGGCATGGAGCGGGTGTTCCCCGGCACAAATGAAGCCGGATACCGTCACGGATACCGGCACAGCGGCGCCGGGCGAAACGAGTCAGCCGACGGAAACGGAAACCGGCCGAAGCACCTATCGTGACAATCTCCCGGATTCTCTGGATTTTTCCGGCGCGGAGGTGCGGGTCATGTACCGCGGCGGTTCTTTGGAAGACAACAATACCTATCAGCGTCTTGACGTGATCGGCACGGATAACTGGGGTGATCTGGTATCCGACGCAGTCTGGGACCGCAACCGTGCGGTCGAGCAGCGGCTGAACATGACGTTCGGCTGGATTCCGTCCGGAGCCGGTGCCGTCGCCTGCCGCGATGCGATCCAGAAAAGTGTGCTGGCGCAGTCGGACGACTACGATTTCATCAACACGTCCGGGAATACCGTCATCAGCTCCGGCCTCGACGGGTATATGCGGGATGTCGGCGATATGCCCTATGTTGATTTTGCGCAGCCGTGGTGGTGGCGGTATGCTATCGACGCGCTTTCGATGGACGGGAAGACGATCCATTATCTGTTCGGAGATTCGCAGCTGGTCTGCTTCATTCAGACCGGCGTGGTGTTTTACAACAAAACCCTGTATCAGAATCTCTTCGGCCAGAGCGACGCGCTGTACGACGTCGTTCTGGACGGAAAGTGGACCCTCGACCGGATGGCCGAAGCATCCGAAGCCGCATACAGCGATCTGAACGGCGACGGCAGCAGGGACAGCGGCGATCTGTTCGGCACGATCCTGACGACAAATCTGAAGGGAGAAGCCATCCAGTATCTGCAGGGCTTCGACATCCGCACCTTCACCCGTGATGAGGACGGGATCCTGACGATCGATTTCGATCGGGAACGCGCGGCGGCGGCTGTGGAGAAGCTGTATCGCTTTCTGAACGAAAACGCCGGATGCTTTCAGACCACGGCCGACATGAACGGTCTCGATTCCGAATTTGTCAAAGGAAGATCCCTGTTCCTTCCCGGCCGGTTCATGCATGCCTATCAGGGAGATCTGCGCGAAATGACCGACGACTACGGCATCCTCCCGTTCCCGAAGCTGGAGGAAGGTCAGAAGGAATACGTCACGCTGTCGCACAACTCCGGCACGGTGATCTGCGTGCCCGCCACCACCTCCGACGCCCGGATGGAATACGTCGGCGCCGTGCTGGAAGCGACGATGGCAGAATCCTACCGCTCCGTGGTGCCGAAATTCATCGAAGTCTCGCTCAAGCATAAGTATTCCTGCGACGAAGCCTCCTCCCGGACGGTGGATCTGATCATTGCGACGATCTCCAAAAACACGCTGGATGAATATGCGGTGTATGTGAACGACATATACAACAACGTCCTGGTCAAAGCGGCCATTCAGAGCGGCTCGTTTGCCTCTTCCTATGAGAAGATCCGGGACGCGGCGCAGAACTCCTGGGACAAGGCCGTCTCGGATATGATGAAAACGGGGGGTCAGGGATGACGCCCCGCCCATTCAGCAACAGCCGCGCGGAGATTTTGTTTTTGGCGGAGCATCACACGCTGGGGAAAGAGGCGCTCGCCTGCGCAAAACAGCGGACGAAGGAGGTGCAGGCGGTTTTTTCGGATTCCGTCTCCCGGTTGAGCGGCTGTGGCCATGATTTTGTCTGCTCCCATTGTGCCTCCAATCTGTTCTTCGATCTCTGGCGTCCGTGGGATCTGGAAGCGCCCTTCGTCTGCCCGCACTGCGGCGCCGCCGAAAAGGGGGAGAAATTCACCGAGGCATGGGTGTTCCGCTATCGGCAGACCTGCGCGGACGCGCTGGAAGCCGTGGCGGTGTGCGCCCTGCTGGGCGACGCGGACGCACTTTCCTTTCTGATCCGATATGTGGATTTCTACGCAGATCGGTATGAGGCGTTCCCCATGCACGGAAAAAACGCAGGCAAGGGGAAGGTCATGGGGCAGTCGCTGGACGAGGCGATCTGGGCGTGCAGTCTGCTTCGCCCGATCCTCGCCTGCGAGGCGCTTCTGCCCCCGGAGAAAAAAGAAACATGGGCGGAGCGGCTGTTCGTTCCTTTGGCGGCGCTCCTTTTGCCGCAGGCAAATGCCGTGCACAACATTCCCTTCTGGATCGTGAGCTGCGTCGGCATGATCGGCATCGTGTTTGAGAACCGAGAATTGCTGGACGCCGCGCTGGACGGGCCCTTCGGGATCCGCCGTCAGGTGAAAGAAGGCTTTACTGCCGAAGGACTGTGGCGGGAGGGCTCGCTTTCCTATCACTATCTCTCGCTGCGGGCGCTGACGTATTTTTGCTGCATGTACGCGCAGACGGTTCCGGACGATCCGCTCATCGGCCTTTTCGGGAAGATGTTCGCTACCCCGCTACACCTTTCCTGGAACGGGTATTCGCTGCCCGCTCTGAACGACGGCTGGTATCCCATGACGCTGGGCAATCGCTCGGGGCTGATTTTCCGTGCCGCCCGGTTGGGCGACGTGGCGCTCGATCAGCAGGTCCGGCTGCTGGAAGAACACGGCAGTCTGAGCGCGGAACCGTACATCCTCCTGTACGGGAATCCGGACGAGGCAAAGCAGAGGGAACCGTCAAAAGAAGCCCCCGCTGTGACCGTCTTGCCGGAGTCCCGCCTTGCGGTACTCCGCACGCCCCTCTTCGCCATCCTGAAAGGAAGCTCTCTTGTGCGCGGACATTCGCACCGGGACGCGCTGTCCCTGATCCTGCCTCCGCTTTCAGAGGACCTGGGCACGCCGGCTTATGCCCATCCGCTGACCCAAGGATGGTACCGGCTCGGCGCGTCTCACAACACCGTCTGTGTGGACGGAGATGCGCCCGGCGCGGAGGTAACGGCGGTAATTTCCCGGATGGGAGACGGGATCCGGGCGGAACTCGGCCCGTCCGGGTGGAGATCCCTTCGCCGGGCCTGCCGCACGCTGACGCCGCGCGGTGAGGTACTGCACGATCACGCGGAATACGAAACCGAAGAGCCGATGACGTTTGACTGGATCTTTCACGGGACAGGAGACTTCTCCCATTCCGGAACGGAGGTGGAAGCGGCCGATCCGGACGGCGGCGGATGGGCCGGCTATGCCTGCTTCCGCCAAGTGCGCCGGATCCGCGCGGAAGGGGTGTTTTCCGCACGCTGGGCGCTCGGTGATTCCGTACTGACACTGCGAACGGAATCGCCGTCCGTCGAGATCTTCACGGCCTTGTCGCCGGACAATCCCGCCGATCGATACCGACACACCGTTCTGCTCCGCATCCGCGGCACGTCGGCGGTGTTTGACGTCGATTTTGGGGAGGAATCGCTGTGATTCGATGGAACAGATGCGGTCCGATCCTGCTTTTTCTGCTTCTGCTGCTGTTTTCCGCCTGCCAAAAGAAGGAGACGGCCGATCCGGCAAAGCCGGAGCCCGCTCCGCTCCTTCTCGCGGGGGAAAATGCGCCGACGTATACGATCGTGCGCCGCGACACCGCGGATCCGGAAGAGATGCGGGTCATCCGGATGGTGCAGGATTTTCTGAAATCCCGCGGCGCGGAGATGAAGATCACCACCGACTACCGGGAAAACCCGATTTCCGATCATGAAATCGTGATCGGGAAAACGAAACGCGAAGGCATGCCCGTGGATCCGCATGCGCTGGGAGAGGCGGGATGGTGCGTGGCGGTCTCGGACGCGCGGATCTTTCTCTATGCGGAGACGCTCGAAAACGAACGCCTTGCGGCAGAGCATTTCCTTCGCACGTTCTGCGGGTATCCGGATGCCGAAGGGATACCGGCGGATGCGATCTCCGTTCCCGGAGATTACCTGTATCTGAACGGGCAGTCGTTCGAGTTTTCGGACATCACGGTGTCCGGCCGCTCGCTCTCCGTTTTCTCGCTGGCATCCGACGGGAACGGCGTCGGTTTTGACAGCCTGCTCCGGACGGTTCAGATCCAGCTGTATCGGATCAGCGGGATCTGGCTTCCGATCTCCGGACCGGCGGAGGAAAGCGGATATTCTCTCCGGTTCGTGGAGGCGACGGACGCCGGAGTCCTCTTTCGGGCAGTCTGGGAAGAGGATGCGCTCGTGGTCCGGGCTGCGGACGCGGAGACGATGCTCCTCGGATGGAACCGGCTGCTCCGGACCGCGGCGGACGGGCGGCGGGAAACCGTTTCGCTGGACGCCTTTCTGCCCTTTACCCTCGATGCAGCATCCAGTGTGTCATACCGGGATTTTGGGGCCGCAGGGGACGGAGAAACGAACGACATGGAGGCGATCATCGCCGCGCATACATATGCGAACCGGCGCGGCCTCCCGGTACGGGGGACCGATGGGGACGTATACCGCATCGTATCCGCCGGAGGCGGTGCCCTGATCGAAACGGATACGGACTGGACGGGATGCGCATTCCGGATTGATGACGCCGCCGTTCCCATCGGGGAACGGGACGGCAATATCTTCACCGTCTGTTCGAGGCTGGAGAAAATCCCGCTGAAAGAGCAGATTTCCTCTCTCGCTTCCGGAACGGATTCTTTGGGGTTCTCTCTTCCGTGCAACGCGGTCGTCGTTCTGGAGAATCGGAATGTGCGGATGTACATCCGCTCCGGCAGCAATCAGAACGGCGGAAAGGCGCAGAAGGAGGTCGTCCTGGTCCGAAAGGACGGCGCGATCGAGGCGGATACGCCGCTGGTCTGGAATTACGAAACGATCACGGACGCCTATGCGCTGCCGATCGACGACCAGCCGCTGATCCTGCGCGGCGGGACATTCACCACGCTGGCCAATACGGCTCCGTTGGGAACGAACTACTGGCACCGCGGGATCCTGGTGACACGCTCCAACGTATGCATCGAGGGGCTGACGCACTACGTAAAGGGCGAGGGATCGCACGGCGCGCCGTACGCAGGCTTTCTGCAGCTCTCATTCTGCGCGGAGATCACCGTGCGGGACTGTCAGTTTTCACCGCATTACAATTATAATAACAGCGGTTCCTATGACATCTGCGCGGAGGATGTGCTGCGGCTCACTATGAAAAATGTCACGCAGAACAAAGGCATCCTGAATACAGACTACTGGGGGATCTATGCCTCCGATCACTGCAAATCCGTGTTGTGGGAAGCCTGCACGCTGTCCCGGTTTGACGCGCACGAGGGCGTCTGGAACGTCACGCTGCGCGGATGTACGCTGGGGCACCAGTGCCTGAACGCCGTCGGGGGCGGCACGCTTCTGGCGGAGGACACCACCTTCTACGGAAAGCACATCGTCAATCTCCGCTCGGATTACGGCTCTCTCTGGAACGGAGAGATCACCCTTCGCCGGTGCGTCTGGATCCCGAACTGCGGCAAAGGCCTGGACGGCTTCTCCGCCGTGGTGCGCGCAGAGAACACCGGCCGGCACGACTACGGATATGCGTGCTGCATGCCGCACACGCTGACGATCGAAGAGCTGACCGTGCAGGATGCGCTTCGCATGCGGGCAGAAAGCGGGATCTGTCTGTTCTCCGACTTCATGCCCGGATACTCCGGGGAGACCGATCCGTCGATGACGAAAGCGGATGCTCCTTTTGAACCGCCGAAGAAAGTCTGCATCTATGGATATGCGGCAGAGTCCGGGATTCCGTGGATCCTTTGTCCCAACGAATCCCTCGTGCGGGAGGTCGTGATCACGGGATGAGCTTGTGTGCCCGCCCTGCTTCGCACCAAGCGGTTCCGCTTGACAATGAATCCGCCGGGAGTATATCAGGGTTAAAAGTGCGCGCCGCCGCCCTTGCCGTTGGACTCGGAGTAGCCGCCGGAAACGGAGTTGCCGCTGATTTCACCGTCGTTCATATGGAGAGCCGCGCCGTTCGTGCATTTGCCTCGGTTCCCGCAGAGGCAAATGCGGTGGTAAACCGGCCATCCGGCCGGTTTACCACATGCGTCAGTGGTTCCGCGTCCCTGCGTTCACATCAATGGAAGAAGCCCGGGCACAGAGTGCCCGGGCTTCTTCCATTGCGGTGCGCGGCCGGTTCAGATCGGGTTCAGGTAAAAACCGGAGATTTTGATGTTTTTCAGGCTTTTCTGACAGTACTGTACAGCCTTAATAGATCGGTACGTATATCCCGCAGACTCGGATCTCCGCCCGTCT
>Ga0208297_1001122_pt1 | contig 31289 bp, 28 predicted proteins | sample LMS_cellobiose_e_FD_187367 | JGI IMG/M metagenome (GOLD analysis project Ga0208297, IMG submission 187367) | Rumen-fistulated moose microbial communities from Alaska, USA - LMS_cellobiose_enrichment (SPAdes) (version 2) | ecosystem: Host-associated > Mammals > Digestive system > Stomach > Rumen... | reverse complement strand
AACCTTTTATTCACTCTAACTTGGGGACTTTTTCTTGTCTACTTTTTCCCTCGCTTTAAGCTCTTTTTCTCCCCCGGCAGAGCCGGGGGTTGCCTTTGGAACTCCAAAACGTCAGCAGGACGGGCACACGCCCGTCCTGCTGTTGTGATTTATGCCTTCGCAGCCCGTTCTCTCCCGTAGGGGCGGGGCGACCTCCCCGCCCGATTTGGGGTTTATTCCGCGCTCCAATGCGAAGAACTCCCTCCGGGGGAAGGGATCTATTCCGTGTCTCCGGACGCGGGTTACTTTGCCAACAGCGGCAAAGTAACCAAAGCGCCGCCCAAACCTACGGTTTTGGGATTAACACCGTCGAGGCAGCGCCCCGGTTGCCGCGACCATTGGGAAGCGGGAACCGGCTGGCGCAACGGTGTCGCGCAAATGGTATCATATTTGCATGAAAAGCGCTTTTTCTTCCGCGATCGCGCGGTACAGGGCTCCGCCATGTAAAATCTCACCCCGCGCAAAGGAAGTCTTGAAACCATGGGTTTCAAACGGCGTCTTTGGTGACTTTCTTCGCTGGTGAAGAAAGTCACCCGCCGGAGGCACATCCTTGTGTCCGGGGACGCGGAATGACCTCTTGCTCGGGCGGGGAGGTCGCCCCGCCCCTACGAAAGCGGGCCGGAGGCCGCCTGCCCACCGCCGCGCCTTGTTGACACACCGCGCGAACGCTGATACAATAGACGCATCACCACATAAGGAGGTCTGTGCCATGTCACTGGATCGTGCGAAAACCTGTCCCGTCTGCGGCGCCGGCAACGACAGCCGCTTCGACGTCTGCCGCAAGTGCGGCGCGTCCCTGGCCGAGGTAGAGGCCCCCTCGGAGGAATCCGCCGCCAACCGCGGTATGGTCAAGGGCCTGCGCATCTCCGCCGCAATTACCTTCGTGGTCTTCCTTTTCGTGGGGATCCTCACCATCGGCGCCTACTCTCTGGGACTCCCCCTGTTCTACTGGGCCCTGGGTCTGGCGCTGGGCATGCTGCAGCTGGGTCTTGCCGAAGCGCTGGAGCTGCTGCGGAAGCTCCGGGAGGACGCGACGAAATAACCTCTCCCTCACACAAAGAAACAGTTGACAGGGCTATATCTAATATTATATATTAGATATAGCCCTGTCTTATATTATCTTCATTTTCCCTCTCCCCTGCTTCCCAAAGGACCGGCGGTGTGGTATAATCAACAAATCAAGATCCGTTTTCGGGAGGCCCGCCATGTCTGACACCATCGCCGCCATCGCCACGCCCCAGCTCCCCAGCGCCATCGGCATCCTGCGCCTCAGCGGGCCGGATACCCTCGCCGTGCTGGAGCGGGTGTTCCGCGCCAAAAACGGCCGCCCCATGGGGGCCCAGCGGCCCCGGGCCATGGTCTACGGCGATCTGCTGGACGGCGAGGGCCGGCTCCTGGACAACGTGCTGTGCGTTTTCTTCCCCGGCCCGGACAGCTATACCGGCGAGGACTGCGCCGAGCTCCACTGCCACGGCTCGCCGGTGGTCCTCAACGAGGGGCTCTCCGCCCTGTTCGCCGCCGGCGCCCGCCAGGCCAGGGGCGGCGAGTTCACCCGGCGGGCCTTTCTGAACGGACGCATGGATCTCATCCAGGCGGAGGCGGTGGTGGATCTCATCGACGCGGAGACCGCCGAGGCCGCCCGCGTCGCCGCGCTCCAGCTCTCCGGCAGCCTGAGCCGGGCGGTGGACGCCGTCTATGACGACGTGATGGGGCTGGTCAGCCGGTTTTACGCCGTGGTGGACTACCCGGACGAGGATATCTCCGAGAACACCCGGGAGGAGATGCTGGACGTGCTCCGCCGTGGCGTCAACGATCTGACGGAGCTCCGGGCCACCTTTTCCCGGGGCCAGCTGCTGAAGACCGGCGTCCCCGCCGTGATCCTGGGCAAGCCCAACGCCGGCAAGTCCTCCCTCCTCAACGCGCTGGTCGGCTACGACCGGGCTATCGTCACCGACGTGGCCGGCACCACCCGGGACACGGTGGAGGAGAAGGTCCCCATCGGCCACGTGCTGCTGCGGCTCACCGACACCGCCGGCATCCGCCCCACCGAAGACGTGGTGGAGCGAGAGGGCGTGGCGCGCAGCCGCGCCGCGGCCCGGACGGCGTCCCTGGCCCTGCTGGTGCTGGACGGGTCCCAGCCTCTCACCGAGGAGGACGAGGAGGCCATCGCGGTGGCCGAAACCGTGCCCAACCTGCTGGTGGCGGTCAGCAAGTGCGATCTGCCCCGCCGCCTCGACGTGGGCCGTCTGGCGGACCGGTTCGACAACGTGATCTCCGTCAGCGCGCTGACCGGGGAGGGAATTTCCGCGTTGGCCGACGCCATCGCCGCGCTGTACCCCGCCGGCGCCGAGACCCACGGCCGTCTCCTGACCAACGCCCGCCAGGCCGACGCCGTCAGCCGGGCCCTCTCCGCCCTGGAGAGCGCCCGCTCCGCCCTGCGGATCGGCATGACGCCGGACGTGGTCCTCACCGACGCCGAAGCGGCCCTGTCCGCCCTGGGCGAGCTGAACGGAAAATCCGTCCGGGAGGACCTGGTGGAGACCATCTTCTCCCGCTTCTGCGTGGGCAAATAAGAGAAATCAACCAAGGAGGTTTTGCATATGCGAGACTATGTGATCATGACCGACAGCTGCTGCGATCTCACCGACGAGATGGCCCGTGAGCTGGAGCTGGAGGTGCTGCCCCTGACCATGCGCATGGACGACAAGGAGTACCCCAACTATCTGGACGGCCGCGCCATCACCAACGAGGAGTTCTACCGCCGCCTCCGCTCCGGCAAGATGTCCTCCACCGCCGCCGTCAGCATCGGCCAGTTCGAGGAGCGGATGGAGTCCCTGCTGGCCCAGGGCAAGGACATCGTCTGCATCTGCTTCTCCTCCGCCCTGTCCACCACCTATCAGTCCGCCGCCATCGCCGCCCAGGAGGTGCTGAAAAACCACCCCGAGAGCGCCATCCACGTGGTGGACTCCCTCAGCGCCAGCCGGGGCCAGGGGCTCCTGCTGTACCTGGCCGCGCAGCAAAAGCGCGCCGGCCTCACCGCCCAGGAGCTGGTGCAGTGGGTGGAGGACAACAAGCTCCATATCTGCCACTGGTTCACCGTGGACGACCTGAACTTCCTGAAGCGGGGCGGGCGGCTGTCCGCCGGCGCCGCCCTGTTCGGCACGATGCTCTCCATCAAGCCGGTGATGCACACCTCCAACGAAGGCAAGCTGGTGCCCATGGGCAAGGTCCGGGGCCGGAAGGCCAGCTTGAACGCCCTCATCGACAAGGTAGGCGAGCTGGGCGTGGACCTGGACAAGCAGATCATGTTCATCTGCCACGCCGACTGCCTCCAGGAGTCGGAGCAGGTGGCCGCCGAGCTGAAGCGGCGCTACGGCGTCCGAGAGGTCTATATCCACTACATCGGGCCCGTCATCGGCAGCCATACCGGCCCCAACACCATGGGGTTGTTCTTCGTGGGAAGGGAGCGCTGATGAACTGGCTGGAGCTGAAGCTGGACACCTCCCCCGCCGGCCTGGACCCGGTGACGGACCTGCTGGAAAATCAGGGCGTCACCGGCCTCATCATCGACGACGAGGGGGATTTCCACGACTTTCTGGAGCACAACCGCCAGTACTGGGACTATGTGGACGAGGCGCTGCTGCAGGAGAAGCGGGGCCTCTGCCGCGTCACCTTCTATCTGACCGACGATGACGAGGGGTACGGCCTCCTGGCCCGGATCAGAGTGGCCCTCAGCGCCCTCAAGAAGGAGCATCCCGAGTACGCCCCCCTGCTGCTGACCATGGATCGGGTGGCCGACGCCGACTGGGAGAACAACTGGAAGCAGTTCTACAAGCCCATGGAGATCGGCGAGCGGCTCATCGTGGTGCCGGAGTGGGAGAGGGCTGAGACCCACGGCCGCACGGCGCTGGTGCTGAACCCGGGCCTCACCTTCGGCACCGGCAGCCACGCCACCACCCGCCTGTGCCTCACCGCCCTGGAAAAGCACGTCCGCGGCGGGGAGAAGGTCCTGGACCTGGGCTGCGGCAGCGGCATTTTGTCCATCGCCGCCCTGCTGCTGGGGGCCGACCGCGCCTTCGCCTGCGATATCGACGAGAAGTGCGTGGACGTGGCCTATGAGAACGCCGCCCTCAACGGCATCGGCCGGGACCGCTGCACCGTCCGCTGGGGCGACGTGCTCACGGACCGGCAGCTGCAGGCCGAGTTCGGCGCCGGCTACGACGTGATCATGGCCAATATTGTCTCCGACGTGATCATCGGACTTTCCGGGCAGCTCCGCCCCTTCCTGAAGCCCGGCGGTCTGTTCCTCTGCTCCGGCATCATCGACGACCGGGCGGCGGAGGTGGCGGCGGTCCTGCGGGGCGACGGCTGGGAGCTCGTGGAGGAGAACAGCAGCGAGGGCTGGTACAGCTATCTCTGCCGCTGAGGCAAAAAGCGCCAAACGTGCGCAAAACGCGCTCATAAACGCGGTCAAAAAATGCACACGATATTGCGCAGAAAACGGGACAATTCGCAAAAAAAGAGAGCCGACGGCATGCCGTCGGCTCTCTCTTATCCTTGTTTCGTTCTCTTTTACATCCTCTGGCGCCAGCAGTTGCCGCCCTCGCCGGGGCCCGGGTCCGGGTCGGGATCGGGGTCTGGATCGGGCTCGGGCTCCAGGGCCGGGGTGTAGCTGTCCACAAAGGAGTAGCCGCAGACGGTGCAGGTGTGGGTGGTGTAGCCCTGGCTGGTGGCGGTGGGGGCGGTGACCACGTCGCTGTACGTGCAGTTCTCGGTCTCCTTCTCCCCGCAGGAGCATGTGCGGCTGTGGGTGCCGTTGTTGTTGGAGGCCCATGCGCCGAACTGGTGGGTGTGGACCGGGGTAGGATCGGGCGTGGGCGTCGGGTCCGGCGTCGGGGTGGGCTTGGGGTCCTCCTTGGTGCCCACCAGGATGATCTGGTTGCGCATTTCGTAGTGGCTGTCCGCCTCCACCGTGCTGGAGATCAGGGTGCCGTCGCCGGCATAGACGTTCCGCCAGGTGCGCACGTAGTAGCCGGTGTAGGGAGTCTGGTCCTCCTTGGTGGTACCCTTGGGCAGGGTGGGATCGTCCTTATACTCCGTATGCCACGCCTCAGAGGACAGCGTCTGGCTGACCATCCTCACATAGGTGTCGTCCAGCTTGGTCCCGTAGATGGACACGGTCAGATATCCGCCGCTGTAGCCGGTGACGATCTTGATGGGATAGTTGGTCGTATTCCGGAAACAGTAGTCGGGCCAGCCGTCGCTGACGGTGGCATCGCAGCCAAAGGTGATATAGGAGGGCGCGAACTGGTGGCAGTACCGGGTGACGATCTCCAGGTTGCTCAGCAGCGTGGCGTAGTACAGGGTGGAGGACACCTGGCACACGCCGCCGCCGAACATATCCACCGTCTTGCCCCGCAGGTAACCGGGAGCGGGCAGATAGCCGTTGGCCTCGTTGGTATAGCCCACCACATCGTTATAGGAGAAAACGCCGCCGCTGTTGACCACGGAGCCGTTGACAAAGCTGGCGGCCCGCCGCACATTGTAGATCCGGTTGGAGGTTCCGCTGACGTAGGTGCTGTAGCTGCCCAGGCAGTCCCGGAACAGGACGTCCTTCAGGTTCTCCTTCGTCACCGCCGGGAAGGCCACCGTACCGGGTACCACGAACTCCTCGCCCGGTTTGGCCCGCTCCAGCAGGTCGACGGCGTGCTTCACGTCGAACTCCACGCCGATCCGCGCCTCCGTCAGCTCGCCGGTGGCCCTGTCGTAGCCGGCGTTGGCCATTTCGCCGTGGATCTCCTCATACACGGCGTTCAGATCAATGGGCTTGGCGGCGGCGGTGGTGTAGGTGCACTCCACCGTCCTGGGCCCGTGGTTCTCCACCGCCTGGCGGATGGCCTCGGCCAGGGCTGCCTCGTCGATCTGGATGCCGTCCCTGGGCTTGGTGACGTACAGCCCGTCCGTCTTCTCGGGGTCCAGCCGGTAGGAGCCGTCCACCACCGTGGCGCCCAGCTCCTCGCCCAGCTTCTGCACAGCGCTCTTCAGCTTCTTCTCATTCACCGTCAGTCGGGAGGCCACGTCGGTCCCGCCGAACCAGCTGCGCAGGTATTTCCAGCCGTTGGTGAGGAAGTTCCCCCCGTGGCAGGCATCCCAGGCGTCCTGAACGGCGTCGTCCGCCGTGACGGAAACACCCAACTCGCTGAGGGGGACATCCTTGAGCTCCTTGCCGTCCATACACAGGGTGACCATGGTGTCGCTGCAGGCCTTGACGCCCTCAGTGGCCCACATCTGCCGGATCTGGTCGGGGGTCATGTCCCCCACGTCCACCCCCAGGACACTGGTGCCCCGATAGATCACGTCGCTGGAGGCGGCCACACCGCACACGGCGGCGTACGCCGCCACCACCAGACCGAGAACGGCGGCGCCGATGATCAGCGCCAGCCTTCCGGCCTTCTTCTTTCCGGCAGCCGCCTCCGGCTGGCCGCCGCTTTCATTCTCCAGAGATACCTGGCTGCGTTCCTCGTCCATAACAGCCCCTCCTCTATCCGTATTGCTCAGCCGCAGCTTCGCATAACATGCTTTTTTTATTATACGACACCAGGAGGGAAAATGCATTACAATTTTGTAACAAGCATTACCGGGGTTTTTTCGCGGTTTTTGGGATACGGATGGTCAGAAGGATACAGTCGTCCACGTCCTCCCTGCCCCACTCGGCCCCTACCCCCGCCTGCCGCATCAGCCGCACGCCCCGGTCCACGCTGTTGAGGAACAGCCTCACGTCCTTGATGATGTACGTGGGGCGCCTCCTGGGCGGCGTCTGTTGGGCCCGGCGAAGCTGCTCCTCCACGTAGGCCTCCGTCTTCGCCACGTTCCAGCCGCCCCTGACAATGGCCTCCACCGCCTGCCGCTGCTCCTCCGGGTCCGCCAGACGCAGCAGCGCCCGGGCGTGGCGCTCCGTGAGGCCGTTCGCCCGGATCAGCGCGCGGATCTCCTCGGGGATGCGCAGCAGACGCAGCTTGTTGGCCACGCCGGACTGGGATTTGCCCAGCTTCTCCGCCGCCTGCTCCTGGCTGAGACCGTACAGGCTGATGAGCCGGGCCAGAGCCTCCGCCTCCTCCCAGCAGTCCAGGTCCCGCCGCTGGAGATTTTCGATGAGGGCCAGCAGGGCCGAGTCCTCCTCCCCCACCCGGGCCACCAGGCAGGGCACGGTGCCCAGCCCCGCCATCCGGGCCGCCCGGAGCCGGCGCTCCCCCGCCACCAGCTCGTAGCCCGTGCCCGTCCGGCGGACGGTCAGTGGTTGGAGGATGCCGTAGGTCCGGATGCTCTCGGCCAGCTCCTCCAGGCCCTCCCGGGAAAAGACGCGGCGGGGCTGATTGGGATTGGGCCGGATCCGGTCCACCGGCAGATACTGGACCCGGGCCGACAAAAATTCGCCTTTGCGGGGATCTCGCATGGTCATCCCTCCTTTTCTGCCCCCATTGTACCGGGGCGGGACGGCAGAATCCGTCGAAGACCGTCGGGAAATCCAAAAAAATAACGCGCCCGGCGCTTGGCGCCGGGCGTGTGGTCCGCTTTATTCCCGTTCCCGCTTCAGCCGGCGGATGTCCTCGCCGAAGAAGGGCAGGATCTGATACTCCCCCTCCAGCCGGGAGAGGATCTGGGGCGAATAGCGCCGCCCGATGCCCTCCGGATTCAGGTTTGTGTTGATAATGGTCTGCTTGCCCGTGATCAGACGGCCGTTGACGATCTGATACAGGGCGCTCTGGACAAAGGCGTTGACCAGCTCCGTGCCCAAGTCGTCCACGATCAGCAGATCGCAGTTCATGCAGCGGTCCGCGTCCTCCCGGGCCGCCTCGTCGTCCCGGCTGAACTTGGCCGCCTCGAACTGGGCGAAGATGTGGGAGGCGGTGTCATACACCACGGAGAAGCCCCGCTCGCTGACCACCCGGGCGATGCAGGCGGAGAGGAAGGTCTTGCCCAGGCCGGGGTCGCCGGACAGCAGCAGATTGCCGCTTCGGGGCCCGAACTGGCGGGCATAGTCCTGGCAGACGTCGAAATTCTCCTCCATGGTCGCCCGGGGGGATGCCCCCGTCTCCGGGTCCACCTGGGTGCTGTACCAGCTGAAGTCGAAGGTCTCGAAGCTGGCGGTGCCCATGTCCAGCATGTGGGAGAGTTCCTCGATCTGGGCGCGGGCATAGTACTTGCGCAGGCAGCGGCACATGGCGCCGTCCCGGAAGCCCGTGTCGCCGCAGAGGACGCAGGCGGGCTTCTCCTCCAGCTCGTCGGCCTCGTAGCCCCGCTCCATCAGCAGGGCGGCCCGCTCCCGCTGGAGGTCCAGATTCTGGTCCCGGATCACCCGCAGGGCCGGCAGCGGGTCGGTGCCCCGCCGGAGGGCAGAGGTGATGATCTGGGACATGGTGCTCTTCAGCTCCCGGTCGATCTCCTCCAGCCGGGGGATCTGCCGGAAGATCTCCTGCCGGCGCCGGTCAAAGACCTCCGCCCGGCGCTGCTTGTCCTCTTCGTACCGGGCCAGGCTGCGCCGCAGGATCTTCTCATCGTATGCCAAAGCCGTCGCCTCCCTATTTTCGGATGTACTTCTTCATCCACTCGTTCTTGCCGCCCGTTTCCTTTTTCTCGCTCCGGCGGGGGGATTTGGCCCCCTGCCCCACATCCTCGGCGGTGCGCCAGCCCTTCTCCTCCCAGCGGCGGAGGATGGCGCTCAGGTAGCGCCAGTTCAGCTCCTTCTTGTAGAGGATCGTCTGGTCATAGGCCAGGGCCACCAGCTCCGGGGAATAGCCCTTTTCGATCCAGCCGGTGATGTACTTCTCCTCGCTCTCCACCGGCTTGCGGCCGGAGATCTGCAGCGCGCGCAGATAGGCGCCCATCTTCTCCTGGCGGTCGGCGTAGTCCTTCAAATACCGGGCGGCGCTCTCCTGGTCGAAGAGGCCCTGCCGGGCCCAGTAGTAGCCCTCCTTCTCGATCTGGCGCATGGTGGGCCGGCGGCCGGGGCCGTAGCGGCCCTCCACCCGGCTGACACAGTGGCCCACCAGCAGGTAGATCACGTCCGGCGGCATGCCCAAATCGTCATACAGGCCCGCCAGGATCTGCAGGTCCGCCGTTTTCAGCTTCTTGCCCAGCTTCTCCTCCGTCTGGGGCACCAGCATGGCAAAGCCCCGGTCCCCCTCCAGCATGTTGGCGATGTCGTCGGTGGTGTAGACGGCCCGCTCCTCCGCCGGCTCCGGGGCCACCGTCGCGCCGCCGTCCAGCAGGCCCAGCTGCTGCAGGGTGTGCTCCGCGGCGGCCAGCCGCAGCTCGCTCCAGCGCAGGCGGCGCTGGATCTCCTCGGGCGTGACACCGCCGTCGGCGCGGCTCAGGAAGAGGTACAGCAGCGCCGCGTCCCCGTCGCCCCGGGCGATCAGCTTGTCCAGCCGCTGGGCCGGCAGCGATACGCTCTGGCCGTCGCTGCGCAATATGTATCCGCTCATGGCGCGCCTCCTCTCCCGATAGTCATTTTATTCTACAATAAATCTCCCTTTTCGTAAAGATATCCGCCCTGTTTTTTCAGAAATTTCCTCCCTGCGCTTTACGCCTTTTGCCGGTTGTGGTATAATTCATTCTGTATAAGTGTTATTATGCCCTGCTGCAGAGACATAAGGGCGGATCAACGAAAGGATGGGGTATTGCTATGGCTAATCGCGTGACGATGAACATCTGCGGGGATGACTACACCCTGGTCGCGGAGGAGAGTCCCTCCTACATGGAGCGGGTGGGCAAGCTGGTGGACGAGAAGCTCTCCGAGGTGCTGGAGAGCGGCGGCGTCAGCCGCACCGACGCGGCCATCCTGGCCGCCATCAATCTGGCGGACGAGCTGCTGAAGGCTCAGGAGAGCGGCGAAAATCTCCGCCGCCAGGTGAAGACCTATCTGGACGAGGCCGCCCGGGCCAAGAACGAGGTCTCCGAGCTGAAGCGCCAGCTGTTCAAGGCCCAGAACCGCAAGTAATGCTGGAGCTGCTGTCCCCCGCCGGGTCCCGGGAGGCGATGATCGCCGCCGTTCAGAGCGGAGCCGACGCAGTCTACATGGGCTTCGGCAGCTTCAACGCCCGGCGGGGCGCCAAAAACTTCACCGATGAGGAGTTCGCCCAGGCGGTGCGCTACTGCCATCTCCACGGCGTGCGGGTCTACCTGACGCTGAACACCCTGCTGACGGACCGGGAGCTGCCCGCCGCGGCGGAGCTCCTCCGCCGCGCCGACGGCATGGGGGTGGACGCCGTGCTGATCCAGGACTGGGGCCTTCTGTCCCTGGCCCGGGAGATAACGCCGGAGTTGCCCCTCCACGCCAGCACCCAGATGAGCATCCACACCCTGGGCGGGGCCAAGCTGGCCGCCCGGCTGGGGATGGAGCGGGTGGTGCTGGCCCGGGAGCTGAGCCGCCATGACATCCGGGTGATCTGCGAGGGCTGTCAGGCGGAGGTGGAGACCTTCGTCCACGGGGCGCTGTGCATGTGTTATTCCGGCCAGTGCACCATGAGCGCCCTCATCGGCCAGCGCAGCGGCAACCGGGGCGCCTGCGCCCAGCCCTGCCGCCTGCCCTACAGCGTGGGCGCCTCCCGGCAGACGGGCTATCCGCTGAGCCTGAAGGACGCCAACCTCTCGGAGTATCTGGACGAGCTGGAAAAGCTGGGCGTGGCCTGCCTGAAGATCGAGGGGCGGATGAAGCGGCCGGAGTACGTGGCGGTGATCACGGCTATTTACCGCCGGCTGCTGGACGAAAAGCGCCGGCCCACCCGGGAAGAGGCCCGGCAGCTGGAGGCCGCCTTCAGCCGCGGCGGCTTCACCGACGGGTACTATCTGGGCCGAAAGGGTCCCCACATGCTGGGCACGCGCCCGGAGGACGAGCGCTGGCCGGAGGAGCTGTTTGCCGCCGCCCGGGAGACGTATCAGAGGGGCGAGAACCGCCCGGTGCCGGTGCGCCTTTCCTGCCGGATGCGATCCGGCGCGCCCGTCACACTGACCGCTTCCACCGAGCGGAGCGGCCAGTCCTTTTCTGCCGCCGTACAGGGGGCCATCCCCGAAACAGCCCGAAACCGCGCCCTCACTGCCGATGAGCTTCGCGCCCGGCTGGGAAAGACCGGCGGCACCGCCTTCACCGCGGAGGAAATTGAGGTCGACCTGGAGGACGGGCTGATGCTGTCCGCCGGGGCCGTCAACGGCCTGCGGCGCCAGGTTTTGGACGATTTGGCGGCCCGGCTCTCCGCCCGGCCCGTCCGGGGCGTCTGGCCCCGGAGAGAGGCGGCGGAATCCCCTCTGCCGGAGGCGCCTGCCGGACCGGCGGAGCCGCAGCTGACCTGCTCCATCACCCGGAGCGAACAGTTGACGGAGGAATTGGCCGACAACGCGGAGGCCGTGTATATTCCGCTGGAGCTGCTGGATACAATGGATCTGTCCCGGTTTGCCGGGCGGACCAGGCTCTTTGCCGTCCTGCCCCGGATCTTCCGGACGGAGGACGAGGAAAATTTCCGGGATATCCTGAAGAATACCCCTCTGCTGCAGGGCGTCCTGGCGGGCAACCTGGGCCACCTCCCCATTGTGGAGGGGCTGGGGCTGGAGCTCCGAGGGGACTTCGGACTGAACGTGTTCAACTCCCGGGCGCTGCTGTTCCTCAAAAGCCTGGGACTGAGCAGCGCTACGGTGTCCTTTGAGCTGCGGCACCAGCAGGTGCGGGATCTGAACAAGTATCTGCCCTGCGAGGCCATCGCCTACGGGCGGCTGCCTCTGATGGTGACGGAGAACTGCGCCGCCGCCAACACGGCCGGCTGCACCCACGGACGGGGCACCACCCTCACTGACCGGACCGGGGCCGCGTTCCCCGTTCTGTGCGCCTACGGCTGCCGGAACGAGATCCAGAACAGCAAGGTGCTGTTTTTGGCCGACAGGCCGGACTACCGGCGCTGCGGCCTGACCTACGCCCGGCTGCGGTTCACCACCGAGTCGCCGGAGGAGTGCCTGGCCGCTCTGCGGCGGTACCGGGGCCAGTCCGAATGGGCGCCCGCAGATTATACGCGGGGACTTTTCTACCGGGGCGTGGAGTAAACATTCGCAAAAAACGTCGTTGCCGTTTTTTGCGAGAGGTTTACAGCCTGCTGCAGCGCACTCGCTTGCGTGAGACGCTCGCACGTTTGCAGGCTGTAAAGTGTTTTTTGCCACGTACACGCCGCGGCAAAAAACGATAGCATTTCTTCGCGTCTGCGGACGCGAAATCTGCGATGCTTTTTTGGGGCGAAGGCGCCCCTATGCGCGCATAGTTTTCGGATACAGGAGTAAATTGACCCTATGGAACTGAAGATCAAGGCTGTCTCTCCCAAGATCGGGCGGGAGATCCCCGTCCCCCATTTCGCCACCGCCGGCGCCGCCGCCATGGACCTGCGCGCCTGCGTCGACGAGCCGGTGACGCTGGCCCCGGGCCAGCGGACGCTGGTCCCCACCGGCATCGCCATCGCGCTGCCGGACGCGGAGCATGTGGCGCTGGTATTCGCCCGCAGCGGGCTGGGCATCAAGAAGGGCGTCTGCCTCTCCAACGGCGTGGGCGTCATCGACAGCGACTACCGGGGGGAGATCGGCGTGGGACTGGTGAACCTCTCCGACGAGACCTACACCGTGCAGCCCGGCGACCGGATCGCCCAGTTGATGGTGGTGCCGGTGGTACAGCCCACGGTGGTCCTGGCGGAGGAGCTGGACGAGACGGACCGGGGCAGCGGCGGCTTCGGCTCCACGGGGCGGTGAGACATATGGCGAACATCGTGCTGGCCTCCGCCTCCCCCCGGCGGCAGGAGCTGCTGCGCCGCATCGGCATCACCGATTTCACCGTCCGGGTGCCCCAGGTGGAGGAATCCTACCCCGAGGACCTGTCGCCGGAGGAGATCGTGACCTACATTTCCCGGGAAAAGTCCCTGGCCGTGCCGTCGGAGGACAACGAGATCGTCATCACCGCCGACACCATGGTGTTCCTGGGCCGGCAGCGGCTGGGCAAGCCCCGGGACGAAGCCCACGCGCTGGCGATGCTCACCGCCCTCCAGGGGCGGCAGCACACCGTGTGCACCGGCGTCACCGTGCGGCAGGGCAAGCGGGTCCTCAGCCGGGCCCAGTCCACCCGGGTCTTTTTCCGCCCCGCCGCGGAATCGGAGCTGCGCGCCTATATCGCCGGGGGCGAGCCCATGGACAAGGCCGGCGCCTACGGCGTCCAGGGACAGGGCGCGCTGCTGGTGGAGCGCATCGACGGCGACTTCTTCAACGTGATGGGCCTGCCGGTGGTGCTCCTGGAGCAAATGCTGGCCGAATTCGGCGTCTATCTGCTGCAATAACCCACAGTTAGGAGATCCCATGAAACAGTTTTTCTCCAAAAACGGCATCGTGCTGCTGGCCGCCGTCACCATCGTGGCGGTGATCATGTGCGTCGTTTCCGCCGTCAGCAGCGGCACGGGCATCCTCCACAACGTAGCCGGCGTCATCGCCTCCCCGTTCCGGGCGGCAGGCGCCGCCGTGACGGAGTGGGTGGGCGACGTGACCGCGCGGTTTGAGACCGTGGAGGAGCTGCAGCGCCAAAACCAGGCCCTGCGGGAGGAAAACGCACGGCTGCGGGAGGAGAACCGCCAGGCCGTCAGCGACAGCGAGGAGAACGCGCGGCTGCGGAACCTGCTGAATCTGCGGCAGCAGAGGCGGGATTTTACCCTGGAGGCCGCCCATGTCACCCAGCGGAACAGCTCCAACTGGTCCTCCACCATGACCCTGGGCAAGGGGACCTCCTGCGGCATCGCCGTGGGGAACTGCGTGGTGGATGAGTACGGCTATCTGGTGGGCGTGATCACCGAGGCGGGACTCAACTGGAGCACCGTCACCACCCTGCTGGACACCTCCTCCCAGCTGGGCGCCCTGGTCTTCCGCACGGGCGAGACCACGGTGGCCATGGGGGATCTGAGCCTCATGAACAGCAACCGCCTGAAGCTCAGCTATCTGGAGGACGAGAGCAGCCTCATCAACGGCGACCTTATCGTTACCTCCGGGCTGGGCGGCTACTACCCCTCCGGACTGGTGATCGGCGCCGTGGAGGAGATCCTTACCGACGACAGCGGCCTGACGAGATACGCCATCCTGACCCCCAAGACGGAGCTGGACGCTCTGGTGGAGGTCTTCGTGATCACGGCCTTCGACGTGGTGGACTGAGAGGGACGCCATGAAGCAAGGAAGTCTGTTCTACCGGTGGCTGTTCTACGGCCTGGCCGCCGGGCTGTGCCTGCTCGTCCAGAGCCTGGTGCTCAACCGCCTGCGCGTATGGGGCATCCACCCCTTCCTGCCGCCGGTGCTGGCGGCCGCGGCCGCCGCACAGGAGGACCGGCAGGAGGCCCTCTGTGCCGGCGCCGTCTTCGGGCTTATCTGCGATCTGATCATGTCGCCGGTGATCCCCTGTTTTTACATTCTGACCTTCGCCGCCACCGCCTTCCTGGCCGGCTGGATCGCCAAGCACATGATCGTACCGGGCTTTTTCTGCGCGGTCGTCTGTTCCCTGCTGGCGCTGCTGGTGAACGGGCTGTTCCACACCCTGTTCCTCACCTATCGGGGGATCAGCGATCTCCCCGCGGCCGTCGCCATCACCGGCGGCGAGCTGCTGCTGACCCTGCCCCTGATCCCTCTGGTCTACCTGCTGTTCCGCCCCATCCACCGCCGATTCCTGTCGGAGTGAGGCCGGGGCAATAAAGGAGCGTTCCATGAAGCAGAATCCCCTAAAAAAGAGATTGCTGGCCGTGGCAGTGTTCTTCGGCCTGCTTTTGCTGCTCTTTTTCTTTACGCTATACAAAAACCAGATCCTCCTGGGCAGCGAGTTTCGGGCCCGGTCCATCTCCAGCAACGCCACCACCGAGACGGTGGAGGCGTCCCGGGGAATCCTCACCGACCGCAACGGCAAGGTGCTGGTCAGCAACCGCCTGGCCTACACCCTCACCCTGTCGGAGAGCGCCTTCGACAGCGAGGAGGAGGAAAACGACGCCATCCTGCGGCTCACCCAGCTGTGCCGGGACAACGGCACGGAGTGGGTGGACACCTTTCCTGTCACCGGCGCGGAGCCCTTTGCCTATCTGGCCGGCGCGCGGGACAACGAGACCTTCCTGTCCTTTTTGAAGGAGCGCAGGATATCCCTGGCCACTGCACCCCTCTCCCCCTCTCAGCTCCTGGCCCGCCTGCGGACCTATTTCCACGTGGACGCCGCCCTCTCCGACGAGGAGGCCCGGCAGATCGTGGGCGTGCGCTACGAGCTGGCCCTCCACGACCCCTATGTGTTCGCCGAGGACGTGTCCGTGGAGCTGATCAGTCAGATCGTGGACGGGCAGTTCGCCGGCGTTACCACCGGCACCTCCTCCGCCCGGGTCTACAACACCACCTACGCCGCCCATATCCTGGGACAGGTATCCCGCATCTACGCGGAGGACTGGGACCGCTACAAGGATCTGGGCTATCCCATGGACGCCCTGGTGGGAAAGGGCGGCGTGGAGGAGGCCTTTGAGTCCTATCTTCACGGCACCAACGGCTCACGGCTCATCACCACCGACGCCTCCGGCAAGATCACCGGCATGCTCTACACCCGGGACCCCCGGCCCGGCAGCACCGTGGCCCTGACGCTGGATATCGACCTGCAGCAGGATGTGGAGACCTCCCTGGCCAGGACCATCCAGGGGATGATCGACGAGGACAGCGAGGAGCGGGGCGGCGCCGCCGCCGTGATCCGGGTGGGCTCCGGCGAGGTGTTGTCCCTGGCGTCCTATCCCTCCTTCAACCCCGCCACCTTCGGGCAGGACTACGAGAAGCTGCTAAGCGACAAGCGGCTGCCTATGTTCAACCGGGCGCTGGACGGCACCTACGCCCCCGGCTCCACCTTCAAGCCCTGCACCGCCGTGGCGGCGCTGGAATCCGGCGTCATTACCCCCCATACCACCATCCGGGACCAGGGCATCTACACCTATTACAGCTATCCCCAGCCCATGTGCTGGCTCTACGCCCAGTACGGCAGTACCCACGGATACCTGAACGTATCCCAGGCCATTACCGAGTCCTGCAACTACTTCTTTTATGAGGTGGGCCGGCTGACCGGCATCAGGGCCATAGACGACTACGCCACCCAGTTCGGTCTGGGGCAGCACACCGGCATTGAGGTCCCGGATTCCGCCGGCGCTCTGGCCTCGCCGGAGTATGCCGAGGCCCGGGAGCTGGACTGGACCGACGGCCAGACCATCACCGCCGCCATCGGTCAGAGCTACAATCTGTTTACCCCCCTTCAGATGGCCAACTATATCGCCACCCTGGCCTCCGGTGGAGAGCACCATGCCGCTCACCTGCTTAAAGATGTCAAATCTTACGATAATTCGGAATTGATATACGTCTATGACCGGGCGCCGCTGAATACCGTCTCCATCAGCAAAAGCAACCTGGAGGCTGTGCTGACCGGCATGCACGATCTGACCACCCGGGGCAGCGTGTCCTCCCAGTTCTCCCGCTGCGTGGTTTCCGCCGGCGCCAAGACCGGCACCGCTCAGGTGGGCACGGAGCTGAATAACGGCGTGTTCGTGGCCTTCGCCCCCTATGAGAACCCCGAGATCGCCGTGGCGGTGGTCATCGAAAAGGGCGGCAGCGGCGCCGCCCTGGCCGACACCGCCGTTGAGATCATCAACGCATACTTCTCCCGGGACGACAGCCATGCCGCCGTCATCGGTGAAAATACGCTATTGAAGTGAGAGTTATCATTTATGCCTGACCGTTATGTTTTTGACCCCCGTGACCAGCGCTACAAATCCCCCTTCGGCGCCGTGCCCTGCGGTACGGACGTCGCCTTTACCCTGAGACCCCTGGCCGGCGAAGGCTTTACCGCCTGCTTTCTGCTGACCCGCTGTGAATTCGCCGACACCACCCGGGAGCAGCCGCTGACCGCCGTGGGTGACCGGGGCGATCTGTTCACCGGCACGTATACCGCCCCCGACCGTCCCGATCTGGTCTGGTACGCCTTCCGGTTTATCCGTTCCGACGGCTCCTCCGTCTGCTTCGGACGGGGCGGATACTCCTCCTTTGAGCATCTCCAGCGCTGGCAGCTGACCGTTTATGACGGCTCCTTCGTTACGCCGGACTGGTTCGGCAGCGGAATTACGTACCAGATATTCCCAGATCGGTTCTGCCGGCTGAGCGTTCCTGATCCCACCGGCATGGCGGGAAACCGGGTGGTGCATGAGAATTGGTCCGATCAGCCCGTCTATCTGCCCGACGAGAACGGGCAGATCACCAACCGGGATTTCTTCGGCGGCAGTCTGCGCGGTATTATATCGAAACTCGACTATTTGGCCGAATTATCAGTAACTACACTGTATCTGTGCCCCATCTTTGAGGCGGACTCCAATCACCGCTACAATACCGCCGACTACATGGCCATCGACCCCATGCTGGGCAACGAGGAGGACCTTAAACAACTGTGCCGGGAGGCTCATCGGCGCGGCATTCGCGTGATGCTGGACGGCGTGTTCAACCACACCGGCTCCAACAGCCGCTATTTCAACGCCAAGGGCTGGTATCCCCAGTTGGGCGCGGCCCAGAGTCAACGTTCCCTCTATTACCCCTGGTATCATTTCACCCGCTGGCCCGACGAGTACGACGCCTGGTGGGGCATCCAGACCCTGCCGGCCGTCAACGAGAACGATCCTGAATACCGGCGCTTTATCATCACCGGCCAGGACAGCGTCATCCGCCACTGGATGCGCTGCGGCGCCGACGCCTGGCGGCTGGACGTGGCGGACGAGCTGCCGGACGACTTCATCGCCGCCATCCGCACGGTCATGACAGAGGAAAATCCCGACAGCTTCCTTCTGGGCGAGGTTTGGGAGGACGGCAGCAACAAGATCGCCTATTCCCAGCGGCGCCGCTATCTGTTGGGCGGCGAAACCAACGGTCTGATGAACTACCCCTTCCGCTCCGCCGCCCTGGCCTGGCTCACCGGCGGAGACGCAGCCGATTTCCGGGAGGCCATGGAGACGCTGCGGGAGAACTATCCCCCCGCAGCCTTCTACTCCGCTCTGAATATCCTGGGCACCCACGACACCGCCCGGACGCTGACCCTGTTGGGCGCGGCGGACGACGCGGTGCCGGAGACCAAGGAGCAGCGGGCGGCCTACCACCTGGGGCCCGCCCAGCGAATTCGGGGCGTGGTGCGCCTGCGTTTGGCCATGCTGCTGCTGTACACCTTCCCCGGCTCGCCCACCGTATATTACGGCGACGAGGCCGGTATGGAGGGCTTTGAGGACCCGCTGAACCGGGGCACCTACCCCTGGGGCGACGAGGACGCCGCGCTGCTACGGTATTTCCGCCGCCTGGGCGCCATTCGGTCAGAGCGGCCCTGCCTGCAGCGGGGCAGCATCACTTATCTTTATGCCAACGGCGGCGGACTGGTCTTCCGACGGGAGACAGAGAACGATGCCGCGCTGATCGCTCTCAACGCCGGGGAGGACTCTTTGGAGCTGATCCTTCCGTGGTCCGGCACGATGGCCTCCGACCTGCTGTGCGGGCAGCAGTTTTTCGTCCGGGATCGCCTGCTGCACCTGTCTGTGCCGCCGGTTTCCGGTTTGCTGCTGGTATAATGCTCCCAGAAAAAGCAGCCCGATGTTTCACGTGAAACATCGGGCTGTTTTTTCGCTTTGAAACAGATTTTCTCCCTGTTTCTCACCATTTTTCTATTGAATCGCCGGCACTTTATTGATATACTATGGTATATTGTATTTTGGGGTTTTGTCGACAGACAGGAAAGGCGGCGTACCGTGGCAAAGATCATCGCCATCGTCAATCAAAAAGGCGGCGTGGGAAAGACCACCACCTGCGTCAATCTGACCGCCGCGCTGAAGCAGATGGGGCGCCGCGTTCTGCTGTGTGATTTTGACCCCCAGGCCAACGCCACCTCCGGCATGGGCGTGGACAAAACCGTGTCCAACGGCATCTACGACGTGCTGATCAACGGCAAGGACGTGCGTTCTGCCGTCGTTTCCACCCATTACGGCGACGTACTGCCCTCCAGCAAGGCGCTGGCCGGGGCCGGTATCGAGATGATCGGCATGGAAAACCGGCAGTTTTTGCTGAAAACGGCGCTGGACCAGGTGAAGGACGACTATGAGTTCGTTTTCATTGACTGTCCGCCGTCTCTGGAGCTGCTGACGCTGAACGCCCTGTGCGCCGCGGACGCCCTGCTGGTGCCGGTCCAGGGCGAATACTACGCGCTGGAGGGGCTCAGCGACCTGATGAACACCGTCCGTATCGTACGGCGGGGCATGAATCCGCGGCTGAACGTGGAGGGTGTGCTGCTGACCATGTTCGACGGCCGCACCAATCTGGCCATTCAGGTGGCCCAGGAGGTCAAGCGATTTTTCCCCGGCAAGGTCTATTCTACCGTGGTGCCCCGGAACGTCCGGCTCAGTGAGGCGCCCAGCCACGGCAAACCCATCACCGCCTACGACCGCACCTGCCGCGGCGCCGAGGCCTACCGGGCGCTGGCGGAAGAATTCCTCAAGAAGAATTCCTGAAAGGAGTGATTTCCTGTGGCGAATCCGTCCAAAGGCCTGGGTAAGGGCCTGGGCGCCCTGTTGGGCGACAATTTCCTGGACACGCAGGAGGAAAAAGAGAGCCTGTTTCTGCCCATCTCCCAGGTGGAGAGCTGTTCCAACCAGCCCAGAAAGCAGTTTGACCCCGACACGCTGGCCGACCTGGCTGATTCCATCCGCCAGCACGGCATCATCCAGCCGCTGACGGTCCGGAAGCTGCAGTCCGGGTACTATCAGATCATCGCCGGCGAGCGCCGGTGGCGTGCCGCCCGGATGGCGGGTCTCAGCGAGGTGCCGGTGATCGTCATCGAGGCCGACGACCGCAAGGCCATGGAGCTGGCTATGATCGAGAACCTCCAGCGGGAGGATCTGAACCCCATCGAGGAGGCCCAGGGCTACCAGACGCTGGTGAGCCAATACGGGCTGACCCAGGAGCAGGCGGCCCAGCAGGTGGGGAAGTCCCGCAGCGCCGTGGCCAACGCCCTGCGATTGCTGAATCTGACCCCCGCCGTCCGTAAGCTGGTGGAGGAGGGCAGGCTCTCCGGCGGTCACGCCCGGGCGCTGCTGCCGCTGTCGCCGGCCCTGCAGGAATCCGCCGCCGCCACCGTGCTGAAAAGCGACCTGTCCGTCCGGCAGACGGAGATGCTGGCCAAGCGGCTGGGCGCCGAGCGGAAAAAGAAAGTCGTTCCCACCACCGGCATCACCGTCAACTACGCCGAGGAGGCCGCCAAGGAGCTGGGCAGCCGCCTGGGCCGGGGCTGCCGGATCGTCACCGGCCGGAAAAAGGGCAGGGTGGAGCTGGAGTACTACGGCACCGACGATTTGAACGACCTGCTGGACGCCCTGTACACCCTGAAGAAGAAGTGAGACCGTGTTTCACGTGAAACAGTGAGGAGAGATATACCGTGCTTGATATTCGCTTTCTCCGGGAAAACCCGGAGCTGGTCAAGGAAAACATCCGCAAAAAGTTCCAAAACAGCAAACTGCCCCTGGTGGACGAGGCCATCGCCCTGGACGGTGAACGGCGCGCCGCCATGGCGGAGGCCGACGCCCTGAAGGCCGAGCGCAACAAGCTCAGCAAGGCCAACGGTCCCCTGTACGGTCAACTGAAAAAGTGCGCCGATGAGGAGAAGAAGGCCGCCTTGCAGGCCCAGATCGAGGCCAACAACGCCGCGGTGAAGGCCAACGCCGAACGCGTGGCTCTGTTGGATGCCCGGGCCGCCCAGGCCGAGGAGCAGCTGAACAAGATCATGATGGTGATCCCCCAGATGATCGACCCCAGCGTGCCCATCGGGCCCGACGACAGCTGCAACGTGGAGGTCCAGCGGTTCGGCGAGCCCAAGGTACCCGATTTTGAGATCCCCTACCACACCGACATCATGGAGCGCTTTGACGGCGTGGACATGGACGCCGCGGGGCGGGTGTCCGGCAACGGGTTCTACTATCTCATGGGCGATATCGCCCGGCTTCACAGCGCCGTCACCGCCTACGCCCGGGATTTCATGATCGGCAAGGGCTTTACCTACTGCATCCCGCCCTTCATGATCCGGGGCAACGTGGTCACCGGCGTCATGAGCTTCGCCGAGATGGACGCCATGATGTACAAGATCGAAGGGGAGGACCTGTATCTGATCGGCACCAGTGAGCACTCCATGATCGGCAAGTTCATCGACCAGATCATCCCGGAGGACAAGCTGCCCCAGACGCTGACGTCCTATTCCCCCTGCTTCCGGAAGGAGAAGGGCGCCCACGGCATCGAGGAGCGGGGCGTCTACCGCATCCATCAGTTTGAGAAGCAGGAGATGGTGGTCCTCTGTAAGCCCGAGGACAGCATGAAGTGGTACGAGCAGATGTGGCGCTACAGCGTGGAGCTGTTCCGGTCCCTGGACATCCCCGTGCGGCAGCTGGACTGCTGCTCCGGCGACCTGGCCGATCTGAAGGTCAAGTCCTGCGACATCGAGGCCTGGTCCCCCCGGCAGCAGAAGTACTTTGAGGTCTGCTCCTGCTCCAATCTGGGCGACGCCCAGGCCCGGCGCCTGAAGATCCGCGCCAGGGGAGAGGACGGGAAGCTGTACCTGCCCCATACCCTCAACAACACCGTGGTGGCGCCGCCCCGGATGCTGATCGCCTTCCTGGAGAACAATCTCCAGCCGGACGGCTCCGTGCTGATCCCCCAGGCGCTGCAGCCCTACATGGGCGGCTGTGAGCGTCTGATCCCCCAAAAATAAATACCATTGGTATTATTTATATTAAATTATACATTTTGTTGTTAGGAGGAGACACATTATGAAGAAGTTTTTCAAGGAATTCAAGGACTTTGCCATGCGGGGCAACGTGATCGACCTGGCCATCGGCGTGGTCATCGGCGGCGCCTTCGGCACCATCACCACCTCTCTGGTCAACGACATCATCATGCCCTTCATCTCCCTGCTCACCGGCGGTGTGGACTTCACCCAGTGGAAGTGGGTGCTGAAGGCCGGCGACGAGGCCGCCGAGATCGCCGAGGTGGCTGTGAAATTCGGCAACTTGATTTCCGTGATCCTGAACTTCATCGTCATCGCGCTGGTGCTGTTCTTCGTGGTCAAGGGCATCAACAACCTGAAGAAGAAGGAAGAGCCCGCCCCCGTTGAGGAGCCCGCTCCCGCCGGCCCCACCGCCGAGGAGCTGCTGGGCGAGATCCGCGACCTGCTGAAGGAAGGCAAGTAAATGGTCTCCATCCTGACCGAGGGGCTGGCGCAGCTGGGTCTTCCCGCCGACGCCGCCCCCCGGCTGGCGGAGTTCGCCGGGGCCGTGCTGGAGAAGAACAAGGTCATGAACCTGACGGCCATCACCGACCCCGCCGATTTCGCCGCGCTGCACCTGCTGGATTCGGCGGCCCTGCTGCGTATCGAGGATTTCCGGGGCAAGTCTGTGGTAGACGTGGGCACCGGCGCCGGGTTTCCCGGCGTGCCGCTGCGGATCGCGGAGCCGGATTTTGACTTGACGCTGCTGGACAGCCTGGGCAAGCGGGTGGATTTCCTGCGGGAGACCTGCGACAGGATGGGGCTGCGGCGAGTGGAGGCCGTCCACGCCAGAGCGGAGGAGTTCGCGGCGGAGCACCGGGAGCAGTACGACATCGCCGTCTCCCGGGCGGTGGCCGCGCTCAACGTGCTGTGCGAGCTGGCGCTGCCGCTGGTAAAGGTGGGCGGCCGGTTTCTGGCCATGAAGAGCGTGGACTCCGACGCCGAGATCAACGCCGCCCGGGGTGCCATCGGCCAGCTGGGCGGACACATCCGCGGCGCAGAGGACTACACCGTACCGGGCACGGCTGTCCGGCACCGGGTGGTGGTCATCGACAAGGTGCGGCCCACCCCCGCCAACCTGCCCCGGCCCTTTGCGCGGATCAAGAAGCATCCGCTTGCATAGGGTGTATTATGCGCATATTTGAGGTATATTATGGGTAAAATTATCGCTGTGGTATCGGGAAAAGGAGGCACCGGAAAGACCTCCTTCACCGCCAACACCGGTCTGGCGCTGGCCGCGCTGGGGTATCGCGTTCTGTGCCTGGACTGCGACATCACGCTGCGCAATCTGGACCTGGCCCTGGGGCTGGGGGACAAGACGCTGATGGACTTCTCCGACGTGATTGCCGGACGGTGCACGCTGGCTGAGGCTGTGGTCACCCATCCCAAGTATCCCTCTCTGGATCTGCTGGCGGCGCCCTCCGACATCGGCAACGATCTGACGCCGGAGCAGATGGAGCCCCTTTTCCGGCAGATCCGGACGGAGTACGGCTACTGCCTGGTGGACGCCCCCGCCGGTCTGGGGCTGGGTTTCCATCTGGCCAGCGACTACGCCGACAGCGCGGTGGTGGTCACCACCACCGACCAGACGGCCCTGCGGGACGCTCAGCGGACCGTTATGGAGCTGTCCCGATTTCCCGCCGGCTCCGTCCATCTGGTGGTGGGCCGGGTCCAGCGGCGGATGCTCCGGGCCCTGCATACCACCATCGACGACGCTATCGACACCGCCGGCCTGCCGCTGTTGGGCGTGATCCCGGAGGACGGCGACATGGCCTACGCCCTGAACCAGGGCCTGCCGCTGCGGGACTGCAACGACTATTCTGCCCAAGCCTATGAGAACATCGCCAAACGCATCGCCGGACGGAGAGTCCCGCTGATGCGGATTTAAAAAAACAGAGAGAGGAGGCGGTTTTCCTGTGAATATCGCCATCATCGCCCACGACAACAAAAAAGAGTTGATGGTCCAGTTCTGCACTGCTTACTGCGGGATCCTGGCTCACCACACCCTCTGCGCCACCGCCATCACCGGCCAGCAGATCGCCGAGGCCACCGGCCTGCCCATCCACCGCTTCCTGTCTTTCCACCACGGCGGCGGCCAGCAGATCGCAGCCCGCATCGCCTACAACGAGATCGACATGGTTCTGTGCTTCAACGATCCCAACAACAAAACGCCTCACGAGGACGTGATGGAGATCGCGCGGCTGTGTGACCAGAACAACGTTCCCTTCGCCAGCAACGTGGCGACCGCTGAGATGCTGGTCCTGGGCCTGGCCCGGGGCGATTTGGATTGGCGTGACATCGTCAACCCCAAGAACAAGCCCTTTACCGCTTGACTTTTTGCGGGAAATTTCATACAATACCGATTTAGAAGTGCACCGCGAGGACGAAGCAGGAGTAGCTCCGCAACACCGCACACAGAGAGGCGCGCCATCGGCTGCAAGCGCGCCGCGGCTGACGGGGGGAAGACGGCTTTTGAGCGGGGGCGGAAACGCCCACGGACAGCTCCCCGTGCCGCAAGGAGCTTGAAAGGGCCGGTTTCCGGCTGAATTTGGGTGGCACCACGAAGCGTTCCAAAGCGCTCTCGTCCCAAACAGGGGACGGGAGCGCTTTTTTGCCGAAAACGTCGGCCCGGCTCCGCTGAAATCCGAAAAATCACCCGTCCTGGCGGGAGAGATAAAAAGGAGACCTTTCTTATGGAAAAGCTGAAACCACGGACCCTGTCCGGTTTTATGGAGCTGCTGCCCCAGCCCCAGCAGCAGATGGAGCGGATGATGGAGATCCTCCGCCGCACCTATTCCCTCTACGGCTTCACGCCGCTGGACACCCCGGTGATCGAGGCCAGCGAGGTGCTGCTGGCCAAGGGCGGCGGCGAGACGGAGAAGCAGATCTACCGCTTCACCAAGGGCGACGCCGATCTGAGCCTGCGCTTTGATCTGACGGTGCCCTTGGCCAAATACGTGGCCCTCCACTACAATGAGCTGGCCTTCCCCTTCCGCCGCTACCAGATCGGCAAGGTGTATCGCGGCGAGAGGGCCCAGCGGGGCCGGTTCCGGGAGTTCTATCAGGCCGACATCGACGTGATCGGCGACGGAAAGCTGGATATCGTCAACGAGGCGGAGATCCCCGCCATCATCTACCAGACCTTCACCACCCTGGGCCTGCGCCGGTTCCAGATCCGGGTCAACAACCGGAAGATCCTCAACGGCTTCTACGCCATGCAGGGTCTGACGGAGAAGAGCGGCGACATCATGCGCACCGTGGACAAGCTGGACAAGATCGGACCGGAGAAGGTCCGTCTCTGCCTGGCGGAGGACTGCGGCCTCACCGCCGGGCAGGCCGACGAGATCCTGGCCTTCATCGCCATCACCGGCAGCAACGATCAGGTGCTCTCCGCCCTCCGGGGCTATGCCGGCCGGAACGGGGTGTTCGATCAGGGGCTGGAGGAGCTGAATACGGTGGTAAAGTACCTGGCGGCCTTCGGCGTGCCGGAGGAGAACTTCGCCATGGATCTGACTATCGCCCGGGGGCTGGACTACTACACCGGCACGGTGTATGAGACCACGCTGCTCGACCACCCGGAGATCGGCTCCGTCTGCTCCGGCGGCCGGTACGACAACCTGGCCGAGTACTACACCGACAAGCAGCTGCCCGGCGTGGGCATCTCCATCGGGCTGACGAGGCTTTTTTACGTGTTGGGGGAGCAGGGGATGCTGAATCCCGACCTGCCCACGGCACCCGCCGACGTGCTGGTGCTGCCCATGACCGACGATCTGGCCCCGGCCATCGCCCTGTCCACACGGCTCCGCGCCGCGGGCGTCCGCACCCAGCTCTACACCGAGGCCAAGAAGTTCAAGGCCAAGATGAACTACGCGGACAAGCAGGGGATCCCCTACGTGGTCTTTCTGGGGGACGACGAGATCGCCCAGGGTGTGGTCAGCTGCAAGGATATGGTCACCGGCGAGCAGACCAAGCTGGGCTTCGACGAGACGCTCTCGCGAATCCGGGCGGGTCTTGAAGAGAAGAACGCCGGCGCGGTGATTCTGGAGAGGTGAACGAGCTTTACGATCCGTATTCTATTCGATAAAAAATACAAGTCATAATCACTTTCTAAAAGGAGAGAGACGAACATGATGCAAATGCGTACGCATACCTGCAACGAGCTGCGTCTGGGCGACGCGGGCAAGCAGGTGAAGCTGGTGGGCTGGATGGAAAACGTCCGGGTAGTGGGCAGCAACTTCGCCTTCGTGGTGCTGCGGGACTTCTACGGCACTACCCAGATCGTCATCGAGAGCGAGGACATGATGGCCGCCGTCCGGGATCTGAACAAGGAGTCCACCATCTCCGTGGAGGGCGTGGTGCGGGAGCGCAGCAGCAAGAACCCCAAGCTGCCCACCGGCGAGATCGAGGTGGTGCCCAGCAAGATCGAGGTGCTGGGCCGCTGCCGTTACAACAGCCTGCCCTTTGAGATCAACCGCAGCCGGGAGGCCGATGAGACGGCCCGGCTGAAGTACCGCTATCTGGACCTGCGGAACCCGGCGGTGAAGAACAACATCATCCTGCGCTGCCAGGTGGTGGCCGCGATCCGCGCCGCCATGACGGACCACGGCTTCCTGGAGATCACCACCCCCATCCTCACCGCCAGCTCCCCCGAGGGCGCCCGGGACTACCTGGTGCCCGCCCGGAAGCATCCCGGCAAGTTCTACGCCCTGCCCCAGGCCCCTCAGCAGTTCAAGCAGCTGCTGATGACCTCCGGCTTCGACCGCTATTTCCAGATCGCCCCCTGCTTCCGGGATGAGGACGCCAGAGGCGACCGGTCCCCCGGCGAGTTCTATCAGCTGGATATGGAGATGGCCTTCGCCACCCAGGACGACGTGTTCGCCGTGCTGGAGGACGTGCTGCCGCCTATCTTCGCCAAGTACGGCACCTACAACGTGGCCTCCAGCGCCCCCTTCCGCCGCATCGCCTACAACGACGCCATGGAGACCTATGGCTCCGATAAGCCGGATCTGCGCATCGACCTCATCTGCCGGGACATCAGCGACGTGGTCAAGGGCTGCGGCTTCGAGGCCATTGACGGCAAGGTGGTCAAGGCCGTGGTGGTGAAGGACTGCAAGCTGGCCCGGAAGGCTATCGACAAGCTGTGCACCGAGGTGGAGGTCCAGACCGCCAACAAGCCCTTCTGGTTCAAGCTGGATGAAAACGGCGAGCTCTCCGGCGGTATCGCCAAGTTCCTGGCCGGCTGCAAGGAACAGCTCATCGAGAAGCTGGGTCTGGTGCCCGGCGCCTTCGTGGGCGTCACGGCGGGGAAGAAGGAGCTGGCCCAGAAGGCCGCCGGCGTGCTGCGCAACAAGCTGGGCGCCGCCTGCGAGGGCCACATGGACACCGAGCGCTACGAGTTCTGCTGGATTGTGGACTTCCCCATGTACGAGATCGGCGAGGAGTCCGGCGAGCTGGAGTTCTGCCACAACCCGTTCTCCATGCCCAGCGGCGGGCTGGAGACGCTGCTGAAGGCCGAGCGGGGCGAGCTCGATCCGCTGGACATCTACGCCAACCAGTACGACCTGGTGTGCAACGGCGTGGAGCTGAGCTCCGGCGCCGTCCGTAACCACGACCCGGAGATCATGATCAAGGCCTTTGAGATGGTCCGGCTGGGCGAGGAGGATGTGAAGAAGAAGTTCCCCGCCATGTACAACGCCTTCTGCTACGGTGCGCCGCCTCATGCCGGCATCGCCCCGGGCGTGGACCGCATCGTGATGCTGCTGGCCGGCGAGAGCTCCATCCGGGAGATCATCCCGTTCCCCATGAACAAGAACGCCCAGGATATCATGATGGGCGCCCCCTCCACCGTGGAGCAGAAGCAGCTGGACGAGCTGCACATCGCCATCGTGGGCGACGTGGAGGAATAAGGTCCCCTTTCCCAAGCGAGAGCAACCCCGCAAGAAACAAGAAAAGGCGCTCCGCTGCCTTTTCTTGTATGGGGAATGCCCACGTTGCGCCTTGCCGGTTTCCATCCCCTTCGGGGCCGTGAAAACCGGGGCGCTGCCTTGCGGCGGGCACGCTTCATCCGCCGCCGGCGGCGCTGTGCCCACCGCCCCATGAACAAAAACGCCCAGGATATCATGATGGGCGCCCCCTCCACCGTGGAGCCCAAGCAGCTGGACGAGCTGCACATCGCCATCGTGGGCGACGTGGAGGAATAAGGTCCCCTTTCCCAAGCTAGAGCAACCCCGCAAGCAACAAGAAAAGGCGCTCCGCTGCCTTTTCTTGTATGGGGAATGCCCACGTTGCGCCTTGCCGGTTTCCATCCCCTTCGGGGCATGAAAACCGGGGCGCTGCCTTGCGGCGGGCACGCTTCATCCGCCGCCGGCGGCGCTGTGCCCACCGCCCCATGAACAAGAACGCCCAGGATATCATGATGGGCGCCCCCTCCACCGTGGAGCCCAAGCAGCTGGACGAGTTGCACATCGCCATCGTGGGCGACGTGGAGGAATAAGCATCCCAGGTTACCCCGCAGCGGGGCGGGCAGACGCCCGCCCCGCTGATTTTCATCCCCGTAAACAGGAGGTCGGATATGGAGACCATCAAGCTATATTATGAGGACGCGTTTTTACAGGAGTTCGACGCCGTGGTGACGTCCTGCGAGCCCGGGAAAAACGGCTGGGCCGTGGTGCTGGACCGCACCGCCTTCTACCCCGAGGGCGGCGGACAGCCGGCCGATCACGGCACGCTGGGCGGCGCGGCCGTGCTGGACGTCCACGAGACGGGCGGCGTCATCACCCACACCTGCGACAGGGCGCTGACCGTGGGGGAGACCGTCCGCGGCCGGATCGACTGGGAGCGGCGGTTCGACCACATGCAGCAGCACTCCGGCGAGCACATCGTCAGCGGCATGCTGTGCAGCGCCTTCCACTGCGACAACACCGGCTTCCACCTGGGTGCCGACAGTGTGATCATCGACTACAACGCCGACATCACCTGGGCCGAGGTGCTGGAGATCGAGGGGCGGGCCAACCGGTACATCTGGGAAAACCACGACCTGCAGGTGACCTGGCCCACGGCGGAGGAGCGAAAGGAGTTGCCCTATCGCAGCAAGAAGGAGCTGGCCGGGGACGTGCGGATCGTGGCCTTCCCCGGGGCGGACATGTGCGCCTGCTGCGGCACCCACGTGGCCAAAAGCGGCCAGGTGGGGCTGGTGAAGTTCCTGTCCTGCCAGAAATTCCGGGACGGCGTGCGGCTGGAGCTGCTGTGCGGCAAGCGGGCGGCGGACTATTTGGCCGCCTGCTGGGAGCAGAGCGTGCAGATCGGCCAGGCCCTGTCCGTCAAGCCGGTGGCAACTGCCGCCGCGGTGGAGCGGCTGCAGCGGGAGCTGGGGGAGACCCGGGCCCGGTGCGCCGCGCTGGAGGAGGAGTCCTTCCTCCGCCGGGCGGAGGAATTCCGGGGCAGGGGCGACGTGCTGCTGGTGGAGGGCCCCCTCTCCTCCGACGGCGTGCGGAAGCTGGCCGACGCCGTCAGCGCCGCTTGCGGCGGGCGGTGCGCCGTCTTCGCCGGGGAGGGCAGCGCCTACAAATACGCCGTCATCCACCCGGGCCACGATATCCGGGAGCTGGTGAAGGCGTTGAACGCCGGGCTCAACGGGCAGGGCGGCGGTCGGGACGGCTTCGCCCAGGGCAGCGTACAGAGCGGCGAGGCGGCCATCCGGGCGTTTTTCGCGGCGCTGTGACGGCTTTTCCCGTTTTTTTGCATATTTCATAAAAAGAAACACCGAAAAGTTGGCAATTCCGGCTTTTCGGTGCTTTTCTTTTTCGGCTGTTCGTGTTAGAATAACCACTTGTAAATCGCAGAAAAGAGAAGGATATCATGCAGCAGAACAAGCTGGGCGTCATGCCCGTTTCCAAGCTCATTTGGAATATGTCCCTGCCCATCATCGCCTCCATGATGGTGCAGGCCCTTTACAACATCGTGGACAGCGTGTTCGTGTCCATGGTCAACGAGCAGTCCCTCACCGCCGTGTCCCTGGCCTTTCCGGCCCAGCAGCTGATGATCGGCCTGGCCACCGGTACCGCCGTGGGCGTCAACGCCCTGATGGGCCGTGCCCTGGGCGCCGGGGAGCAGGACCGGGCCGACACGGTGGCCATCAACGGCGTGTTTCTGGCCTTCCTGGGGTTTGTGATCTCCGCCGCGCTGGGCCTCACCCTCAGCGGCGTGTTCTTCCGGGCCCAGACCCAGGTGGAGGACATCATCGCCCTGGGCAACAGCTATCTGCGGATCGTCACCGGCGGGTCCATCGCCGTGTTCGGCCAGGTGATGTTCGAGCGGCTGCTCCAGGGCACGGGGCGGTCCCTCTACTCCATGTATACCCAGGGGCTGGGCGCCATCGTCAACGTGATCCTGGACCCGGTGTTCATCTTCGTCTTCAAAATGGGCGTGGCCGGCGCCGCCGTGGCCACCCTGATCGGCCAGTGCTGCGGCTGCGTGCTGGCGATCTATTTCAATCTCACCAAGAACCACGACATCCATCTCCGCTTCCGGGGCTTCCGGCCCAACTGGCGGGTCATCGGCAATATCTACGCCATCGGCCTGCCGTCGGTCATCATGATGGCGGTGGGCTCGGTGATGACCTTCCTGATGAACAAGATCCTCATCACCTACCACAGCGCCCACGAGACCGCCGCCACCGCCTTCGGCATCTACTTCAAGATCAACAGCTTCGTCTTCATGCCCGTGTTCGGCATGAACAACGGCGTGGTCCCCATCGTGGCCTACAACTACGGTGCCCGGAACCGCGCCCGGCTCACCGAGACCATCCGCCGCAGCGTCATCTACGCCTCCTGCATCATGGCGGTGGGCATGGCCATCTTCCTGTCGGTGCCCCATCTGCTGCTGAAGATCTTCAGCGCCTCCGACACCCTGCTGGCGGTGGGCACCCCCTGCCTGAGGATCATCTCGTTGAGCTTCTCCTTCGCCGGGGCCTGCATCGTGCTGGGCAGCTCCTTCCAGGCGCTGGGCAAGTCCATCTACTCCATGATCAATTCCATCGTCCGGCAGCTGATCTTCCTGATCCCGGCGGCCTTCCTGCTGGCCCGCTACGGCGCCGCCGCGGGCAACAGCGATCTGGTGTGGTGGTCCTATCCCATCGCGGAGATCGCCTCCCTGGTGATGACGATCATCTTCTACCGGCGGATCTACCGGACGCTGATCGCGCCACTGCCGCTGAACGGGAGAGAGAACTGAAATAAATATCCCCCGGCCAAGCCGGGGGTATTTCATATGCGGGCATAGCCCTATGTTACCAGCCACGCCTCATGCGGCGTTGGTACGGTCTGACATTTGCATGGGGTTTGTTATCAGCAGCCCGCAA
>Ga0208297_1001121_pt1 | contig 31294 bp, 25 predicted proteins | sample LMS_cellobiose_e_FD_187367 | JGI IMG/M metagenome (GOLD analysis project Ga0208297, IMG submission 187367) | Rumen-fistulated moose microbial communities from Alaska, USA - LMS_cellobiose_enrichment (SPAdes) (version 2) | ecosystem: Host-associated > Mammals > Digestive system > Stomach > Rumen... | reverse complement strand
ACTGCCGGAATTGTTTTTTACCTCATCTCTCATCTCTTCTACCTCATACCTTGATCGATTTTTCCGATTCACTTCTAAAGCAAGCAGGAGCCACCAGGAGTTCGATCAAAGTAAAACACTTCCTGAACGTCTGTCTTCTCCGAATTCCGAAATCGGTTTGTCTTTGTCTTCCCGACATCTTTTCCTCCTGTTCTTTAATTCCGTGTAATATTTCAAATCAAGTATTTACAATTCTGAACGAGTACCGCCGCCTCGAAAGTCTCCCGGATCGGCGGCAGATCGGGCGAACCCGCCCGGCGCAGGATGTAACTGACCGCGATCCGGGCCATCCGCGCCAGCGGCATCTGGATGTAGGAGATCGGCAGATTCATCCGTTCCGCCAGACTGCCGACATCGTCAAAACAGAAAATCGGCAGACGGTTCCGCAGAGAGACCCCCGCCGACACGGCACAGCTGACCGCGTTGATCAGTTCATTGCCGCAGGGACAGAACAGCACATCCGCTTTTCCGGAACGCAGCAGTTCGATGAACCGGGACTGTTCGCTCAGGGAATCGTCCCGGATCAGCAGATCGTCCGGGAAAGTCAGTCCGCAGGCGGCATACGCTTTCCGAAAACCCTCGAGACGAGGCTGGACCGGAAACCAACTGCCGGAACACGACTGATAAAAAATGATGTTCCGCGCGCCGTTTTTCAGCATCCGGCGAACCACACGGAAACATTCTCCGGTGTAGTCGACGGAAAGATAGGAGAGATTTTTGAAAACGGGAAAACGGTTGAAAAACAGCACCGGCACCTGCCAGCGGGCGGAATATTCGGACCATTTCCGGAACGTTTCCGGATCGGCGGCGGAGCGGAACAGCATGACGGCGTCCGGACGCCGTGCTCCTTCAGCGGATTCCGGCCGGGGCGAAATGGTTTGCAGAATATGAAATTCGCCCAGCTCGGAACGAATCGCATCATCGAGAATCGAATTGTAAAACTCCACCTTCCGATTCAGAATGTCCAAAGCGACCAGCAGCGGCTGCGTTTCCCAGACCGGCTTACCCTTGTTCATCACGAAAAAACCTTTCCCGTGACGGCTGACGACCAAGCCTTCCTGTTTCAGCTGTTCAAGCCCGTAACGAACCTGTCCTTCGGTCAGTTTGAATTTCCGGGAAAGCGAGGCGATGGACGGCAGACGGCCGCCGGGAATGAAACGGTCGGTCCGAATTCCCTCTCGCAAAAAATCCTGCATTTCCCTGGAATGCGGTTTCATTTTTCCCCTTGAATGACATAATACCCGGTCTGAACTGTGTTGCTGATAATATAGAACCGGCGAAAAGATTTTCAAGCATAAAACCATTCCGCCGAATTTTTTTTGCAGAGAAAACTCTGGACTTCAACTGTGTAAAAACAGAGCCGGCTTTCAAAGCAGATGCCAGGCACGCAGGTCTTCCTCGAGCCGGATCGGATCGAAGACCTGACCCGGACGCCATTTCCCTTCATATTCCAGCGTAGGCACTACCCATTCGACTCCGCCGTTGGCGTCAATGACCTGCCGGATCACTTCGGGTGGCTGTTCCTCGATCTCCAGATACTCGAACGGAATTTGATGGTTCTGCAGCCAGTCCACGGTTTTTTTGCAATGCGGACAGACGTTCCAGGCATAAACTTTCAACATTTGACACCCCCTTGCTTATGTTGCGGTCCGAGAGTAATATAACTCAGATTCGGAGAAGTTTCAAGAGAACGGAACGGGAAAAAAGGTTTCCCCGGTTGAAGTTTGCAAATTTTGTGTTATATTATCTTCAGCAAGGTTCAAAAACACTAACCGACGGAGAGATCAAGGAATGAGTATGCAGGGAGAAAAAATCACCTATAAAAACGCCGGCGTCGATATCGATCTGGCAACCACCCTCCTGAAAAAAGTGAAACCGAAACTGGCCCAGGCCAAACGTCCGGAAATGCTCGCTCCGATCGGCGGATTCGGCGGGTTGTTCCAAATCGATCTGACCAAATGGAAAAATCCGGTCATGGTCGCCAGCATCGACGGCGTCGGCACCAAGCTGATGGTCGCCGCCATGATGGAACAGTACGAATCCGTCGGACATGACATCGTCAACCACTGCGTGAACGATATCGGCGTCCAGGGTGCCGAACCGGTTTATTTCCTCGACTATATCGGCATCGGAAAACTCCGCAGTCCGCTGTATGAACAGGTCCTCTCCGGCATCGCCGACGCCTGCCGCGAAGTCAACTGCGCCCTGCTCGGCGGCGAAACCGCCGAAATGCCCGGAATGTACGGCAACGATTTCGACCTGGTCGGCATCATCACCGGCATGGTCGAAAAGGATAAGATCATCACCGGCGAGAAAATCCGTCCCGGACACGTCGCCATCGCGCTCGGGTCGAACGGACTGCATACCAACGGCTTCAGTCTGGCCCGCCAGATTCTGTTCACGCTCTGCCGTTATGAAGTCGACACCAAATTGAAAGAACTCAACGGCGAATCCATCGGGGAAGCGCTGCTCAAGCCGCATACCTGCTACTGGAAAGCGATCAAGTCGGTCATGGAATCCGGAGCCTCGCTGGACGGCGTTGCACACATTACCGGCGGAGGACTGTTCGACAACGTGCCGCGCATTCTGCCGGCCGACGTCGATGCGGTGTTCAGCAAGTCCGCCATCAAAGACGCGCCCCCGATCTTCCGTCTGATCGCGGAAGCCGGAAATCTGCCCGACGAAGAAGCCTACCGCGTGTTCAACATGGGCGTGGGCATGGTCTTCTTCGTTCCGGCTCAGGAAGAATCCGCCGTGCTTAAACTCTGCCGCGAAGCCGGATTCAACGCATTCACCTGCGGCAAGATCGTCCCAGGCGAAGGAAAATCCCGCGTCGAAGCCTGATTGAATTTTCCGTTACAACTGACAGCAATCCATTAAAAGAAAGGTTGTCGCATGAAAACATTGTTCAGTGTTCTGATTGCCGCCTGCGTCCTGCTTCTGGCCGGATGCGAAACCACTCATCACCATCACCACAAACCCGCTCCGCCTCCTCCGCCGGCCCCGGCAAGACCCGCTCCGCCTCCGCCGGCTCCGCCTCGGCCCGCTCCGGTAAAACCGGCTCCGCCGAGAAAGCCCGCCCCGGTCAAGAAGGCTCCGGCGAAAAACCCGCCCCGCCCCCGGCCAGGAAAGCGCCCCCGCGGCCCTGATCGGACCGGCTGCCATAACGGTATTAATGATCTGAATTCCAATAGGGATTGAGCCGCGTTCAATCCCGCAACAGATAAAAAACAGGGGAATCCCCCCGGAAGGAGAAACAATTATGAAAATGTTTCTGAGTCTCGCCCTCGCGGCCGTAATGTCCGTATTTATGTCCGGCTGCTTCGGAAAAGAGGAAAGCAAGAAAGACGCGCCCCCGCAGCCCAAACAGGAATGCAGAAAAGCCTCTGCGAAAGAGAAAAAATGCACCTGTAAAGTATGCAACTGCTGCAAGTGCAAAAAAGCGGACGCCAAAACCGCCGACGGCAAAGCGGTGAAGAAAGCTCCCGCCAAGAAAGATCAGGCCAAAAAAGCTCCCGCCAAGAAAACCCAAGTGAAAAAGAACACCAGAAAAGCTCCGGCCGCCAAGAAAACCCCGGCCAAGAAGGACCAGACCAAAAAAGCTTCCGCCAAGAAAGCTCCGGCTCCCGCAGCGAATGACGCCGCCAAGCCCGCAGCAAACTGAGCGGAGTTTCAGCTTGACATTTCCGGCCGGAGACCCTCCGGCCGTTTTTTTTCAACCGGGAAAAGAAAATTCCGGAGGATGAGCAGCTCCGATGGTTGTTTTTTCCGGAAAATCGGATTATATTACCCGAAATAACGGAAGGAGATCAGCCGAAATGGAACCTGTAATTGAAGACATTTTATACCCGTGCAAGTTCGATCGGACCATGCAGCCGGCCAGATTCCGCCGCGCAGTCGGCAGCGAGCCGCGGCCGCTGGTGGTCTGTCTGCATACCTGGAGCGCGGATCAGACTCAAAAATCGTTCGAACGCTATGCCTCGCTGGCGGCGGACCGGAACTGGCATGCCATCTTTCCGAATTTCCGCGGGCCGAACTGGCTGCCGGACGGCTGCGGTTCCGATCTGGTGGTCTCCGATCTCGAAGATGCCGTGGCATTTGTGAAAAGCACCTGTGCGGTCGATCCCGCGCGGGTTTATCTGACCGGCGGTTCCGGCGGCGGACACTGCTCGCTGCTGATGGCGGGCCGGCGTCCCGATCTGTGGACCGCGGTTTCCGCCTGGTGTCCCATCAGCGACATAGCGCTCTGGCATCAGCAGACGCGCCGCCACGGCAAAGGTCACGCCGTTTATGCCGACAACATCGAAGCGGCCTGCGGCGGCAATCCCGCGGAATCGGACGAAGCGCGCAAGGAAGCGTGCAAACGCTCCCCCCTGACCTGGCTGCCCAACGCGGTCAACCATCTGCCCGTGGATATCGGCACCGGCATTCATGACGGACACCGCGGCAGCGTGCCCGTGGGACAGGCCATCCGCGCCTACAACACGCTTGCGGCGCCGGAAGACCGGATTTCCGAAGAAGACATCGCCCGGATCGAAGCCGAGGAAAAGATTCCGGACCATCTGAAAGCCGAATCCGGCGATCCGGCTTACGGCAGTCATACCGTCTATCTCCGGAAACAGTCGAACCTGGTCCGGCTGACCCTCTTCGAGGGCGGACACGACATGGTGTCGGACGCCGCTTTCGAATGGCTTGCCAGGCAGGCCGCCGGTCAGACGCCAGACTTCGCGCCGGGACAGCCGCCGGCCGTGGAAGAAGACGCCAGACTGGACAAATAATTCCATCCGGACTCCGGAACGGACAAGCCGTCTTCCCCGCCGTTCCGGCATATTCTCCGTCCGGGCTCTCTCCGACAGAGAAAAATTTTGCCGCTTTCTGCTTTCCGAAAGTTGACAGCGGCGAAAAAAGCCTGTATAGTTTTGCATTCATGCGGAAACGATGGAGACGATATGATATTTTCAGGGGAAAAAACGATCGCGGCGGCGCTTCTGCTGCTGACCGCCGCGGGGGCGGGCGCTTCGGTTCAGGTTTCGGAAGGAAAACTCGTGCTGGGAACTTCCTTTCAGGTCCCGAACTACGCTGTCGCGGATTTCGAATGCCGGATCACCAATCCCGATCCCAGGCCGCATCGGGTCATGATCCGGCTCCGGCCGGATCATCAGTATGGCAGTGTCAACATCAACAGTCCGGAAATCACAATCCCGCCGCGGGTTACGACCATGATCCGGTTCCCGGTCCAGCTCGCAAACGACGAAAAATACCAGTTCAGTGTCTATCAGGACGGCAGCCGGCGGCCGGAATCGACCATCAACAACTGTTCCGTCAAGATTCCGGAAAACCGTCTCGGATTGGTCGGAATTCTCAACGACAACGGCGATGCGCCGGGCGGATTCAAACAAAACCGCTATCTGCACCGGTCACTCGTGCCGGTTTCCTTCCGCACGGGCAGTCTGCCCAATCACAGCCGGCAGTATCAGCAGCTGCACGCTCTGGTCGTCTGCGAGCCGGATTTTTCCCGATACTCCTCCGAACAATATGCCGCCATTCTGGAGTACGTCGCCGGCGGCGGTCTGCTGGTGTTCGCCGATCCGGAAGGCGCGCTCGCGGCCGCCTTGACGCCGCTGGCCGAACTGCTGCCGGTGATCCCGCTGGGAATCCGGATGATCCCGGTGCCGGACCAGCTGGCAGGCGGGAAAGAGCGGCGGGAAACCAATCCGCCGGAAATCAAATTTCTGGATTCGATTCCGAAAAGCGGCCGGGGGGCCGCGGTGTTTTCCCTGTCGGATTTTCCGGCACTGTATGCCGATACGGCCTGGGCACCGTCCGGTTTCTGGCTTTCTCGCCCGTTCAGGACAACTTTCCCCCGAAATCCGAACTGGCCGATCTTTTCACCGCCTGGCTGCTGAACGCACCGGAACCCCAGCAGTCGTTCTCCGCTTTCCGGGAACCGCTGGATCAGCTGACCGGCTTCCCGGTGCCGACGACCACCTCGGTACGGAATCTGCTGTTGCTCTACTTCGCCGTTCTGCTGGCGATCCTGTTCCTCGGCTTCCGCTGGAAACATCACGGCGGCGCCTGGCTGGCCTGCACCCTGACCGCGCTGGTGCTGACCGGAGCGCTTCTGCTGGCGGTCAACCGCACTCTCGGCAAACGCGGAGCAATGGCGGCGGTCCTCCGGATCGTCAACGCGCAGATTCCCGGCACCGGCAGCTGCTGCCTCTCGCTGTATGCGCCGGCGGCAATGGAAACCACCGTCCGCGGCAACGGTCCCGGTTCTCTCTTCGAAACGCTCCCGATCCGGAACAGACTGGGACTGTATTCTTCGTTTCAGAATCTGAACTCCGCTCCGATCGATCTGCGGTCGATCGCCGGCGGCGCCATGGAAATCCGGAACCTCAATCTGGCGGCGCGAACTTCCCGGCAGATTCTGGAACATGCGGCCTCCGCCGCCCCGCCGGACACCGGGGCAGACTGGACCCCGCCGAAGTTTTTCCTGAATGCCGAAGGAATCCGGATGGAACCTTGGAAAATTCCGGCTTCGACCCGGGCTGAAGCCGCGTTCGTGCTCTTTCCCAACGGTTCCAAACCGGCGGAAATCAAGCCGGACGGGACCTGCGTCATGAAGAACCATGATTCCGCCATTGCCGACCCGCTGCTGGAGAATCTCCGCAAGGCAATGGAAACGAGTTATGCCAAGAAACATCCTGCACTCGTAATCGTTTCCGGAGAAAAATTCCGTCACGCCGGACTGGACGACAAATTCGCTCAACAGGGAAAGACCCTGACCGTTTATCCCGCCGATCTGACAGCGGAATCGAAGTCGGTTCTGATCCCCGCCGAACTGCTGGCGCTCACCCCGTCGGATACTGCCTCGAAACTGGCGCTGAACAGCGGCCGGATCAATTCGCAGCACTCGCTTCAGCCGAGCATGCAGTTGTCCATGAATCTCAATCGGCCGGACGGACTTTCCCTGCCGGCGGTATTCTCCTCTGCCCGAATTCGGGTCTCCATCAGCAACAACGACAAAATCGAACCTGTCGTAAAACTTTTTTCCTCGCGGAAAGTCGCGCTGACAGGGAAAAAAGTTGGAGACGGGGAATATCTTTTCACCGGCGACGAAGTCAGGGCTCTTTTCAAGCGGATGCAGCCGGCGACCCTGACGGTGGAAGGCCGCTCCAAACAAATCAAACGCGGCGATGTCGATCTGACGACCGGCAACTGGTCGCTGCTGGACCTGCAGGTCGAACTGCGGGGGAAAATCGAGCCAATCAACCAGGAGAAAACAAAATGATAAGAACAGAAAATCTCACCCGGAAATTCGGTGACGGACGCGGTATTTTCGACTTGAATCTGGACGTTCCCAAGGGTTCCATCTACGGTTTCGTCGGCCACAACGGCGCGGGCAAGACCACCACCATAAAAATCCTGTGCGGTCTGCTCCGCCCCGATTCCGGCCGCGCCTTCATCGGCGATCTCGAAGTGCTGCCGAAAAATCTCGCCGCCATCAAGCGCAGCATCGGCTATATGCCCGACATCACCGGGGTCTACGACCAGATGAGCGTCTGGGAGTTCCTCGACTTCTACGGCGCCGCCTTCCGGATTCCGCCGAAGGACCGCCGGAAGCGCATCGAAAATGTGCTGGAACTCACGCACGCATCGGAAATGATCGACTATCAGGTGTCCTCCCTTTCCCGCGGCATGCGTCAGAAGATCGGATTGGCCAAAACCCTGATCCACGATCCCGAGGTGCTGATTTTGGATGAACCGGCCGGCGGACTCGACCCCAATGCCCGGATCGAAATGCGCCAGACCATCGCCGGACTGCGCGCGCTGGGCAAAACCATCCTGCTTTCCAGTCACATCCTGCCGGAACTGGCCTCAATCTGCGACCGCGTGGGCATTCTCAACCGCGGCGTGCTGCTGGCGCAGGGAACCGTCAAGGAAATCAGCGCCAAACTGCAGGAAAATCTGCAGATTCTCATCACGGTCGACTCCGATGCGCAGGAAGCCCTGCAGGCCGTTGCCGACCTCCCCGGCGTGCAGAACGCCGTGGCGGCGGACGCCGAACACCTGACGCTTTCCTTCACCGGCGGACGCAAGAGCGCCGGCGAACTGCTGGCCGCCGTTCAGGCCCGCGGCGTCAAGGTCCGCTGGTTCACGGAAAACGAAGCCAGTCTGGAAAATGTCTTTATCGACCTCACCTCGCGCGGCGGGAAGGCGGAACACGATGCATAATCCGATTCTGACCAGAGAATTTTCCAGCATCGCCCGCTCCTGGAAGACCCGGCTGATCATTGCGCTGTACCTGCTGATCCTCAGCGCGCTGCTGCTGATCCTGTGGCCGACCGGGGGCGTGCAGTCGGTCGTCACCGAGGGCGCCAGAAAAATCTTCTCCATCTTCTTCTCGGTCAATCTGGCGCTGCTGATGCTGATGATCCCGGCATTCTCCGCCGGAGCCATCACCGGCGAACGCGAACGCGGGACCTATCCGGCGCTGTTCACCACGCTGCTGACCCCGTTCGATCTGCTGACCGGCAAATTCATCGCCTCGTCCGCCATGATCGTGGTAATGACGCTGCTTTCGATGCCGCTGGCCGCGATCTGCGCGCTGGCCGGCGGCGTGGATACGCTGTTCATGGGCAAGATCATGGCTCTGCTGCTGGCAACCGCGCTGACCTACGGCATTCTCGGACTGGCCTGCAGTTCGCTTTGCGCCCGAACGACCAGCGCGGTACTGCTCAACTATGTGCTCGTGCTGATCCTGGCCGGCGCCACCTGGCTGCCCTCGGCACTGCTCTCCAATCTGCTCCCCGATTTCAACCGCGGATTCCAGATCATCCGCGCCGTCAGTCCGTTCGACGCCATGCTCTATCTGCTCTACCCCGACACCTACAAGCTCTCCATGACCGTCGACGGCGAACCGGGTCTGAGTCCGTTCGCGGTCTGCATGATCGCCTCGGTGATAATCGCCGGGATCGGACTGCTGATTTTCCGCTGGCATATGCTCCGGCCGGAAATCCGTTCCCGCCGCCTCCGCGGTCAAGTCTATGCCGATACCCGGAAAGCGCTGAAACGCAAGCTGACATTCCCCTTCTATCTGCTCGACCCGCTGCGGCGCAAGAAACCGGTCGGACGCTTCAGCAATCCGGTCTTCGTGGCCGAAATGCGCAGCAAACTGTTCGCCAACTCCAATTTCGTCGTCCGCACGGTCAGCGCCATTTTCATTCTCAGTCTGGGCATGCTGACCTTGCTGGCGTTTCAGATGGGGGAGGAGATTCATGCCGAAAGCGTCCGTTTCGTCGCGATCGTCTTTCAGATCGGCATCGTGGCCCTGCTGGCGCCGGGAATCAGCAGCGGACTGATCACCGATGAGATCAGCTCCGGCACGTTCGAAGCGCTCCGGATGACGCCGATGTCGCCGTTCACCCTCATTTTCGGCAAACTCAAAGCCACGTTTTTCTATGCGCTCATCTTTCTGATCAGCAGTATCTTCATCCTGCTGGCGATGGCGTATCTGGAACCGACGACCTGTTTCCCGGAACTGTCCGTGGCCGATCCGGAATTTTTCCCCGAACTGTGGAAGAAGATGAAGACGGAACCGGACTGGTTCGAAAATTTCTGCAACACCTATCACACCATCGGTATCTGGGTGGTGATCCTGCTGCTTTCGACCACGACTTTCCTCAGTGCGGGTCTGTTCTGTTCGGCCTTTGCCAAATCCACCCCGCAGGCGGCGGGCGCGGCGTATGCCGTCACCGGCGTCATTTGTCTGGTCACGCTCATCCCGGTCCCGCTGGCGGAAAAATTCTCCCACGGCATGTCGTTCTTCCTGCTCTCCTTCAATCCGATCGCGGCCGCCATGCAGATCACCAGCAATGCGTTCGAAGCGTATCCCTCGCTCTGGATATGGAATATCTTTACTCTGCTGGGGCTGAACGTCGTCTTCCTCGGCGCCGCCACCGTGAGAGTGTTTTACCTGTTCCGGAGACAATCCTGAAAAATTCATCTGAAAGGCTGAGCTTATGAATCTGTTTTTACTGGCGACCGCTCTCGTTTGTTTCCCGCCGGTCATGGACCTGTGGAACGCCGGACCGCTGACCGAAGCCGTGCTCCGCACTCCGAATCCGCCGCCCTGCGCCTCGACGGCGCAGCTGAACGCACAGGTCCGGATCTTCCGGCAGCTGGACTCGACTCCGCTGCGTTCCCGGATGGCGCTCGAATTCAGCAACGCACGGAATCCCGAGGCGTTCAAAATCCTGATGAAACTGCTCAAAACGGAAAAAAATCCCTTTGTCCGGGACAATATTCTGACCGCTCTGCTGAATATGAAACACCAGGGGTTCGCGGTCAGGGGCAATGATGGACTTTTCGCCGATTTTCTTCAGTCCGGCTCCCCGCTCGCCCGCGCTGCGGCAATGGAACTTTATCTGACCTGCGGGACCAATCCCGACCCGGCCAGAATCCTGACCTCACTCGGCAAGGAACATTCCGCAATGGTGCTGAACCGCCTGATCGAGCTGCTTCGTCCTTTCGCGATAAAGAACCGGATGGTCGATTCTCCTGTTGCCGGACAGTCCTGCGAAGCGCAAATCGCCAGATTGTATGACGAAACTCCGCAGGGAAATATCCTGCTGCGGGCGTTCGCCGCCGAACTTGCCGCACAACTGCCCGGTGCCGACGGGTCCGCCGTGGTGGAAAAAGCGCTGAAAGACCCCTCCGTGGTGATCCGGATGCAGGCCGCACGCGGCTTGGCGGCGAATTCCGATGCGGTAAAAGCCTTTGCCGCCGCGGCACAGGACGAACATCCGGCGGTACGGCTGGCTGCCGCGCGGATCATTGTGACCAAAAACGGTTTGCCGAATCCGGAACGGGTGAAAGTCCTGATCTCTCTGCTGAACGATCCGGTTCCGGCGGTCCGGACCGCCGCCGCAAAGTCGCTGGGAACCGCCTCCGCCGAGGCCGCGGATCACCTGTCGGACAGATGGAACGATCCGGAAATCGCCGTCCGCCGAGCCGTTGCGAAGGCGCTGATCGAATTGAAGCCGTCCGCGGCGATCCATGCGCGGGCTGTCGAAACCGCCGAACAGAATCCGATCTGCCGCCGTCAGGTGCTGGAATTTCTGGTGCAGACCGGCGACCGGGATCATTTCCCCAACATCCTGCGCTGGATCGGACAATCGAAAGACCCGCTGTTTCTGCGGGAAGCCGCGGCCGCGCTGGGCAAACTGAACTGCCGGACCGGAGATGCGGCTCTGAACCGTCTGGCCGACTCGAAAGACCCCGCTATCCGCCAGGCCGCCGCAGTCTCCATGGGACAGCTGAAACTTCCGGCCACGTTTCCGACGCTGATCAAACTCTGCCGCGACCGGGAAATCAAAGTGGCCGAAGCGGCGTTTTTTGCGATGTTCCAGATTCGTGACCCCTCGTTTCTGCCGGAGTTCGAGCGGATGACCGGCCGTTTCACCGATGACGGCGCCAACTGCCGCGCCATCGCCTGCCGCGCGCTGATTCATTACGAACTCAAACCCCGGACGATCGCCAATCTGACCAAACTGATCCTGAAACCCTGCATCCGGATTCCGATGTCGCCGCCGCAAATGGACGTCGATCATGTCCGGATTTCCGCGCTGCTGCTTCTGCGCGAATGGGCCGGGAAAGGCAATCCCGGTGCGGTCAGAGCCTGCAGCAGCATCATGAACGAACTGGACCGCGCCAAAGACGATTCCGAACTCAGAACTCCGGAATTCGACGAATACCGCCGTCAGATGGAAGCCGCGTTTCAGGGGAAAAAGGTCCGGCCGAAGGAAATCGAACCGCCCCCGCTGAGCTTCACCACCGCACCGGCGCCGGCAGAAAAATGAAATACTCGCTTTCGGTTGACTCTCCGATCGGGAAAATCACGCTGACCGCGGACGACCATGCCGTTACGGGCGTCACTCTGCCGGGCGAAGGACCGGAGGAACCATTTGCGGAAAAACGGACATCTCTGCTCGTGAAAGCCGCCGGACAGCTGCTCGAATATTTCCGGGGAGAACGAAAAAAATTCGATCTGCCGCTGAATCCCGCGGGCACGGCATTCCAGCGGAAGGTCTGGCGCGAACTGGAACGAATCCCCTTCGGAACGGTCGCGACCTACGGCGAAATCGCGTCGCGGACGGGGCGTCCGAAAGGCGCGCGGGCTGTCGGACAGGCCAACCACCGCAATCCGATCCCGATCCTGATCCCGTGTCACCGGGTCGTGGCCGCGGGCGGAATGCTCGGCGGATATGGCGGCGGCACAGCGTTGAAAATCCGTCTGCTGGAACTTGAAGGAGTCCGCACTTTGCGGACGGAAAAGGCGAAAACGCGGAAAAAATGACCGGAAAGCGGTTTTTTTTTCAAATGCGGCTTTCATAATTGAAGATGTTGCATTATATTACTTCATTTCAAGAAAAATTACATGAATCACCATAAGGAAACAATCAAATGGCGGAAGCAAAAGCGATGAATACAAACGGCGCGGTGCTGGACTTTGTCTGTCCCGACTGCGGCGGAGTGGTAAAATTCAATCTGATGGAACTCGAACAGGCGGATTTTCAGGCGATGTGTCCGAAATGCCACCGGCCCTATCAGTTCGACGACGAGCTCAAAGGGAAGTTCCGGAAACTCCAGCACCTGATTTATGCGGTCCGGGAAGCCGAACCGATCCTCGGCGACTGCAATGTGGCGGTCGCGGTGCCCGCGGGGGAAGTGAAAGTGCCGTATGCGCTGCTGCTGACCCGAATGAACACGATGATCACGCTCAATCTCGGCGACCGGAAAGTCGATTTCCATTTGTGGATCGAACCCTCGTCGGCCGATACGTTCCGTTGAAAAGCAACCGTTGAAGAAAGGATCATATCATGACAGATCAGGAAATCATCAAAAGTTTTCAGGATGCCGGCGCACTGCTGGACGGACATTTCGTATTGCGCAGCGGCATGCACAGCAATAAATTTTTCCAGTGTGCACTGCTGTTCCGTTATCCCGACATCGCCGAAAAACTCTGCCGCACGCTGGCGGAACGGATGAAAGACCTCGGAGCGGAAACCGTGATCTCACCCGCGGTCGGCGGCATTCTGGTGGGCCAGGAACTCGCCCGCGCGCTGGGAATCCAGGCGATTTTCGCCGACAAGGAAAACGATCAGCTGATTCTCAAACGCGGCTTCACCATCCGTCCGGGCGAAAAGATCATCGTGGCGGAAGACGTGGTGACCAAGGGCGGCCGGGTACAGCAGACCATCGACCTGGTGCGTTCGCTGGGCGGCATTCCGGTCGGCGTGGGCATTGTGACGGACCGCAGCGGCGGCAAGGTCGATTTCGGCATTCCGCTGTTCAGCCTGATCAAACTGGATCTGCCCACATTCGATCCGGCGGACTGCCCGCTCTGCAAGGAAGGCAAACCGCTGACCCGTCCCGGCTCCGGCGCCAAGTCCTGATCCGGCTTAATTTTTGACTCTAGGAAAAGGGGGGTGCGCGTTTATGCTCACCGCAATCTTGAAAGCGATTTTCGGCAGCAAATCGAGCCGCGACGTCAAGCGGCTGATGCCGAAAGTCAAACGCATCAACGAACTCGAAGCGGAATATCAGAAACTTTCCGACGACCAGCTGAAAGCCAAGACCGCCGAATTTCAGGAACGGCTGCGTCAGGGCGAGACCACCGACGACATCATGTGCGAAGCCTTCGCCACGGTCAAGAACGCCTGCCGCCGGCTCTGCGGCACCGAGGTGGAAGTCTGCGGACATAAAATGGTCTGGGACATGGTCCCGTTCGACGTCCAGCTCATCGGCGGCATCGTGCTCCATCAGGGCAAAATCGCGGAAATGGCCACCGGCGAAGGAAAAACGCTCGTGGCGACCCTGCCGCTGTATCTGAACGCGCTCACCGGCCGGAACTGCCAGCTGGTCACCGTCAACGATTACCTGGCGCTGCGCGACTCGCAGTGGATGGGCACGATCTTCCGTTATCTCGGCCTGACCGTCGGCTGCATTCAGAACGACATGGATTCCGCGGAACGGCGCGAACAGTACAACTGCGACATCACCTACGGCACCAACAGCGAATTCGGATTCGACTATCTGCGCGACATGGGCATGGCGACCAGCCGGGAACAGCTGGTCCAGCGCGACCATTTCTACGCGATCATCGACGAAGTGGACTCCATTCTGATCGACGAGGCCCGGACCCCGCTGATCATCTCCGGTCCCGTGGCGGTTTCCTCCAATCAGTTCGAATCGCTCAAACCCCTGATCGCCGATCTTTACAAGCGCCAGAACCTGCTCTGCGGACGGCTGATTCAGGAAGCCCGCGCCATTCTGAACAACGAAAATGCTTCCGAGGAAGAGATCGACCAGGCCATCACCAAACTGCTTCAGGTCAAATTCGGCCTGCCGCAGCACAAGCAGCTGGCCCATATTCTGGAATCGGCCGAGGTTCTCAAACGACTCGAAAAAATGGAGCTGTTCGTCCGCAGCGACCAGAACCGCGGCATGCTTCAGGAAGTTCAATCGGAACTGTTCTTCGCCATGGACGAACGTCAGCACGAAGCCGACCTGACCGAAAAAGGCCGCGTGGCCATCTCGCCGGACGATCCGGACGCCTTTGTCCTGCCCGACCTGCTCGAGTCCATCCACAACATCGAAAACGATCCGCAGCTCTCCGAAAAGGAAAAAATGGAGAAGAAAGCGGAATTTCAGGCGCAGTTCGCCGAGAAGAGCGAACGGCTCCAGAACCTTTCCCAGCTGCTCCGCGCCTACTGTCTCTTCGAAAAAGACGTGCATTACGTCGTGACGGACAACAAGGTGCTGATCGTGGACGAGCATACCGGCCGCATCCTGCCGGGCCGGCGGTTCAGCGACGGTCTGCACCAGGCGCTGGAAGCCAAGGAAAACGTCGAGATCGAAAAAGAGACGCAGACCATGGCCTCGATCACGATCCAGAACTATTTCCGTCTCTACGCCAAACTGGCCGGCATGACCGGGACCGCGGAAACCGAAGCCAACGAATTTCACCAGATTTACAAGCTGGACGTGGTGGTCATCCCCACCAACAAACCCTGTCAGCGGATCGACTTCAATGACTGCGTCTACAAGACCAAACGCGAAAAATTCAACGCGATTATCAAAGAAACGGAAGATGCTTACCGACGCGGACAGCCCGTGCTGCTGGGCACGATCTCGGTGGAAGATTCGGAAATCGTCAGCCGGATGCTCAAACTGCGCAAAATTCCGCACAACGTGCTGAACGCTAAAAACCATGCCCGCGAATCCGAGATCGTGGCGCTGGCCGGGCAGAAATCTTCGGTTACGGTCGCGACCAACATGGCCGGACGCGGCACCGACATCAAACTCGGCGAAGGCGTGGCCGAACTCGGCGGTCTGTACGTGATCGGCAGTTCCCGGCACGATTCGCGCCGGATCGACCGTCAGCTGCGCGGCCGCTCGGCCCGTCAGGGCGACCCCGGCGCTTCCCGATTCTACGTTTCGCTTGAAGATAATCTGATGCGTCTGTTCGGTTCCGACCGCATCGTCAAGATCATGGAACGGTTCGGCATGGAGGAGGGCGAAGACCTGCAGCATCCGTGGCTGACCAAGTCCATCGAAACCGCGCAGCGCCGGGTGGAGCAGCACCATTTCGCCATCCGCAAACGCACGCTGGAATACGACGACGTGATGAACAAGCAGCGCGAGGTCATTTACGGCTTCCGCAAGGAAACGCTGTTCAATGACAACTGCCGCGAACTGATTTTCAAGATCGTGGATACCGCGGTCTATCGCGAAATCAACCACGCCATTGCCGCCGCCGGGCAGGATTCCCCCATCGGAATCAATCGCGACCGCCTGCTGGTCTGGCTGACGCAGACCTTCCCGATGGTCATGTTCGACGAAAAGGAACTGGTCAAGTTCAAGGAACCCGGCATTCCGGACGTCGACGCCATGTGCGACGCCATCGTGGCGAAGATCAAGGAAGTTTACGAAATGAAAGTCAGCACGGAGGACCCCGAAGAACTCGTGCGGCTGGAACGCTACATCATCCTAAGCGCCGTCGACCGGCTCTGGCAGGATCACCTGTATGCCATGGACAACCTCCGTTCGAGCATCGGACTGCGCGCCTATGCGCAGAAAGACCCGCTCGTGGAATACAAGCAGGAAGCGTTCAAGATGTTCGAACAGCTCATGGAGGAGATCGATCAGGAGATCATTTCCGGCATGTTCCGTTCGGCCACGTCGCTGGAAGCGTTCCAGACCTTCTTTTCCAAGCTGCCCATGCCCATGCGGATGATGCACGAGGAGCTCGGCCAGTTCGGGATTTCTCAGGAAGAGGCCCAAGCACTCCCGCCGCAGGCGCAGGCTCAGCTGGAGGCATCCGGCAGCATGCCGCCCGAGGAGGAACCGGAAATCAGCTTCACCTTCCATAACGAAACGCCGAAAGTGGGACGCAACGATCCGTGTCCCTGCGGTTCCGGAAAGAAATACAAGAAATGCTGCGGCAAATGACCGTCGGCAGGCGGATTTGCTTTCCGTTTGCGGGACCCGTCCGGAACTTTCCGGGCGGGTTTTCGCATTTCAGTCGGCGGAACGGACCGGCCGCGGGCGGTTTTTAGCGGGATTTTTTCTTGCCGCTATTTTATTTTTCATGCGGACGGTGTATATTACCAGATATGATCAAACTTGAAAATTTATTGCAAGGATTCAGAGAGTCATGGAAAATCAACTTACGCAGATGGGCAAACGCCTGCGCGAACTTCGAACCATCCTGGAAGTGTCGGCGGCGGAAATGGCGCAGGTCACGCAGACGACCGAAGAAGAATATCTGGCGCATGAAGCCGGAACGGTGGACAGCTCTTTCACGTTCATTTACCGCTGCGCCGAACGGCTCGGAGTCGATATCAGCCAGCTGGTGACCGGCGAATCTCCGAAACTCTCCTTCTACACCCTGACCCGGAACCAGGCCGGCATGCCCATCCGCCGGCGCGCGGGTTTCGAATACCTCCACCGGGCCGCGCTCCTGAAAAACCGTCAGGCGGAACCGTTCGTGGTCAAAGCGCCGCCGCAGGATGAAAATTCACCGATCCACCTTTCCACCCACTCCGGACAGGAATTCGATTACATCCTCAAAGGCCGCCTGAAAGTCCGGCTGGACGACAAGATCGAAATCCTGGAGCCCGGCGACAGCATCATGTATGACTCCTCCCATCCGCACGGCATGATCGCGATCGGGGACGAGCCCTGCGAATTTCTGGCGCTGGTCATCCGCGGCGAAGGCGACGGCCCGCAGGCGATCGAACCCAAGGCGGTCGAACCGGTCGCCGAGGCGGAAAAAGAACTGATCTATCATAAGTTCATGTCGGAAACACTGGATGCGGAAGGACACCTGGCCGACGTCAAGTTCAATTATCCGGAAAACTACAACTTCGGCTTCGACGTGGTGGACGCGCTGGCGGCCAAGTCGCCGGACAAAACCGCGATGGTCTGGGTGAGCAAGCATCACGAGTCGCGCACCTTCACCTTCGGCGACATCTCCCGCTACTCCAACAAGACCGCCAACTACCTCGCTTCGCTGGGCATCAAAAAAGGCGATTTCGTGATGCTGGTGCTCAAACGGCATTATCAGTTCTGGTTCACCCTCACCGCGCTGCACAAGATCGGCGCAATCGCGGTTCCCGCCACCAACCAGCTCCAGGCCAAGGATTTCGTCTACCGTTTCCAGGAGGGCAAGATCAAAGCGATCATCCACACCACCGACGGCGAAGTGCCGGAAATGATCGAGGAAGCGCTCAAGAGCTGCCCCGACGTGAAGCTCCGGATTGCGGTCGGCACCCCGCGGCACGGCGAACACGACTTCAACCGGGAAGTGGAAAACTTCAGCGACCGTTTCGACCGCGATCCGAGTCTGCGCGCCACTGATCCGGCACTGATGTTCTTCAGTTCCGGTACGACCGGCTATCCGAAGATGGTGCTGCATTCCCATACTTATTCACTCGGACACATCGTCACGGCGCGCTGGTGGCAGCACGTGCAGCCGGACGGTCTGCATTTTACCATTTCCGATTCCGGCTGGGGCAAGTGTCTGTGGGGAAAGATTTACGGTCAGTGGTTCTGTGAAGGCGCGGTTTTCGTGTATGATTTCGACCGTTTCGACGCGGCGGATATCCTGGGTCTGTTCAAGCAGTACAACATCACCACGTTCTGCGCGCCGCCCACGATGTACCGTTTCTTCATCCGCGAAGACCTGTCCAAATACGATTTGAGTTCGATCCAGTATGCGGCCACCGCCGGCGAAGCGCTGAACCCGGAAGTCTTCTCCATCTTCCAGAAGGCTACCGGCCACAAGATCATGGAAGGATTCGGCCAGACCGAAACCACGCTCACGATCGGCAATCTGATCGGTATGACTCCCAAACCCGGCTCCATGGGGAAACCTTCCCCGCAATACAAGATCGAACTGGTCAATCAGGACGGGGAACCGGTCGCGTCCGGCGAAGTCGGCATCATCGCCATCCGCGCGGAAAAAGGGGAAGTTCCCGGACTGTTCCTCAACTATTTCCGCAATCAGGAGCAAACCGATGCCAGCTGGCGCAACGGATTGTATTATACCGGCGATACCGCCTGGCGCGACGAAGACGGCTACTTCTGGTATGTCGGCCGCAGCGATGACCTGATCAAGTCTTCCGGATACCGGATCGGTCCGTTCGAAGTCGAAAGCGTCATCATGGAACTTCCCTACGTGCTCGAATGCGCGGTGGTCGGCGTGCCCGATCCCATCCGCGGACAGGTCGTCAAGGCGTTTATCGTGCTGACCAAAGGCCAGCAGGGTTCGGAAGAGCTCAAGAAAGAAATCCAGAACTACGTCAAGCACCATACCGCACCGTACAAATACCCGCGCAAGATTGAATTTCTGGCGACAATGCCGAAGACCATCAGCGGAAAAATCCGCCGGACCGATTTGCGTAAAATGACGGATTGACGGAGATTTGACGGACTGACGGGAGTGAAATGACGGACCGAAGGAAGCTCAAAATCGGCATCAGTGCCTGTCTGCTCGGCGTCAAATGCCGTTATGACGGATGCGCCAAACCCTGTCCGATGATTTATGATCTGCTCAAGGACAAGGTGCAGTTCATCCCGGTCTGTCCGGAATTCAACGCCGGACTGGGCATCCCGCGGCCCCCGATGCATCTGGAGTCCTCTCCGCGCGGAACTCGCATCAAAGTCACCGAGACCGGCGAAGACAAAACCGATGTCCTCAATGACTGGATTCAAGTGGAAGTCAAACTGATGGAACGCACGGACATCGCGGCGTTCATCTTCAAGGCCCGCTCCCCCAGCTGCGGTCTGCGTGCAGTGGAATTGTTCTCGCCCGGACACAAACGCTCGCTGGGAAAATGCGGACAGGGTCTTTTCGCCGCCGCGATGAAACGGAAATTCCCCGGCATGCTGATGGTCGAGGAAGGGGATTTCCCCGAAGCGGCGAAAAAACTCGTCTTCTGATACTCTTCTTCCCCGGCCGAACACAAAAAAGCGGCCGGCAGTTGCGTTCTCCGCAAAAACCGACCGCCTTTTGCTGTCCCGGACCCTTTTGGTCCGGAGAGAGGAAAATCCTCAGGCTTTCGCCGCCATGCTGTCGCGCTGTTCCTCGGAAATTCCGACGAATTTCGGATTGCCGGGCATGATGCCGCGGTGGGCTTCCTTGATGAAATTCGTGAACAGCTGGACTTCCGGAGCTTTATTGTTACGCTCGATCTCTTCCAGTGCGTTCCGGGAGTTCAATCCTTCAAAGAAATAGGTCCGGATCGCATGCCGGATCGCCAGCCGGCTTTCATTGTTCATGCCCGCGCGGCGGAGTCCGATGGTGTTGGGACCGACGATATAGCCTTCCTGCAGCAGGCAGAACGGCGGAATATCCTGCGCGATCAGGGTATTGGCGCCGATCATGGCCAGGGAACCGATGCGGCAGAACTGATGCACGAGGACATAACCGCTCATCACCGCGCCGCGGCCGACCTGAACATGTCCCGACAATGCGGTATGATTGGCGATCGTGACATGATCCTGCACCACGCAGTCATGCGCCACATGGACGAAAGCCATCAGCAGCACATGATTGCCGATCACGGTCTTGAGAAATTCGAACGGGGGCCGGTGAATGTTCACATACTCGCGAATCACGGTATCGGAACCGATTTCCACATAGGATTCGATCCCCTTGTAGAAACGATGGTCTTGCGGTTCGCCGATGAAAGTCCCGAAATAAATGCAGCAGCGGGGACCGATGGTGGTGTACTGACCGATTTTGACATGAGCATCGATGTAACAGTCATCGCCGATCTTCACATCGTCTTCAATGACCGTGTACGGTCCGATTTCCACGTTCTTGCCGATCTCCGCCTTGGGCGAAACAATCGCTGTAGGATGGATTGCCATTCTTTAACTCCTTTCTCAAACAGAAATAAACCCTGTATAATCTAGCACCCTTTTCCGTTCATGCAAATCCGAATGGCACTTTCCCGGCGGATTTCCCTTGAAAAAATCGAAAATCCCGCGGATAACCCATCCTCACGGAAGCGAATCCACCGTCCGCATCAGCGCGGTGCCGGGGTCTTCGCCTTCATTCAGCGTCAGCTGCCGGAAATGACCGTTCTTCACCAGGATCACCGCCGGGGTCTCCCGGACTCCATACCGACGGACCGTTTCGGCATTGGCAGACCGGCCGGCATCAACGGAAGCGACCGTAAAGAGATCGCGTTTGGACTCGTCCGGATAAACGGTGTAAGCGGTGCGCCGAAGCTGGACTTCCAGATCGATATCAGCCTTGGACCTGGGCGTCCGGTAGAAATAAAGCATTTTGACCGGTTCGGTGAAATGCAGCTCGACTTTCCGGGCGGCTTCCTGCGCGGCTTCCTGCCGGCGCAAACGAATCTCATTGGCGATGGCCAACACGGAACATACGATCGCGATGGTCAGCAGCAGACCTTTCATCAGGCGGTTTTTTCTTTTGCCGCGCTCGGCAGCCTGCCGGAGCGATTCAATCTCCTCCCCGTGCAGGGAAAGCAGCAGGTCGACGAGTTCCTCTACGGAAAAAATCCTGCCGGAAGCGATCACATGACCGTCTTCCGCCAGCACGGGGGGTTCGGCCGGGATCGAAGCGGCGGTGCCGGGAGTGGCATCCCGCTGGACCGGGAACTCGATCTGAAGCTGCTTCAGCGCCGTACGGAGATTGTCCGCAAGCTGGTTGCAGGTATCCGGATCATCGGCTACGACCTGAAATCTCATAACACCCCCTTATTTCCCGAGTAATAAAAACATCCGGTCCGGGGGAATCGTTACACTTCGGCCCGGACCGGGGAAATCGGCAAAACACTGATCGGATGATCAGAAGTCAAACTCCGTACCGTATTTCTGGGCATCATCCATGGAGAAGTCGCGAGTCTTGAACGGAACCAGCAGAATGACCCAGTTTTTGTAATAGGAACTGGCATTGACATACGGAATGGTATCCAGACAGTTCCGGGATTTTGCATCAAACACGTTGAACGCCATGCGGCCGTAAGCGCGACGGTTGTAAATCTTGAAGATCGGAATTTCCGGGATGATGATGTTGATGTCACAGTACGGCACGGGAATCGGCAGCGCCGGGGTGCCGATCAGGAACGTATCATGATCGGTGGCCAGCACGCCGCACAGCGGCTGAATCATGACGTCGGCCTTTTCCTGCTTGTCGACAATCAGACAGTTGTATTTGGAAACGATCATTTCCAGACGGCCCTTGACGTATTCCTTGTCGGTCTGCGTGGCCAGATAGGAATAATCGAAGAAAATCTTTTTCCCTTTATAGCGTTCAAGTCCGGCGTGTTCTGTCATGCGTTCGATGGCAATGGAAAGCAGATACTGTTCGACGGCGGAACGGGCGGTGTTGGTAACCCACGGAGCAGTGCATCCGGTGATCAGGAGAGAGACTGCGATTGCAGCCAGCAAAATTGCCTTCTTCATGATTTTTCCTTTTCTGGTTTTAGATTGAAAATGACATCATAACAATTTTAAGACTGTAATATAGCACCATCCGGGAGAAATAAAAGTCTTTATTCTAAAAAAAAGCAGTCGAAAAGAAAAATTTTGTTTTTTTTCTTTCCCGGCTTGAAAAAAACGAATTGCGGTGTAAATTGACGGTATCGCTTAACAGCGGGGAAGTAGCTCAATTGGTTAGAGTGCCACCCTGTCACGGTGGATGTTGCGGGTTCAAGTCCCGTCTTTCCCGCCATTTTTATGTACATCGTCAACCGGGATCAGAGAAGGGGAGTTCCGCAAAAGCATCATGGAGCGTGTTCTTCAACATTTCCTGGGGTATGTCTCGCTGGAAAAAGGTCTGTCCGTCAATTCCGTCGGCGCCTACCGGTCCGATCTGCAGGATTTCATCGGATTCCTCCGGGAACGCGGGACCGCATCCTTCCTGGAAGTCACGCGGGAAATGATCCTGGATTATCTGGGCAGCTGCAAAGACCGCGAAATGGAATCGGCCACTCTGGCCCGCCGTCTGGTGGCGATCAAAGTGTTTTTCCGCTATCTTACCCAGGAACATGTGGTCGCGCGGAACGTTACCGAGGTCATGGATTCACCCAAATTATGGCGCATCCTGCCGGAATTCATGTCCGCCGCGGAAGTCGATGCGCTGCTCAACGCCTTTTCCGCCACGGCCAGAGACCCGCTGGAATTCCGCAACCGCTGTATTCTGGAGCTGATGTATGCCTGCGGCCTGCGGGTCTCCGAAACCGCCGGGCTGACGGTCGGCAGTCTCAATTTCGATGAAAATATCATCCGTGCTTTCGGCAAAGGCTCCAAAGAACGGATCGTGCCCGTCGGCCGCACCGCGCGCGAGCTCGTCCGCCGCTATCTGGAGCGGGTCCGTCCGCTACTGGTCAAGGATTCCGCCGAAACCGCACTGTTCCTCTCCAATCACGGCCGGAAACTCGACCGCATCCGGATTTGGGAGATCGTCAAACAGGCGGCGGACATCGCGGGCATCCGGAAAAACATTCATCCGCACACGCTGCGCCACTCCTTCGCCAGTCACCTGCTGGAAAACGGCGCCGACCTGCGCGTCATTCAGGAAATGCTCGGACACGCCGACATCGGCACCACGCAGATCTACACCCATGTGGATCAGCAGAGACTGCTTTCCGTTCACAAAAAATTCCACCCCCGGGCCTGAATGAAAAAAAACCTCAGATACATCATCGGCGGAATCGTAATCCTGGCCAGTCTGGTCCTGCCTTTTCTGCTGGACCGGTTCGAAGACTCGTTCAAACGGGGACGCACTTTCCCCATGATGGGAACAGTCGGACGCATCACACTCTTTTCCGAGCAGGAGGAACTCTCGGAAAAAGCGCTCGATCAGGCGCAGAAGATCATCCGCGAAATCGAGGCCGTCTGCAATGTTTTCAACCCGGAAAGTGAACTTTCCCGTCTCAACCGGACCGCTCATCGGGAGGAATTCGTCTGTTCCCCTCTGCTTTGGGAGATGATATGCGCGGCGGACCATTATCACAAATTCAGCGGCGGCGCCTATGACCCGACCGTTCAGGAACTGATGAAACTCTGGGGCTTCCGCCGGAAACGGCAGACGCTGCCGACGGAAGCCGAACGGACGGAAGCCATGAAAAAAACCGGCTGGGATAAAGTCACGCTCAACCGGGAAAAGCATTCCGTCCGTTTTGCCGCGGAAGGGATCGGGATTGATCTCGGCGGTCTTGCCAAAGGTTTTGCGCTGGAAAAAGTACTGCCCGCGCTGCGGGAAACCGGCATCCGGCGCGCGCTTCTCGACCTCGGCGGCAACATCGGATGCCTGACTGGGGATAAATTCTCTCCGTTCCGGATCGGCGTGCGCGACCCCGAATCGCCGGACCGGCAGATCGCCGTCTTCGAAACCGCCAATGAATGTGTCGCCACCAGCGGCAGTTATGAGAGGTATGTCATCATAGGCGGCAGACAGTACACGCACATCATGGACCCCCGCACGGGCAAACCGGTTTCCGGCACGCTTTCCGTGACCGTTGTCACGCCGCGCGGCACCGATTCCGATGCGCTTTCCACCGCGATTTTCGTAGCGGGAGAAGCGTTCGCCGAAGAAGTCTGCCGGAAACTCCCCGACACGGGCGTGCTGATGGTGTGCAACGCACCGGGAACGCCGGAAGGACGCCGCATTCTGCGGTTCGGTCTATTTGCCCGGCGGTAACTGGACCGGCGGAGTCAGATACAAAGTCTGCGTCGGGAACGCCATATTCAGTCCGGCCGCCGCAAACCGTTTCAGAATCGACAGATTCAGTTCGTTCCGAAGTTTTTCCTCCTCAACGAAGGAAGCGGTTTTCAGCCAGAGGATGATGTGGATATTCAGGGAGTACGCGCCGAAGCCGGAAAAATAAATATGCGGCGCCTGTCCCGGCCTGTCCGGACCGTGAAAATTGTCCATGATCTCATGCAGAATCCGGAGGGCGTTTTCCATCTGTTCGGGCGAGGTGTCATAAGTGAGCCCGATATCCATCACCAGTTTGATGACGCCGCGATGATTGATGTTGCAGAGTGCACTATCGGTCAGCATGCTGTTGGGAATGGTATAGACGGATTCATCGGGGGTCATGATCCGGGTGCTCCGCATGCCGATATGAGTCACGATCCCGTTGATTTTTCCGTTTTCGATCCGGTCGCCGATCCGGAACGGACAGTCCGCAATGATGACGACCGTGCCGAAAAAGTTGGACACGGTTTCCTTGGCGGCCAGGGCGATCGCCAGTCCGATGACGCCCGCGCTGGCCAGCAACGCGGTGATGTTCAGGTTGAAGATGTTTTGTCCGACAAACAGGATCGCCGTCAGGGCAATGCCGATTTTGAGCGTATTTCCGATCATGCTCACGGTCAGTTTGTCCAGCGAATTGTCATCGCGCTCCGCCAGACGCCGGATTTTCTGATCCAGCACGGAAATCAGCCGGAAGATACCCCAGGCGGCGGCAAAAACCAGCGCCGCGTAAAACAGCCTCAAATCCAGTTCATACCAGGAAACCGGCAGGGTCCTCAGCATGGGCAGAGAAAAAAGAAAGCATGAAATCAGCACCGCCAGCAGGATGGTCGGCGAGACCAGCGCATAGAGAACCTTCCACTTCCAATGCGTATGATCCCGTCCGATCAGGAACCGGAAAATTTTCCGGACGATCCAGGCGACCAGCAGTCCGGCAATGATCGAACACAGACTGCCGCTGACGAAATCGAGGATTTTAAGCTGCTGACTGCAAAACCAGTTTTCGGTTTCCTCCGCATCGGTGCTGATTTCCCGGATGAGTCTGTCCGGATTCAGCTGGTAATCAGCCTTGGAATGATTGTCTTTCATTTGTCTCCCCCTGTTACATCGTTGAACTTACAGCAGATTCGGCGTATCGGAGGGGGTCGCTCCGTTTCTGCGGCGTCCGCGCGGCGTCAAACCGAACATCGCCCACGCTTTTTCCGTGGCGATCCGGCCCTGCGCGGTGCGCATCATATAACCTTCCTGAATCAAATAAGGCTCGTAGACGTCTTCAATGGTGTCGGCTTCCTCGCCGATGGCAACGGACAGTGAATTAAGCCCGACCGGCCCGCCGTGAAAACGCTGAAGGATAGTCTCGAGAATCCGCTTGTCCATTTCGTCCAGCCCGCGGTCGTCGATATCGAGCATGGAGAGCGCTTTTGAAGAGGTGTCCCGCGTCACCACGCCTTTGGCCTTTACCTGAGCGTAATCGCGGGTCCAGCGCAGCAGATTGTTGGCGATACGCGGCGTGCCGCGGCTGCGCCGGGCGATCTCGAATGCGCCTTCGGGTTCGATCTTCACGTTCAGAATATCGGCCGACCGCTGCACGATCAGCTGCAGGTCTTCCGGTTCATAATAATCCAGCCGGAGCGAAAGCGAAAAACGGGTCCGCAGCGGTGCGGAAAGCAACCCCTGGCGGGTGGTGGCGCCGATGAGAGTGAAGCGCGGAATGTTCAGCCGGACCGAACGCGCCCCGGGTCCCTGGTCGATCATGATGTCGATGAAGAAGTCCTCCATCGCGCTGTAAAGATATTCCTCGACGGCGGTGTTGAGCCGGTGAATCTCGTCGATGAACAGAATATCGCCTTCGTTGAGCGAGGTCAGCAGTCCGGCCAGATCGCCGGGTTTTTCGATCACGGGTCCGCTGGAAGTCTTGATTCCGCAGCCTTTTTCGTTGGCGATGATGTAGGCGAGCGTGGTCTTGCCGAGTCCCGGCGGACCGCTCAGCAGCAGATGTCCCAGCGGTTCGTTGCGGCTGCGGGCGGCTTCGACGTAGACTTCCAGCCGTTCCTTGACCTTGGTCTGGCCGGGGAAAGCGGAAAAATTCTGCGGGCGAAGGGTCTTTTCCGTCTCCTCATCCTTGCGGTTCAGCGTGGATGTGATGAATCTTTCTGACATTGTTGCTGTTTTTTCCGAATTTTGATTTGCAATTTTATGGTTGATAATGTATCGTACCAAATGAATTTTGTCAACTCGTCCACTAAAAAAAAAGGAAAAAGTTATGTCTCAGGACAAAATGATGAAACTGGCGGCCGACACCATCCGGCTGCTCTCCGCCGACGCGATCCAGAAAGCTAAATCCGGACACCCGGGCATGCCGATGGGCTGCGCCGACTATGCGTTCGACCTCTGGTTCAAGCACATGAAGCACAATCCGAAGAATCCCAAATGGTTCGGACGCGACCGTTTCGTGCTCTCCGCCGGACACGGCTCCATGCTGATCTACAGTCTGCTCCACCTGTTCGAATACGGACTGCCCATGGATGAACTCAAACAGTTCCGTCAGTGGGGCAGCCTCACTCCGGGCCATCCGGAATACGGCCACACCGTCGGCGTGGAAGTCACCACCGGCCCGCTGGGCACCGGTTTCGCCTCCGGCGTCGGCATGGCGGTCGCCGCCAAATACACCGCCGCGGTCTGCGGAATGGAAGGCACCGGCCTGCTGGACAACAAGATTTACATCATCTCCGGCGACGGCTGCATGATGGAAGGCATCACCCATGAAGCCGCCTCCTTCGCCGGCCACCAGAAACTCGACAACATCATCGTCTTCTACGATTCCAACCAGATCAGTATCGAAGGCTCCACCTCCGGCGCGTTCACCGAAGACGTTGCCAAACGTTTCGAAGCCTACAACTGGCGCGTCATCAAGTGCGCCAACGCCAACGACTACGCGCAGGTTGACGCCGCTCTGACCGCGGCGAAAGTCTCCGACGGCCGCCCGACCATCATCGTCGGCTGCACCACCATCGGTTTCGGCGCTCCGACCAAGGCCGGCAAAGCCAGCAGCCACGGCGAACCCCTCGGTGAAGAAGAACTCGCGGCCGCCAAACAGGCCCTCGGCTTCCCGGCCGAAAGTTTCTACGTCCCGGCCGAAGTCCGCGAGATGATCGCCAAACGTCTGGTCGAACTCGAACAGGAAGAAGCCGCCTGGGACGCCAAGTTTCAGAAATTCGTCGAAGCCAATCCGGAAAAGGCCGCGCTGCTCTCCAAGATGATGAACCGCGAGACTCCGAAAGACCTGCTCCAGCAGCTGATCGCCGCGGCTCCGGTCGACAAACCGGTCGCCACCCGCGCATCCAGCGGCACGATCCTGCAGAAAGTCTCCGCGCTGGTCCCGGCTCTCTACGGCGGCTCCGCCGACCTCGCTCCGTCCACCAAGACCGACATCAAGGGTGCGGAATGGTTCTCTCCGGAAAACCGTGCCGGCAAGAACTTCCACTTCGGCGTGCGCGAACTCGCCATGGGCTTCATGAACAACGGTATGGCCCTCTACGGCGCCGCCATCGCGTATTCCTCGACTTTCTTCGTGTTCTCCGACTTCATGAAGCCGGCGATCCGTCTGGCCGCGCTCCAGAAACTGCCCGTGATCTACGTCTTCACCCATGACTCGTTCTACGTGGGCGAAGACGGTCCGACCCACGAACCGGTCGAACAGCTGGCGATGCTCCGCACGATTCCGGGCGTCACCGTGATCCGTCCCGCCGAAGCGCTGGAATGCGCCCATGCGTGGAATTACGCCGTCACGGCCGGCACTCCGGTCGCCCTGATCCTGACCCGTCAGAACCTGAACCCGTTCACGCCGGAAATGGCGGCGAAGATCGATATGACCAAGGGTGCGTATGTGGTTTCCGAAGACGCCGGATTCGAATATCTGCTGATCGGCACGGGTTCCGAACTGAACCTCGCGCTCGATACGGCTGCCGAACTGCGCAAGGCCGGCAAGAAGGTCCGCGTGGTCTCCATGCCGTCCTGGGAAATCTTCCTCAAACAGGACAAAGCCTATCGCGATTCCGTGCTGCCCCCGAGCTGCAAGAAGCGCGTCTCCCTCGAAGCCGGCGTCACCTTCGGCTGGGAAAAATTCATCGGCGACGAAGGTCTGGCGATCGGAATGGATCATTTCGGTTCCTCCGCACCCTACAAGGTGCTGGCCGAAAAATTCGGTTTCACGGTTCCGGCCGTGATCGAAAAGATGAAAGCGCATTTCGGTTTCTGATCCGGACTGCATGACATTCGGAAAGACCGGCGTCTCATCGGGCGCCGGTCTTTTTTTCTGCCGGAGCGGCGGTTGAAAAAACGCATTTCGGAAGTATATTACCTGATATTCAGGCGAAAGGAGTTCCCATATGGGTCTGATGTCAGTGTTTCAAGTGCTGGGCGGACTGGCGATATTTATTTTCGGCATGAAACTGATGAGTGCGGGCCTTCACCGCACGGCCGGCGAGAAAATGCGTTCCATCCTCCGGCTCTTTTCCGCCAACCGTTACGTGGCGGTCGTTACCGGCGCGGTGGTGACCGGCGTGATTCAATCGTCCGGAGCCAGCACCGTGATGGTGGTCGGATTCGTCAACGCGGGTCTGCTTACGCTGGTTCAGGCGATCGGACTGATCCTCGGCTCCCATATCGGAACGACCGTGACCGCCCAGCTGGTGGCATTCGATCTGAAAATCCTCATCATGCCGTCCATTATCATCGGCCTGATCTTCTCCTTCATCCCGAACCGCAAGATCTCCAACTGGAGCGAAACGATCCTCGGACTGGGATTCCTTTTCCTGGGGATGATGACCATGAGCGACGAACTGCATGCGCTTTCCCATTACGAACCGTTCGTCAAGGCGCTGCAGTCGGTCAACTGCCGGCCGGTCAACGGCGTCATGCCGCTGATGCCGATGCTCGGGGCGCTCGCCATCGGCGCCTTTGCGACCATTGCGATGCAGAGCAGTTCCGCCTGCACCGGCGTGCTGGTGGCGCTCGGCGCGGCCGAACTGTTGGACATCCATACCGCGCTGGTGATGATCATGGGCGCCAATATCGGAACCACGGTGACCGCGCAGCTGGCCGCGATCACCGCCAACCGGATCGCGAAACAGGCGGCCTTGGCCAATACACTGGCCAATACCATCGGCGCTCTGGTCATCATGGTCTCGCTATGGTTCACCATTGACGGCAAACCGGTGTTTTTGAAACTGGTGGAATTTCTTTCGTTCGGTGCCGGCATCCCGCGCCAGATCGCCAACACCCATACCATCTTCAACATCTGCACTACGATCATGTGGCTGCCGTTCGTCGGCCTGCTGGCAACCATGTGCGAAAAGATCATCCCGGTGAAGAAAGACGCCGAAGTCGTTTACGAACGACTGGAGCCGCACCTGCTCAATACCCCAGCCATCGCTCTCACCCAGACCGCCAGCGCGCTGCGGAAGATGCTCAAGAAGTCCTGGAAGATGATCGACTGCGCCCTGAGCGTCTACAACCGCAACAGCGAACGCAATCAGGAAATCGAAAAGCAGCTCGAACAGCGCGAGGCCGACATCGACGCCCGCCAGAAAGCCATCACCGAATATCTCTCCAAACTGATGCTCCGTCCGCTCAACGCCAAGGAATCCGGTCAGATCCCGCTGCTGCTGCACTGCACCAACGACGTCGAACGGATCGGCGACCATGCGGAGATCATCCACGGGACCGTGCTGCGTCTCCAGGAAGACAATCTGCATTTCAGTCCCGATGCCGAAGCCGAATACGACCGGCTGCATGACACGCTCGGCCAGCTGGCCGAAGCCACGATCCGGATGCTCGAGTCTCCCACCTCCGATCTGCGGGTCGAGGCAGCACGAATGCAGGAACGCATGCAGATGATGCTGGACCAGTCCGAAACCAAACATTTCACCCGGATCAGCAACGGCGAATGCAAGCCCCAGGTGGGTATCCTTTATCTGGAACTGGTGGAGGAAATGCGCAAAATCTCCCGTCACCTGGAAAACATCCACGACCGGGCCGCCATGTTCTACGGCAAATTCCCGAAAGCCAGAAATCGCTCCGGCCGGGAAGAAAAATCAAAATCGCCCTCCCCGGCCTGATGAACTCCGCCGCTTATTTCAGCGGCTCGGCTTTCCAGCGGCCGCAGTTGCGCCAGAAGGAATAATACTGGTCGATCGCCAGCTGCGGAACATTGACCGCATAGGGATATTCGGCAAAGATCGCATGCCAGAATTTCGACTGTTCCTCCGCCAGCGGACGCAGCGTCCGCTTATCCGGTGCGGCGGAATATTTCCGGCAGAATTCGACCCGGTTCATCGTGAAGCGGAAACCCGCATCGATGAAATCCACCCGTGCGCGCTCGGGCGAGCCTTCGGCGGTTTTCTCGCGGGCACGGGCCAGCAGACCGGCCAGTTCCGTCAGTTTTTCCTGCGTATAGACCTTCATGAAAGTGCCCATCAGGGACTCGCGGTGATCGTTGGTCAGATCCTCCAGCGCTTTTACGTTCTCCGCCCGGCGGTCGGCCATTTTTCCGGTCAGTTTTTCACAGAGCGCGAAATACGCCTTGAGTTCCGGTGCGGCCGGTCCGAATCCTTTGATGCAGTAATCGTCGATGATCGCATCCACGTCGAGGGAGGGATCCCAGAGCAGCTGCGCCAGTACGTAATAGTTGAGTCCGAGCGTGGCCCAATGATGGGTGAGGCTGTCGAAATCGCTGCCGATCATGCCGGTTTCCGCACAATGACGGATGTCCTTGGCCATCTCGTGCACGTAAATCACCGGCAGACCCGCGCCGCCGAGCAGATAATTCGGGCGCAGGATGAGTTCATTGGAAACTCCGGCCCAGAAATCCCAGACCTTGCGGTCTGATTCCAGCGCCGAACGGCTGAGATACTGCAGCCCGACAAACGTCACCGCGAGGTTGTCCGGCAC
>Ga0208297_1001120_pt1 | contig 31334 bp, 23 predicted proteins | sample LMS_cellobiose_e_FD_187367 | JGI IMG/M metagenome (GOLD analysis project Ga0208297, IMG submission 187367) | Rumen-fistulated moose microbial communities from Alaska, USA - LMS_cellobiose_enrichment (SPAdes) (version 2) | ecosystem: Host-associated > Mammals > Digestive system > Stomach > Rumen... | reverse complement strand
TCTTCGTCCGTCACGACTCGGCCATCTTCGAGCAAGCTCGGATGGCGCTCGCTGCTCCGTCCGTTCTGAAAGTAGTTTGGGGACGAAAATATTCACGGACATTGACATTGTCTTCGTCCGTCACGACTCGGCCAATCAAACAAGTTTGTTGGCTCTCGCTGTTCCGTCCGTTCACGGATTATTCGCGGACATTATACGTTAAAAAGATTTTGTCTGCGACGCTACGTGAATGTCCGCGAATAATCCGTGAATGTCCGCGAATAACCCGTGAATGCCCGTGTATTATTTAAGAGAGGAGTCGTCGGGCCAATGGCCGAGGCGGAGGGTGGTGTAGCGGGTGGTGTCGTCGGGGACGGCGAGGATGAGGTAGGCGCGGAGGGGGGGACGGGCTTCGACAATCCGGCGGGCGCTGTCGGCGCCGACGACCATGAAGGAGGTGGCGAGGGCGTCGGCCTCCATGCAGGTGGGGGCGACGACGGTGGCGGAGAGGACGGCGTGCTGCACGGGATAGCCGTGGCGGGGATCGACGGTGTGGGCATAGCGGCGTCCGTCGCGCACGTAGAAGTTGCGGTAGTTGCCCGAGGTGGCGAGGGCGCAGTCGGTGAGGGTGAGGATGGTGTCGAGCTCGGTGGATAGGGAGAGGCTGTCGTCGGTAGGACGGTTGATGCCGATGCGCCAGGCGCCCCCTTTGGGGTTAGTGCCGTGGACGACAACCTCGCCGCCTATCTCGACCATATAGTTGCGTATGCCGAGGCTGTCGAAGAGGGCTGCCACGCAGTCGGAGCCGAATCCCTTGGCGATGGCGCTGCAGTCGAACAGGGTGCGGGGGTCATGGCGGACGACGCGGGTGCCGTCGAGCCGCACCTTGTCCATGCCGACAAAGGTGAGCAGGCTGTCGATGACGGCGCTGTCGGGGAACGCGGAGGTGCGGAAGCCGAAGCCCCAGGCGTTGACGAGGGGGGCGCAGGTGATGTCGAAGGCGCCGCCCGTCAGCCGCCATACCTCGTCGGCCTTGCGCCAGACGGTGCGGAAGAGGCTGTCGGTCTGCATGTCCTGGCCGGTGTTGATGCGGGTGATGACGGAGTGGTCGTTGAAGGGGGAGAGGGAGTTATCGACGTCGTGGAGGCGGGCTTCGATGAGGGGCTGGATGTCGGCCTTGTACTGATAGGTGGCCTTATAGACGGTGCCGAAGATGTAGCCGCGGTTGGTGTGGAAGGTGCCGCGGGCTGCGGACGAGCCGGCGAGGCTGTCGTGGCGCACGATGAGTATGGTGCCCACGGCGAGCAGCAGCAGGATGAGCCAGTTGATGGGTTTCTTCATTTCGTTCATGTCAGGCCATTCCGGTAAGGTGTTGGACAAGTATTTTGATGCCGATGAGGATGAGGATGCCCCCTCCGATTTGCCCGGCGGGAAGGCGGAACCGCCTGCCGAGGCGAACGCCGACGTACGAGCCGACAAGCGAGAGGAGGAAGGAGACGAGGCCGATGATGAGGATGGGCGTCAGGATGTCGCCGAAGACGGTCATGCCCGTGCAGGCAAACGAGATGCCGACGGCGAGGGCGTCGATGCTGGTGGCAACGGCCAGGCCAAGGACGACGGGGAGATGCGTGGGGTCGAAATGGCTTTCCTGACTTCCCCTGCAACCCTCCCAGAACATCCTGCCACCTATGAAGGCCAGCAGGACGAAGGCTATCCAGTGGTCGATGTGCTGGATGTAATCGTGGAAAAAACGTGTGCTGAGCCAGCCGAGCAGGGGCATCAGGGCTTGGAAGAGCCCGAACAGCAGGGCCATGGTCAGCATGGGATAAGGACGGATGCGCTTCAATATCAGCCCGCTCGTGACGGAGACGGCAAAGCAGTCCATCGCCAGCGCTATCGCCAAAAGCCAAATCTCAAGTGTTGTCATACCAAGTTTTTTCGTTTAACGTTTATTATTTAGTGAACAGTGAACAGTGATCAGTGAACAGATAATTGCAAAGGAGCCGAATGCCAAGCTATCATCTGATTACTGTTCTCTGTTCACTTAAAAAGAAGTCCATTAACGAAGTCAGAAGTTCCATATCAGTTGATAGGTGGCGCCGAAGGTCTCGGTGCCGTGGATGCCGTAGCCCGGGATGAACCAGGGATTGCCGTTCCGTGTGGTGCAGTCGGAGAAGAGGCGCTTGTAGCGTATGCTCCATCCGAGCTGGAAGCCGCGCCAGACGTGGGTGCGGATGCCGACCAGCGCTTCGCCCCACAGGGCGCGGCAGGGCACGGCGCTGAGCTGGAAGGGGACGGCGAGGCCGCTGACGGGGTCGGTGACGGGCGGGGCGGAGACGTCGTAGGTGCTGCGGCTGTAGCCTGCGCGGACGCCGCAGAAGATGAAGCCTGCAGGCGAGGGGTTTTTGTACTGGAGGTTGTAGTCGAGCCCCACGCGGAAATAGGGGGCGGCAGTGGTGTAGCGGATGCCGTAGAGCTCGCCTACGGTGTTGCAATGGCCGTAGCCGGCCTCAACGACGGGAAAGAAGCGGTTCAGCAGGTTGGCGGACACCGACACTTCGTTGTTATAATAGGCGTCGCTGACGAAGATGGGATAGACCCAGCCGAACACGTCGGCTGCGACGGACACCCCGCGGAAGAAGGGAGCCCCGGCTTCGGCACGGAGCGGGAGTGGCGCCAGCAGGCTAATTGCCAAACACAAGCTGAAGGTTTTCCTGCGCATCGTAGTTGATTTCGGGATGGGTAATGCTGACGGACTGCATCAGGCGATGGGTGCAGTCGGCGGCGGTGAGGGTGTGGAACATGGCCGTCCCGCAGTCGAGCGAGATGAAGTGGGGGTGGTTGTCGTGGCGGATGAAGACCGAGTCGCTCACGCCCAGGCGGGCGAAGTGGAAGACGAAGGTGTCGCAGGCGCTGGCATAGCCCAGCGGGAAGGTGAGCCCCGTGGCGCCCACCTTGCGGTTGAGCACCACCGAGTCGCCCTTGGCGCGGACGACAGAGACCGTCAGCGTGTCGGTAATCTGGCAGGGGTTGCCGTCGGACAGGTAGAAGGCCATGCTCCCCGCGACGGTGTTGTTGATGACGCAGTCGTCGCCACCGCAGGCCGCAAGAGACAATGCTGCCAGGAGCGCTGCCGCCAGACGCGGGAGGGGTGAGGTGAGGCGGCTCATAGCTCCTTCTCCACGTTGTAGTTGTTGCGGCTCTCGGAGTTGCGGCTGATGAGGTCGCCGATGAAGCCGGTGAGGAACATCTGGGTGCCGAGCACCATGCCCACCAGGGCCAGGAAGAACCACACGCTGTTGGTGAGGAAGAGGTGGCTGACGGCACGGGCTATGAGCAGGCAGACGATGATGATGAAGCAGACAATGAACATCACCGAGCCCCACAGACCGAAGAAGTGCATGGGCTTGACGCCGAACTTGCTGAGGAACCAGAGCGTCAGCAGGTCGAGGTAGCCGTTGACGAAACGGTCGAGGCCGAACTTGGTCTTGCCGTACTTGCGGGCCTGATGGTGGACGACTTTTTCGCCGATGCGGGTAAAGCCGGCATTCTTGGCCAGGTAGGGGATGTAGCGGTGCATCTCGCCATAGACCTCGATGCTCTTGACGACGTCGCGACGATAGGCCTTGAGCCCGCAGTTGAAGTCGTGGAGGTTGTGTATGCCGCTCACCTTGCGGGCGGTGGCGTTGAACAGCTTGGTGGGGATGGTCTTCGAGAGGGGGTCGTAGCGCTTCTGCTTGTAGCCGCTCACGAGGTCGTAGCCGTCCTCGACAATCATGCGGCGCAGCTCGGGGATTTCGTCGGGCGAGTCTTGCAGGTCGGCATCCATGGTGATGACGACGTCGCCCCCGGCACGGCGGAAGCCGCAGAAGAGGGCGGGGCTCTTGCCATAGTTGCGGCGGAACTTGATGCCTTTCACCTCGGGGTTGGCGGCATGGAGACGTTCGATGACGTCCCACGACTCGTCGGTGCTGCCGTCGTTGACGAAGATGATTTCGTAGGAGAAGCCGTGCTCGTCCATCACGCGCTTAATCCAGGCGTGCAGCTCGGGCAGCGACTCGGCTTCGTTGTAAAGTGGAACAACAACTGAAAGATCCATGAAAGTATTTACTATTTTACGATTTACGATTTACTATTTGGAGCGGGACGGCGCATGGTGAAGAGGGCGATGAAGAGGGCGGCAATGCTGCCCCAGAAGAGGTTGTTGACGAAGAGCTCCATCACCAGCTGGATGGGTGTGAGGGCGGCGATGGCCTGGATGGTCTGCGCCAGCGTGTCGAGCTGGTTCTGCCACGTCAGCGGGTCGCCGATGCCCTCCACAGGTGTGTCGCGCAGCGTGGCGAGGCTGTCGGTATAGGCCTGCGCCAGCGCACCGCCGTCGATGAAGGCGAAATAGACATAGTGGGCCACAGCCACCAGCAGCGAGGCAAAGAAGAAGATGCGTAGCGCAAACGTCCATGCCACCACAAACGGCATCCCCTCGGGCATGGACGCCTGCTGGTAGCGCCTCACCATGCGCCAGACCACGAAGGGCACCAACAGCGTCAGCACAATGAACAGCATGCCCCAGAGCGTGCCAGACTGCAGGCTCATGGGGAAGAGACAGAACTTGACGATGTAATAGACGCCCAAGGCCGTGCCCAGGGCCATGGACTTCTGGCGCAGCTGTGCTGCCTGCTCACGAAAATCGTTGTTGTCGGCCATTCGAATCATTTGTCGGGGGGAGGGTTCTGGATTTTCCGGATGAACTGGATTGCGGTTATTCGACCAGGGCGAAGTTGAGTTGCTTTTTCTCCAGGTCGCAGCGGGCAACCTCCACCTGCACGGGGTCGCCGAGATAATAGCGGTGGTGTGTGCGGCGGCCGACAAGGCAGTAGTTGCGTTCGTCGAACTCGTAGAAGTCGCCGTCGAGGTCGTGTATGGGGATGAGCCCCTCGCACTTGTTCTCGGTGATTTCGGCATAGAGCCCCCACTCGGTGACGCCGCTGATGACGGCATCGAACACCTGCCCCATGCGGTCCTGCATGAACTCCACCTGCTTGTACTTGATGCTGGCGCGCTCGGCCGAGGCGGCCAGCTGCTCCATGGAGCTGGAGTGGTCGCACAGCTCCTCATACTTGGCCTTGGAGACGCTGCGTCCGCCCGCCAGGTAGCGGTTCAGCAGGCGGTGAACCATCATGTCGGGGTAGCGGCGGATGGGCGAGGTGAAGTGGGTGTAGTAGTCGAAGGCCAGTCCGTAGTGACCGATGTTGTCGGTGCTGTAGCGGGCTTTCTGCATGGCCTTCAGCGAGATGGTCTCCACAAGGTTCTGCTCCTTCTTGCCTTTGACGTCGGCCAGCAGCCGGTTGATGCTCTGCGTGACGGCTTGCTTGTCGCCCGTGGCCTTCAGTTTATAGCCGAAGCGGGCCACAAAGTGTGCCACGTTCTCCAACTTCTCGCTGTCGGGAAGGTCGTGGATGCGGTAGGGGAACACCTTCTGCTGCTTCGAGGGCACGTTGCCGATGGTGGTGGCCACGATGCGGTTGGCCAGCAGCATGAACTCTTCTATCAGCTGGTGGCTCTCGGTCTGCTCCTTCAAGTGGACGCTGATGGGGTGGCCTTTCTCGTCGATGTCGAAGCCGACCTCGACGCGGTCGAAGGCGATGGAGCCGTTAGCGAAGCGTTCGGCACGGAGAATCTGTGCCAGCCGATGGAGGGTCATCAGCTCGGCGGCATACTCGTCGCCCGGCAGCGGCGCAGCGGTCTTTTCCTTGAAGGTGCCGTAGGGGTGGCGCTCCTTCTCCAGTTCGCGGTCGATGATGGCCTGGACCTCCTCGTAGTTGTAGCGGCGGTTGCTGCGGATGACGGTGTGGACGATTTTGTTGTAGCGCACGCGGCCCTTGTCGTCCATGTGGACGATGACGGCATAGCAGAGCTTGTCCTCGTCGGGGCGGAGCGAGCAGATGTAGTTGCAAAGCCGTTCGGGCAGCATGGGGATGGTGCGGTCGACGAGATAGACGCTGGTGGCGCGCTTCTGTGCCTCCTTGTCGATGATGCCGCCCTCATTCACATAGTGGGTGACGTCGGCGATATGTACGCCGATTTCCCACTGCCCGTCCTTCATGCGGCGGATGGAGAGAGCGTCGTCGAAGTCCTTGGCATCGTGGGGGTCGATGGTGAAGGTGAGCACGTCGCGGTAGTCCTCGCGGTGGGCAATCTCTTCTTCGGTGATGGCATCGGAGATGTGCCCGGCGGCGTCCTCAACGGCTTTCGGATAGACGTAGGGCAGGCCGAACTCGGCGAGGATGGCGTGCATCTCGGTGTTGTTGTCGCCGCTCTTGCCGAGGATATCGACCACGGTGCCGATGGGGTTGCGGGCATTGCCCGGCCAATCGACTACCTTCACCACGGCCTTGTCGCCGCTCTTGCCGCCCTTAAGCCGCTCCTTGGGGATGAAGATGTCGTTCGGCAGCTCGCGGCTGTTGGTGAGCAGGTAGGCATAGTTCCTATCGACCTTCAGCGTCCCCACGAACTGCTTGCCGATGATGCTCTCTTCGGACGCCTCTGCTTCGTTCTGTCCGTAGGCGGCGGAGAGGTGATAATATCCCCTGCGCCCCTCTTCGATGTAGCCCTCCTCCAACATCTCCTTGATGACGTCGGCGGCCAGCATCTTCAGCGGGTGCGTCTTGAGGCGGAGCTCCTGGTACACCTTGTTCAGGGTGATGTCCTCGTCTTTATACTCCTGAAACATGTCTGCCATGGCGGCGGTGAGCATGCGTTTAGTCATGCGGCGACCCTTTTTCTCGGCTGATTTTCCCATCGTATCTGCATTTTTTTATGCAAAGATAGGTAAAAAATGGAAAACGTAGCACAAGTTTTAAGAAATTAGAACTATTTTTGCATTCCGAAAGAAAACGGACAGGAAAAATGGCTACGCAGCTCTCTTTTTCGTGGGACTCGGAGGCTCCCGAGGTGAAGCAGCGTCTGTTGGTGACAGGCGCCAGCGGATTCATCGGTAGCTTTATGGTTGAAAAGGCTTTGGAGAAAGGCTTCGAGGTGTGGGCCGGCGTCCGCAGCAGCAGTAGCCGTGTCTGGCTTCAGGACGAGCGCATCCATTTTGTTGAGCTCGACTACTCCCACACCGGCCATCTGCGCCAGCAACTGTCCGACTTCCAACGCGAGCAGGACGGAGGCTGGGATTATATCATCCACTGCGCCGGAGCCACCAAGTGCCCCAACAAGGAGGTCTTCTATCAGACTAACTTCGTCGGCACCCGCAACTTCATCGATGCGCTCATCCACTGCCGTATGGTGCCCAGGCAGTTCATCTTCCTCAGCTCGCTCGGTGCCTGGGGACCTCAGCACGAGCGTCTGCCGCACACCCCCATCTGTGCCGACGACGAACCTGCGCCCAACACCGCCTACGGCGTCAGCAAACTCTGCGTCGAAAACTACCTACAGGATGCTCCAGGACGCTTCCCGTGGGTCATCTTCCGCCCTACGGGCGTCTATGGCCCTCGCGAAAAGGACTACCTCCTTATGGTCAAGGGCATCAAGCGCGGTTTCGACTTTGCACTGGGCTACAAGCATCAGGACATCACCTTCATCTATGTCCGCGACCTTGTCAAGGCTGTCTTCCTCGCTATCGACAAGGGCGTCACCGGCCGCGCATACTTCGTCAGCGACGGCGATGCCCACAGCAGCACCGATTTCAGCGAGCTTGTCCGCCAGAACCTCGGCCGCCGCTTTGTCCTGCGCCTCACCGCCCCCCTCTGGCTGGGACGGATTGCCTGCGCCGTAGGCAGCCTCTACAGCCGTCTCTCCGGCCGCGCCGTCACCCTCAACAACGACAAGTACCGCATCCTGAGCCAGCGCAACTGGATCTGCGACACCCGTCCCCTGGAGGAAGAGCTCGGCTTCCATGCCGACTATCCCCTTGCCCGCGGTGTCGCCGAGACCGTCGATTGGTACAAGAATGAGCATTGGATTTGATAACTCCTAATACCTTGTTATATGTTATTTCCCAAGCAAACCTACATCCAGCGGCGCGAGACCCTGCGCCAGAAGGTCGGCAGCGGCCTCATCGTCCTCTTTGGCAACAACGAGGCGCCCTGCAACTATCCGGCCAATGCCTACACGTTCCGTCAGGACTCTTCCTTCCTCTACTTCTTTGGCCAGCACCGCGAAGGCCTCGTCGGCGTCATCGACGCCAACGATGGCAGCGAGTGGCTCATCGGCGACGACACCGGCATCGAGGACATCATCTGGACAGGCTTCGTGCCCTCCGTTCACGACCTTGCCGAAGAGAGCGGCGTTGCCGCCTCGGCACCCATGGGTGAACTGCGCCGTCTCATCGACGGTGCCCGTGCCAAAGGACAGACCGTCCATTTCCTGCCCCCCTATCGCCACGACACCATGATCCAGCTTTCCGACCTGCTTGGCATCCATCCGTCAGGGGCACGTGCCCAAGCCTCCGTGCCCCTCATCAAGGCGGTGGTGGACATGCGTGCTGTCAAGAGTCCCGAGGAGATTGCCGAGATTGAACGTGCCATGGCCATCGGCTACGAGATGCACACCACGGCCATGCGTGCCTGCCGTCCGGGTGTCACCGAACGCCATATCGCCGGACTCATGGAGGGCATCGCCTGCGGACGTGGCGCCAAGGTCTCGTTCAACAGCATCCTCACCATGCATGGCGAGATATTCCATGGCAGCCCCAGCCTGCGTCCCCTCGAGGCCGGACGGCTCATGCTCTGCGACGCCGGTGCCGAGACCGTCAACCACTATTGTTCCGACAACACCCGCGTCACCCCCGTCAGCGGACGCTTCACCCCCCGTCAGCGCGACATCTACACCATCGTCGAGGCCTGCCACGACCTGGTGATTGAGACCGCCCGGCCTGGCATCAAGTGGCTCGACATGCACCTCGACGTCTGCCGCCTCATGACCGATCGCCTCAAGGACCTTGGCCTCATGCGCGGCAACACCGACGACGCCGTTGCAGCCGGTGCTCACGCCATGTTCCTGCAGCATGGCCTCGGACACATGATGGGCATGGACGTGCACGATATGGAAGGGCTCGGACAAATCTACGTCGGCTTCGACGACGAGGTGCGTCCCTCCACCCAGTTCGGCACCGACTGCCTGCGCTGCGGACGACGCATCCAACCCGGATGGGTGCTCACCGACGAACCCGGCATCTACTTCATCCCTGCCCTCATCGACAAGTGGCGTGCCGAGGGACGCCATCGCGAGTTCATCAACTACGACCTTCTCGACACCTATCGCGACTTCGGCGGTATCCGCATCGAGGATGACCTTCTCATCACCCCCGACGGCTGCCGCGTTCTCGGCGAGCAGGTCATCCCCTACCACGCCGACGACGTGGAGGCATTCATAGCATCAAATTAACAGCCCCCCCGCCCCACCCTGAAGGGAAGGGAACGGGTTTGATAATTGATAATTGACAATTGATAATTATCAATTGCGCCGAAGGCGCCTGACCTTTCTCCCTCCTTCAGGAGGGGACGGGGGAGGCATCATATCACCGGATGAAAAGCAGCTCGCGGTACTTCGGCAGGGGCCAGAGGGCGTCGTCCACAATGAGTTCCAGCTTGTCAATCTGCCGACGGATGGTGTCCAGCATGGGAGCGATGGTGTCGTGATAGGCAATGGCCTTCCGATGCTCATCGTCGATTTTGTTGGCCACTTTGCGGGCTGCCACAAGTTCCTCCACCTGAGTTTCGATGCTGCTGGTGCGGAAGGCAATCTCCTCGATGAGCTTCATATTGCGGGCGCTGAGCTCGTCGGCCTTCTCGGCGGGGAAGACGCCATGCATGCGCTCCACGTTGTTGAGCAGCTGGCTCTGGTAACGGGTTGCCACGGGGATGATGTGGTTCATGGACAGGTCGCCGAGGACGCGGGCTTCGATCTGAATCTTCTTGGTGTAGGTCTCCCATTTCACCTCGTTGCGGGCCTCGAGTTCCTTCTTCGTCATCACGCCCATGCTTTCGAACATGGCGATGCTGTCCGCGTTGAGGTAGCGCTCGAAGATGACGGGGCAGCTGGTTTCGGTGTCGAGCCCACGCCGGGCAGCCTCGGCCTTCCATTCGTCGCTGTATCCGTTGCCGTCGAAACGGATGGGCTTGCACGTCTTGATGTCCTCGCGGAGGATGTCGATGATGGCATGGAACGTGGCGTTGTGTTTGCCCTCCGTGAACTCCGGATTCTTCACTATCGCTGCTATCCGCTCATCCACACGGCGCTTGAAGTCCGTCAGGGCCTCAGCCACGGCGGTGTTCAGCGCAATCATGCCGCTGGCGCAGTTGGCCTCGCTGCCCACGGCACGGAACTCGAAGCGGTTGCCCGTGAAGGCAAACGGGCTGGTGCGGTTGCGGTCGGTGTTGTCAATCAGCAGCTCGGGAATCTCGGGGATATCGAGCTTCATGCCCTGCTTGCCGTCCATCTGAAAGAGGTCGTCTTTGTCGGCCTTCTCAATATGGTCGAGCAGCTCGCTCAGCTGCTTGCCGAGGAAGCTGGAGATGATGGCAGGCGGTGCCTCGTTGGCGCCCAGACGGTGAGCGTTAGTGGCACTCATGATGCTGGCCTTCAGCAAGCCGTTGTGCTTCCAGACGCCCATCAGCGTCTCCACGATGAAGACGGCAAAGCGGAGGTTCTGCTCGGGCGTCTTGCCGGGGGCATGGAGCAACACGCCTGTGTCGGTCGAGAGGCTCCAGTTGTTGTGCTTGCCGCTGCCGTTGATGCCGGCGAAAGGCTTTTCGTGAAGCAGGGCGCGGAAGCCGTGCTTGCGGGCCACGCGCTTCATCAGCGACATCAGCAGCATGTTGTGGTCCACAGCGAGGTTAGTGTCCTCGAAGATAGGAGCCATCTCGAACTGGTTGGGAGCCACCTCGTTGTGGCGCGTCTTACAGGGGATGCCGAGTTCGAGCGCCTGAATCTCAAGGTCGCGCATGAAGGCAGCGACGCGCTCAGGGATGGAGCCGAAGTAGTGGTCGTCCATCTGCTGGTTCTTGGCGCTGTCGTGCCCCATCAGCGTGCGGCCCGTCAGCAGCAAGTCGGGGCGGGCGGCGTACAAGCCTTCGTCCACAAGGAAATACTCCTGCTCCCAGCCGAGGTTGCTGGTAACCTTCTTCACCGCTGGATCGAAGTAATGGCACACCTCCGTCGCTGCCACGTTGACGGCTTTCAGCGCCCGCAGCAGCGGGGCTTTGTAGTCGAGCGATTCACCTGAGTAAGAGATGAACACGGTGGGGATAATGAGCGTGTCATCAATGATGAAGACGGGGCTGGTGGGGTCCCAGGCCGAGTAGCCGCGCGCCTCGAATGTGCTGCGGATGCCGCCGCTGGGGAACGACGAGGCGTCCGGCTCCTGCTGCACGAGCAGCTTGCCGCTGAACTCCTCTATCATGCCCCCCTTGCCGTCGTGCTCAATGAAGCTGTCGTGTTTCTCGGCGGTGCCTTCGGTGAGGGGCTGGAACCAGTGGGTATAGTGTGTGACGCCGTTCTCGCGGGCCCACTGCATCATGCCGGCAGCCACCGCGTCGGCCACTTTGCGGTCTAGCCCGGCACCGCCGTCGATGACGGACATCATCTTTTCATAGATATCCTTGGTCAGGTACTTGTACATTTTCTCGCGGTTAAACACGTGTTTTGCAAAATACTCGCAAGGGCGTTCAGCCGGCGCTTCCACGTCAAGGGGCTTCTTCTTGAATGCCTCTCCGACAACCTGTGTTCTTAGTGATTCCATCGCAGTAAAAAATTATAAATTTAGGAATGATGAATTAATAGTAATTTGTGATTCTTTCGAGCGCCTCTTCGGTGCGTTCGCGTGAGCAGAAGGCGGTGAGGCGGACATATCCCTCGCCCGAGGGTCCGAAGCCGACGCCAGGCGTGCAGACCACATGGGCGTTATAGAGCATCTGTTCGAAGAAGCGCCACGAGGTCATCTCCGCCGGCGTGCGCACCCAGAGGTAGGGTCCGTCCTCGCCTCCATAGACCTTCATGCCGATGCCGCGCAAGGTCTCACGGATGAGACGTGCGTTCTGCATGTAGTAGTCGATGGTCTGCCTGACCTGCTCGCGACCTTCGGGTGTATAGATGGCCTCGGCGGCGCGTTGGCTCAGGTAGCTGGCGCCGTTGAACTTTGTGCATTGTCGGCGGTTCCACAGACGGTTCAGACTGGTGCGCTCACCCATCAGCGTGCTGGCCGTCACCTCCTTTGGCACCACGGTGTAGCCGCATCGTACGCCCGTAAACCCCGCCGTCTTGGAATAGCTGTGAAATTCGACGGCGCAGCGGCGGGCACCCTTTATCTCGTAGATGCTGTGGGGCACGTCGTCGTGCTGGATATAGGCTTCATAGGCAGCGTCGAAGAAGATGAGGGCATCGTTCTTGAGGGCATAGTTGACCCAGCGTCGCAGTTCGCCCCGGCTGAGGGCTGTGCCCGTAGGGTTGTTGGGATAGCAGAGGTAAATGACATCCACCCGCTGACGCGGCAGTTCGGGCACAAAGCCGTTCTCGGCCGTACAGGGCAGGTAGATGACGTTCGACCATCGTCCATCGTCGCTCTTCGTGCCGGCACGGCCTATCATTACGTTCGAATCGATGTACACCGGATAGATAGGGTCGGTGACGGCGATGCTGTTGTCCCAGCGGATAAGTTCCTGGAAGTTGCCCGTGTCCGACTTTGCCCCGTCGTTGACGAAGATTTCGTCGCGCTCCAAATGGATGCCACGTGATAGGAAATCACCCCGGAGGATGGCATCGCGCAGGAAATCATATCCCTGTTCGGGACCATAGCCGCGGAAGGTGGCTGCGCTGGCCATCTCGTCCGCTGCGCGGTGCAAAGCCTCAATAACGGCGGGACAGAGCGGCTGCGTGACATCGCCGATGCCCAGGCTGATGACGTCCGATTTCGGGTGCTGCGCCTTGAAAATGTTCACCCTCTTCGCCACATCTGCAAACAAATAGCCCGTTGGCAGCTTAAGGAAATGGTCGTTGACTAATGCCATATTATTTTAATTATTAATTCACAATTATCAAATATCTTCCATCTCGCCTTCGAAGGCAAATTCGGCAGGCCCTGTCAGAAGGACGTGATTGTCTCGTTCGCACCATTCAATGCCCAATTCCCCGCCATCCATGATGATGCGGCTCTGTCGCCCTGCACGGCCTGTCCGGGCGGCTGCAACGCAGACGGCACAGGCTCCCGTCCCGCAGGCCATGGTGATGCCGCTTCCGCGTTCCCACACCCGCACCCGGATACCCTCCGGACGTACATCGGCAAACTCAATGTTGCAACGCTCGGGAAATGCCGTGTGGCATTCCAGTTCCCCTCCCAACGTTTCTACGCTGTCCACGTCGTCTGTAAAAACGACATAATGAGGATTCCCCATCGACACGAACAACCCGTCAGGAAGCCTCTCACCTTGAGGTCTGTACTGCACCTGATGCTCAAACACCGGCTCGCCCATATCCACCGTCACAGCCGCCACCTTGCCCCCCAGGACATCCAGCTCCAACACCTTCACCCCCGATGCCGTATGAAGGGGGATCACGGTGTCGGTGGTCAGACGCTTTTCGTAGAGGTACTTTCCGATGCACCGACAGGCGTTGCCACACATCATCGCCTCTGAGCCGTCGGCATTGAAGATGCGCATCGTAAAACCTGCGGCACTATGCCCAATGAGCACTAGTCCGTCGCTACCGATTCCCGTGTGACGATTGCTCCACCGGCGGGCAGCGCTGACGGGGTCGGCGATGGGCCAGCGCGTGGTGTCGACATAGATATAGTCGTTACCGCAGCCGTGCATCTTGGTGAAGTGGATGGTGTGGGGCATGGGAATTAGGAATTAAAAATTGAAGATTATCCTTTATCAATTATCCATTTTCATCCCCCCCTAACATAGGCATCCACCTTCCTCGCCGTATCAAGTCCGCTAGCGATGGCACGGACGACAAGGCTGGCGCCGCTGGCTGCATCGCCACAGACGAAAACGCCCTTAGGATACTGCGGGTGCTCGGGCTTCAGAAAACCCATCGCCAGCAGCACGAGTTCCGCCTTAATGACCTCCGGCTCACCCGCCTCAGCCATCACAGGCCGTCCGCCTGCGGGATTGGGCTTCCACTCGATGGGCTGGACGAGGACACCGGTGAGGCGCCCGTCCTTACCCAAAAACTCCAGGGTGTTGATATTCCAACGGCGCGTACAGCCTTCTTCGTGGCTGCTGGTGGTCTTGAGGATGACAGGCCAGCCCGGCCAGGGCGTAGCGGGGTTGTGTCCCAAAGGGGGTTGAGGCATGATTTCAATCTGCGTGACCGACCGTGCACCCTGACGGTGAGCCGTGCCGATGCAGTCCGACCCCGTGTCGCCACCGCCAATGACAAGGACATCCTTTCCCTTCGCCGTGATGCACTCTTCCTCCGGAAACTCCATGCCAGCCAGCACACGGTTTTGCTGCGACAGCAGTTCAAGTGCAAGGTGAACACCTTTTAATTCGCGGCCGGGAACTTGCAGGTCGCGGGCCGTAGGAGTGCCTGATGCAATCACGATTGCATCGAATTGAGAATTGAGAATTGAGAATTGACAATGATTATCAGCAGAACCATTATCAATTGTCAATTGTCCATTGTCAATGGCTACGGTGCAGCCGTAGCAGAACTCCACCCCCTCCTGCTCCATGACGGAGACACGACGGTCGATAATTTTCTTGTTAAGCTTAAAGTTGGGAATGCCATAGCGGAGCAGACCTCCGGCAGCTTCGTTCTTCTCAAAGACGGTGACGGTATAGCCCATGTGGTTCAGGGCATTGGCGGCTGCGAGCCCTGAGGGACCGCTTCCCACTACAGCCACGCGCTTCCCGCTCCGTACAGGATGCTCGACGGTGACAAACCCTTCAGCAAACGCCCGTTCCGCGATGGCAGCTTCGTTTTCGCGGTTGGTCACCGCTTCACCGGTTGTATGATAGAGCACACAAGCTTTCTCGCAGAGGGCGGGGCAGATACGTCCCGTAAACTCAGGAAAAGGATTTGTGGTCGTAAGCAGTTTATAGGCCGCCTCCCATTCGCCACGCCAGAGGGCATCGTTCCACTCGGGATCCTTGTTTCCCAGTGGGCATGCCCAATGGCAGAAGGGCACTCCGCAGTCCATGCAACGGCTCGCCTGTTCCTGACGGTCGCGGGTATTCAACGTCTGCTCCACCTCACCGAAGTCGTGGATGCGGTCGTGCACAGGACGATAGCCAGCCTCCTTACGAGGCACAGTCAGAAAAGCTTTCGGATTTCCCATAGATGAATTGACATTTGATAATTAATAGTCACGTTGCACTTCGGCTATCTTACGCTGCAACGCCTGCATTTTCTCTTCCTCAAGCACTCGCTTATACTCGATGGGGACGACCTGTATGAAGTCTTCCACATAGCGGCTCCAGTCGTCGAGCAACTGCCCTGCCAACGGACTTCCCGTGTGGAGGTAGTGACGGCGGACAAACTCCAGCAACTCTTTGCGGCTGGCAGCATCCTCCACAAGCCCGAGTTCCACCATGTCCATATTGCAGTAATAGTCGAACGTGTGGCCAGGGTCGTACACGTAGGCCACTCCGCCGCTCATGCCGGCAGCAAAGTTGCGACCCGTTGTGCCCAGCACTATCACCCGACCGCCAGTCATGTATTCGCAACAATGGTCGCCGGCACCCTCCACGACTGCCGTAGCTCCCGAGTTACGTACGGCGAAACGTTCACCTACGCGGCCATTCACATACAATTCGCCCGAGGTGGCACCGTAGAGACCTGTGTTTCCGGCAATGATATTCTCGTCCGCCACGAAGTCGTCGCTGTGTCGCACTGGCGGCACGATGCTGATGCTCCCACCGGAGAGTCCTTTGCCAAAATAATCGTTACACTCGCCTTCGAGCCGGAGACGCAAGCCCTTCACGGCGAAAGCGCCAAACGACTGTCCGGCCGAACCCTTGAACCTGAGCGTGATGGTGCCGTCGGGAAGCCCTGCCTCGCCATACTTTTTGGCAATGATGCCCGACAGCATGGTACCCACAGCGCGGTCGGTATTGCGGATGGTATAGTCGAGGTTCACCTCTTCCTGACGCTGGATGGCAGGCTGCGCCGCCCGGATGATGTCTTCGTCCATCACGCCGCTGACCCGGGTGAACGCCCCGCGGTCCCAATAAAGTGGCTTGTCCGTTTCGGACCTGTGCAGCAGACGGGCAAAGTCAATGGTCCGTTGTTTGTCGGTGGCCGTGTCGGTGTATACCTCGATAAGGTCTGTCCGCCCGATAATCTCCTTCAGGCTATGGACGCCGATGGCGGAAAGGTGTTCGCGTACCTGCTGGGCAAGGAACGTGAAGAAATTGACGACATAGTCGGCCCTTCCCATGAAACGGGCTCGCAGACGTTCGTCCTGCGTGGCCACACCCACCGGGCACGTGTTGGTATTGCATTTTCGCATCATCACACAACCTAGCACAATGAGCGGCAGCGTGCCAAAAGAGAACTCGTCGGCACCCAGCATAGCCATGATGACGACGTCCTTGGCCGTCTTCAGCTGGCCGTCGGTCTGAAGACGCACTTGGTTACGCAGGCCGTTCATCACCAGTGTCTGCTGCGTCTCGGCAAGGCCAATCTCGGGCGGTATGCCTGCAAAGCGCATGCTGCTGGCAGGGCTGGCACCCGTGCCGCCTTCAGCACCACTGATGACAATCAGGTCGGCCTTTGCCTTGGCCACACCGGCGGCAACGGTACCCACACCGCTCTCGGCCACTAGCTTAACGCTGACAGCAGCGGTGGGATTGATGTTCTTAAGGTCGAAAATGAGCTGCGCCAAATCCTCGATGGAGTAGATGTCGTGATGGGGCGGAGGCGAGATGAGCGAGATACCCTCGATGGCATTGCGCGTCTTGGCAATGATCTTGTTCACCTTGAAACCAGGCAGCTGACCGCCCTCGCCGGGCTTGGCTCCCTGCGCCACCTTGATCTGCAGCTCCTCGGCATTCACCAGATATTCGGCCGTGACGCCAAACCGTCCGCTGGCAATCTGCTTGGTCTTTGACGAGAGGCTCACGCCATCCACCTCGGTGTTATAGCGGGCATTGTCCTCGCCGCCCTCACCCGTGTTGCTGCGTGTGCCGAGCCGGTTCATTGCCAGCGCCAGGGCCTCGTGTGCCTCGATGCTCAGTGCGCCAAAGCTCATGGCACCCGTCACAAAGTGACGCACAATGCTCTCCACAGGCTCCACGTCATCGATGGGCGTCGGCACCGTGGCTTGTTTGAAGCCGAGGAAATCGCGGAGGAAGATGGGGCGCTCTTTTTCATCAACCATCTTCGCCCATTCCTTGAACTTCGTGTACGACCCAAGGCGAGTGGCCGTCTGCAGACCCGCGATGGTTTCGGGATTCCAGGCATGAAGGATGCCGTCCCTACGCCAGGCAAACTGGCCATTGTTGGGGAGAGGGCCATCAGGAGCATCGGCGCCGAACGCCATGGCGTGCAGACGGATGGCATCGACGGCAATGTCGCGCAGCCCGATGCCTCCGATGGTGCTCACCTCGGTACCGAAGTAGCGCCTGAGCAAATCCTCGCCAAGACCGATGCTCTCGAAAATCTTGGCACCGCGATAGGAGCGGATGGTCGAAATGCCCATCTTCGACATGATTTTCTTCAGACCCTTATCGACGGCCTTGATGTAGTTGGCCTCGGCAGTGACGTACTCTTCCTGAATCTTGTGACGTCGGACAAGGTCATCAAGCACGGCAAAGGTCATGTACGGGCAGATGGCACTGGCGCCATAACCCAGCAGCAGGGCGGCGTGCATCACCTCACGAATCTCGCCGCTCTCGACGATGAGGGCGGTCTGCACACGCTTCTGCACGGAAATCAGATAATGGTGTACGGCCGACACGGCAAGCAGCGAGGGAATGGCTGCATGGCGGTGGTCGATGTCGCGGTCGCTGAGGATGATGTAGTTCACCCCCTCATCCACCGATGCCTCGGCAGCATGGCAGAGGTCGTCGAGAGCCTGACGAAGACCGCTTGCACCTCTCCCGATATCGAAGAGCATAGCCAGCTTGCGCGTCTTAAACCCCTTGTAACGGATATTGCAGAGGATGTCAAGCTCGCTGTTTGTCAGCACGGGTTGCGGCAGGCGCACCATCTTGCAGTTGGCAGCGTCGGGGGTCAGGATGTTTGTCCCCACGGCACCGATGTACTCCGTCAGACTCATCACCAGCTCCTCGCGGATGGGGTCGATAGCAGGGTTGGTCACTTGGGCAAACTGCTGACGGAAGTAGTCGAACAGCACCTGCGGACGGTCGCTAATGACAGCCAACGGGGTGTCGTTACCCATGGCAGCCACAGGTTCCTGCCCTGCCGTAGCCATGGGGATAAGGGTCTTGTCGATGTCTTCCTGTCCGAAGCCGAAGGCGATGAGCTTGCGCCCGAGGTCGTCCACCCCGTTCTCCACTTGGCGACCGCTGTGCAGCTTCTCCAGCTGGATGCGGTTCTGCTGGAGCCATTCGCGGTAGGGATGGGCCTTGGCGAGACGTTCCTTGACGTCGCCGTCGTAGTAGATGCGCCCTTCCTCAGTATCGATGAGCAGGATTTTCCCTGGCTGCAGGCGTCCCTTGCTCACCACGTCGAGAGGGTCGAAGTCCATCACACCCACCTCGCTGGCTACCACAATCATGCCGCCGCGGGTGATGGTATAGCGGCAGGGACGTAGGCCGTTGCGGTCAAGCATGCCTCCGGCGTAGCGGCCGTCGGAAAACAGCAACGCAGCAGGGCCGTCCCACGGCTCCATCAAGATGGAGTGATATTCGTAGAAGGCTTTCAGGTCGTCACTGATGGGATTTTTGTCATTAAAGCTCTCCGGCACCAGAATGGCCAGCGCCTGCGGCAGGCTCAGCCCGCTCATCACAAGGAATTCGAAGACGTTGTCCAGACTGGCCGAGTCGCTCATGCCCTCTTGCAAGATAGGACGAATGTCGCGGATGTCGCCCAAAGCGGCGCTGCTGAGCACGCTCTCGCGTGCCTGCATCCAACCACGGTTGCCACGGATGGTGTTGATCTCGCCGTTGTGCGCCAACAGCCGGAAGGGCTGTGCCAGCTTCCACTTGGGGAATGTGTTTGTCGAGAAGCGCGAATGTACCAGCGCCAATCCGCTTGTGAACCAGGGACTCGACAAGTCGGGGAAGTAGCGACGCAGCTGTCCCGAAGTGAGCATACCTTTGTAGATGATGTACCAGCTTGACAGCGAACAGATGTAAAAGTCGTCGTCCGTGACGCGGCGCTCCACACGCTTGCGTACCTTATATAATAGTCGTTCAAGCGACGCGGCATCATCGGCACCCGCTGCGCCCTGAGTAACAAACAGCTGTTTCACGGCAGGCTCCACGTCACGGGCAGCGGCACCCAGCACGTCGGCGCAGGTGGGCACCGTGCGCAGATGCATCAGCTGCAAGCCCTCGCGCCGGGTCTCCTCTATCATCACATTGATGATGTCCCGTTGCTCATCCTCGTCCTTGGGCAGGAACACTATGCCCGTGCCGTAGTGCCCTTTCTCGGGAACGGGAATGCCCTGAAGCAGAATAAACTCGTGGGGAATCTGCACCTGTATTCCAGCGCCGTCGCCCGTCTTGTCGCGCGTCTCGGCACCGCGGTGCTCCATGTTCTCCAGCACCCGTAAGGCATTGTCAACCAGCTCGTGGCTTTTTGCACCATGAATGTTCACCACCATGCCTATGCCACACGCATCGTGCTCAAATTCCGTACGATATAGTCCATCCTGTCGTGTCATTGTCGTCTGCTTGCTTATAAATATTGTCGTTTGTACACAAATCCGCTGCAAAGGTACAGACTATTTTCGGAACCTGTGCGGTAGTGCTACAATAAACTCTGTAAGAAATCGACAAAAACTTTCATTTAGCAACAAAAATCGCTTTTTTGCTTTCAATTGTTTGGTAAAAGCATAGGTAATGTGACATTCCGTAATAAAAAGTCAATTTCTTTGCCCAAAACAGCCTCCTCTCCTTTGCCGGTCGGCAGGAGGGCTGTACCTTTGCAGCCAAAATTTGAGAAATGTATGAAACGTATTGAGGCCATTATCCGTAAAACGAAGTTCGAGGAGGTGAAGGAAGCGCTGCTGAACTCGGACATCAACTGGTTTGAGTATCACGATGTTCACGGCATCGGCCAAAGCCGGCAGGAGCGCATCTACCGTGGTGTGCAGTACTCGACGGATGTCATTGAGCGCGTCGCGCTCACCATCGTCTGCCGCGACCAGTTCGCCCTGCCCACCGTGGACGTCATCATCTCCACAGCGCAAACGGGCGAGGTGGGCGACGGGCGTATCTTCGTCAGCGACATCATCGACACCTGGAGCATCCGCACAGGCGAGCACGGAGACACCGTGCTGCGAGACAGGAAATAAATGAAGATTGAAAATTGATGATTATGAACGAAATAGCTTTATCACTGGATACTGTTTGGATGTTGTTGGCTGCCATGCTGGTGTTCTTCATGCAGCCAGGCTTTGCACTGTGCGAAGCCGGCTTCACACGCAGCAAAAACACCGCCAACATTCTTTTCAAAAACTTCGTCGACTTCATGTTCGGCTCGCTGTTGTTCTGGTTCGTAGGCTTTGGCCTGATGTTCGGTTCCGATGGCGCGGGCTTTGTGGGGAGGCCTAACTGGGGTGACCTCTCCTTCTATCAGGGTACGCTGCCCGTGGAGGGGTTCCTGATTTTTGAGACCGTCTTCTGCGCCACCTCGGCCACCATCGTCAGCGGCGCCATGGCCGAGCGGACAAAGTTCTCGATGTACGTCATATACAGCGCCTTCATTTCGCTGATTATCTATCCCATCGAAGGCCATTGGACGTGGGGTGGCGGCTGGCTATCAGGCGATGCTGCCGGCAGTTTCATGATGGACATCTTCGGCCATGGGTTTCACGACTTTGCAGGCTCGGCCATCGTCCACTCCGTGGGCGGCGTGCTGGCTCTGATAGGTGCGCTGGCGCTGGGTCCCCGCCGTGGCAAATATGACAAGGACGGCAAGAGCCGCGCCATACCTGGCCACTCGCTGACGCTGGCTGCGCTGGGTGTCTTCATCCTGTGGTTGGGCTGGTTCGGCTTCAACCCAGGCTCGCAGCTGGCAGCCTCGGGAGCCGTCAACCGCACAGCCATCTGCCACGTCTTCCTCACCACGAACCTCGCGGCGGCGGCAGGCGGCGTAGCCACGATGGCAGTCACGTGGCTGAAGTACGGAAAACCTTCGTTCTCGCTGACGCTCAACGGCGTGCTGGCAGGCCTCGTGGGCATTACAGCCGGCTGCGACATGGTGTCGCCTGTAGGCGCCGTCGTCGTCGGCCTCGTCTGCGGCACGGTGCTGGTCTTCGCCATCGAGTTCATCGACCATCGGCTGCACATCGACGACCCCGTGGGTGCCTCGTCGGTACACGGCGTCTGCGGCATCCTCGGCACACTACTCACAGGCCTGCTCTCCACCTCAGAGGGCCTGCTGTATGGTCACGGATGGGGTTTCTTCGGGGCAGAGTGCTTCGGCATCCTCGTCATCGACCTCTGGGCAGCTGCCTGCGGATTCGTCCTTTTCTTTGGCATCAAGTGGCTGCACGGCCTTCGAGTCACAGCCCGCATCGAGGACGAGGGACTGGACATCTACGAACACGGCGAGACGTGCTATAATTGAAAATTGAAGATTAAGAACCCAGAAAAAGAGCATGACGTTATGTGTGGAATAGTATCGATTTTCCGTATCAGCAGGCAGCGGCCTGAACTGCGCCAGAAGGCACTCAGCATGAGTCAGAAAATACGTCATCGCGGCCCCGACTGGAGCGGAATCTACTGTGGCGGCTCGGCCATCCTGGCCCACGAGCGCCTTAGCATCGTCGACCCCGAGAGCGGCGGACAACCCCTGTTCAGCCCCGACCGTAAGCAGGTGCTGGCCGTGAACGGCGAGATATATAATCATCAGGATATCCGACGCCGCTATGCGGGGCGGTTTGACTTCCAGACACGAAGCGACTGCGAGGTAATTCTGGCGCTGTATCGCGACTTCGCCGAAGGAAACATCACCCTCGAGAGTCTGCTGGAAAGCCTCAGCGGCATCTTCGCCTTTGCGCTTTACGACGAGGCGCACGACCATTTCCTCATTGCCCGCGACCCCATCGGCGTCATCCCGCTCTACATCGGCTACGACAGCGACGGCACCGTCTATGTGGCCTCCGAGCTGAAAGCCCTCGAAGGGCAGTGCGAACACTACGAGCCGTTCCCCCCCGGCCACTACCTCACGGACACCGGCGCCCGCGTAACCCCTAACCCCTCACCCCTAATTTCTAATTCCTCATTCCTAATTCCTAATTCTACAATCTTCCATTTTCGCGCCTATTACCACCGCGACTGGTTCGACTATGCAGCCGTCAGGGACAACGCTGCCAGCACGGCTGACATCCGCAGCGCCCTCACCGCAGCCGTCAAGCGTCAGCTCATGTCCGACGTGCCTTACGGCGTGCTGCTCTCCGGCGGTCTCGACTCCAGCGTTGTCGCCGCCATCGCCGAGCGGTTCAGCGAACACCGCATCGAGGACAACTCGCAGACCCGTGCCTACTGGCCTCGCCTGCACTCGTTCGCCGTCGGACTGAAGGGCGCCCCCGACCTAGAAAAAGCCCGCCTCGTAGCCCAGCACATCGGCACCGTGCACCACGAAATCAACTACACCATCCAGGAGGGCCTCGACGCCATCCGCGATGTCATCTACTTCATCGAGACCTACGACGTCACCACCGTGCGTGCCTCCACCCCTATGTACCTGCTGGCGCGCGTCATCAAGTCAATGGGCATCAAGATGGTACTCAGCGGTGAGGGTGCCGACGAGATTTTCGGCGGCTACCTCTACTTCCATAAGGCTCCGGGCGCGCAGGCCTTCCACGAGGAGACCGTCCGCAAACTCTCCAAGCTCCATCTCTACGATTGCCTCCGCGCCAACAAGAGCCTCTGTGCGTGGGGTGTCGAGGGGCGTGTGCCCTTTTTGGACAAGGAGTTTCTTGACGTGGCCATGCGGACAAATCCCGAGGCGAAGATGTGCACAGGCTCCACTATTGAAAAGAAAATTGTGCGCGAAGCCTTTGCCGACCTGCTGCCCGAGGAGGTGGCGTGGCGGCAGAAGGAGCAGTTCAGCGATGGCGTAGGCTACGCATGGATTGACACGCTGAAAGCCGTCACCGCTGCCGCTGTCACCGACGAGCAGCTGGCCCACGCTGCCGAACGCTTCCCCATCAATCCCCCGAAAAACAAGGAGGAGTATTTCTACCGGTCCATCTTTGCCGAGCACTTCCCCAGCGACAGCGCCGCCCGCAGTGTGCCCAGCGAGGCCAGCGTGGCCTGCTCCACCGCCGTCGCCCTCGAGTGGGACGCTGCCTTCCGCGACCTCAACGACCCCAGCGGCCGTGCCGTGAAAGGCGTACACGAACAGGCATACTGACGGGGCATTGTTTCCAGAGTGATCAGTGATCACTGTTCCTCAATGCACCAGCAGCGAGATGCCGACGGCGGAGAGGACGATGACGAGATAGCGGAGGAATTTGCCGAGCGTCATCCATAGCAGCGTCTTGGGCGTGTCGGCATGCATGACGCCCAGCACCACCATGATGGCACTACCGAGCAGGGGCACCCATCCGAAGGCAGCGGCAAGGGCACCATGCTCGCAGACCAATTGAGTGGCACGCTGCATCTTGTCGTGGTTGATGTGGAAACGTCGTTCCACCCCCTCGGGGCTGCCGATGTAGCCCAGATAGTAGATGATGATGCCGCCCAGCACATTGCCCACCGTGCCCCACAGCAACAGACCCCACGGCTCAGCTCCCACGGCCAGCAAGGCAATGAGCACGGCTTCGCTGCTGATGAAGGGGGCAATGGAACCAGACAGCAGGGCGGCAAGAAACATGCCGGCATTGCCGTAGCTGATCAGGAAATCGACGATGGCATCCATAGGGGGCGTGAGGCATAGAGAAGAAAGACAATGAGCATCACTATCTGGCAGATTACACGACTGCGACGATTACGCAGGGTGCAGATAAGCTGTGCGACAAACAGGCTGGTGAGCGCAGCCAGCAGGGGATAGAGAAGAGGTGTCACGGGCGGCTGGGCGTATGCCAAAAACAAGGCGCCGACAAGCAGCAGGACAAGGCATAGCCAGGCCACACGGGAACGTTCTTTCAGCGCCGGACCGACGGCGGGATAGTGGACAAGAGCGGGCAACGCCAACAGCGTCACCACCACAAGTCCGCACAACTGACCGAGGGGCAGCGAAACAAGATGCCCGAAGGTGGGAGCATCGACAAGCGTCTGCAGGGGCACAAGGAAACGCTCCGTCTCGTCCATCAGGAACAGCACCCCCGCTCCCGTCCACCATGGAGCGATGAGGCCGAGCAACGCAGCCATGAATGTGCGCAGCGTGAGCGAGCCCAGCAGCAGGCAACCTATCAGGATAAACGGCACGAGCAACAGCCACTGCGGCACAAACAGCGAAGCCAAACCAAGCAACAGGAAAGCGGCGGCATATTCACTGACGGCACGGCGCTGCTGGTGGGTGGTGACAAGAATGATGAGGGCGATAATCGTCAGTGGCAAGCAGAGCGTCCCGGCTGTCAGCGGCAGCGCAAACGGGGCACAGCCCATCAACAGAAAGAATACGGGACTTTGGGGATGGAGCGACACGGGTTGCAGGTTGCCCAGCGAGGAACGGGTGTCGTAGAGGGCGTTCTCGCCTACCAGACGCACCAGCAGCACGCCATCCAGCAGCGTCAGCAGCACGCCAATCCCCAACTGCACAGCAGGCGGAACACGCAGCGACCACCCGAACAGCGTGAGCGCCGGAGCATCCATCGGCTCGCCCATCCAACCCAGCAACCAGGCTGCTGACAAAAGGAAGAACAGCAGCAGGCTGCCAACGAGTGTTCCGTAACTGCGTAGCATCAATCCAGAATATCCTTGCCTATGTCAGTGCGGAAATAGCTGTCGGTGAAGTGTATGCGTCCTGCGTTACGCTGCGATGTGGCCAGTGCCTCGGCGCCGTCGGCACCGTATGAGCAGACGGCCAGCACACGGCCTCCGTTGGTGACAACGCTGCCGTCGGCACCCGTGGCCGTGCCGGCATGGAAGACGACGCTGCCATCCACATCCGCTAATCCGCTGATGGGATATCCTTTGGCGTAGTGGCCAGGATAGCCGCCCGACACCAGCATGACGCACACGGCGCTGCGGGAGTCGAAAGCCACGTCACGACGGGCCAGGTCGCCCTGCGCCACGCCGGCGAAGAGGTCAACGAGGTCGGCCTGCAAACGCATCATGACGGTCTCCGTCTCGGGATCCCCCATGCGGACGTTGTATTCAATGATGTAGGGGTCACCCTCGGCAGCCTGCGCCTTGCCGACGCCCTCGGGCAGCACGTTCATCAGGCCGAAGAAGATGAAGCCGCGGTAGTCGATGCCCTCATCGCGCAGTCCGTTGATGGTGGGGCGGATGATGCGCTCCTCCACCTTCTGCATCCAACCGGTGTTGGCGAAGGGAACGGGCGAGACGGAGCCCATGCCGCCGGTGTTGGGGCCGGTGTCGCCCTCGCCGATGCGCTTGTAGTCCTTTGCCTCGGGCAGTATCTTGTAGTCCTTGCCGTCAGTGAGGACGAAGACGGAACACTCGATGCCGCTCAGGTATTCCTCGATGACAACGTTGTCGGAAGCACTGCCGAACATACCGCCCAGCATCTCCTCCAGCTCGCGCTCAGCCTCGGCGAGGGTGGGCACGATGAGGACGCCCTTGCCGGCGCAGAGCCCGTCGGCCTTGAGGACGTAGGGGGCTTTCAGCGTCTTCAGGAAGGCTTTTCCCTCGTCCAGCGTTTCGCGGCTGAAGGTGCGATAGGCGGCGGTGGGGATGCCGTGGCGCTGCATGAACCCCTTGGCGAAGTCCTTGCTGCCCTCCAGGCGGGCACCGGCCTTCGACGGGCCGATGACGGGGATGGACGCCAGCGCCTCGTCGCTACCGAAGTAGTCGGCAATGCCCTTCACCAGCGGGTCTTCGGGACCCACGACCACCATGTCGATGGCGTTTGCAAGCACGAATGCCTTGATGCCTTCGAAGTCGTCGGCCCTGAGGGGGACGTTCTCGCCCACGGTGGCCGTGCCCGCGTTGCCCGGGGCAATGTAGAGTTTATCTGTCAGGGTACTCTGGGCTATTTTCCATGCCAGGGCGTGCTCACGCCCGCCGCTGCCGAGTAGCAAAAGTTTCATCGTTTTTTCTGGAAATTATGAATGGTCAAATGGTAAACTTCAAATCGTCGTCCTTATTTGAGGTAATCCTCGAAATAGCGTGTGATGCGCTCGTGCAGATGGATGCGGTCGCGCCCCGTCATGTTGTGTCCCTGTGCGGGATAGACAAAGAGGTCGGGCTGTGTGCCGGCGTCGATGCAGGCTCGCATGAACGAGAGGGTATGCTGCGGCACGCAGGTGGGGTCGTTGCCGCCGATGATGACCTGCAGCCGTCCCTTCAGGTCGGCGGCATGGTTGAGCAAGCTGCTCTCGGCATAGCCCTCGGGGTTTGCCTCGGGGGTGTCCATGTAGCGCTCGCCGTACATCACCTCATAGTATTTCCAGTCGATGACGGGGCCACCGGCTACGCCCACCTTGAAGGTGTCGGGGTAGCGGGTCATCATGGTGATGGTCATGAATCCGCCGAAGCTCCATCCGTGTACACCGATGCGGTCTTCGTCGATGAAATCGAGCCTTTTCAACATTTTCACGCCCTCCATCTGGTCTTTGGCCTCCTCGGTGCCGAGATGTCGGAAGGTGCAGTTCTCAAACGCAAGTCCGCGGTTTGAGCTGCCGCGGTTGTCGAGGGTGAAGACGACGTAGCCCAGCTGGGCCATGTAGATGTCCCAGCCCCGGACGTCGTAGTTCCAGCCGCCGCTGACGTTCTGGGCATGCGGGCCGCCATAGACATACACCACGGCGGGGTATTTCTTCGTGGGGTCGAAGCGGGTGGGCTTCACCATGCGGTAGTAGAGGTCGGTCGTGCCGTCGGCGGCCTTGACGGTGCCGATGGAAATCTCAGGCACGTCGTATTCCTTCCACGGGTCGGCGGCGGTGAAGAGGCGCTGGGCCTTGCCGCTGCGGGTATCGACGAGGTCGATGGCACGGGGGACGCCGGGGGCACTCCAGGTGTCGATGAGGAACTTGCCGCTGTCGCTGAGGCGGACGTGGTGCATGCCGCGCCCTTCGCCCAGCAGGGTACGCTTGCCGTTCTTCAGCGAGACGGCCCACACGGTGCTCTCCAGTGGCGAGGTCTCGCGGCTGTTGATGATGACGGTCTTGCGGCCCTTGTCGAAGCCGACGATACCTTCATCCACCCAGTTGCCGGCGGTCACCTGCTTCACCAGTTCGCCACGGGTGTTGTAGAGATAGAGGTGGTTGTATCCGTCGCGCTGGCTGAAGTAGAGGAAGAGGTCGTTGTCCCACGGCAGGAAGGTGAGTGGATGCTGGGGCTCGACGTACTTCTCGTGGCGTTCCTCGAAGAGCACGGCCTCGCGCTCGCCCGTGGCAGCGTCGTAGCGCACCAGCTCGGCGTGGTTCTGGTCGCGGTTCAGCTCGATGATATAGACCTTCGTTCCTTCGGGGTTCCAGCTGACGTTGGTCAGGTAGCGGTCGGTGGTGTCGCCCGTCTTCAGCCATACGGTCTCGTGCGTTGCGGGGTTGAAGATACCCACGGTGACGACGTGGCTCGTCATGCCGGCCATGGGGTATTTGTCGGGCACGACGGTGGCTATGCGGGTGGAGAAGTCGGTCTGCGGATAGTCGGTGACCATGCGCTCGTCCATGCGGTAGAAGGCCAGCAGGCTGCGGTCGGGGTTCCAGAAGGTACCGCTCTCGATGCCGAACTCGTTGCGGTGGACGGCCTGGCCGCAGACGATGCCCTTCGGCTCGTCGGTGACGGTCATCTCCTCGCCGTCGGCGGTGCGGATGAAGAGGTTGTTCTTCTTGGTGAAGGCCGAGTAGCGGGGCGTCTCCCTCTTCGGCCACTGGTCGCGGTTCTCCTTCGTCAGTTCCACGGCCTTGTCGCCGTCGAAGACGAACGTCCGGCTCTCAGGCCGCATCTGGGTGTAGGTCTTTCCGCCGGGAATAAGGTCTTCCAGCGAGAAGGCCTTGAGGGGTGCCTCCTGGGCAAGGGCCGCATGGGTGCTCAGCATGGCAAGGAGTACGAGGGGCAGTTTCTGACTGAACGGCGATTTCGGTTTTCTCACGCTTTTCATGCTCATCCTTTCTTATTGTTTCTGAATTTTGGTTTCTGGAATTTTGTGTTTCGTCCGAAGCCTTTGCCGAAGCCTTTGCCGCCGTCGCGGAAGGGAGGTTTGTGTCCTCCGCCGTCCTTGGCGCTCTTGAATCCGCTTTTGAATCCGCCTCTATTTTCGCTTCGGAATCCGCTCTTGAATCCGCTTCTATTTTCGCTTTTGAATCCGCTCTTGAAGGGACGACGAAAGTCGCCGTTTTCGTCCGGCTCCTGGCGCTCCTGGCGCTTCTGGCGCTCGGCCTCGCGCTGCACCCGGCGCTCCTTGCGCTCGCGGGCCTGCTGCTGGCGGGTGAACTCGTTGTGGCGGTCGAGGCGGGTGAGGTAGGCCCGCTCCTCCTCGCGGTTGTCGAAGCCGAGGTCCTCGGCCTTCTCGGCCTTTTTGTCGGCCGCAGCCTGCTGGCGCAGGTGCAGGGGACGGCGCTCCTTCAGGGGGCGGTCGCTCTTGTCGAGCTGCTCGCCGCTCTCGCGGAACTCGCTGAAGCGCCCGCTGAACAGCTCATATTTCCTCAGCTCGCAGGGCAGGGCGCCGTTGAACAGCGGCACGATGGTCGAGGGTTTCAGGCCTATCTTGTTGAACAGTTCCTCCTTGTAGCTGATGACCCACGCCTGGTTGCCTTGGAAGTTGTTCTTCAGGCGGGTGCCGAGGAGGCGGTAGAGGTCGTAGAGGTCGTCGGGCTTCAGGCGCTCGCCGTAGGGCGGGTTGGTGACCATGATGGCGGGGGCGTCGGGCTGCGTGAAGTCGGCCAGCTCGCGATGCTCCACGTCGATGACGCTGGCCATGCCTGCCGAGCGGACGTTCGCCTTGGCGATGTTGACGGCCTTCCAGTCGTTGTCGTAGCCGTAGATGTGGTGGGCGAACTCGCGCTCGCTGCTGTCGTCGTTGTAGATGCTGTCGAAGAGGTCGGCGTCGAAGTCGGCCCACTTCTCAAAGGCGAACTCGCGTCTGAAGACGCCCGGGGCGATGCCGCGGGCGATGAGGGCGGCTTCGATGAGCAGCGTGCCCGAGCCGCACATGGGGTCGATGAAGTCCGTCTCGCCCTGCCAGCCCGTCATCAGTATCATGCCTGCCGCCAGCACCTCGTTGATGGGGGCCTCCACCGCGTTCTGGCGGTAGCCGCGACGGTGCAGCGACTCGCCCGAGCTGTCGAGCGACAGCGTGCACTGGTCGTCGGCAATATGGATATGGAACAGCAGGTCGGGATGGGTGACCTGCACCGAGGGGCGACGTCCGTCCCGTTCGCGGAAGTGGTCGGCAATGGCGTCCTTCACCTTGTAGGCCACGAACTTCGAGTGGCGGAACTCCTCGCTATACACCACCGCATCCACGGCAAAGCTCGTGTCGGTGTTCATGTAGCACTCCCACTCGAACGGCTTCAGCGTCTCGTAGATGTCGTCGGCATCCGTTGCCTTGAAGCGCTTGATGGGCTTCAGCACGCGTATGGCGGTGCGGAGGCGGAAGTTGGCCTTGTACATCAGCGCCTTGTCGCCCGTGAACGACACCATCCTCCTCCCAATCTGCACGTCATTGGCTCCCAAGTCGATAAGCTCCTTTGCCAACACCTCTTCCAGTCCCTGAAAGGTCTTGGCAATCATTTCAAAAGTCTCCACGTTGTTATCTTGTTTTTTGTTTCTAATTGCAGGTTTCTATGGCACGGGGTTCCAGACTGCGCCAAAAACGGCGCAAAGGTACAAAAAAATCCTGATTCCTCATTCCCAATTCCTATTTTTATGCTATCTTTGTCGCCAATTATGAAAAAACATCCCTCTCTCTACCTCCTCATCGGCCTTCTGTCGGGCGCAGGTGCCACGCTGCTGCTGTCGGGCCAGGCCGTCACGGACGACGAGCAGCCCCGCTCCTCCGTCCCGTCCGTCGTGGTGTCGCCCTCCGTGCCCACCTCCGTCGATTTCGCCGGCCAGACCATCGACCTGCGCCGTGCCGACCGCCGCGAACGCATGGACCGCGAGATACTCGCCTTCACCTACTCCCACCAGCTCACCCTGCTCATGCTCAAGCGGGCCAACCGCATCTTCCCCATCGTGGAGCCCGTCCTGAAGGAGTGCGGCGTGCCCGACGACCTCAAGTACCTCATGGTCATCGAGAGCAACCTCGACCCTGCCATCGTCTCCCGCGCCGGTGCTGCCGGCCTCTGGCAGTTCATGCCCGCCACAGGACGCGAGTTCGGCCTTGAGGTCAACGACAACATCGACGAGCGCTACCACATCGAGAAGTCCACCCGCGCCGCCTGCGCCTACCTGAACAAACAATACCGCCAGTTCGGCGACTGGATGACCGTCGCCGCCTCCTACAACGGCGGCCCCGCCGGCGTCGCACGCAAGCAGACGGCACAGGGCGTCGAGAGCGCCCTCGACATGCAGCTCGTCGAGGAGACCTCGCGCTACATGTTCCGCATCCTCACCGCCAAGCTCGTCTTCTCCGACCCGCGCCGCTACGGCTTCGTCCTGCGCAGCGACGACCTCTACCCCTACATCCCCCCAAAGGACACCGTCACCGTCACCACGCCCATCCCCGACCTTGTGACCTTTGCCCGTCATCACGGCGTCACCTTCGCCCAGCTCAAAGCCGAGAACCTCTGGCTGCGCGAGAGCTCGCTGGGCAACAAGTCAGGCCGCACCTATTCCCTGAAAATCCCCGATGAAAAGGCTCTTTTCTACAACCCGAAGGAAACCCGTCCCCACGACCGCCGCTGGGTCATCAACCGATAAGGGATTTCTTTATTCACGAACATTCACGGATTATTCACGGCCATTCACGTAGCGTCGCAGACAAAATCTTTTTAACGTAAAATGTCCGTGAATAACCCGTGAACGGACGGAACAGCGAGAGCCAACAAACTTGTTTGATTGGCCGTGTCGTGACGGACGAAGACAATGTCAATGTCCGTGAATATTTTCGTCCCCAAACTACTTTCAGAACGGACGGAGCAGCGAGCGCCATCCGAGCTTGCTCGAAGATGGCCGAGTCGTGACGGACGAAGA
>Ga0208297_1001118_pt1 | contig 31418 bp, 13 predicted proteins | sample LMS_cellobiose_e_FD_187367 | JGI IMG/M metagenome (GOLD analysis project Ga0208297, IMG submission 187367) | Rumen-fistulated moose microbial communities from Alaska, USA - LMS_cellobiose_enrichment (SPAdes) (version 2) | ecosystem: Host-associated > Mammals > Digestive system > Stomach > Rumen... | reverse complement strand
TTGGGTAACAACAGGTGGAACCTGAAGAAGGTTCTGGGCATGGTTCTCTGCCTGGCAATGATGCTCAGCATCATGGTCGTGGGCGCAGGCGCTGCGTTCGCGGATCAGGACCAGATTGATTCCAAGCACCAGGAAGCCGTTGATATTGCAGTTGCTCTGAATATCATCAACGGCATCGAAAAGGACGGTCAGACCGTCTTTAAGCCCACCGATAACGTCACCCGCGAGCAGATGGCTAAGATGATCTGCGTGCTGGACAACGGCGGCAAGGACCCCCAGGGCGCCACCGGCAACACCTTCACCGATGTTCCCGCTGACCGCTGGTCCAACAAGTATGTTGAAGCCTGCGCGGCCCGCGGCGTGGTGGCCGGCGTCGGCGGCGGCAAGTTCAACCCCGGCGGCGACGTGACCGCCACTCAGGCCGCCAAGATGCTGCTGGTTGAGCTGGGCTACAAAGAAGACCTGGCCAAGTACACCGGCTCTTCCTGGGCCACCAACGTCAACATCGACGCCACCAAGAACGGCTATTATGAAGACCTGGAAGACATCGATGTGACCGCTCCTCTGTCCCGTGAGCACGCTGCTCAGATGATTTGGAACGCGCTCCAGGCTGCTGAGATTACTTACGACTATACCCTGGTTACTGACCCCGTTACCGGTCAGCTGATCTCCAAGGAAACACCTCAGAACAAGGATGCTCAGGGGCGCCCGAATGCTTCTCTGCTGACTGATAAGTATGGCGCTGGTGTCACTAATGAAAACGTTTTAACAGATGTCGAGGCTGTTACCTCTGGCGCGAATAAGGGCACATTTAATTTGTATCTGAATGGTGCTGCGGCTCCTTCTTTGACTAAGGTCGACAAAGATTATGCTGATCTCCTCGGCCAGCAGGTCAAAGTTGTTATGAAGGATACCGATGATGTTCTGGGCGTGTATGCCACCGATCAGAACACCGTAGTTACATCCGTTCAGAGCGCTCTGGACAACGACGGCGCCAAGATCAAGGTCGACGGCACCAAGTATGAGTTTGATGCCACTGTTAACACCATTACCATTGACCCCGTTGCGGGCGATGTGGTCTACGCAGCTGGTGCTGCTGTGACCGCTGCTGGTCTGGTCAACAACTTCTCCTACAATGAGATTACCCTGATCGACAACAACGGCAACAACAAGATCGACGTGGTTCTCACCAAGGTCTTTGTACCCGCCAAGGTTACCTATGCGTCCTCTGACGAGATCATTGCCGGCGGTGTTACCTATGAGACTGACGACCACAACATCGCTTCTGGTCTGGCCAAGGATGACTTTGTTGTCATCACCTATAACATCGTTGATGACTGCAACGATATCGTGAAGCTGGATGTGACCACTGCCACTGCAAACAGTGTTAAGGCTTCTACCGACGAATACAGCATTGATGGAACCTGGTATTATTATGATGGGTCCGGCAAGTCTATTGCTGCCGGCGACGAGATCGAGTACGCAGCTGTGAACGGCGTTATCGTTCCCGACACTGTGGACAGCACTGCCGACAACATCGAAAACATGGTCCTTGCCCTGCAGACTGATACCGGTGGTTTGAGCTATGGCCAAATCAAGGTTATGCATCCCGATGGGTCCATTGAAAATGTGTCCCTCTCCAAGGATTCCCATGTGAAGGTTGGCGCTATTGTTCCTGGCACCCTGTACATCTGCGATCCTGACGAGAATGGCTACGATATCTCTGCTCTGAAGACCACTGCTGACGCTTATGGCGACTATACCGCATACACTGCTGGCAGCTATACTGTCGCTACCAACACCACAGCAAAGACCGCTACTGTTAACAGCGTTTCCGTCGCTGATGATGCTGTGATCTTTGTCTATGACGCCGCCAACCATGACGGTAAGGTTATCACCGGCAAGCAGGTTAAGACCGTTACTGTTGGTAGTGCAAAGGGCAACATCACTGCGACCAGCCCCGATTATCTGGCTGGCAAGGTCTCCGGCCTTGACCGTATTGCCTATGCAGTTGTTAACCTGGCCGCTGCCAGCACCGATTTGGATGACCTCGACATCAACAACGGCGATGAAAACTACGCATATGTCACCGCTGCCAGCTATACCACCAAGGTGAGCGGCACGGACTACACCAGCTTCAGCATCTGGACCGGCGCTGCTAACGAAGACGTTATGGTCAAGGGCACTGCCAATACCTACGCTGTTGGCAATCTCATCAAGTATGATGCTATCGAAAGCGGCGTGATCACCGGCGTTTCTAAGATCACCGTTGCCAACAACAATCCCACTGACATCACCAGCAAGAACGAAATTGCTGCTGTCCGTGGTATCGAGGGCGACTACATCTTCTTGGATGGCACAACTGATGATGTGAAGGCTGAACTGACCAAGGATACTAAGTATCTGTATGTTGACTCCAATGAGTCCACCGCTGCCAACATCGGCAAGGCTGACGGCTCTGTCGTTCTGGCTGACGAAAATGCTTCTGGCGTGTTCACTGATAACGTGATTGCCATTGTCAACGCCTCTGATGAAGTCGAGTTGCTGGTCGTTGACGTGAAGAACAAGATGACCGCCGAAGGTCTGAATGACGCATTCACCGCTACGAACCCCACCGCTTATACCACTGTCAGCGGTACCTTCAGCAAGACCTCTGGCCTCAAGGCTGGTGATTCTGTTGACCTGAAGCTTGAGAACAGCGCTTCTGCGGCTGTTTCCGTGAAGGTCACCCTGACCAACGGTGTGTTTACTTCCAACGACTCCAATGTCATTGCTTCCGTTTCCGTTCCTGCGAATGGTTCCGTTACTCTGACTGCGTTTGTCTCTGGTAATGTTACAGCCGTTGTTGCTGCACCCTGATTTGATCAGGAAACAGTAAACTAAACGCAAATACCCATCATCCCCCGGGCTTCGGCCCGGGGGCCTTTTTCTCCCCACAAAAAATCCCCGGGCGCGGCTGCGCCCGGGGATTCATATCTCTATTCACCCAACCCTCAATACCGTCTCACCAACCCCACGACCTTCCCAATGATCTGACAATAGGTCCCGTCAATGGGCTCATACTCCGGGTTCTCCGGCAGCAGCCAGACCTCCCCGTTCCTCCGGGACAGGGTCTTCACCGTGGCCTCGTCCTCAAACAGGGCCACCACGATCTCCCCGCTGTAGGCCTCCGGCTGGCGGCGGACGATCACCAGGTCGTCAGGGAGGATGCCGGCACCCAGCATAGACTCCCCCCGCACCCGCAGAGCGAAATAGTCCTCCGGGTGGGACCCCACGTCGTATGGGATATACTCCTCGATGTGCTCTTCGGCCAGAATGGGCGCGCCGGCGGCCACGTGGCCCACCAGCGGCACCTTGCCCTGGGGCGGGATCCGTTCGGGGCTGTCCCCCTCGGGCTCGTCCAGCAGCTGGATGGAGCGGAACAGGCCCTCCTCATACTGGAGCACCCCCAGCTCCCGCAGGCGCTTCATGTGGTGGTCCACCGTGGAGGGGGATTTCAGGCCCACGTTGGCGCCGATCTCCCGGAAGGTGGGCGGGTAGCCGTTTTCGGCCACATGGGCGCGGATGAAGTCCACGATCCGCCGCTGACGGTCGGTGAGCTGTTTCATGGTGAGGCCCTCCCTATATCTTGTGGTTGCCTGGATTGTAGCATACAAGCGGGAAAAAGTCAAACGTATGTTCTAAAAATGTCCCCGGACTTTGAAAAAACCGGGCTGATGTTTGCCTGCGCAAAACAAAACCGGTCCTCTCCCCCGGAAAAGAGGACCCCAACGAAACGCGCGCCCCTCGCCAGGCGGGAGGGACGCGCGGTTTTTTCGTTCTATGAATCACCGGGAGGCCCAGAAGCTCACCAGCAGCACCGGCACCAGCCACAGCAGCAGGTACAGGGCCAGGTTCCAGGCGCACATGGCGCCCATGGCCCCCGCGCTGGACAGGGTGGCGGTGAGGACCACGCCGATGATGGCCCCCAGCCGGACGAACCAGCTGTTGAGCAGGGACGCCCGCCGGACCCGCCGGGCCGCGATAAGGGCCTGACTGTAGGACAGCAGCCCTTCCCGGGTGAGGATGGCGATCTTCTTCTGGCCGTGGGGGTGTCCCGGGGCCGAGAGGTTCACCCGGCGGCCCAGGTCGGGGAAGCAGTCCTCGTCCAGGGGCAGCTTGCTCCCTGTCCGCAGCCGCATGGGGCTGAGGTTGAAGTCCCGGGTGGCCAGGATGGGCCGGATCTTGTGGAGGAACAGCCCCTGGAGACAGGGCACCACCGAGGGGTGGAGGTCATATCGCAGGGAGAACATCCCCATGGGCTGGATGCCCTGGGCCACGAACACCGCGTCCCGGGTCTTGACCCCCTGGGGCAGCGGAACGCCCCGTTCGCTCATGAACAGCCCGCTGCCCACCAGCACCCGGTTCCCGTCGGGCAGATAGGCCACGATGCCGTGCTCCAGGATCTCCACCCGGGCCACCTGGACGTAGCTTGCCCGGGTCTTTTGCCGCATCCGCTCAAAGAGGCTGGTCAGGCCGGACCCGGAGGCCCGGATGGCCGAGGCCGCCAGGGACACGGCCTTGGTCAGGTCGCTGCCGCCCAGGGGCTGGGCGTCCGTCAGGTTCACCGCCCCGGGGGGATAGAGGTCGTAGTCCCCCAGCAGGATGGACCTGCCGCCTCGGGTGGCGTCCACCCCCGGCCAGCCGGCCAGGGCCGCGCCCAGCTTGCGCATTCGCCCCGCCACCAGGCGGAAGGGGAGCTCAAAGGCCAGGGCCGCGCCCAACGTGGCGGCGGTGGTGAACAGGGCGGACAGGGACCAGAACACCAGCCGGGGCTGGTGGTGGAGCACCGTGGTGATCAGGGGGATCAGGAAGCAGGCGGTGAGCAGCACCGGGGTCAGCTTGCGGAACCGCAGGTCGGGCCCGCTGGGGCTGAGGGTCTGGCTGCCGAAGCCCTGGGGCTCCGTGAGCCACTTGCGGAAGGCTGTCTGGCTGCCGATGACGCCGGGGTCCTGGGTCACCGCGTAGGGGCGGGCGGCCAGGGAGGCGGTCTCGCAGGAGATGGCCTTGGCCGCCCGGCCGCAGGTATGGCCGATCTGATGGAAGGCCAGCATCACGGCGCAGGGGGCGAAGAAGGGCAGGGTCTCCGTCCGCAGATGGAACAGGATCGTCACGCCGTCGGCCAGGGTGAAGGCCGCGGCAAAGAGGGCCAGGGTGTCGGCGTCCGGGGTCCGGTTGGTCAGCTGCACCAGCCCGGCCTTCAGCACGTCCTTGCACACCAGGGCGGTGAGGACGAAAAGCACCAGGGAGGCGGGCAGGATCACGCTCTCCGGGAGGATGTCCGCCAGGAAGGCCACGAAGCCGCTCTCAAACAGGGCAAAGATCAGCAGGATGACGGCGAAGACCACGCTGCCCACGCTCCGGGCCCGGGCGGTGCCCAGACCCCGTTCATAGATCTGGAGCAGCTGGGCGGGGGGGACGTCGGGAGGCGCGGCGGGGGCGGGCTTTTCCTTCCGTTCGGTTTTCAGGTGGACCCCGCCGGGCTGGGGGGCCTGGCCGGGCTTGGTCTGGGCCCCCTGGGGTCTCCCCGGCTGGACGGGAGCCGCCTGCTGTTGGCCGGGGGTCGGTTGCTGGACGGAAGCCGCCTGCTGGCCGGGCGCTGCCTGGGGCCCGGTGGCCTGCTGGGCAGGAGCTGCCTGCTGGGCCTTGGGGTCCGGGGTAAAGAAGATAAGGTCGGGTCCGTCGGCATCCGCCGGGACGCTTGCAGCGGAGGGGGCTTCCGGGGCTGTCTGACCCTCTGCCGGGGTCTGGGCGGGCTGTCCGGATCCGTTCGGGGCGGGCTGTTCCCCGGCGGGCTGGACGGGAGCCGCCTGCTGACCGGGAGCCGGTTGCTGGGCGGGTGCTGCCTGGTCACCGGAAACCGCCTGCTGTCCCGGCGCGGCGTTGGCCGGAGGGACGGCGTTGGCGGGAGGCACGGCGTTGGCCGGGGGGACCTCCTGGCCGGGGGTCACCGGCGGCGGCGCGGGGGCGTCGGCGGGGTGATCAGGCACCGGGGCGGAGACCACCGGCTGCACCGGCGCGGGAGCGGACGGCGGCGGGGCGGCGTCCTCCGGCGGGGTGTAGTCGGCGTATTCCCACAGGATATCGCCGATGCTGAAATTGTTGTCGTCTGCCATGAGGATGTCTCCTATCTGTGGCCGATCCGCTGCCGGACGGCTTCATAGAGCAGGATGGCGGCGGCGGCGCTGGCGTTGAGGGAGCTCAGCTTGCCCCGCATGGGGATGGACACCAGAACGTCGCAGGTCTCCCGGACCAGACGGCTCATGCCGCTGCCCTCGGAGCCGATGACGATGGCCGCGGGGCCCTTCAGGTCGGCGTCGTACAGGGAGGTCTGGGCCTCCGCCGCCGCGCCGAAAACCCACAGGCCCTGCTTTTTCAGGTCCTTCAGCAGGGAGGGCAGATTGGCCACCCGGGCCACGGGCACGTGGGACACCGCCCCGGCGGAGGTCTTGGCCACCACGGCGGTGAGCCCGGCGGACCGGCGCTTGGGGATGATGACCCCGTGGGCCCCGGCGCACTCGGCGGTGCGGATGACGGCCCCCAGGTTGTGGGGGTCAGAGAGCTCGTCGCAGATCACCAGCAGGGGGGGCTCCCCCTTGTCCCGGGCGGCCTGGAGGATGTCCTCCACCGAGGCGTATTCCCGGACGGCGGCCACGGCGATGACGCCCTGGTGGGCGTGGGTGCGGCTCATGTTGTCCAGCTTGCGCTTGTCGGCGTCGGCCACCACGATGCCGGCCTGCCGGGCGGCGGAGGCGATGTGGCCCAGGGCGGCGTCGGTCTCGCCCTTCATGATGTAGATTTTATCGATGCTGGTCCCGGCCCGCAGGGCCTCGGTGACCGCGTTGCGGCCCTCGATGATGCCGTCGGCCTCCGCCTCGGGGCGGGGCGGGCGGGAGTTGGGGCGTTTTTCTTTCATAGCGCACCTTCGTGTGTGTTTTTTTGTTTCAAGACATTATCAAGCTATTATAACACGGTTTGGGCATAAGAAAAAGCCCTTTTTTCGGGCTTTTGGGATGGGGGCGGGAGGGGGAGAAAAAAGACCCCCGGGCCGAAGCCCGGGGGTGTTCTTTCTCTGTGATGATACAGTGTATAATCACATCATCAAGTGAAAGATACGCTCACTGCCACATCGGCTGCAGTGAAAGTACCCAACGGTAGCCGTGCCGATCAGGTGGTGATTTCGGTGCCGTTCTTGGTGGTGTACATAGCACCATTCACATCAACGAACACAGCCTCAACGACCCAATCGCTGCCGTCCTTCACGACGAAATACACAGCGTTGGCATACTTGGTGCCCAGAGTCTTGTCAGCATCCTTAGCGACAGCCAGCTTGGCAGTAGTGCCTTCGCCCTTGTTGGTATCAACACCGATGACAAAGTTTTCGTCTGCGAAATCATAGGTGTTGCCATCGGAGAAGGTGATGGAATCACCCTCCACGAACGCGGTGATTGCAACGGCAGCAGAAGACATGCTGGTGGCAGTATCTGCTCCGTCAGTCGTGGTGGTCGTGGTCATGAAGCCATCCTTGTCAGCTTCACCGGCATCCTTGTCGGCCCAATCGAATGCCACGAAGTCATACTTTGCAACATTCACACTGGCATCGACCTTCACGTCGACGGACTGCGTGCCGTCCCACATGGTGAAGTTCTTGTAGGAATCGCTGCCTTCCTTAGAGGTGGAGATGGCGCTGGTCACGAAGCCGTAAGTGCGGGCATCGGTCTTGGCAACGCCAGTGCCCAGATCGACAGCGCCGATGGCAATGTAGTTGGTGCCATTGGACTTGTCGGCCAGACCCACGACGGAATCAGCGGTGATTTCCTTCCAGTTGTTCACGGTGCTGCCGGTAACGACCTTGATGCCGTCATTGTCTTCCACGAAGATCACAGCGTCAGCATTGAACCTGGCGCCAGCGGCCTTGCCGTCCTTAATGGTGGCAGAAGTTGCGTCAACCAGCTCGTCATAGCTGCCGATATTATTCTCATCAGCGTTGGTGTAGTAAACAGGCTCAAGAGAATACTCGCCGTTCTTCTCGGAGAAGGTGTACAGCTTAAAGCCACTGTAATTCAGATAATTCGCAGCGTCAGAGCTGGTAATCTCGTCAGTATCAGTCACCGTCTTAACGATATCATAATCGTCACCGAGATCGTCGGTAATTGAAGTAATCAGAATGTTCTTGCTGGAGCCGTCAGCAAAGTAGACCTTGGCTTCCACACCAGCGGACAGGCCGGAAGACAGAGCAGCAGCTTCGTCCAGATACAGAACATTATCAGCGCTGATGTTGCCCTTGGTCTTGTCGGCGTTGAAAGCAAAGCCGTTCACCAGAGCGAAATCATAGGCGTCATTGATCTTGATCTTGTCGCCGGTCTCAGCAGGATTGGCAACGGTGTACCAGGTGCCGTCCACACGGACGTCAGTGGGTTGAGTTTCGGGACCCTTGATGGATGCGGCTTCGCCGGAAACGACGTCGGCCTTGGCGACCTCAACATTGCCGGAGACGGTGTACTGGCTGTCACAAATGATAACATAATCATCCTCGGCAGCACCGTCATACAGAACGATGTCGTCATCTTCCAGGTTGTAAGAATTGCCGTCCTTTAATGCGAGGCTGCCAGCCAGAACGGAGAACACGACCTTGGAGGAGGTCAGGGTGTCGATCTGAGCAACAGTGACGGGCTCCACAACGATGTAGTCATAGGGGTCAACCTTGTCGTTCCGGATCAGAGTGACATTGAAGTACTTCTGGATATCGGCACGAGCAAATGTTGCGCCATTGGGAGCGACGGTCTTTGTAGTGGCATCAACCTTATAATCGGTGTCATCAATTGTCACGGTAGTGCCAGCGGTGATATTGTCCGCATCGTCAGCAACAGCGGAAACAGTCTTGTTGTCGCTGGTGGGGTAGATGCCAAGCAGGGTGTTTTCATTGGTCTTCGCATCGAACTTGTACATGACCTTAACGGCCTGGCCCATGTACTCGGAATAATCCTTTGTAGCGTCAAAGGTGGGAATGGGAGCTGTCGTACCGACAACCTGAGTGGTGTAGGTGCCATCATCGCTGTCCAGGTTCACGTTGGTCAGGATGCCGGTCCGAGTGGTAGACTGATATTTGTCTTCCAGCAGGGTGATCTTGTTCAGGGCGCTGTCAACACGGTCCTGAGCGGTGTTCTGAGAGACCAGCTGGCCAGTGACAGGATCGGTGGTCAGAGTGTTCTTGTACTCGACCTCGTAGGCGTTTAGAGCGTTCCAGATCATCTCAGCAGCGTGCTCACGGGACAGAGCGGCGTTGGGATCGATGTCTTCCAGATCGGTGTAGAAGCCGCGGGCGGAAGCGTCGACGTTGACGTTCACAGCCCAGTTGGAGCCAGTGTACTCTTCCACGTCCTGGCTGTAGCCCAGAGCGACGAGGAGCATCTTGGCGGCCTGGGTGCCGGTCACGTTGCCAGCGGGGTTGAACTTGCCGCCACCGACGCCGGCGACGATGCCCTGCTTGACGCAGGAAGCGATGTAGGGAGCGGACCAGCGGTCAGCAGCCACATCAGTGAAGTTGGCGGTGGCATTGCCCAGCACGGGCTCCTTGCCGCCGTTGAGCAGGACGCAGATCATCTTGGCCATCTGCTCGCGGGTGACTTCGCCGTTGGGCTTAAAGATGGTCTTGCCATCCTGATCGATGCCATTGATGATGTTCAGAGCGACGCACGCATCAACGGCTTCCTGGTGCTTGGTATCAATCTGGTCCTGATCCGCGAACGCAGCGCCTGCGCCCACGACCATGATGCTGAACATCATTGCCAGGCAGAGAACCATGCCCAGAACCTTCTTCAGGTTCCATTCCCTCAACCAACTCGAAAAACAACCCCGATTCTCACATTTTTTCCCGACTGTTTCCCACACATGTTTTCCAAAAATCCGGAAACCACGCCGAACAAAAAACCGCCTCTGTCCGCACAAGACAGAAGCGGTTTCCATTCACAAAAAACGGATATTTATTCAAAACAACTCGTCCGGGTTTTCCGGGGTCTCCTTTGCCTCCTCCGGCTCTGCCCCAGGCTCCGGCGTCGCTTCGGAAGCAACCGCCGGCTCCGCCCGAAGCCCATCCAGCAGGGGCGAGTCCGCGGTGGCAGGGTCCCGGCCCTCGATGATGGCCACCATCTCCGCGCCGGTGATGGTCTCCTTCTCCAGCAGATAGGCCACCACCTTATCCATGTCGTCCCGGCTGTCTTTCAAAATCTGCACCGCCTGGTCGTAGCACTGGTCCAGGATCACCCGGACGGCCTCGTCCATCTCCGCCGCCGTGTCCTGGGCGCAGTCCATGCCATAGCCGCCGTCCAGATACTGGCTGCGCTTGGAGGCCAGGGCCATCATGCCGAACCGATCGCTCATGCCGTACATGGCCACCATGTTCCGGGCCACGGCGGTGGCGTCCTGGATGTCCTGGGCCGCGCCGTTGGTCATGGTATTCAGCACCACTTCCTCCGCCGCCCGGCCCCCCATGGACACGGCGATTCGGGCCAGCAGCTCGTCTTTCGTCCGCAGCTCGGTCTTGTCCTCCTCGGGCATCAGCAGGGTGTAGCCCAGGGAGCCCTGGGTGTGGGGGACGATGGTGATCTTCTGCACCGGCTCGGTGTTCTTCTGCTTGTAGGCCACCATGGCGTGACCCACCTCGTGGTAGGCCACCAGTTTTTTCTCAAACTCCGTCAGCACGCTGCCCTTCTTCTCCGTGCCGGCGATGACCAGCTCGAAGGCCGCCAGAAAGTCCTCCTGCCGCACCGCCTTCCGGCCCAGGCGCACCGCCCGAAGGGCCGCCTCGTTGACCAGGTTGGCCAGGTCTGCCCCCACGGTGCCCGCTGTTGCCAGGGCCACCCGTTTCAGATCCACGTCCTCCGCCAGCCGGATGCGCCGGGTATGGACCTGGAGAGTGGCCAGACGGCCCGCCAGATTGGGACGGTCGATGGTGATCCGTCGGTCAAACCGCCCGGGCCGCAGCAGGGCCTGGTCCAGGACCTCCGGCCGGTTGGTGGCCGCCAGGAGGATGATGCCCTTGGTGGGGTCGAAGCCGTCCATCTCCGCCAGGAGCTGGTTCAGGGTCTGCTCCCGCTCGTCGTTGCCCCCCAGCCGGTTGTCCCGGGTCTTGCCGATGGTGTCGATCTCGTCGATGAATACGATGCAGGGGGCCACCTTGCTGGCCTCCTTGAACAGATCCCGGACCCGGGAGGCGCCTACGCCCACGAACATCTCCACGAAGTCCGAGCCGGAGATGGAGAAGAAGGGGACGTTGGCCTCCCCGGCCACGGCCTTGGCCAGCAGGGTCTTGCCGGTGCCCGGCGGGCCCACCAACAGGGCGCCCTTGGGGAGCTTGGCGCCGATCTCGGTGTATTTGTCCGGGTTGTGGAGGAAGTCGATGACCTCCATCAGAGATTCCTTGGCCTCGTCCTGTCCGGCCACGTCGGCGAAGGTGACGCCGGTGGATTTCTCCATATAGACCTTGGCGTTGGCCTTGCCCACGCCGCCCAGACCGCCCATGCCGCCCATTTTCCGCATGAGCAGCACCAGCAGGCCCACCATCAGGAGCATGGGCAGGATGTAGCCCATGAGGACGTTCATCAGATAGGAGTTCTCCTCCTTGAGCTCCGAGCCGTACTCCACGCCGTGCTCGTCCAGCAGGGCCTCTAACTTGCCGTTGTCGTCCAGGGGGGTGGGGGCGGTGACGTAGCGGGTGACGCCCCCCTTCTGCATCTGCTGGGCCATGATCTCGGCCAGGTCCTCGCTGCCCTCATTGAGGGCTTCGGGGAGGTCTTCCTTTAAATAAAAAGTATACTTGTTGGCGGCCAGCTGGGCGGTGGCCACCCGGTCCTCCTCCACCATCTGGACGAACTGGGAGTAAGGGACCTCCTGGGTGCTGCGCTTGGCGATCTGCCCGGCCACAAAGTGGAAGGAAAAGACCAGCACCAGGGCCCAGAGGACAGCGCCCACCAGGAGATTGCGGCGTTTGGGGTCTTTGCCGCCCCGGTTGTTTTTGTTGGGTTCCAAAGGATCGTACCTCCTTTCGGGTCGGAGGACCCGAGTATGGTGTATGTCGGCACCGGGGCGCATATCCCCGGGGAACGGCGGAAAGAGATGGGAATCCCATGCGGATCTGCCAGATTCAAAATATAGTACCATATTTTACTTTTTATTGCAAGAAATCCTGCCGGGACCGGAAGAATTTCTGACAAAGCCCCGTCGGCCGCCGCCCCGGGCAGACAAAAACCGCGGCAGACCATACAGTCCGCCGCGGTTTCGCAGGTTGGTCGCTTCCGGTTGCGTTGAGGGCCCCGGATGGACCGGTCAGCCCCGCCAGCAGATGGCCTGGGCCACCCGGTCGGCGGTCTCCCCGTCCACCAGGGTCCGGATGAGGGTCAGGGCGAAGGGAATGGCCGCCCCCAGGCCCTGTCCGGTGATGAGATTGCCGTCCACGGTGACTGCCTCCCCCGTCACCCGGGCCCCGGCCAGCTTGTCGGCGAAGGTGGGATAGCAGGTGGCCCGCCTCCCCTCCAGCAGACCCAGCCCCGCCAGGACGCTGGGCGCCGCGCAGATGGCGGCCACGGCCCGGTCCGCCGCGAAGGCCCGGCACTGCTCCGCCACAATGGGGCTCTCCCCCAGGCGGAGGGTCCCGGGCATCCCGCCGGGCAGGACGATCAGGTCCGCCCCGGCAAAGTCGGCCTCCTCCGCCAGCGTATCCGCCAGAAGGGTGACGTTGTGGGAGGAGGTGATCTCCCGCCGGCCCATGACGGAGGCGGTCACCACGTTGAGCCCTGCTCTTCGGAGAAGGTCCACCACCAGCAGACCCTCGCACTCCTCAAAGCCGTCGGCCAGAAAGACGATCACGGTTTTCATACGCATTCCCCTTTGCTCTGTTTTTTCTCAGTGTATCACAGGGATGGCCCTTCGGCAACCGTCCCCTCCCGCACCGGGTCGGGCCGGGCGGCCAGGAAGTCCAGGACCTGCTGCCGGTCCCGCAGGGCGGCGGACGCCCCCTGGGCGGTGGTGCAGATGGCCCCGCAGGCGTTGGCAAAGCGGAGGGAGGAGGGGTGATCCCACCCTGCCAGCAGCCCGGCGGCGAACCCCGCCAGGAAGTTGTCCCCCGCGCCGGTGGCGTCCACCGGGTCGATGGCATAGGCGTCCAGTCGGAAGGTCTCCCGGGGGTTCTTAAAGAAGCAGCCCCGGCTCCCCAGCTTCACGATGACATTTTTCACCCCGTAAGACAGAAAGACCTCCGCCATGGCCTCCGGGTCGGTCTGACCGGTGCAGTAGGCCCCCTCGTCTTCGTTGGGGAAGATGTAGTCGATCCGGGGCAGGCTGTCCTTCAGGTCCTCCAGGGTGAGCCGCCGGAAGTTGGGCAGCTTGGTGTCGGCAAAGCACAGGGCGCCCTCCCCCGCCGCCGCCAACACCCCCCGGACCGCCTCCGGGTCGTCGAAGGGGGCCCGGAACAGGGAGCCCAGCACCAGGATCTGTCCGGCGGGCAGCCGGTCCAGGTGCCGCTCCGGGTGGAAGTTGTACCGGTGGGCGGCGTTGGTTATGGACCGCCGAGTGCCGTCCCGGGCCACCAGCAGGGTGGACACCGGGGTGGGGTGATCCTGGGTGCGCAGGACCCCGGCCAGGTCCACGCCGCCCCGCTCCAGGGCCCCGGCCACCAGGTCTCCGGCGGGGTCCGCGCCCAGATGGCAGAGGATGGCGGCGTCCAGCCCCAGCTTCCGGGCCGCCAGGGCGCCGTTGACCGCCTCGCCGCCGGGACAGAGGGTGCCGGACCCGGCCCGGTAGCCGGTGGCGGACACGGGGGTGGGGTCCAGGTCCCGGATGATGGAGTCCACCAGGGCGGTGCCGATGAAGGTGATGTCGTGTGTCTGCATGGGGGCGCTCCTTTCTGCTGCCCGGTGACGGGGGAGCCCGGTCTCTTATGGCACCGATTATACACGGTCCGCCGCCCGATTGCAAACGCGCCGCCGCCGGTTCCGACGGTTGGACGGAACGTGCACAGCGGGACTTGACTTTTTTCCTCAAATGCGCTATTCTGTCCCTGCAACAAAGGGGAGTAGTCGGCATATCCCGAATATGTGTCTGCGGCGTCAATACACGGGCTCATCGCCCCGCTTCAGACTGAAATGACGAGACTTTTGCAGCGGCCTATGGGCATCCTGTGCCCCTATGCCCCTGCAAAGGTCTCGTTTTCTGCTCCCGAAAGGATGATTCAAGTTGAATGCGAAGGAAACCCTGTGGCAGCGGTCCCCGGAGGACCTGCTGGCCCAATACGACGCGTCCCCCGGCGGGCTGTCCGGGGACGAGGCCGCCCGGCGGCTGGCGAAATACGGCCCCAACCTCCTGGCGGAGGGCGGACGGAAGGGTCCCCTGCGGATCTTCCTGGAGCAGTTCGCCGACTTTCTGGTGATCATCCTCATCGCCGCGGCGGTGGTCTCCGCCGTGCTGGGGGATGTGGAGAGCATGGCGGTCATCCTGGCGGTGATCACCATGAACGCCGTCCTGGGCACCGTCCAGACCATCAAGGCCCAGGCCTCTCTGGACAGCCTGAAGGAGATGTCCGCCCCCACCGCCAAGGTCCTGCGGGACGGGGTGGTCCGGGAGCTGCCCGGCCGGGACGTGGTCCCCGGGGACATCGTCCTGCTGGAGGCCGGGGACGCGGTGTGCGCCGACGGGCGGCTGCTGGAGTGCGCCAGCCTGAAGGCCGACGAGAGCGCCCTCACAGGCGAGAGCCTGCCGGTGGAGAAAACCACGGCGGTCATAGAGGGGGACGTGCCCCTGGGGGACCGGAAGAACCTGGTCTTCTCCGGCACCTTCGTCACCTACGGCCGGGGAAAATTTCTGGTGACCGCCACGGGCATGGACACGGAGATGGGGAAGATCGCCGCCCTCCTCCACGCCGCCTCGGAGAAGAAGACCCCCCTCCAGGTGAGCCTGGACCAGTTCGGCCGGAACCTGTCCATCGGCATCCTGGTGCTGTGCGCCGGGCTCTTCGCCGTCAGCGTCCTGGTGCGCCACGAGAGCGTCATGGACGCCTTCCTCTTCGCCGTGGCCCTGGCGGTGGCGGCCATCCCTGAGGCCCTGAGCTCCATCGTCACCATCGTTCTCTCCTTCGGCACCCGGAAAATGGCCCGGGAGGGGGCGGTGATCCGGAAGCTCCAGGCGGTGGAGGGCCTGGGCAGCGTGTCGGTGATCTGCTCGGACAAGACCGGCACCCTCACCCAGAACCGCATGACCGTCCGCCAGCTCTACGTGGGCGGGCGGGTGATCCCGGCGGCGGAGGCGGACTTCTCCGACCCCGTCCAGGAGCCCCTGCTCCGCACCGCCCTGCTGTGCAGCGACGCCACCGTCAATGAGAACGGCGAGATCGGCGACCCCACGGAGACCGCCCTGGTGCGGCTGGGGGAGGACTTCCACTTTGACGAGGAGGATGTCCGCCGGAAGTGGCCCAGGCTGGGGGAGCTGCCCTTCGACTCCGACCGGAAGCTCATGTCCACCGTCCACCGGTTCTCCGGGGGACTGATGCTCATGACCAAGGGGGCCGTGGACGTGATCCTGGACCGGGCCCTGCTGTCCCCCGGGGAGAAAGCGGAGATCGAGCGGGTGAACCGGGCCTTTTCCGACCAGGGCCTCCGGGTGCTGGCCTTCGCCTGCCGGGCCATCTCCGATGATGAAGTCACCCTGGACATCGAGGAGGACCTGGAGTTTTTGGGCCTCATCGCCATGATGGACCCGCCCCGGGAGGAGTCCAAGCAGGCGGTGGCCGACTGCGTCAAAGCGGGCATCCGCCCCATCATGATCACCGGGGACCACGTGGTCACCGCCTCGGCCATCGCCCGAGAGATCGGCATCCTCACCCCGGAGAAAAAGGCGGTGGAGGGGGCGGTCATCGAGGGCATGAGCGACCAGGAGCTCCGGGCCTTTGTGCCGGAGGTCTCCGTCTACGCCCGGGTGTCCCCGGAGCACAAGATCCGCATCGTTCGGGCCTGGCAGGACCGGGGGAACCTGGTGGCCATGACCGGCGACGGGGTCAACGACGCCCCGGCCCTGAAGCAGGCGGATATCGGCGTGGCCATGGGCATCACTGGCACCGAGGTGGCCAAGGACGCGGCGGGGATGGTCCTCACCGACGACAACTTCGCCACCATCGTCCAGGCGGTGAAGAACGGGCGGAACGTCTACGCCAACATCAAGCGGTCCATCCAGTTTTTGCTGTCGGGGAACCTGGCGGGCATCCTGGTGGTGCTGGCGGCGGCCCTGGCCAATCTGCCGGTGCCCTTCGCGGCGGTCCACCTGCTGTTCATCAACCTGCTCACCGACTCCCTCCCCGCCATCGCCCTGGGCCTGGAGCCCCACACCGAGGCGGTGATGGCGGACCGCCCCCGGCCCCGGGGAGAGGGCATCCTGACCAAATCCTTCCTGACCAGCGTGGGCATCGAAGGCCTGGTCATCGCCGGGGCCACCATGGTCGCTTTCCTGCTGGGCCTGCGGACCGGCGGGGCGAAGATGGGGGCCACCATGGCCTTCGCCACCCTCTGCCTGTCCCGGCTGTTCCACGGCTTCGACTGCAAGGCGGCGGAGCCGGTGCTGTTCACCCGGCGGTTCTGGAACAACCGGGCCCTGCTGGGGGCCTTTGCCATCGGGGCGGTGCTGCTGGCGGCGGTGCTGACCGTGCCCGTCCTCCGGCGGCTGATGCAGGCGGCGGCTCTTCCCTGGTTCTGCGGCCTGGCCATCCCCCTGCTGGCGGCGGGGAGCATGGTGGTGATCCAGCTGCTGAAGCTCCTCCGAACGGGGAGACGCAAGGGCTGAGGAAAAATCGAATCCAGATGCAAAAAGACCTGCGAGGCGCCCGCTTCGCAGGTCTTGCTGGTTCTTCCGGTCTCATCCCAGGTCGGTCCAGCCGTTCTCCCGGGCCAGGATGTCCGTCACCTCGTTCAGGTCCCGGATCTGGAACTCGATGCGCAGATCCCCGGGAGATTTCCGTCCCTCCGGGTCGTACCAGCAGCACCGGATCCCGGCGTTGTTCCCGCCCCGCATGTCGCTGGTGAGGGAGTCCCCCACGATGAGGATCTCCTCCTTCCGGTAGGGCGGAATGGCGGCGAACACCGCCTCAAAAAAGGGAAGGGCGGGCTTCTCCGCCCCGATGAGTTCGGAGATGAAGGCACCGTCCAGCACCCGGTCCAGACCGGAGTTTTTCAGCTTCCTCTCCTGGGCCGCCAGGGTGCCGTTGGTGACGGCGTACTGGTCCACTCTGCCCCGGAGGGCGGCCACCACCCGGTCCCCGTCGTCCCGGAAGGCCACGGTCTCTCCCAGCATGATCTGGTAGTAGTCGTTGAATTCCTCGTAGCTGCCGTGAAAGGCCAGGCCCTCGGCGGAGAAAAACTCCCGGAACCGCCCGGTGAGCAGCTGGGCCTTGGTGACCTCCTGCCGCTCCAGGGCCCGCCACCACCGGTCGTTGAGGGCGGAGTACCGGGCGATGCGGGCGTCGTCGCAGCGGCCCAGGCCGAATTTCAGGAAGGCGGCGTTCAGGGCGGTCCGCTCCGCGAACTTGAAGTCCAGCAGGGTGCCGTCCACGTCCCAGAGGACTGCCCGGATCATGCCTGGGCCTCCTCTCCGGCCTCCGGGTCCTCCCCGCCGATATCGGCGGAATGGAGGGTGCCCCACACCCAGTCCGGGCAGTCGGTGACGGTGACGCCGGTGTAGTAGTGCTGGAGGATGTCCAGGTAGGTGCTCCCCGCTGCGGCCATGGAGTTGGCGCCGTACTGGCTCATGCCCACCCCGTGGCCGAAGCCGGTGACGGAGAAGGTGAAGGTGTCGTCGGCGTATTCCACCGTGAAGCAGGCCGACCGCAGGGAGAACAGGGTCCTGGCCTGGGCCCCGGAGAGCTCGATGCCCCCCACGGTGATCTTGTCCACGGTGCCGCCGCTGTTGTAGGTGGGCTGGCCCAGCCAGGCGGCGGGGTCGGCCCCCAGGTTGGCCTCGGGGTACTTCTCCTGGACCAGGTCCTTCAGCTCCTGGCTGGAAAAGGTCTTTGTGCTGTGGTAGTCGGGCACCTCGTCCCCCTCGGGGGAGGTGACGCTTTGCAGATAGGGAGCGTCGTAGCCCCAGACCTCCAGGGCGTTCTGGGTGGTGTCCCCGGAGGAGGAGTGGAAGGCCGCCTGGATGGGCTGGTCGTTGTACAGAATGATCTGGTCGGCGGTCTCAGACACCGCCAGGGTGATCTTGTTGCCGTTGACCGCGGCGGCGTCCCCCCAGTTGGTCTCGGCGTCGGTGCGGCTGATCCAGGCCTGGCAGCAGGCATAGTCCGTGCAGACGTCGGCGTCGGGGTGGTTTTCCTTCTTGGTGTTGGACAGGGCAAAGGTCCGGGCGGCCACGGCCTGGGCCTTCAGGGCCTCCTCCTCAAAGGTGGCGGGCATCTCGGCGGCCACCACGCCCCAGAGATAGGTGTTCAGGTCGGTGTCCTGGATGGTCCCGTCGGGCATGAGCACCGCCAGGGTGTGGCCGCTCTCCGGCAGGTCCAGGACCTTGTTGTCCGGGACGGTCCGGTCGGCGGAGCCGCCCTCCAGCCCGGCGTCGTGCCGGATCCCCATGGGGATGAGAAACAGGACCAGTCCCACCAGGACGGCCGCGGCGATGATCTTTTTCATAGGGGTCCTCCTTTTCTCAGGGCGGCGGGGGAAAGGGTCACGCGTCCCGGTCCTTCCGCTCATAGGTCACATAGGAATACCGCAGGCCCTCATGCTGGAAGGGGCCCTCCTCCTCCGTGATGGTCCAGGCCGGGTTTTCATCCAGATTTGGGAACCACCGGTCCGCCGGGAAGGCCTTTTCGACTTTAGTAACGTATGCCGTATCGCATAAATGGATTGTTTGAATATAAATACTTTCTCCACCTATGACAAATGTATCTTCCGGTGCGGCTTTTATAGCGTCTTGAACCGAACCAAAAACCTCAGCACCATCGATGGATGCAAGATTTGTTGAGACAATAAGGTTCCGACGACCTTTCAGTGGTTTCCCGCCGGGAAAGGTTGCCATTGTTTTTCTTCCGAGCAAAACTGCATGACCCTTTGTAAGAGACTGAAAGCGCTTTAAATCTTCAGAAATATAGCAAAGCTGATCTCCATTTTTTCCTATTGCCCAATTGCAATCAACAGAAACAATAATTTTCATTTCATTTCTCTCCTTTACTCCGCCACGGGGATGGGCGTGTCAAAGGGATGGTACCGGTACCCCTCCAGCTTCACGCTGTCGGGGGTGAAGGCGTAGAAATCCGTCACCGCCGGGTCCAGGACCATCCGGGGGGCGTCGTAGGGCTCCCGCTGGATGATCTCCTCCACTAGGGGCACGTGGCGGTCGTAGATGTGGGCGTCGGCGATGACGTGGACCAGCTCCCCCGCCTCCAGGCCGGAGACCTGGGCCATCATGTGGACCAGGACGGCGTACTGCATCACGTTCCAGCCGTTGGCGGTGAGCATGTCCTGGGACCGCTGGTTCAAAATGGCGTTGAGGGTCTTCCCGCTGACGTTGAAGGTCATGGAATAGGCGCAGGGGTAGAGCCCCATTTCGCTGAGATCGTGGTGGTTGTAGAGGTTGGTGAGGATCCGCCGGGAGGCCGGGTTGTGCTTCAGGTCGTAGAGCACCCGGTCCACCTGGTCCATGTCCCCCTCGGGGTAGTGGTGCTTGACCCCCAGCTGGTAGCCGTAGGCCTTGCCGATGGAGCCGTCCCCGTAGGACCAGGCGTCCCAGATGTGGGTGGTCAGGTCGTGGACGTTGTTGGACTTCTTCTGCCAGATCCACAGCAGCTCGTCCACGGCGCTTTTCAGGTACATCCGGCGGATGGTCTGGATGGGGAACTCCTTCCGCAGGTCGTAGCGGTTGACGATGCCGAAGCACTTCACCGTGTGGGCCGGGGTCCCGTCGGACCACTTGGGCCGGACGGTCTGGTCGGTGTCCCAGACGCCTTGGGACAGAATTTGTTTGCAGTTTTCAATAAACAGTGTGTCTGCTCTGCTCATGGTTCAGCTCTCCTTGATGGTCCCGAAGGCCGCGGTGTCCCCGGCAGCGGTGACGGCCACGGATGTGATGACGTTGTGCAGGTCCTCTCCCTCCGCCGGGACCCGGACCTCCATGTATTGGGGGGTGTACCCCCGCCAGAAGCCCTCCTTGACCTCCTCAAAGAGCACGGGGACGGTCTGGCCGATCCAGCCGGTAAGCCAGCTCTTCTCCATGGCTGCGGCGGTCTCAATGGCCCGGGCGGACCGGGCGGCCTTCACCGCGTTGGGCACCTGGTCGGGCATGGACGCCGCCGGGGTGCCCTGCCGCCGGGAGTAGGGGAAGATGTGCATCCGGGAGAAGGCGCATTTCCGGAGAAAGGCCAGGGTGGTCTCGAATTCGGCCTCGGTCTCCCCGGGGAAGCCGGTGATCAGGTCGGTGGTGAGACCCGGCCGGTCAAAGTGGGCCCGCAGCAGCTCCACGGACCGGAAATAGCGGTCGGTGTCGTACTTCCGCCGCATCCGGGCCAGGGTGGCGTCGCAGCCGCTCTGGAGGGACAGGTGGAAGTGGGGACACAGGTTGGACAGGGCGGCCAGCCTTGCGCAGAAGTCCTCCGTCACCGTTCTGGGCTCCAGGGACCCCAGCCGCACCCGCAGGTCCGGGGCGGCGCGGCAGACGGTCTCGATGAGGTCCGCGGGGGTGGGCCGTCCCGGCAGGTCCCGGCCGTAGGAGGAGAGCTCGATGCCGGTGAGCACCAGCTCCCGGTAGCCCTCCGCCGCCAGCTGTTTCGCCTGGGCCTCCGCCCGGTCCAGAGGCAGGGACCGCACCGCCCCCCGGGCGTAGGGGATGATGCAGTAGGCGCAGAAGTTCACGCAGCCGTCCTCCGCCTTCAGCATGGCCCGGGTCCGGCCGGACAGGCCCCCGGCGGGCAGGACCTCAAAGGTCCTCCGGCGGAAGGCGTCGTCCAGGGCAACGGTTTTTTCCCGGGTGGCGGCGGTCCGCTCCAGCAGGTCCAAAAAGGCCCGTCGGTCCCCGGTGCCGCCGATGAGGTCGCAGTCCAGCTTGGCCGCCGCCTGGGGGGAGACCTGGGGATAGCAGCCGCACAGGGCCACCAGGGCCTCCGGGGCCCGTTTCCTGGCCTGGCGCACCGCCTGGCGGGACTTCCGGTCGCTGACGGCGGTGACGGTGCAGCTGTTGACCACGTACACGTCGGCGGGGCCGTCGAAGGGCACCAGGTCGTGGCCCTTTTCCCGCAGGAGGGCCTCCATGGCCTGGGTTTCGTATTGGTTGGCCTTGCAGCCGAGGGTGTGGATGGCGACGCGCATGATGGAGCCTCCCGGGTGGGTGTTGATGTGTCGGTTATTATAACACAGGCGGCGGGGTAGGACAAGCGATTTTGTGTGAACGGGGCGGATCGGGAAAAACAAAAAGGTGACAGTTTGTGAGGCGGACAAAGACGGATTCGCGGGGGACAGATCACAGGTATTTGGGCGTGGGGAACGGGGCAGTGGAGCCTGAAGAAGGTTCTGGGCATGGTTCTCTGCCTGGCAATGATGTTCAGCATCATGGTCGTGGGCGCAGGCGCTGCGTTCGCGGATCAGGACCAGATTGATACCAAGCACCAGGAAGCCGTTGATGCGTGCGTCGCTCTGAACATCATCAATGGCATCGATCAGGATGGCAAGACCATCTTTAAGCCCAACGGCGAAGTCACCCGCGAGCAGATGGCCAAGATGATCTGCGTCCTGCTCAACGGCGGCAAGGAGCCCGTGCTGGGCAATGCCACCGCCAACTTCACTGATGTGGCTGCTGACCGCTGGTCCGCTCCCTACATCGCTTCCTGCGTCAAGCAGGGCATCGTCGCCGGCGTCGGTGGCGGCAAGTTCAACCCCGCTGGCAACGTGACCGGCACCCAGGCCGCCAAGATGCTCCTCGTCGCTCTGGGCTACAGCCAGGACGTGGAAGAGTACACTGGCTCCAACTGGGCTGTGAACGTCAACGTCGACGCTTCCGCCCGCGGCTTCTACACCGATCTGGAAGACATCGATCCCAACGCCGCTCTGTCCCGTGAGCACGCTGCTGAGATGATCTGGAACGCTCTAAACGCCTACGAGGTCGAGTACAAGAACACTCTGACCACCGATCCTGTCACTGGCCAGCTGGTCTCTCAGAACACCGCTCAGGACCGTGTTGACAGCGCCCTGAACAAGATCACCCTGCTGGAAGACAAATATCAGTCTACCACTCGGACCGGCATCCTGACCAACGTGAACCTGGACAGCGATGATGGCACCTACACCACTCAGGTTGTCGGTACGACAGCTCCCATTCCCACCTTTGACGCTACAAAGGATTATTCCGAGTACATGGGCCAGGCCGTTAAGGTCATGTACAAGTTCGATGCGAAGACCAATGAAAACACCCTGCTTGGCATCTACCCCACCAGCGACAACAAGACTGTTTCCGCTGTTGCTGACGATGCGGACAATATCACCGCTGGCACTACCGTGACAATTGATGACACCGATTATAAGGTTGATGCCACTACAAAGACCGTCGCTCCCAATGGCGCAACATTTGCTCGTGCCGATATCCAGAAGTACTTCAATGTCACTCTGATCCGGAACGACAAGGTTGACCCCTATGACTACATCGTTGTGGAGCCCGTCACTGTTGCTCAGATCGACACCCTGACCTCCTCCAAGGTCGTGTTCTCCGTTCTGGCTGGCAGCCTCGCATTAAAGGACGGCAATTCTTACAACCTGGAAGATGACGACATCGTTCTGTATGACGGTGCTGCCGAGGATGATTATGTTATCATTTGTGACAGCCAGTACACCGTCTCCGGCAATGTTGAGGTCGCCAAGGCCGACGTCGTTTCCGGCGAAGCCGCATCCATCAAGGGTCCCGAAACTCAACCCACTGACGTCCGTGTGGACGGCACCTGGTACACCGTTGCCAATCCTGCTGAGACCGGCGACAAGATCAAGATCAATGACGCCTATGATTTCGCTCTGGTGAACGGCTTTGCTTTCAACGCCGACAAGACCAAGGGCAACATCAGCGCTGATAATGTTCTGTATCTGGACGAAGCTGCTGCTCTGTCTTCCGGCCTGTCCGCTGGTGTGGAAGCCAAGGTCTACTTTGCTGACGGCTCCAGCAAGAACATTCTGATTACTTCAATTACCGACGATCTCGGTGACGATTATGATATCGTTAAGACGGTGACTGATACTGACGAGATTACCAGCTCTGACGCTGCGAATTATCTGAATTACAGTGGCTTTAAGCTGTACACCTTCTCCGAGAAGAACGGCGAGTATTCTCTTGAGCCTGTTTACTACACCAACGCTGATGAGAATAATATCGGCAGCTATGACGAGCTGGTTGACGCAACTTCTGCCACCATTAAGGACGGCAAGGCCGCTGGCGCCAGGTTCAATGCTGACGCTGTGATCTTCGTGGAAGACAATGACGGCATCAAGGTCGTTACCGGCAGCACCGTGAACAACTGGAAGGAAATCACCGCTGATTCCGTCGTGGGTCTGGCCGACAAGTCCAATGGCACCAACTACATTGCCATCGGCGCTGTCGATCTGGGCACTGGCGTTGCCAAGACCGATGCCCGCACTTACGGCTTCGTGACCAGCGCCATCTCCACCTCTAAGGAAGGCAGCGATTCCTACAAGAACTTCACCATGTGGGACGGCACGCAGTCCGTCGACGTGAAGGTCGATGCCAGTGTGAATGTTGCAAAGTATGACTTCGTGGCATTCGATTGGGCCGACAAGGATGCCGGTGAAGCTGACAAGGATGGCTTCATGACCACGACCACCACGACTGACGGAGCAGATACTGCCACCAGCATGTCTTCTGCTGCCGTTGCAATCACCGCGTTCGTGGAGGGTGATTCCATCACCTTCTCCGATGGCAACACCTATGATTTCGCAGACGAAAACTTTGTCATCGGTGTTGATACCAACAAGGGCGAAGGCACTACTGCCAAGCTGGCTGTCGCTAAGGATGCTGACAAGACTCTGGGCACCAAGTATGCCAACGCTGTGTATTTCGTCGTGAAGGACGGCAGCGATTGGGTCGTTGAGGCTGTGTTCGTTGATGTGAATGGTGCTATGTACACCACCAAGAACGGCACCGAAATCACCACCTGATCGGCACGGCTACCGTTGGGTACTTTCACTGCAGCCGATGTGGCAGTGAGCGTATCTTTCACTTGATGATGTGATTATACACTGTATCATCACAGAGAAAGAACACCCCCGGGCTTCGGCCCGGGGGTCTTTTTTCTCCCCCTCCCGCCCCCATCCCAAAAGCCCGAAAAAAGGGCTTTTTCTTATGCCCAAACCGTGTTATAATAGCTTGATAATGTCTTGAAACAAAAAAACACACACGAAGGTGCGCTATGAAAGAAAAACGCCCCAACTCCCGCCCGCCCCGCCCCGAGGCGGAGGCCGACGGCATCATCGAGGGCCGCAACGCGGTCACCGAGGCCCTGCGGGCCGGGACCAGCATCGATAAAATCTACATCATGAAGGGCGAGACCGACGCCGCCCTGGGCCACATCGCCTCCGCCGCCCGGCAGGCCGGCATCGTGGTGGCCGACGCCGACAAGCGCAAGCTGGACAACATGAGCCGCACCCACGCCCACCAGGGCGTCATCGCCGTGGCCGCCGTCCGGGAATACGCCTCGGTGGAGGACATCCTCCAGGCCGCCCGGGACAAGGGGGAGCCCCCCCTGCTGGTGATCTGCGACGAGCTCTCTGACCCCCACAACCTGGGGGCCGTCATCCGCACCGCCGAGTGCGCCGGGGCCCACGGGGTCATCATCCCCAAGCGCCGGTCCGCCGGGCTCACCGCCGTGGTGGCCAAGACCTCCGCCGGGGCGGTGTCCCACGTGCCCGTGGCCCGGGTGGCCAATCTGCCCTCCCTGCTGAAGGACCTGAAAAAGCAGGGCCTGTGGGTTTTCGGCGCGGCGGCGGAGGCCCAGACCTCCCTGTACGACGCCGACCTGAAGGGCCCCGCGGCCATCGTCATCGGCTCCGAGGGCAGCGGCATGAGCCGTCTGGTCCGGGAGACCTGCGACGTTCTGGTGTCCATCCCCATGCGGGGCAAGCTGAGCTCCCTCAACGCCAGCGCCGCCGCCGCCATCCTGCTCTATGAAGCCGTCCGGCAGCGGATCGGCCACAGATAGGAGACATCCTCATGGCAGACGACAACAATTTCAGCATCGGCGATATCCTGTGGGAATACGCCGACTACACCCCGCCGGAGGACGCCGCCCCGCCGCCGTCCGCTCCCGCGCCGGTGCAGCCGGTGGTCTCCGCCCCGGTGCCTGATCACCCCGCCGACGCCCCCGCGCCGCCGCCGGTGACCCCCGGCCAGGAGGTCCCCCCGGCCAACGCCGTGCCTCCCGCCAACGCCGTCCCTCCGGCCAACGCCGCGCCGGGACAGCAGGCGGTTTCCGGTGACCAGGCAGCACCCGCCCAGCAACCGGCTCCCGGTCAGCAGGCGGCTCCCGTCCAGCCCGCCGGGGAACAGCCCGCCCCGAACGGATCCGGACAGCCCGCCCAGACCCCGGCAGAGGGTCAGACAGCCCCGGAAGCCCCCTCCGCTGCAAGCGTCCCGGCGGATGCCGACGGACCCGACCTTATCTTCTTTACCCCGGACCCCAAGGCCCAGCAGGCAGCTCCTGCCCAGCAGGCCACCGGGCCCCAGGCAGCGCCCGGCCAGCAGGCGGCTTCCGTCCAGCAACCGACCCCCGGCCAACAGCAGGCGGCTCCCGTCCAGCCGGGGAGACCCCAGGGGGCCCAGACCAAGCCCGGCCAGGCCCCCCAGCCCGGCGGGGTCCACCTGAAAACCGAACGGAAGGAAAAGCCCGCCCCCGCCGCGCCTCCCGACGTCCCCCCCGCCCAGCTGCTCCAGATCTATGAACGGGGTCTGGGCACCGCCCGGGCCCGGAGCGTGGGCAGCGTGGTCTTCGCCGTCATCCTGCTGATCTTTGCCCTGTTTGAGAGCGGCTTCGTGGCCTTCCTGGCGGACATCCTCCCGGAGAGCGTGATCCTGCCCGCCTCCCTGGTGCTTTTCGTCCTCACCGCCCTGGTGTGCAAGGACGTGCTGAAGGCCGGGCTGGTGCAGCTGACCAACCGGACCCCGGACGCCGACACCCTGGCCCTCTTTGCCGCGGCCTTCACCCTGGCCGACGGCGTGACGATCCTGTTCCATCTGCGGACGGAGACCCTGCCCTTCTTCGCCCCCTGCGCCGTGATGCTGGCCTTCCATCAGATCGGCCATACCTGCGGCCGGGCGGCCAAGGCCATCTCCTGCGAGACCGCCTCCCTGGCCGCCCGCCCCTACGCGGTGACCCAGGACCCCGGCGTCATCGGCAGCCAGACAGCCTTCCGCAAGTGGCTCACGGAGCCCCAGGGCTTCGGCAGCCAGACCCTCAGCCCCAGCGGGCCCGACCTGCGGTTCCGCAAGCTGACCCCGGTGCTGCTCACCGCCTGCTTCCTGATCCCCCTGATCACCACGGTGCTCCACCACCAGCCCCGGCTGGTGTTCTGGTCCCTGTCCGCCCTGTTCACCACCGCCGCCACGTTGGGCGCGGCCCTGGCCTTTGAGCTCCCCTTCCGCCTGGTGGCGGGGCGAATGCGCAAGCTGGGCGCGGCCCTGGCCGGCTGGCCGGGGGTGGACGCCACCCGAGGCGGCAGGTCCATCCTGCTGGGGGACTACGACCTCTATCCCCCCGGGGCGGTGAACCTGACGGACGCCCAGCCCCTGGGCGGCAGCGACCTGACCAAGGCCGTGTCCCTGGCGGCCTCGGCCATCCGGGCCTCCGGGTCCGGCCTGACCAGCCTCTTTGAGCGGATGCGGCAAAAGACCCGGGCAAGCTACGTCCAGGTGGCCCGGGTGGAGATCCTGGAGCACGGCATCGTGGCCTATCTGCCCGACGGGAACCGGGTGCTGGTGGGCAGCGGGCTGTTCATGAGCGAACGGGGCGTTCCGCTGCCCCAGGGGGTCAAGACCCGGGACGCGGTGTTCGTGGCCCAGGGCATCCAGCCCATGGGGATGTTCTCCCTGCGATATGACCTCCACCCCTCGGTGGTGCCCTGTCTCCAGGGGCTGTTCCTCCACAAGATCCGGCCCATCCTGGCCACCCGGGACTTCAACCTCAGCCCCATGCGGCTGCGGACAGGGAGCAAGCTGCCCCTGGACGAGGACTGCTTCCCCGACCTGGGCCGCCGGGTGAACCTCTCGGCCCCGGGACACCCCCACGGCCAGAAGAAGATCGCCATCCTCACCCGGGAAGGGCTGCTGTCCTACAGTCAGGCCCTTATCGCGGCCCGGCGGGTCCGGCGGGCGTCCCTGCTCAACAGCTGGTTCGTCCGGCTGGGGGCCATCATCGGCGTGGTCCTCACCGCCACCCTGTCCAGCGCGGGGGCCATGGGCGCCATGTGCGCCTGGAACCTGGCCCTGTACCTGCTGCTGTGGCTGGTGCCGGTGCTGCTGGTGAGCTTCTGGGCCTCCCGGTGATTCATAGAACGAAAAAACCGCGCGTCCCTCCCGCCTGGCGAGGGGCGCGCGTTTCGTTGGGGTCCTCTTTTCCGGGGGAGAGGACCGGTTTTGTTTTGCGCAGGCAAACATCAGCCCGGTTTTTTCAAAGTCCGGGGACATTTTTAGAACATACGTTTGACTTTTTCCCGCTTGTATGCTACAATCCAGGCAACCACAAGATATAGGGAGGGCCTCACCATGAAACAGCTCACCGACCGTCAGCGGCGGATCGTGGACTTCATCCGCGCCCATGTGGCCGAAAACGGCTACCCGCCCACCTTCCGGGAGATCGGCGCCAACGTGGGCCTGAAATCCCCCTCCACGGTGGACCACCACATGAAGCGCCTGCGGGAGCTGGGGGTGCTCCAGTATGAGGAGGGCCTGTTCCGCTCCATCCAGCTGCTGGACGAGCCCGAGGGGGACAGCCCCGAACGGATCCCGCCCCAGGGCAAGGTGCCGCTGGTGGGCCACGTGGCCGCCGGCGCGCCCATTCTGGCCGAAGAGCACATCGAGGAGTATATCCCATACGACGTGGGGTCCCACCCGGAGGACTATTTCGCTCTGCGGGTGCGGGGGGAGTCTATGCTGGGTGCCGGCATCCTCCCTGACGACCTGGTGATCGTCCGCCGCCAGCCGGAGGCCTACAGCGGGGAGATCGTGGTGGCCCTGTTTGAGGACGAGGCCACGGTGAAGACCCTGTCCCGGAGGAACGGGGAGGTCTGGCTGCTGCCGGAGAACCCGGAGTATGAGCCCATTGACGGGACCTATTGTCAGATCATTGGGAAGGTCGTGGGGTTGGTGAGACGGTATTGAGGGTTGGGTGAATAGAGATATGAATCCCCGGGCGCAGCCGCGCCCGGGGATTTTTTGTGGGGAGAAAAAGGCCCCCGGGCCGAAGCCCGGGGGATGATGGGTATTTGCGTTTAGTTTACTGTTTCCTGATCAAATCAGGGTGCAGCAACAACGGCTGTAACATTACCAGAGACAAACGCAGTCAGAGTAACGGAACCATTCGCAGGAACGGAAACGGAAGCAATGACATTGGAGTCGTTGGAAGTAAACACACCGTTGGTCAGGGTGACCTTCACGGAAACAGCCGCAGAAGCGCTGTTCTCAAGCTTCAGGTCAACAGAATCACCAGCCTTGAGGCCAGAGGTCTTGCTGAAGGTACCGCTGACAGTGGTATAAGCGGTGGGGTTCGTAGCGGTGAATGCGTCATTCAGACCTTCGGCGGTCATCTTGTTCTTCACGTCAACGACCAGCAACTCGACTTCATCAGAGGCGTTGACAATGGCAATCACGTTATCAGTGAACACGCCAGAAGCATTTTCGTCAGCCAGAACGACAGAGCCGTCAGCCTTGCCGATGTTGGCAGCGGTGGACTCATTGGAGTCAACATACAGATACTTAGTATCCTTGGTCAGTTCAGCCTTCACATCATCAGTTGTGCCATCCAAGAAGATGTAGTCGCCCTCGATACCACGGACAGCAGCAATTTCGTTCTTGCTGGTGATGTCAGTGGGATTGTTGTTGGCAACGGTGATCTTAGAAACGCCGGTGATCACGCCGCTTTCGATAGCATCATACTTGATGAGATTGCCAACAGCGTAGGTATTGGCAGTGCCCTTGACCATAACGTCTTCGTTAGCAGCGCCGGTCCAGATGCTGAAGCTGGTGTAGTCCGTGCCGCTCACCTTGGTGGTATAGCTGGCAGCGGTGACATATGCGTAGTTTTCATCGCCGTTGTTGATGTCGAGGTCATCCAAATCGGTGCTGGCAGCGGCCAGGTTAACAACTGCATAGGCAATACGGTCAAGGCCGGAGACCTTGCCAGCCAGATAATCGGGGCTGGTCGCAGTGATGTTGCCCTTTGCACTACCAACAGTAACGGTCTTAACCTGCTTGCCGGTGATAACCTTACCGTCATGGTTGGCGGCGTCATAGACAAAGATCACAGCATCATCAGCGACGGAAACGCTGTTAACAGTAGCGGTCTTTGCTGTGGTGTTGGTAGCGACAGTATAGCTGCCAGCAGTGTATGCGGTATAGTCGCCATAAGCGTCAGCAGTGGTCTTCAGAGCAGAGATATCGTAGCCATTCTCGTCAGGATCGCAGATGTACAGGGTGCCAGGAACAATAGCGCCAACCTTCACATGGGAATCCTTGGAGAGGGACACATTTTCAATGGACCCATCGGGATGCATAACCTTGATTTGGCCATAGCTCAAACCACCGGTATCAGTCTGCAGGGCAAGGACCATGTTTTCGATGTTGTCGGCAGTGCTGTCCACAGTGTCGGGAACGATAACGCCGTTCACAGCTGCGTACTCGATCTCGTCGCCGGCAGCAATAGACTTGCCGGACCCATCATAATAATACCAGGTTCCATCAATGCTGTATTCGTCGGTAGAAGCCTTAACACTGTTTGCAGTGGCAGTGGTCACATCCAGCTTCACGATATCGTTGCAGTCATCAACGATGTTATAGGTGATGACAACAAAGTCATCCTTGGCCAGACCAGAAGCGATGTTGTGGTCGTCAGTCTCATAGGTAACACCGCCGGCAATGATCTCGTCAGAGGACGCATAGGTAACCTTGGCGGGTACAAAGACCTTGGTGAGAACCACGTCGATCTTGTTGTTGCCGTTGTTGTCGATCAGGGTAATCTCATTGTAGGAGAAGTTGTTGACCAGACCAGCAGCGGTCACAGCAGCACCAGCTGCGTAGACCACATCGCCCGCAACGGGGTCAATGGTAATGGTGTTAACAGTGGCATCAAACTCATACTTGGTGCCGTCGACCTTGATCTTGGCGCCGTCGTTGTCCAGAGCGCTCTGAACGGATGTAACTACGGTGTTCTGATCGGTGGCATACACGCCCAGAACATCATCGGTATCCTTCATAACAACTTTGACCTGCTGGCCGAGGAGATCAGCATAATCTTTGTCGACCTTAGTCAAAGAAGGAGCCGCAGCACCATTCAGATACAAATTAAATGTGCCCTTATTCGCGCCAGAGGTAACAGCCTCGACATCTGTTAAAACGTTTTCATTAGTGACACCAGCGCCATACTTATCAGTCAGCAGAGAAGCATTCGGGCGCCCCTGAGCATCCTTGTTCTGAGGTGTTTCCTTGGAGATCAGCTGACCGGTAACGGGGTCAGTAACCAGGGTATAGTCGTAAGTAATCTCAGCAGCCTGGAGCGCGTTCCAAATCATCTGAGCAGCGTGCTCACGGGACAGAGGAGCGGTCACATCGATGTCTTCCAGGTCTTCATAATAGCCGTTCTTGGTGGCGTCGATGTTGACGTTGGTGGCCCAGGAAGAGCCGGTGTACTTGGCCAGGTCTTCTTTGTAGCCCAGCTCAACCAGCAGCATCTTGGCGGCCTGAGTGGCGGTCACGTCGCCGCCGGGGTTGAACTTGCCGCCGCCGACGCCGGCCACCACGCCGCGGGCCGCGCAGGCTTCAACATACTTGTTGGACCAGCGGTCAGCGGGAACATCGGTGAAGGTGTTGCCGGTGGCGCCCTGGGGGTCCTTGCCGCCGTTGTCCAGCACGCAGATCATCTTAGCCATCTGCTCGCGGGTGACGTTATCGGTGGGCTTAAAGACGGTCTGACCGTCCTTTTCGATGCCGTTGATGATATTCAGAGCAACTGCAATATCAACGGCTTCCTGGTGCTTGGAATCAATCTGGTCCTGATCCGCGAACGCAGCGCCTGCGCCCACGACCATGATGCTGAGCATCATTGCCAGGCAGAGAACCATGCCCAGAACCTTCTTCAGGTTCCACCTGTTGTTACCCAA
>Ga0208297_1001117_pt1 | contig 31424 bp, 41 predicted proteins | sample LMS_cellobiose_e_FD_187367 | JGI IMG/M metagenome (GOLD analysis project Ga0208297, IMG submission 187367) | Rumen-fistulated moose microbial communities from Alaska, USA - LMS_cellobiose_enrichment (SPAdes) (version 2) | ecosystem: Host-associated > Mammals > Digestive system > Stomach > Rumen... | reverse complement strand
GGATCTTGAGACAGAAGTATACTCTGTGGCTGAACGTGACAAAAACCTCACTATTTTCAAAGATGCTATGTCGAAGGTAATGAACCTGAATACTTGGCATGGTTTCCTTGAGGCAATAGGTGAGGCGGGATATCAAGCTGACCGATTAATTGCTGCCAACAATGCTGTGGTCTTTTCGTATGTTCTTTATTTGATTGGGAAGTATGATTATAATCTTCCAGACATAAAGCTTAAGAGAATAATTGCAAAGTGGTTCTTTATGGCTACTATTACACGTTTCTATACAGGCAATTTTGAGTCAGATGCTGAAACTCAGTTCTTGGACTTGAAAGCAGTAAGAACTGGGGAACAGTTCTGTTCGTATCTTGATGGGAAAATCAAAGCTGTATTTACGGACGACTATTTCAATATAACTTTGCCAGGGGAATTAGAGTCATCTTCCGCTACTTCACCTTCTTGGTATGGATTTGTGGCGTCACAAATCGTTTTGAATACAAATCTGCTGTTCAGCAATCAGCCTATTGCAAAGTTTTTCTTGCCCGGTGTAAGTGGGACAAAGAATATGATAGATCGCCATCTTATTTTTCCGGAGGCATATCTTGCAAGGTTTAGTATCGCGGGGGAACGTGCCATTAATCAGATTGCAAATTTCGTATATATAGATTATCCAAATAACATTGATATTTCTGATAACCCGCCAGAAGAGTATATTCCTGCTTATAGGGAAAAGTATGGAGTAGAGGAATTCAATAAGCTTTGTTCTCAGCATGCACTGCCAGATGCTTTTGAAACCATGGATTACAATGAATTCTTAAATCAGCGTCGAAAACTTATGGCTGGTATTGTGAGAAGCGCATACAAAAAACTTGATGACATAGACTCTTGAAAAAGAGGCGTGGCATTATTGAACATGAAGATATATAAGATTCAGAGTATAGGGATCTTAGAAATGCCTGAGTACACTATATTCATTTGAGAAGTCGTTTAAGATAGGTAGAGTAAATGCCTGAACTTGATAATATTTCGATTTTTGATAAAGATTTTGCATCTGATACGAGATCCGTTTCTCAAAGTATTGATGTGGTCAAACTCGATTACATCTGTGCCGAGAAAACAAGCTGGCAGGAGTTGTTCAGCGGGTATGATTCTTTGCATGCAATAACATTTTCCTCTGGAATAGCTTTCGTATATAAGCTTCTTGAGATGTTCGATCATGCAGAGGTTATTTTCGGCTGCGAAGATGTAATGTCGTACACCCTTCAGGAAATCATGGCTTACCAAGGGAAGCTCATAGAAAAGCTACGCGAGAAGTCAGGTACCGCAAAAGACAAGCTTATCGAGCGTCTGGATGATGGTTCCGTTCATTTCTATGTAGCAAGAGGCCAGTTATCCCATGAGAAGATCTACCTTTTATCGGCAGCAGATGGCAGGAAACGTGTCATCATGGGCTCTGCCAACATGTCATATAATGCATTTTCCGGCAAACAGCGAGAGAATATCTCAGTAATTGATGGTGATGCGGCATATGACTGGTATTACGATTGTTTCAAAGGCTTGCAGGAAAACAGTTCTGACGACATAAGCCACAAAGCTTTTATTGCAGCAGATCTTGAAGATAACATTGATGATCTTCCAATTGCAAAAACTGTAAGAGCTAATAAAGTTGTTACGATTGAACCAGTCACAGAAAACAAAGAGACTGTCGAATTCATTCTGGATGTTCGGAATATCGCTTCCAGGCTTAAGCCAAACATGCCTAAGGCGGAGAGAAAGACCGGCAAGATCCTTTTGACATCAGATAGCATTATTAAGATCAGGAAGAATGTCCAGTCTGAAATCATAAAGGAAAAAGAGCAAAGACAGGAGTATCCGCAGCTTGTGGTAGATGTGGATGCCTCAACAGTCACACTAAATGACGAATCGTTTGATCTTCAGCCTGCTTTGGAAGAAATTAAGAACGATGTGGATCTGTTCCTTTATTACATGGACGGATATAGCAAATTCCATGGCGACACAATCGGAATGCAGTACCGCTATTTTGAGTTCGCAAACTGGTTCTTCTGCTCACCTTTTATGGCTGTTATGAGGGACTACGCAGCCAGATTTGATCAGAATAAATTGCCTTATCCGGTATTTGGCCTTGTGTATGGTCAGAGCAAGGCAGGAAAGACGAGTTTTCTTGAGACCCTGTTGAAGATGATGATTGGCCAAAAGCCCAAGATCTCAGCCCCAGACTTCACAAGAACAGCAATAGAAAACCTCAAGAGCGTTGTAAAGGGCGCGCCGATCATTGTTGACGATCTTACTAATACACGTTTCAACCAACATGCCATTGAGACTATAAAGAACGACGATTTTGGCTTCAAGGATCATCTTATAAATTACTCTGCAGTCGTGATCAGCGCAAATGAAGATGTGAAGGCTGTTGCGCCGGAAGTCATCCGAAGAACGGTAATATGCCGCGTGGAAGCGGGGCTCACTAATACAGAGGTCATGCAGAGCAATGTTGTACGGAATGTGCAGCAGAAGATAGGAACGGCCTTCTATAGGGAGTATCTACGCAGGATGCTTGAGATCATACCGGATCTGATCGAGCAGCTAAAGGCTGAAGACTCAGAAAAGTCTCCGGATATACTTGAAGCATCTTCTAAAGTAATAGTCGCTATTATTAAGGAGCATTCGGAAGAGGTTCCTGATTATATCCGTGAGCTGTCGCTTGATAATTACTTTAGCGAATCCGTTACCGGGAAGAAGGCAATCAAAACTATTCAAGATGCTTGGAGGACCAGCAAGTCATCTTTCAAGATCAACAAAGCGACCGGCGAACTGCGGTACAATGCCGGTGCTACGTATGAAGCTGATCGACTGATGAAAGAGCTTCCTGAGACGCTTGAAGCTCGAAAGTCAAGAGACTGGGTGGTGATGAATCTTGAGGCAGCAAAAGAATTCTTTGGTGTGAACTTCAGAAAAGGATTGCTTTGGTGGTAAATAACGAGGTGTAGATAATGCGAAACGAAGGTACAGGAAAACTCAGGCTTTTATATATCTACAAGCTCCTGTTGGAGGAGACAGATGAGAACCATACGCTCTCCACGGCGCAGCTCCAGAAGGCGCTCAGGGAGCGCTGGGGCATGGAGGCGCACAGGATCACCGTCGGCGATGATATCCAGCTTCTGCAGATGATGGGCGTAGAGATCGGCAAGATCGAGTCCACGCAGAACAAGTACTGGATGATGTCCCGGCCGCTGGAGCACGCGGAGCTGAAGGTGCTGACCGACGCAGTCGCGTCCTCCAAGGTCATCACGAAGAAGAAGAGCAAGGAGCTGATGGAGCGCCTGGCGTCGCTCGGCAGCCCGTACAAGAAGGACGAGCTGGTGCGCAACATCTCCCCGGAGGAGCGCATCAAGGCGAAAAACGAGAGCATCCTCTACAATGTGGACGCCATTAATGATGCGATCAATGAGGGCCGGAAGGTCTCGTTCAAGTACTTCCGCTACGGCGCCAACAAGCGCAAGCAGCTGCGAAACGGCGGGGATCCGTATATCTTCAGTCCCTGGGCGCTGGTCTGGAATGGCGACTATTACTATGCTGTCGGTTGGTCGGACAAGCATGGCGGCATTGGCAGTTTCCGCGTGGATCGCATGAGCTCTGTGCCGGAGATGCTTTCGGAGGCTGCGGAACCGATGCCGAAGAAATTCAGGGTATCGGACTATATCAGGAGCAATTATCACATGTCCGGTGGTGGGGCGCGGCAGGTGGATCTGCTGTGCGCGGAGGACACCATGGACACCATCATCGACCGCTTCGGCTACGACGTGGATACCGAACTGCAGGACGACGGCAGCTTCATTGCACACGTGGAAGTCGCGGTCAACAACGTGTTCTTCGGCTGGATCTTTGGATTTGGAGGAAAGGTGAAGATTGCCGGGCCGGAGGATGTGACGGACCAATATCAGGCAATGGTTAAGAGAGCTGTTGAGCTGGGTTAAGAAGGTGCTTTAGATGAAGACTGCAATCATTTATTATTCGGAGCATCACGGCAACACAAAGAAGCTGCTGGACGCGATCGCGGCTGTTGATCCTGATGTCACGCTGGTCAATGTCCTTGACCCTCAAGGAGCGGACCTGAAAAATTACGACCGCATCGGCATCGCGTCCGGGATCTATTTCAGCAATTTCGCAAAGCAGATTATCGAATACGCATCAAAGGATCTTCCGGACGGAAAGCCGGTGTTCTTCATATATACGCACGGCGCTCCGAAAGGCGATTATTTGAAAGGGATCCGCGAGGTCACGCAGAAAAAGAATTGCCCGGAGCTTGGCGAGTACCGCTGCCAGGGCTTCGATACCTTCGGCCCGTTCAAGATCGTTGGGGGCATCGCAAAGGGGCATCCGACTCAGGATGAGATCGAAGGAGCGGTCGCGTTTTATAAAGGACTGAAATGAGCTTCGACTTCATCATCCGCACAATGAAAGACCTGACGGAAGTGATTGAGGAGTATGGTATTCTGCCGTACTTCTGCAATTCGCTGCTGGGCTTTTCCATAGAGGAACATGTGGCTCCGCAGGCGTGGTTCTCTGATGATCAGGAAGGCGTCTGGGAGTGGAAGGGGCCTGTCATCAGGGAGACCGGCTGCGCCTACGGCAAGTTTTTCGAGAAGAAGGCCGCCTTTGTCAGCCGCGACTTATTTCTCGACCTGGCGAACTATCGCCGCGACGGTTACGACTATGAGGGCTTTTACAACGACGGCTACGCGGAGTACCGTGACAAGTATCTGTTTGATCTGATAGAAGCCAACGGGCCGCTGCTGTCGAAGGAACTGAAGGCTCTGGGCGGCTATCGCAAGGGCGGCCGCAAGGGGTTTGACACGAGTATAAACCGCCTGCAGGTGCAGTGCTTCGTGGTCATATCCAACTTCACCTATCAGACGGACAAGAACGGCAACGAGTACGGCTGGGGCGTCGCGGAATATGCCACGCCGGAGCAGTTCATGGGCGAGGACTATCTTGCGGCCATGTACGACCGCGACCCGAAGGAGTCCTACGAGCGTATAGCGGAGCATATCGGAAGGCTGACAGGAGCCGGTTCCGATGCAGTACGGAGGTTCATGAAATGAAAACGATACAGGAATATCTCAGAGAACTTGACAGGGATAAGCTTGTAGACACGTATCTTTATGAGTATCCTTTGGATTTTAACCAGCTCGAGAATTGTCAGGACAGGACCGTAAGGGAACTCAGAAATACCGTAAAGGAAAGACTGCTGGCATTCGTCGACACTCTCGCAGATCTGGAACCTGTGCCAACTGAGAATAAAAGCATATTCATTGCCTTCAGATACATCCGCGATGATTTCGATGATGTGACCTTTACTTTAATAAACGCTAAGGATCTCGAAGGGGATCTTTCTAAGGTGCAGGGTTATGCAATCGAGTTCAACAAGCAGGCGGAGGTCATGTCCTTTTATGTGTCGAATGCTCCATTGACCCAGCGGTATATTTATGAACTGGCTGCCCATGTCATTTATGAGGCTTCATTCTTCGGGTTTGAACAGGAAGACCTTGAAGAGGAACTTGACAAGCTGAAGAATAGCGTCGAGGAAGTGGAAAACGGATCAGCAGAACTGACTCCGTACGAGGATGTGTTTGCAGACCTTTACGCTGAGCTTGGGATCGAACCTGACGAGGAATCAGAAGATGAACATGAGCTTCATATGAAGGTTATTGATGCGAGGATCAGATACTCTGAGCACTCTAAAACCAAAGAGCTTCGAGTGTTGAAAGACCTTCTTGAAAACGAGGGATTCGAATATAAGGGGTAATGAGTAAAATGAGCGACGCGCTTCATAAAACCCGTTCATATGGTTGGCGGAATAACAGGTTCTGAAGGAATGAGACTGTTTATAGCTATAAACTTTGATGAAGAGACAAAGAAAAACATCCTTTCCGTGCAAGGGCATCTGAAAGAGAAGGGCAGAGGCCGGTTTACGTCCCCTCAGAATCTGCACCTTACATTGGCTTTCCTTGGAGATGTGGACGAAGGGGATGTTCCAAAAGTAATGGCCGCTATGGATGAAGTCAATGTTCCGGCTCTCGGGCTGAGCTTCGACAGGATCGGATGTTTCCGCCGGGATGAAGAGCTTTGGTGGATCGGTCTTAAGGAAACACCGGAACTTATGAGACTTCAAAGGGATCTCATTGCAAGCCTTCGGGCGGCCGGGCTCAGGCCGGATGTCAAGCCCTTCAGGCCTCACATAACGCTGGCAAGGGATATGCATGTAGGGCAGGTGGATCCACAGGAGCTGCTGCAGGTGCCGTTCAGCACGACTGCGGATAACATAAGCCTGATGCGGTCCAATTACCCGGCCAGAAAGATAGAGTATACGGAAATATACAGCGTGAGAGCATTGCAGCGGTAGAAGTCATGGTAAGAGATATCTGCAAAGACCCGATGTTTCTTTCGATAAGAAGTACGGACGCGACCAAGGCGGATCTGCCGGCCGCGATGGATCTTCTTGACACGCTGAACGCTCACAGGCACGAATGCGTTGGAATGGCGGCCAATATGATCGGTGTCAGCAAGCGCATAATAGTGTTTGTGTATGAGCAGAGCGGTCAGCCTCAGCTGATGCTGAACCCGCTGATCGTATAAAAGTCCAAGCCCTACGATACGGAGGAAGGCTGCCTGTCGCTGCCGGGAGTGAGACCGACGACGCGCTATGAGAATATCGTGGTGGAGTACTTCGATCTGGGCTTCCGCAAGCACAAGGACACCTATACCGGCTTCACGGCGCAGATCATCCAGCACGAGATTGACATGACGAACGGGATACTGATATGACCAGGCGCGAGTTTGAAAAGTTCATAACAGACAGGCTGACAGCGGATGGCTTCACAAAGGTAAAGGTAAAAGTGTCGCTGTTCGGAAACTGTGCGGATATCACTGCAAAGGGGCCGAATGGCCGAAGCCGCAGGATCAAGGCCGAGCTGATACAAAAGCTAGGCAAAGAGATCGTGATGCTCGATACCGTTGACCAGGCATGGATCGACGAACTTGAGTTCTTTGACGCGATATTTGACGATGACTAACGTTAAAGGCTCATCCCGCTCGGGCTGTTGTGCCCATGGCGGGATTTTTGTACAGACCCGATAATAGAATGGGACAGTGAGGAGACGAAAACCTTACAGGATAGGAAACAATCATGGATCTCACGAACGCAAAACTGCCACAAATATATAAGAGGAACGGGAAAGACTGCTATCTGGACCCTGTCAGGAAGCGGCTTATTCAGATCACCCCGGAAGAGACGGTAAGGCAGAAGGTCTTGTCATGGCTTCTTTCCGACCTTGATGTTCCGGCAGACATGATACAGGTCGAAGAGCATCTTTCTCATTACGGTCTCAAGTCAAAAGACCGGGCTGATATCGTCATTTTGTCTCCGAATAAGAACGGAGACCTTGTTCCGCTGGCAGTCATAGAGTGTAAGGCTGAGACAGTGGCTCTGGACGAAAGAGCATTTAATCAGGCGCTTGATTACAGCGATGCTCTTGGCTGCGTATATACGCTGCTGACAAACGGGCAGGACTTCTTCTGCTACAAGTACGACGAGGGACAAAACCAACATATCCAGATAACAGGTCTCCCAAAGTATAGCGCAATGCTCACCGGGGATTGCGTTGCGGTTCCAATAGAAGGGCCACCACCGCGGATACCGTTTGAGGATCTTAAAAAAGAGCTCGTCGCTTATTTCGCTGAAAGTGACGATGACAGTTATTACTCAGATATCAGTAAGTATACCCCGATGGATATTGCTCTTCCCGTATTTAATCTCTGGGAAGGTCTTATGGATGTCAGGGTCAAAATGCCAGCAGGCAATTATGGTCTGTTTGAACTTATCGAAGATTATGGCGTCAGGATGCTCACCTACGCCAATGCTTCCGGAGGTCAGTTCTTTGGCCCATACAGGTCCTTCCTTGTAAAGATCGGTGAGGACACGGAGTTCTTTTCCATAGGTCTTTCGACTTACTGGAAGAATGCCTGGACGGACGACAAAGGGAACATGAGAGAGGACAGGCACCCCTTAACTAGCCTGAACGTTGCTCATGACGACGGGAAGACATCGCATCATGCCCTGCAGCTACTCGTAGACGAGGACTGTGTTGCGAAAGGGAAGACCCTGCATTTCTATCATAATGGGCGCATAGCGATAGGGCGTATCGGCAGCGGGAAGAAGTCAGAGCTTCGTGAACTGGTCGCGAAACGCTATCCGAAGATCCTTTCCGGCAAGGGTGAAAAGTATTATCTCGGAAGCATTGCGGCGGATCACCTGCTCAGACTTGACGAGCCGGATGTCATAGAGCTGATCGTAAACCTGATCTCGTATGCCATCGTCAGAGATGAGTTTCGAGAGATAGTGAAGGCAAGACAAAATAGAACGGGGGTTTCAAATGAGTAAGAAGGAATTCGAGGATATCATAAGTTCATTGGCTGACAAGCTTGGGAACCAATTCACCGAGCAGCTGAAGTCCGGAAAGGTCCACATACATTTATCCGGCGGCAGAACATTTGGTGCGCCGATGGACAAAGAAGAACTCATTGAGGAGATCCTTGATTACGAGGATGCCAACTACGACGAAGAATCACTGAGAAAGCTTGATGTTGCTGATCTTCAGGACATCTATAACAGAGAGGAGCTCATAGAGGATCTGATAGATCTCAGCGAGGATCATTACGATTACTACGATCTTTGTGATCTGACTGACGCAGAGCTTAATGAACTCTACGAAAAGCTCTCTGTCATAGAGCAGATCATCGATTCCAGCGGAGAACTTTACGAAGTAGATGACTTGATCGACTGTGATTATGATGAGTTAAAGGAAATGCTTGAGGATCTTGGCGGCGAATAACCGGCTGCAGGCAGGAATAAAGATATGCCATTTAACATTATCCGAAACGATATCACAAAAGTCAGGGCGGATGCCATTGTCAATACTGCAAACCCAAAGCCGGTCATCGGCCGGGGAACAGACAGTGCAATCTATGCTGCTGCAGGAAGGGAGCAGCTTCTTGCTGCGCGCAAAGAGATCGGGGCTATTGAGCCCGGGCAGGCTGTATCTACAGGGGCTTTTGCTCTCAATGCAAAATACATAATACATACCGTTGGCCCGGTATGGATAGACGGTTCCCACGGTGAGCGGGATATCCTGCGCTCCTGCTACGCAAACTCTCTGGCGCTTGCGGCAGAGCTGAAGTGCAAAAGCATCGCGTTTCCTGTCATCGCTTCCGGTATATACGGATTCCCCAAGGATGAGGCTCTCAATATTGCTCTTGCCGAGATCGGAAAGTTCCTGCTGACTCATGAAATGAGAGTCACTATGGTCGTTTTCGACCGCAGGGCTGTAGAGCTTTCAAAAGAAATTGTCGGTGGCATCGAGGAATACATTGATGAACATGCGGCTCAGGAACTCAGGACAGCTGAATATGGTGCATCATACCTTGAACGCCGACGCCGCAGACTGGAAGAACTGACTCTGTTTGATGATGCGGTTGTTGTACTGGAAGAAGGATCGGCAGATGAAGACGTCATGGCTTCATTTGATTCGCTCCTTCCCGACAGTCCTTTTCCCGACATGTCGGGTAAGACTCTTGATGAGGCGGTGAGGAGCGCCGGAAAGAGTTTTCAGGAAAGGCTTTTTGAATTGATCGATGCAAGCGGGATGGACGATGTTATGGTGTATAAGAAAGCCAATATCGACAGAAAAGTGTTTTCCAGCATCAGATGCAAGCCGGACTACAGGCCAAAAAAGAAGACGGCGGTCGCTTTTGCTATTGCGCTGCAGCTTGATATGCCTACGATGCAGGATCTTCTTGCCCGTGCGGGAATAGCGTTCTCTCCCAACGATACTTTCGATTTGATAATAGGGTATTTCGTCACTCATGGGATATATGACATTTACGAGATCAACGCAGCACTGTTCCATTACGGGCAACCTATACTTGGATAAGACTGAAGGGAGTGTTCAATTGTCGCCCGGCAAACGACCACTCCTTTTTTATTTGGGGTTATACTGACGTCGTAAAAAAACGAAGGAGGTAAGCAATATGTACGGAGCTATACTTGGCGACATTATAGGTTCGCCTTACGAATTCGACAGAGGAAAAAAGACAAAGGATTTCCCTCTTTTCTGCAGGGACTCGAAGTTTACAGATGATTCGGTAATGACTATCGCTGTGGGAGAGGCTCTTCTGAACACTGTCGGCAGGACCGACGAGGAGATCCGGGACGCAGTGACAGCAGGAATGCGTATCTGGGGAAAGAAGTACCCATGGGCAGGTTACGGACAGCGTTTCTTCAGATGGCTGGGGAGCAGGGACCCTAAACCTTACGGAAGTTACGGGAACGGTTCTGCAATGAGGGTCTCCGTTGCGGGGTGGCTCTGCGATACGATTGAAGACACCAGAAGGATCGCGAGGCTTACCGCGGAAGTAACGCATAATCACCCGGAAGGTATCAAAGGCGCGGAAGCCACAGCAAGTTCGATCTTTATGGCTCGGACCGGCAGAAGCAAGGAGGAGATAAAGGAATACATCATCAGAGAGTTTGGCTATGACCTGTCCAGGACCTGTGATGAGATACGTCCAGGCTACTATCATGTGGAAAGCTGTCAGAAGACTGTCCCTGAGGCGATAACTGCTTTTCTGGAAGGGCAGGACTTTGAAGATGTCATACGTACAGCGGTCTCTCTTGGTGGTGATTGTGATACGCTGACCTGCATATCGGGAAGTATTGCGGAAGCATTCTATGGCATTCCTGCAGATATCAAAGAAGAGTGCAGAAAGCGTCTTCCAGAAGACATGCTTCTTGTACTGGATCGCTTTACTCAAAAGACCGATCCCTTTCATGATCCATTTCTGGATGGTAATGAGATCATAGAGAAGGCAATCATAAAGTACCGAAAGAACAGTACAAAAGAGACTTTATCAAATGTACTGAATGTGATCGTTATGCGCTCTGCACGCAATGGTCACTTTATGATCCCCGTTGATATTTCGGACGATGGTCGTACATTTACGTTCAAAACAGTAGATACATCAGACGGACAGACATGGCATGCGGTTTTTACTACCCGCGCTGAATATGAGAAGGGGCCTGAGAGTCAGATCCTTTCCAATTTTATAGATACGACGCTGCAGGGTTTGCTGGACACCGGAAGTCCGGGCTGTGTTATAAATCCCTGGGGAGAGTCATTTATTCTCACAAGAGATCTTATACAGATGATGTTTATAGCAGAAAAAGACGTTAAGGAGGAAATACAGTAATGGAATCAACGCGCACAATAAGAGTTACGGGCAAAGGGCAGATCAAGGTAAAGCCGGATGTTACAAGACTGACGATTACGTGCGAGGGAACATATAAAGAATATGGAGACACACTGAAACACTCTTCGGAAGATACCGAAAAGCTTAAGGATCTGTTTGAGGAGTTTGTTTTTGAGCGTGCGGATCTTAAGACGCTCAGCTTCAACATCGATACAGAATACGAGAGTTATCAGGAACGTAATGTCTGGAAGCAGCGCTTTAAGGGTTACAGGTTCAGTCATATCATGAAGGTCGAATTCCCATCCGACAATGACAGGCTCGGAAAGATTCTTTATGCTCTTTCAAAGAGTCCTGTAAAGCCCCAGTTCAGGATTAGTTATACTGTCAGCGATCCGGAAGGAGCAAAGAATGCGCTGCTTGGGAATGCTGTAGCTGACGCAAAAGCTAAGGCGGAGGTTCTGACACAGGCTGCCGGGGTCACGCTGAAAGATATCCAGACCATAGATTATTCCTGGGGACAGGTCAGCTTCGAAGTTCATCCGACAGACAGGCTTATGACTCTTGCAGACTGTGGGGCTGCTGCAGAAGAGGATTGCAGCTACGATATGGATATCGAACCTGATGATATTCAGGTGTCAGATACCGTAACGGTTCTTTGGGAGATTGGATAGGGCGACCTTGTGTCGCTGAATGGGAACAGTAAAATTAAAGCCTCTTTCAATGGCATGACGTACATGATACAATGTGCTGGGACACTGAAAAATAAAGGCTTAAGCATATCCCGATGATATGAGACAGGGATTTGAGGTCATGAAATGAACGAAGCGATAGTAAAAGTGTCAGATGGTGCGTACATAAGGTACGAAGAACTGCTTCTTAAGAGGGACAGTCTCCGCAAAGAGGGCTTTCAGTACCAGCAGAGCTATATCAGGGAGTTCGGTGAACTCATCATCGCCGTATTCAACGAAAAGATGGAGTGCATCCGAAAAAAGAAGACGATAGAGTTCTGTCAGGCGGCGCTGAATCGCGGGATGTCTGTTGATATGGCGCAGCTGCGCAAATATCTGGATAAAGAGCTTGCCGCCATGCGTCAGCAGTTAGGCGAAATGGTCGATGAATACGATGCGGCAAAAGGATCGGGAGTGGTATCTGAAAGGGATCTTCTGAAGATTAAGAAGATATATCGAAAACTGGCAAAGCGCATGCATCCAGACATGAATCCAAAAACTCCGGAATCTGAAGAGCTTACAGATCTGTGGAACAGGATAAATGTAGCCTATAACTGCAATGACCTGAAGGAACTTGAGGAACTGGAAGTTCTGGCTAATGCAGCGCTGGAGAGGCTCGGTGCGGACGCGGCGGAGATCGTTATATATGACATCGAGTCAAGGATCGCCGCTCTGGAAGCTGAGATCAAACGGATCAGGGAGACCAATCCTTATGCTTACAAATACATTCTGGAGGATCCCAAGGCGTTTGCAGATAAGAAAAAGAGCCTTGAAGACGAACTGCAGTCATATAAGGAATATGCGGTGCAGCTGGACGAGGTTATTGAAGGACTTGGCATAAAGCCGGGAGACACCAAATGGCGAGTGAACTGACACCAAAACAGGAAAGTGCCGTTGCGGTCATTGACAGCAAGGAGCTTGGCGATATCATCAAGCCGCTGATCCGGGAAATCCATCTGTTCGATTCGTTTGTTGCAGGAACTACGCATCTTTCAGACAAGACCGTGCTGGACGGTATAAAGGAGGGCGATGTCCTGAAGCTTCAGCGTGAGGACAATAAGTTTGACGACAACGCGATCCTGATCCTTGTTGAGGACGGCAGAAAGCTCGGTTATGTCCCTGAAAAGGACAACATTGTCTTTGCCCGCCTGATGGACGCCGGAAAACTCCTGAAGGCGAAGATCTCAAAGATAGAGCATAAGGGGTCTTTCACGAGGATAAGCATAGGAATCTATCTGATAGATTTCTAGGGGGAAATTAATATGGATGCTGAAAAGAATTGGCGTTTTTGTGTAGTTGCTAATATCGTCCGGGAACGAATAGGTGAAGACGGGAACACCTATTATGGGACAAAAGAGTTCAAGGGTGGTACGAGGATTTATCTATACGGTACATATGAAGGTATACCCGGATATACAACTGTTCTTGGGTTAAACCGATTCGGGAAGTATGAGATAGCCATGATCCCGCAATCATGCATTGAAAATGTGAGAGTTCAGCGAATATATAATAAGACTGTCCTTGAAATAATTGATCATGAAGCACGAAATGAAGGTGCCGTTTGGTGGGGATCAAAAGCTTCCGACCGGAAAGAGGCAAAGGCTTTTGCTGATATGATTAAGGAGAGAGCAGGTATAAACAGTGAAGAACTTTGATTATCATTACAGAGTCCAGAACTTTCACGAAAAGGTAAAGAGCGCGGTTATTGGTTTCGCCGTTGGCGACGCTCTTGGCGTGCCGGTTGAATTTTCATCCAGAGACGACCTTGCTGCTGAGCCGGTTACTGATATGCGAAGCGGCGGTACGCATGGACAGCCTGCAGGAACATGGTCTGACGACACTAGCATGACTTTATGTGTTATGCAATCCCTTATTGATAAAGGCTTTGATTTTGACGACCAGATGAAGCGTTTTGAGGACTGGCTTTGGAACGCATCAAACACAGCGCATGATGAAGTCTTTGATGTGGGAAACACGACCAGATCAACAGTGTTTAAATTCGCAAAGGGCACCCCCGCTCTTGAATGCGGCGATGCTTTCGACTGGTCCTGCGGAAACGGATCTCTGATGAGAATGCTTCCGACGGCTTTATATATAGTCGGAAAGTATCAGATGTATCCGCTTATTGAAAAGACTGCCGAACTGATCCATGATTCATCCAGAATAACTCACGCTCATCCGAGATGCCTGATGGCTTGCGGCATCTACTGCAATGTACTGTTTCAGATGAGCGGCGGAGGCTATCTTCCGAACGCAGTTCATTTCGGAATACTTGAAGCTCTGAGCTATTACAAGAAACAACCGGAGTTTGCTGAATATATTGACGAGTTCGAGAGCCTGAGCAACATTTTGAAACTCGATGAAAGTGAGATCAGCGGCAAGGGTTATGTTATCGATACACTTAAAGCTGCACTCTGGTGTCTGGTTCACACGGATGGATATGCAGATTGCGTTCTCAAGGCTGTTAATCTTGGTGACGATACTGACACTACAGCTGCTATTGCGGGGAGTCTAGCAGGGTTCTGGTATCCATACAGCAGCATCCCTGTGAACTGGCTCGAAGTTCTTGCAAAACGAGAAGAGATTGAAAAACTCTGCAAGCGATTTGCTTATGCCTGCAGGGAGGATGTAATCGAATAACCGAGAGGTCGTTATGAGTTATAATCGTGCAGCGTTATTTAACCGCATAATTCAGCTTGGCCTTATAGATGACTATATCAGCTTTGCAGCTTTTCTGTGGCATGAAAAGGGGTACTCGCTGTTCAATTCCGCATTGATTTACTTGCAACGCCCCGGTGCATTATATGTGGATACCGAAGAGGGATGGAGCAGGATGCGGCGCAGTATCAGACCGGAAGCAACACCGATAGTGGTGATTCATCCCTTTGGCCCGGTGAACTTTCTTTATGAGCTTGAAGATACGTATGGAGATTATGTTCCATACCGGCTTAGAAGTGAGTTCGGATATGAGAACCCCAATCCGCTCGACGAATCTTTATATGATAAAGCCCGCAGCCTGCTGAACAATCTCGGGATCTATTACAACGAATCAACATTCGGGACCAGATTGTCGGGTGAAGCCGTCCGTATGCCTGAACCAATGACGATAAATGTTTTTAGAGATAAAAAGCTGGTTGAGCTTAATACAAGATATGCAATCCTCGTCAAGGAAACACTAAGCAAAAGTGACAAAGTGCTGACGATTTTTCATGAGATAGGACATATACTTTGCGGCCATATAAGGGATGATGGGAATAAAGATCTGAAAGTGCCTGACAGAAGGGGAGATCATCTTACCCTGGCTGCCATGGAATTTGAGGCAGAAAAGGTCTGCGAGTTTTTCTTCCGTGTTCTCGGATATGAATACGATCCATCATATTATCTTGCCCAGTTTGCCGGTGATTGTGACGAGAGAGAATATTCAATCAGATATGTGATGGAATCTGTTGATAAACTGATTGCAGCATGGCTGACTTGTTGAGGGAACTCAAGAAAATGGGTAAAGCATATAACATTGATCTGGCTCCGGAGCCGCTTAAGAAAGATACTTTTGAGCTTTTGGTCGAACGGGGTCTTATAGATATTGAAGACGAGAAGGATAATTACCTCAGCATAGGCTATTCTCCTGTAAGAGATGACGGCATAAGCTGTATACAGGCTGCCCGCATGGATGAGAATTATCGTGTGGAGATTATTGTGGACGGCTATGACGGTCAGCCTTTTCATATTTACGCCAGAAACGATGTCCCATTTGAAGAGGCGCTGGAACTGTTCTATGCAGTCTGTGTTCAATTTCTGGCCGTGGATTATATGAGCTGGGAAGATGTGACACACAGTGTCAAGTATCTCGAAAAAAGATATTGAACCATAAGCTTGGACTGACGATCAAAAAGACCAGGAAATAATTCCATGCCTTAGGGCGCTTTACACCGGTCGGGGGAACTGTACCTAGTCTTGCTGAAACTATATCATCCTAATATGAAAGGTGCAACAAGAAAACTTAAAACTGCATATATCATGATAGGTATACAGGGGAGCGGAAAGTCAACTTTCTGTTCGAGGCTTCTGCCAGATATAAAACGTGTAAATCTTGATACCTTGCATACGAGAAATAAGGAAGCACTCATGATTTCCGGATGTCATGAACAGGGCCTCGATTATGTTATAGACAATACCAATCCGACACGTGAGGATCGAAAGCGATACATTCCGGTTGCAAAAAACGCAGGCTATCGGATTGTCGGATACTTTATGCAGTCGCGGCTCCAGGAATGCATAAAGAGAAATGAACTGCGTGAGGAAAAAGCAAGGGTGCCTGCGAAAGCCATTGCCATGACATCGAACAAACTTGAAATGCCTTCGTTTTCAGAAGGCTTTGATGAATTGTATTTTGTGCAAAACGATGGCGAGAACATGATCATCAGCGAATGGAGGGACGGTAATGAACTTTGATGAGCTTGACAGCAAAATGCGTGTATATGAACAATCCATAGATCAGGTACTGCTGCAGGAACTGTATCTGGTTGCCCGTCTGGATGGGAACAGGTTTACCCGCCTGACAAAAGAAGTGTGTCACTTTGAAGCTCCGTTTGATATCACGTTCCGGGACATGATGGTAGAAACCGTAATGGCTCTTATGAATTACGGATTCAGAGTTATATACGGATATACCGAGAGCGATGAAATATCACTGCTCTTCCATCCTGACGAGGAGACTTTCGGACGCAAGGTAAGGAAGTATAATTCTATTCTTGCGGGTGTAGCAAGCGCTTCTTTTTCTATGAATCTGGGTCAGCAGGCTATTTTTGATTGTCGCATGGTGCCGCTGCCGACGCTGGAAAGAGTTCAGGACTATTTCCTTTGGAGGCAGGAGGATGCTCATAGGAATTCATTGAATTCTCACTGCTACTGGTTGCTTCGTAAGCAGGGTAAGAGTGTTTCGGAAGCTACAAATATGCTTGAAGGAAAGTCCGTTGCGTTCAAGAATGAGCTGTTGTTTCAAAACGGCATCAATTACGACAAGCTTCCAAGCTGGCAGAAGCGCGGCATGGGAGTATACTGGGAAACCTTTGAGAAACAAGGATATAATCCTATTACAGGACGGACGGAAACAGCCGAGCGGCGAGCGCTGAAGGTGGATGATGAATTACCTCTCCGTGAAGAGTATGCTGCATTTATTGCAAATCTTCTGAATGAACAATAAGTTCTGGTTGGCTAAAGATGACACCATTTATGCAACTATTGGTTGCATAAATCATGCAAAGAAGATAGCAGCGGTTGGTGGAGTTCTGTTGAAGTCCAATATATAATCAATTCAAAAGATATAGCTGGGCATTTGAAAGGGATAGTCATGAAAATAGGGAAAAACATTGCAGAACTCAGAGCCAGATGCGGACTAACACAGGAAGATCTTGCTGCCAAAGTCGGCGTATCAAGGCAGGCTGTGACCAAATGGGAATCTGATGAATCAACGCCAGAGCTCTCTAAACTCGTTGCTTTGGCTGATGTCTTTGATGTATCTCTGGATAAACTTGTTGGCGGAAATGACTCAATTTACGATCGGGTTAAAGCAACTGTAAGTAGAGTGGCATCAGATCGAGCCTTTCCGGACAATGCTGATATTTCCCCAGTCATAAGAAGGTATATAGAGTATTGCGATAGTATCGGACTTGATGACGAGAAGATTGTAAGTGGAATATTATATATCTGTGGTGAGGATAGTCAGGTCAAAGGCCAATAAAAACTCTCAACTCAACACGTAAAACAAATCTACTCCACTATTGCGCTGTTATTAACTGTAAGTTAAAATAACTTACGTAAAGTTAATGACTGGTATGTGGAGTTTTATTATTCCCGCTATTAGAATACAGGTATAAAGATTCTGATTGCGAGGAGGAAAATAAAAATGATAGGCAAAGTAATACAGGAAAGAAGAAAAGCACTCAATCTTACACAGGCTCAGGTCGCGGATTATCTTGGAGTGTCAGCTCCGGCAGTCAATAAATGGGAGAAGGATATGTGCTACCCGGACGCATCGCTGCTGGCTCCGCTTGCAAGGCTTCTTCAGATCGATCTCAATGAGCTGTTCTCTTTTTACACAGTGCTTTCGGATCAGGACAGGAAGGCCGTTAAAGATAAGCTATATGACAAGCTCATGAATGAAAACAGCAGCGCTGTCAAAGCCTATGCAAAAGAAGTGACGCTTGAGAATCCATCAGACGGCCTGCTTTTCAAGGAAGTCGCTGAAACCCTCTTTGGGTTTTATGCCCTCCAGAAAGCAGCAAAGCCCGGAATATATCTGGAGGAGATCGCTGAATACTTTAACCGTGCCATGGAGCTTCTGGATGATACTGATGACATCGCAATGTCTCTTATGAATGTCTATTCTGAAATGGGCGATTCAGAAAAGGCGGAAAGCTCCTGGGATAAGCTCCGGATCTACAGGTATGAAAAGGATTGGGCTCATGCTGAAATGCAGAAGATGCTTGGGAACTACGAAGATTCAGCAGCAGAGGCCAAGGGGATAATTTTAAGAAAGATCATGGATCTGTCTTTTAAGCTTGATTTTCTGTCAATGACGCTTAAAAGGGCTGGTGATCCGGAACTGGCTGAACTTGCGAAGAGCAAATCATCCGAGCTTTGCAGGATGTTTGATTTATGGGATGGTGTCAGGATGCTGAACGATATCAGTATCACTATCGATGAAGCGGATGCAGACGGTGAAGTGCGCGGAATCGCAGATTTCGTATATAACGGAGCTGCATCAGATGCTGAGTTCTCAAAGTCGCCTCTGTTCAGAGATGTGAAGCTTGGGAAAGAAGCGACAGGCAATGACTCAACTGCTGATCTTATGTCGGATTTGCTGAATGCTTTGAAAACGCTTGAAGCAAAGTAACATGCTTTTTGTAAAGTGATGAGGAAAAGTCTTGATTTCTGAAGGATTTGATGTAATATATAACGATTTGACCACGATGTCAGATGGGCGGCTTGGGGAATGAAGGAGGTAAAGAATGTACGATTGGATAACTGACAAAGCATTCCTCAGCAGAATGAAGACACTATGCTCAGATCTCGTCAATCAACTGGTTCAGTCAATCAATGCCAGTGGCGAAATGGAGGTCAGAGCATATCTTGTAGGCAGCGGTGCCAGAAACATGTTCACGCAGAATGGTAATAATCCTGTAGATCTTGATTATAACCTTGAGGTGATCGACTGCGACGATTTCAAGCGAGTACGCGAAATCAAGATGTTTGTTCAGAAGTGCTTTAACGAAGTATTGCAAAGAAACGGACTTGATGACTGCCATGACTCGACCTCAGCGCTTACAACGGGTAAAATCCACTTCACAACTGGAAATCAAACAGAGTTCAGTATTGATCTTTGTATCGTAAGGGAAGACGAGGATGGTTGGTATAGGCTGAAACATGATAAGTACGGAAATATTATGTCAGATCCATTCCGTTGGAATCGAGTCAGAAACTCTAGAGGTCTTGATAACAGGGTCGCCTGGCTTAAGGAAGAATCACATTGGCAGGAGGTCCGGGACACGTATTTATATAAAAAGAACATGTACCTGACCAGAGGTGATCACGATCATCCGTCCTTTATAGTCTATATCGAATCTATCAACGAAGTCTATTATCATTACAATGGGGGTCAGTATTATGGGTAAGCCGTTCTTTGATCTTGAAACCGGTGAGATGGGGTTTTCCATTTCAGATGATATGCTTATGAGCTCTGACGGAGATCTTCTTATGAAGATGTCAGATAGCATGACTATGGATCTTGATTCCGGAGAGCTTCATATCATCAATTCCTTTGGATCTTCGACAGATGACAAGGATGATTGATAATGAAGATACTAGTAATACCCGATATACATCTGAAGCCATGGATCTTTGAGAGAGCTTCAGCCGTATTGACCGAAGGTGCTGCAGAAAGAGCGGTCTGTCTCATGGATATTCCGGATGACTGGAACCATGAGTTTGACATTGAACTGTATGAGGAGACCTTTGATTCCGCCATACGGTTTGCGAAGACCTTCCCGGATACTCTCTGGTGCTGGGGCAATCATGACCTCTCATATGTGTGGGGTATGAGTGAAACAGGCTATTCATGGTTTGCCCAGAATACCGTATCAAGAAAGCTGATCGAGCTGAAGGAGGCTATACCCGACTGGAAGCAGCTGGCGTATCTTCACCGGATAGATAATGTCCTGTTCTCTCATGGCGGGCTTACAGATTTCTTCGTCTGGAAACATGTTACCGCAAAAGACTATGACAGTATCGATGAGGCTATCCACGTTATAAACAATCTGGACTGCGAGGATATGTGGAACAATGATTCTCCCATATGGTTCCGTCCGCAGTATAACAGGGATATAAAGATGTATAAGCCGAGGAAACTGCTGCAGGTCGTCGGACATACTCCTGTAGAAGCGATCTCAAGGACGCGTAATGTTGTCTCCTGTGATGTATTTTCAACCTACAGGAATGGATCTCCGATCGGAACGGAAGCCTTCCCGATTATAGACACTGACACCTGGGATATCAGTCAGGTCAAGTAATCAGTATCTGGAATAGTAGTTTTTCGTTGCTGGTAAAAATCCTGCTATCATTAAGACGCTTGTATATCGTCAGCATGAAGGAGGGTTTTATTATGCCAAAGACAATGAAAGAATTAATGGAAACTGATATGAACGGAGCCTTCAGTCAAAATGAAAGCTCTGTTGAACCGGAATGGCTTATATCCATATCAGAAAGGGTCAGGACTGAGCTCGGGATAGGTGAAGAGGAGGTAAACGGGCCGCTGGACCGTATGATTCTCGATCTCGAAATGGCATACACGCTTTATGGTTATATCAAGGGCTTTAAATTGGCAAAAATGATCGAAGAAGAGATTAAAGACTTTTAGTCAGTGTTTCCAGTAACATAATTGCAAGAAATACCAGATCGAATCTATATGTGAAGTCTCTTCCAACAGGTGTCGCTTGATAGTGGCACCTGTATTTTTTGCTGTTGACAACCTGGCGACGGACTGCTATTATTCTCTTACAAAAGAACATATGTTCAAGATATTTTAAGGAGGGCACAGGAAATGAAAGAAAAGTATCCCGCAGAGGTCTCATGTCCAAAGTGCGGAAACCTTATTAAGTTTGATATGTGGACACATGTGGATTCTGACCTGAATATCGAGGAGACGTTTGAACTGACGTCAGGATCTTTCTTCAGGCATGTATGTCCTGAATGCGGAGCGAAGATCAATATATATCATTCACTGGATTTTATTGATCCGAGGACAAAGACGATCATCAATTATGTCCAGACCGATGAAGAGAACAGAGCAGAATGCGTCCGGACATATAATGAGATCTATTCAAAGGAAGGCAAAGGTATCAGGAACAAGCTGGTCTTTACCCCTGAAGAGTTCATCGACTGCGTACGCAAGGTCCGTTTTGAACATACTCTGCCAACGGCAGAAGCAAAGCGTGCAGCCATCTGACAGAGGTGGTCATCATGCCCAAGACATACGTTAAAGTTGACTGTGAGGCTTGTTACGGATCCGAAGTGAGACCCGTGAAGATCTACTGGCCTGACGGAAAGAGCTGGGATATTAGGCGGACGCTTATCGCCTGTGAATCCGCAGCCGGAGAATATGAAGGAATTCGCTATACCGTGGTTATCGGAAGTGCGCAGAAATATCTGTATAAAGACGGGGACAGGTGGTACGTCATGAGTCCCTGAGGTGAGAAAGATGAGAAGTTACATATCAAACTATGAACTTGAAGAACTGGGAGAATCCCTTATAGCAAACTATCTGCAAGGCAATGATAAGTGCCTTTGCATAGACATCGAGGGGTTTATCACCGACTATCTGGGGCTGACTATTGTATATACCAGCTTTGCAGACAGAGAAAAGATAGGCTTCCTCTCAGACGGAGAGGAGCAGCTGCCGATCTACAGCAACGGGAAAGAAGTGAAGGCTGTATTTCCAAAGTGGAATATCGTTTTGGACAGATTCCTTCTTTCAGATAATGAGTTCGGCAGAAGACGGTTTACGATGGCGCATGAAGCAGCGCATTACATTCTGGAAAAGCACGATCCAATGACAAAGGCTTATTTCCACCGGGTCTTTGACAAAGAGCAGGATTACACTCTTCCGGATCTTCAGGAACTGATGAGCCTTACGGAAAGTCAGGCTGACAGACTGGCAGCAACGCTTCTTATGCCAAAGTTCATCGTCGAAAGGTCTCTCAAGAAGTTCAACCGGGGAAGATCGCTTACGGTCTACGGAAACTCCATACTGGCACCGTCTGAAAAGATTGCTATGAGAAAGATGGGCGACAGCTTAGGTGTTTCATATACCGCACTGTTTATAAGGCTTAAGGATCTTTCCCTGATCGAATTCAGGGATCAGGATGAATACATAACAAAGTATCTTGGAGTCGGAGGCAATTCCTGATGGGAGAGATCATCTACAATCTGTCCTTCGGTGAGATCTCCGAGGAGACCAGACGGAAGATCCTGCAATCCCAAAAGGATGCGGAAGGCCTTGAGAAACGGTCGATAAGATGCCCGGTCTGCGGATATCTGTATACGACCCTCTACAATTACAACAACCCGATAATAGACTTTCGCTGCAGGAAATGCAAACTGCAAACCCCATTAAATCTTGCATATTTCAGGAGGATGAGGAAGTCAGGAAGAAAATTCAATGTAATTAAACGAAAGTCTCCTGTAAGTATAAGGTGACTGTCATGCTAGATCGATTTACAAGTCTTATGCCTGTGGACATGCTCTTTCATACTACAATAAGGGTGAACTGATACCGGTTCGTTTTCGTGTCCGGGGCATAGACGGCAATACAGTCTGCAGGATAACGGGATATCGCCTGATCGTGCCGGAAGGTGAATACACAACACATGATGGTGTTTATCTGAATAAAAACGTCATGTACTACGATGCCGTTTATTCTACAGAATATGAGAGAAGTCATAGGATCAACATCTACTATGACAAAGACGGAACCTGCTGGTATATAAGCAGGAAGCCTAAAGACAAAACCGTTTCATAAGCTGCAGGCTTTGCAGCATAACAACTCAATAAGCTATAACTTTTAATCGAGCAAATAGCGGAGCCGGTCCGATGGACTGAGACTACCGACGCCGTACGAAGTTGATTCAGTAGAAATACTGATTCATTTCGGCGGCGTTTTTTGTTTGCTCGATTCTTCTTCGTACGGCTTTGGAGTTCCTTTACCCGGCGGCTGCCGCTGGAAAGGAACTTCAAATGAAAAAGATTTTTCTCGTAAAGAAAGACCCGAAGGCAGTCAATTCCCCGGAGAACTGGAACATCCTAAACGGCTTAGAATTCAAGCGTTTCCTTGAAACAGATGAAGGAAAGGCCAGGATAAACAATTTTGCACGCCTTAACAGCCTTGGCAGCGGAGATTCTATGATCATCATCGAATGTGATCTGGAGGAGGCGAAGCGCAACAAAAGGATTCATGATCTTGAGAATGCCCGTCATAAAGCAGAAAGAAGTCTTGGTATTGATACAGTGTCTCTGGAATCGATACCTGTGGGGGATGAACTGCTGCGGGGTGAAGAAATACTCATTGATGAGGAATGTGATGTCGAAAAAATGGTGCTTCGCCGCATACAGATCGAAGAGATGCTGCTTGCTCTTGGCATGCTGAATGAAAGGGATAAGGCTCTGATTGAGGCTCTGTATCTTAAGAGGACCCACACGGAGAAGAGCTATGCTGAGTATCTCGGTATAAGGCAGCAGACTGTTCATACGCATAAGGTCCGCGTCCTGCAAAAGCTCAGGGAACTTCTGGACGAAGAATAAAGGAATATCAGAAAAGTATATATCCCCGCCATTGACGGCGGGGATGTAAACTGTCGTAGTTTTTATAGGTTTTCGAGGAACTTCGTTATTTTGTTAAATGCATCTGCCGGGTTTATATCAAGCCAGTTTTGCCTTTTTGACCTTTCGATGTTCTGCCTGTACAGGCGATCGGAGAATGTGCGGTTTAGTCTTTTAAGGACAGCGGCCATATCGTTTTCCCTCATGGCTGTATCGCCAAAGATATAAGTTTGCATACAGTCAAGCAGCCGCTTCCTGTCCACATAATCTGAAAGATAATAAAGGTCAAAGATATCTTTGTATCGTGTTGAGAGCGGCCCAAACCTCAGAAGGGAGCGCAGTTTTTCAGTGAATATCTGTTCCTTCGAATTGATGAGCAGGCTGGCTCCGACATCATCAAGGCACACATCAAAACAGTACTCATCCTGTTCAATCTGGACCTGTTTATGTACTCCCAGATCAATCTTGCTGTGGAATACATGGCCCGTATCATCTTCGATGTCTACAAGGACTCTTTTGCCGTTATACTCCTGCTGGGATAGTTCCGTGATATCGCCGTTTATGCGTATAGTGATTCCGTCAAGGCAGTTTAGTTTATTGATGAACCTGCGGATGGAATCGTCGGAAAGAGAGTATCTGATGAAGTCGAGATCCATATCCTGCGTGGCGCGTCTTGTATCATTGGAAATGCTTCGCATTACGACGCCGCCTTTGATCGTGACATTGCGGTTCAGGCTGCTTTTGGCAATTGCCTTCAGCACGATATCCTGACAGACCTTTGCTTCAGCGTTAACTATTGAATATCCGTCATTTCTGACCTGTGCTGCAAGTTCCGCTAAATTTGCCATCACAATACCTCCATTTGAAGTGTTTCCATGACTTTTGCGCTTCTTGGCGTTTCGTAGGCATAGTCCTGAATTGCCTGAATGTCAAGAGTGGGTATTATCCTTCTGTAGTTGAGCAGAACTTCCTTGTAATAGTCGAACGGCAGCTTGCTCTTGTACCGAAGCAGTTCTATGAGCATTCGTTCCTTGCTGTATATGCGAATGGGATATCCTTGATAATCCGTAGTTTCTATCCCAAGTTTGAATGATTCAGACGGGTAGAAATACTGATTGACGCGGCTGTCGCGTATTTTTGCGGCGTCCCTGTCGGTAGCAAGATCGTATACGTCGGGGATTACATCAGTGAGCCCATGGATATAGAAGGCTGTGTGCATCGTAACGACGGCATTGGGATACCGGTATGCCAGCACAGCCAGCTCAGGGACATATTTGTCTTCAGAGTAAACAGCTTTCCCAACTCTGAAGAGTTCTCCTGCGTCAATCTTTTGCTGGATTCTGTAATCGGACCCGTATTCCCGGATGCATTCGGCCCGGTTCATCATAACGACTGCCTCCTTTCAGTTTTATTTTTATCCGCAAATTCTAATGATTTGCGGACTATTTTCTAAATAATACTTCATGTCGGGCAGGAAGTCAAGTTTGAGTTTAGAATCATCCGCAAATCATAGTGTTTTGCGGATGATTTTGCAAAAGATAGGGATAAACTTCAGCAGCTTCAATTATTTTTTGCGCTCACGGCTGTTTTTTGCCTCAAAAATTCGCATAGAGTTATTGAGGAGGGTACTGCGACATGAACGAACAAAAGATAATGGAGGTTCCCATCTGGGAGAAGATGAACCTTACTATAGAAGAGGCGAATGCATATTCAAATATCGGGATCGTGAAGATACGTGAGATAACGCTGAAAGAGGATTGCCCGTTTGTGCTGTGGATAGGATCCAGGCGGCTTATCAAGCGCAAGAAGTTTGAAGAGTATATCGAAAAGACCTTTTCGATATGATTGTCAAGTGTGCAAATGCGTTGAAATTTATGCATTTGCATATTTGTGAATTCGCTTTGAATATCTTATCCTCAAATCGAGCCTACGCTTGCGGCGTAAGAGTACTTGTATTAGTGAAGGGAGGAAAATCGTGCCCGGGAAAAGTAGAAAAGCCAGGATCAGATATGATTCCAATAGGGTCCGGCTGAGAAAAGGGGAATATGAAAGGCCAAACGGCACTTATGAATATAGATGGGTCGGGACGTTCACCGGTGAACGTCATGTTGTCTATGCCAAGACACTTGATGAGTTAAGAGCCAGAGAAGAAGAGGTAATGGTGGATGTTCACGACGGCATCAGGACAAATGTAAAAAACATGTCGGTCAATGATGTCTATGATCTTTGGCTGGATCTTAAGCGCGGCATAAAGGACAATACTTTGAAGGGGTACATGTACTCATATGAGATGTATGTGCAAAATACCTTCGGAAAGAAAAAGATCGTCCAAATAAGAAAGACCGATGTGAAGCGCTTCTATAATTCCCTGATGGATGAACGCCACCTTGCGATCGGAACCATTGACGGCATCCATAACGTGCTTCATCAGGTGTTTCAGCTTGCCATGGATGACAACATCATACGGACCAATCCAACAGATAATATGCTAAAGGAGCTGAAGATGTCGCATAACTATAAACAGCCTAAAAAGGATGCCCTGACAGTTGAACAGCAGAAACTGTTCCTGGACTATATGAAAGATGAGGCTCAGGACAGGTACTGGTATCCCATATTCTTCATTATGCTGAATACGGGCATGCGGGTAGGCGAGATCACAGGTCTTCGCTGGTGTGATATAGACCTTGAAAAGGGTGAGATCTCCATCAATCATACCCTTGTGTATTATGACCATAGGGACGGAAAAGGCGCTACGTTCAGTATCAATACGCCCAAAACCACCGCCGGAGTAAGGACGATTCCAATGACTGAAGAAGTAAAAGAACAGTTCCTTGCAGAGAAGGCTTTTCAGGAGGAAGCTGAGATAGAGTGCAAGAGCCATATCGACGGGTATAGAGATTTTATCTTCGTGAACCGTTTCGGGTCGGTCCAGCATCAGGGCACACTTAATAAAGCAATAAGGCGGATCTCCAGAGACTGCAATGATCATGTTCTTTTACATCGCAAAGGGAATGAGGATCCGATATTACTTCCTCCCTTCAGTTGTCATACTCTCCGGCATACATTTGCCACAAGGCTCTGTGAGGCAGGGCTCAATATAAAGGTTATTCAGAACGTCCTTGGTCATGCAGATATTTCAACGACGATGGATATATATATACATGTGACAAGTGAGCTTAAGAAAAGTGAATTCGCTGATCTGGATATCTCTACCGGAACCAGAAAGTCCGACGCAGCCAAGGCTTAACCGGTGCGTCTTTAAGGAGGTTTGTCCTATATTTTAGGACAAACCTCTCGCCTTGATATTTAAGCATTTTCGGGCTCTTCTTCTCCGGGAAAATCATCGTCATCAGAAGGGGATGCATCATCGTTTATGGTGATTATAGGGGCTTTATTCTCGTACAGTTTTTTGATAGGAAGCTTCTTGTGGTCACTTTTCTTTCTGCCGTTATACTCTATGACGAAAGTCTCTGCGAGGCCCAGTGAACCTGACCTTCTCTCCTTAGCTGTTCGGATGAGCGATTTTACAGAAAGAGCGCCGAGTTTCTCCTTGAAAAGCTCGTCATTCAGATTGCTGCCATAAGTCACTATGATTTTTGCAAGAGCATTCAGCATATTTGCCGAAAAGGAATTCGGTTCGCCCTCCCAAGTCCCGATGCATAGTTTTAAGACATGATCGAGCACATGATAGCCGTATTTTTCGTAAATGGATTCAAGTGTTGATACCGCGCAGATAACGCCGACATCCTTCTTATGGCCTATAGTCAGCCCGTAGGATTCGACCATGTCTCTGATGATAAGCTGCTCGTCGCTTCCCGCTTCAAGGTTCGCGTTGAATATCTCGTACGGATTCAGCGGTTTGACATACTTCATCTGGTTGGCAAAAATGTCAGCCTCATGTTCATAACTGAGATCATCATATATCATGCACCATACCGGGGTCTCTCTTGTTCCTGAGACAAGTGCAACGATCTCAATCGTATGCTGTCCGTTGAATACATAATTGATCCCATTTCTCCTGCTCACTTTTACCGGATTGATCTGATACAGGTCAAAATGCTCGGCAGCCCTTGCAATATGAGCGCGTGACAGATTCCTCTGGTATTCCTGATTGGAAACTAGATTCTTTATTGGGATCTGCTCGAAATGAACCTTGGGAACAAATGCATTTATCTTTTTCATCTTAAATGTAATACCCGATCTTTCTCAGCATGGCATTGGTGGCGCTTCTAAGCTCATACAGAGCATCACGCAGCTTGTCTTTTGCTTCATACGATACGTTTTCTGTGCTGGATTCATCAGAGACCCTTTCGATCGAACTTACCCAGGAAGGGATCGTCAATGTCAGACCGGTGATCTCTGCGTCGGGATCGTATTCCGGCATATCCTTAACCGAAGGCGCACTGTTTTCCCTTGGCCGCGGAGGATGAGGAGTAACAGTCTGTATCTCTTTTCTGGTCGTCTGATACCTTGCAAAGCTTGGGTTGCTCTGTTCCAGCTTTCTGTTGACCTTGGCGATTTCATTCCTGCTGAGCTTTGAAAGTGCAACTACTCCGTTATGCGAGACTTTATACTTCCCTGAAAGGATCTTGGACTCCAGTTTCGGTTCTTTTCGCCCTATTTCTTCAAGTGCCTTGCTGTAGACTGCATACTTTTCGACGGTTCCATGAGAAATGTTATTCGCTTCAGCGATACGGTGCGCGGTCTTTTTTCTTGTGCTTGCCAGAGACTCCATTTCAGACGGGTTGAACAGCTCATAAGGAAGCGCTTCGTCACTTTGGGAAAACTGGTTGATTCCTGCAGCGTTCTTCTGTGTATTGATGATCTTTTCAGCTTCGTATTGTTTGCCAATTAGAAACTTTCTTGTTTCCTCGGTGAGATTTCTTCGCCCAAGTTGATTCGCACATATCCATGCGATCGCCTCCTCGCGGCTGTCAAATTCGATTTCCTCCACCTCAAAGGGAATGTTGTGTCTGCTGCATATCTCGTATCTGTTATGGCCGTCAATGATAACACCGTTCCACGTTGTTATGGGATTACGGCAGCCATCGGCAAGGATATTAGCTTCAAGCTGAAGGTATTCCTGTTTATACAGCGGCCTTATAAGATTTTTGAATTCGTCGTCTATCTTGAGTTGTTTATTACTGTCCATTGGATCCTCTTTCATGAACCTGTCCTGCGAAGGGTTCTAAATGAGAATACAGCAAGGTTTTCAGACGAGATCACTTTACCCTCCATCCTATAAAGACTGTCATCGCCAAGGTTATCGGTAACACTCCTTAGTTTGTCGATAAAAGACCTGCTGTATATTTCTATTGAATTGCTCGAATGAAGAGTCTTCTGTGAGACTTTATGTGTTTGATCGCCGGAGACCGAACGCTCTACTGATCTGATCGCAACGATACGTTCCTCCGGGTTCACAAGAAGCTGGATATACAGCGGATCTCCCAATAGATGAAGAGTGGCTTTATGTATCCGTATCCTGTTCTTTTTCATGTCAAGACTCAATGAAACCGGGTTGTTTTCTGTTTCACGCATAACTTATACCCTCCGCGTCAGGGACTGTACTTAACTTAGCTGCAGCCGTCCCGTCAGCGACAGTCTGTTCATCCTGTTTTGGCAGGGTTCCTTTTTTCGTGCTGTCCTTTATTGAGTAAACGGCATATCCTTCAAATATGTCTATCTGCATGGACTGCTTATGCTCATTATACGGAAGGCCGAACTGATTCTGCCATTCTGCAGGGAACACCGGAGTTCTTGAAGTCTTTGGCTTAGATCCTTCAGGGAATGTCCTCTGATATACTTCAGTGGCATTCAGGTCAAATGCGATCAGTGTTTCTCCGTTTGCGTGGATCAGTTTGCCCAGCAGCTTGTACCTGTAATCAGGATTCCATTTCATAAGGTCAACTATCTTTGCAAAGAACAGCTTGCAGGTAACCTGTTTGGGAGTTCGCTTGCCTTTACCCGTGCTGCACCAGAAGAAAGAGTCTTTTGCTCCGTCGGGGCAGGGAAGAAGGGCAAGTATCTTGGTCTCCTGATTTACGAGCACCTGAATGGAGGTTGCCTGCGGAAATCTTTGAAGACAGGCGGTATTCACATAGAACTTGCAGTTGTTGAAAGTTACTGAGGGCTCATGAATGTGGGCGAAGAATTCTCTTCTTACCACCTGAAATCCGTTGAAATCAAAATTGTCGCCAAGCTCGATGATCTCATCTTCGGTGTCAGGCTCCTTAGGACTTACTGCTGACTCGGCGGGTAAGGGGGAATTGACATCCTTCAAAATGTCAACAAGGATCTTGGCTTTTTCTGTTTCATTCATCCTTTGCCTCCAATGTGGTTACAGTGCTTAGTTCCTGTTTAATGTAGCTTCGCAGCTCCTCAAATCCGGTGACTTTGATCTTCCGGCCGGTCTCAAATAACTGTCCCTGAAGTCTGAGCTTCCAGTCCTGCTCACTTTGAGCTTCAAGTGCGCTTATTGACTGTTCATGAAGATAAAACGGCTTCCCGAAATTAGCGGTCCAGTTTTCGGGTATCGCCCGTATCATCTTTCCTGATTTTGCGATAGGCTCAATTGATGAGTTCTCTTCGTCTTCAAGCTTGTAAGGAAGGAAGCTGGAATTGAAGAATACTTCGGAGTCCCTGACGTCGAAGATATATGCCATTTCTGAGTCCTTTTTGTATAGGGATCCCTGAATCCTGTACTTGCAGCTCGTATTCCATCCCATCATCTGAAACAGAGTATTACTGAAGGCTGCTGTTGAAATCTCTCTGGGATAATAGATGAGTTCTGACGGCTTTGACCATATGATGTTGTTCCGGTTTGTTTTCTCCGTTGGTCTTATCGCAAGGCGTCTTTCGACGGGATTGACCAGCAGCTCAACAATATTCTGTGCTCCGAACTTCCGCACGCAGGTAGTGCTGAACTTCATCTTCTTATCTGAAAACAGAACATAGGGCCTGTTTGATGAATCGAAAAGCTCTGACCTGGCTATCTCAAATCCTCTGAAATCAAAGTCTCCGGCAGCAACTTCAATCGTCATTTCATCTTCGGATGACGGCTCTTGTTCTTTTGAACCAGTCGTGTAAACGCTTTGCGAAGCTCTGTAGTAGTCTTCCACTTTGAATCCTGACCAGCGTGGATTCACGGACACAAAGCCTTTCAGAATACCGCTTTCTATGACCCTGAGTTCCGGGAGGATGCTTTTGTTCTTATATTTCGCGTTGTCAAGCATCCTCTGCACAGCGATGAAGTCATCTCTTGATATGATCGCCTCATGATGATTAAGATAGCGGCTCTGAGGGCGGTCCCCACGGTTTTTTAGAGTCCTGTGTGTTCGGTAATCCTCGGTGAATGTCTTTCTTGTCAGGACATCCCCGCAATAAACTGTACCCATAAAAATGGACACGAACCCTTTCATAAATCTCACTTTTCGGACACCACTTTTCAGCTCCTGAGAAGTGATGTCCCCGTAAAGTGGACACTGATTTTTATCGAAAACCCTGTTT
>Ga0208297_1001116_pt1 | contig 31437 bp, 34 predicted proteins | sample LMS_cellobiose_e_FD_187367 | JGI IMG/M metagenome (GOLD analysis project Ga0208297, IMG submission 187367) | Rumen-fistulated moose microbial communities from Alaska, USA - LMS_cellobiose_enrichment (SPAdes) (version 2) | ecosystem: Host-associated > Mammals > Digestive system > Stomach > Rumen... | reverse complement strand
AGAGCGTTCCGAAGGAAAAACCGCGGAGAATGCCTTGTATGCCGAGCGACGGATCGCCAGAAAGAAATCCGTTCTCCTGACCGGAAATTTCTTTGAGCAGTGCAAAACCGCTCAGGCTTCGGAAATCTCCACCTCGCCTTTGGCTAAAGCCGTCAATTACGCGCTGAATCATCGGCAGCCTTTGGAGAAGTTCCTTCATGATCCCAGAATCAACATTGACAATAATCCCGCTGAAAATATCATCCGGCCGATTGCTCTCGGCAGAAAAAACTGGCTCTTTGCCGGATCCGAGGGCGGCGGTCAGAATTTCGCCATCCTGGCCAGTTTTGCCGCTTCATGCAAATTGAATCACATCAATTTCGCTCAATGGCTTAACGATGTCATGACCCGACTTCCCGATACCCCCCATTTCTCAACTGGATTCTCTCCTGCCGAATCAATGGCACGGCAGTGTTGCTGCCGATCAGACAAAATGATTGATTTCTGTTTTTGACGATTCAATCCGGCTTCCGACATGCGGCTGACTAATCGCTTACGGGTGTCCGTTTCCCGTCCTCTGGCCGCTTTTTCATCATGGGGAAATCAAAATTACCCTCAAAACACCCCCTATTGTAACTGGCTGGGTTATCCGTATCCAAAGTTCGATTTTTCCGGGTGAAGATACGAACCCTCGGTTATTCAACATCATCGGGGCAAGCATTATCCACAGGATTTTTCAAAAAAAACAAAATTTTTGACTTTTAGTCATTGACTTTTAGTCAACGAGAGATTATATTATTTGTCGAACAGGGGAATTTTGAAAGGACTGGAGTGTCAAAATGACCAATCGTCAGAAGGCGGCATTGGAGACGCGGAAAAAGCTAATGGAGGCGGCGCGCCAGATTGTCAGTGAACGAGGTCTTGCCGGAACGCAAGTGGAGGAGATCACGAAACTGTGCGGAGTCTCCAAAGGGACGTTCTATACCTATTTCAAGCGCAAGGAGGATGTGGTTTACGCGATTTGCTGGGGAAAATTCGATGAAATCCGGGACGCGGCGCTGTCGTCACGTGAACCGTTCCCGGTCCGGCTGACCGGCTACATGGTGGATTTCTGCGCCTACATCGAAAAGGAGAGCCTGAAGCTGTGCCAGGAGTGGATCCGCAACACCGCCGACCCGGATTTCGCCGGGAATCAATGCGGCTCCGATAAATTGCAGCTGGATATTGCGGCCGTCACCGCGCTGATCGAAGACGGCGTGCGGCGCGGCGAGCTGAAAAAGAATGTTCCGGTCGAACTGCTCTCCCATACTCTGGTGGACGTCATGTACGGCGAAATGCTTTGCTGGGCGACGAGCAACGGTGCGTTCCGTTTTTCGGAAAAGACGCGGGATTTCTGCGACAAGTTTCTTAATGGACTTTTGAAACCATACTTGAATGAAAACAACAGGAGGGAATGATCATGAACCGACGCGATTTTCTGAAAACCGCCGCCACGGTCGCGGCACTGGCTCCGCTGGCGAACTTGACCGGGAAACTTGAAGCGGCTGAATCGAAAGACGGTGCAGCCGGTCCGAAAGTCACCCGTCGACGCTATCGGAACACGGATATGACCATGCCGCTCCTCGGTTTCGGTCTGATGCGTCTGCCGCAGAAAGACGGTCAAGTCGATTATGCGACGGCGGAGAAAATGGTCGATCTGGCGATGAAGTCCGGATGCAATTACTTCGACACCGCCTATATGTATCACGGCGGCGAAAGCGAGAAGTTTGTCGGGAAGGTGCTGTCGAAGTATCCCCGTGAAAGTTATTATCTCACCAGCAAAATGCCCATCGTGATGATGAGCGGCGAAGCGGACAACGAGCGGATTTTCAAGGAACAGCTCGCCCGCACCCGTGCCGGATATTTCGATTTCTATTTTCTGCACTGGCTCAACGAAAAACACTGGGGAATGGCTCAGCGCTTCAAAACCCTCGAGTTCATGAAGCGGATGCAGAAGGAGGGAAAGATCCGCCGTCTGGGCTTCTCGTTCCACGGCGAACCGGAGACGCTGAAGAAGATCGCCGAAGCATATCCCTGGGATCTGGTGCAGATCCAGCTCAACTATCTCGATTGGGAATTGTGCCGCTCCAAGGAACAGTATGAACTGCTGACGAAACTGGGCATTCCGGTCAGCGTGATGGAGCCGCTCAAAGGCGGAACGCTGGTCAAACTCACTCCGGAGGCGAAAAAGGTCTTCGAAAAGGCGGATCCGAAGGTCAGTACCGCTTCCTGGGGGCTTCGCTATGTCGCGTCTCTGCCCAACGTCCAGGTCGTGCTCTCCGGCATGTCCGCCGTCGAACACATGCAGGACAACATCCGCACCTTCGCTCCGTTCAAGCCGCTTTCCGATGCGGAACGCAAAGTGGTCGCGGAAGCGCTCGCCGCCTACCGCAAGTCCGGCGCGGTCCCCTGTACCGCGTGCCGCTATTGTTCCCCGTGTCCGGTCGGAGTGGACATCCCGCGCAACCTAGCATTGCTCAATCAGGTCAAGGGCGGACTTCCGCTCTTTCATGCGAAACTGGTTTACGATGCGATGGGTGAAGACACGCGGGCTTCCTCGTGCGTCGGCTGCGGCGCGTGCCTCAAGAAGTGCCCGCAGGGGATCGCCATTCCGTCCTTGATGAAACAGATCGCCGGGGATTTCCGCTGATCACCCGCAATATGGAGATGTAAATATCATGAAAGTATTGATGCTTAATGGAAGCTGCAATGTGAACGGTTCCACCAGAGCCGGGATGGACATTATGGCAAAAATCTTTGCGGAACAGGATGTCGAAACCGAAATCGTCTGCGTGGGCGGCAAGCCGGTCGCCGACTGCATCGGCTGCGGCAAGTGTGCCGAACTCAAGCGGTGTGTATTCAACAACGATATGGTCAACGGCTTTGTGGAAAAGGCGGCGGAGGCGGATGGCTTTGTTTTCGGGACGCCAGTTTATTACGCCCATCCCTCCGGGCGTATTTTGAGTTTCCTCGACCGGGTGTTTTTCAGCAGTCGGATGAAGGATGGCTACGCGGTGTTCCGTCATAAACCGGCGGCCTCCATCGTGGTGGCGCGGCGGGCCGGGACCAGCGCCTCGTATGACGTGATGAACAAATACTTCGGCATTTCCAACATGATCGCGGTCGGCAGCACCTACTGGAACGAGTTCCATGCACTCTCTCAGGAAGATGTGCCGCAGGACGGCGAGGGCGTCCAGACGCTGGAAAATCTGGCCCGGAATATGGCATGGCTGATGAAGTGTCTGAAAGCCGGACACGATGCCGGAGTCCCGAAGCCGGAAATCAGAGAAGAAGTATTGACCAATTTTGTAAGATGAAAGGAACTGAAAAATGAACATCACGAAAGGAATCGTCACCATGCTTGCCGCAGCAGCTTTGAGCGGAGTCTACGCCGCTGAAAAATCCATTGTCGTCTATTTTTCCCACACCGGTGAAAACTACGCCGTCGGCAATATCACCGAAGGCAACACGGCCAAAGTCGCCAAAGTCATCGCCGCCAAAACCGGAGCGGAACTGTATGAGATCAGGGAGGCGAAGCCATATCCGGCCAATTATCAGGCCTGCGTGGACTTGGCCCAAAAAGAACTGCGCAGCAATGCCCGCCCGGAACTTGCCGGGAAACTGCCCGATCTTTCGGCGTATTCCGTGATCTATCTCGGCTATCCGAACTGGTGGGGAGATGCTCCGATGGTGGTCTATTCGTTCCTCGACAAGGTGAAAATCGACGGAAAAAACATCATCCCGTTCTGCACTCACGAGGGATCCGGGCTGGGATCCACCGCCCGCAAACTGGCAAAGGCATTCCCGAAGGCGAAGGTCGTTCAGGACGGTTTGAGTTTGCGCGGAGCGACTGCCCAGCGTGATGCGGCGGCTACCGAAGAAGCGGTTGTGAAATGGCTGAAATCTCTTGGCAAAATCAAATAAAAGGGAAATCGTTTTTTGCAGTTATGCCCGTTGCTGCGCACGTTTCGACCGCTGCAGCGGGAACAGTGTCCGCGGAAGGTAAAATTCGCCATGGAATGAAGTTCCATCACCGACGGCGGGAATCACTCCCGGCCGCTTCCTGCGTCTTGACGGGGCTTTTGCGGCAAATGCCGGATGTGAACTGAAAAACAGATCGAACTCAAGGGCTGCTTCAAGTCGTTTTTCTTGAAAGCGCTGTTCCCGATAATGGCCGGTAAAAGAGGTTGAGGGAGCTGGGGCGGCGAGGACGCCCTTTCCGGGAAAAGTCTTTCCCGTCCGCCCCAGACCCTGCCTCCCTTTCCCAAACCTCTTCAGAGCTCTTTCGGTCACTTCTCCATACGGGTACAGAGCCTTTTTGAAAAAATGGTTTTGCATTGAATGGATAGAAGAGTTATATTACATGGAATGCAGTTCATAAAATGCAAAGGAGATCGTCCTGATGGATGTAACTGAAAACAAAAAAAATATTGGAGACCTGGAAGCCACAGTGGTCATGAGCGATGCGCAAAAAAACACATCGTCCGGCAAATCGGGCACGCACTTCAGCGACATCATTGATGGAAATCCCGGGGTGATCGACTCGGCCGACCTGCAAGCCGACGCCTCGGCGGAATTCCGGCGTCAGCTGGAAAATACCGGGAAGCGTTATAAGATCCTGAAAATGATCGCACAGGGCGGATTCGGCCGGATCTTTCTCGCCAGAGACCTGATCCTCGGCCGCGAAGTGGTCATCAAATCCCTGAAGGAAGAGCATCTCGCCCGGCCGGCGAGCGTGGAGAAATTCATCGTCGAGGCAAAACTCACCGCCCAGCTGGACCATCCGGCCATCGTTCCTCTGTTCAGTCTCGATACCGATACTGCGGACGGGCTGCATCTGGCCATGCAGCTGGTCAACGGCATCACCCTGAAAGAATATCTGAACCGCTGCCGGGAAAAGGAAGCATCGGAAAAAATCAATTCCCGGCGTTATGAACGCTCGCTGCAAGTCCGGCTGGAAAGTTTCCTCAAGGTATGCGACGCCATCGAATACTGTCACAGCCGGGGCGTCATCCATTGCGATCTGAAGCCGGAAAACATCATGCTGGGAAAAAACGGCGAAGTCTATGTCATGGACTGGGGCATCGCCTGTCCGGACGGGGCGGACCGCAGAGGAAATCTGGATGGGACACCTGCGTACATGGCTCCGGAACTTTTTCAGGACGGAATCGCCGATCCGCAGACCGATGTGTTTGCGCTCGGCATGATCCTGAATGAAATCGTGACGCTCCGCAAGCCGGTTTCCGGTGCGGATTCCAAAGAGATCATCGCAAAGATCCGGACCGGCGAATTCGAACCGTCCACGCCGGCAAATCCCAGGCTGCGGATCTCTCCGGCGCTGCGCGCGATCATCGAAAAGGCGAGGGCCGTCGATCCGGCGGAACGTTACCGAAGAGCAAAAGAACTGGCTGCGGACATCAGACATTATCTGTTCGGCGAGGAAATTTCCGCGTGTCCGGACTCCCCCCTTCAGAAGTTCATGCGCTTCCTGCATCATCATCGCTATGCGGCGCTGCTGCTGACCGCTGCAGTATTCTGCATCTCCGCCGGACTGGCGCTTTACGGCACGATCCGCCACCAATGCATCGCTGCCAAAGTAACGTTGGAAATGATGCGCCGTGTGAAAGTCCAGCAGGTCACGGACAGACTTGGAACGGAGATCGACAACAAACTTCTCGGCATCCGGGAACAGCTGAAGGGGCTTTCCACCTCGCAGATCATCGAGCAGAACGTGCCGGAACAAAATCCGGACAGTGCACGGTTTTATCTGGCGGAAGATTTTGCGCCCGGTTCCGCCCACCGTCCGCCGGATCTGGTCCGCACCCCGTTTTACAAGGAGGAAATATCTTTCGGGAATGCCTCCTACCACAAGCCGAAAGCCATGCCGAGGCAAAAAATGATGGAAACGGTCAAACAGCTCCGCTCCTCCCGGCGACAGGGGCTGACGCTGATCTGCGACAGCATGGACGACGGGGAAAATATCCGCGATTATACACCCGAGGGAATATTCAGCCGTTTCTGCAAAAACGGGGCTCTTCTCCGGAGGATCACGTATCTGATGAACGATGGGATCTGCCTCCGTTATCCGGGCATGTATGAAAAGGTTGCCGGTCCTGATGATTTTCAGTGCCGCTGGCTTCTGGAGCGACGGGGAAAAGGGATAAGGTCCATTCAGTGGAGTCCCCCGTATCCGGATTCATCCGACCATGCCGTGGTGGCCTGCTGGCTTCCGCTGCTGACCTCGGACGGTAAAGAAAAGGGGCTCGTCGGGTTTGAATTATGCTACCATAAATTGATCCAGCCGATCCTTCAGCAGGTCAAAGCCGAAAAATATCAGACTTCCTATTACCTGCTGGATCCGGAAGGGCATCAGATTTTCTCCTCCGATGATGAGGATTTCCGGAAGAGCAGCGATCATACCTGCCGGAGTTTCCTGAACCTGAACCGGAGCTTTCCCTATCCGGAATGGCTGACTCATTTCCGGAACGGCAATATTCCGCAGTTCATCGCCCGGCTCCGGAACGGAAAACTGGTGCGCGTATCCATCGCAAAGATCCCTCAGGCGAACTGGACGCTGATCCGGGTGATCCCGCCGGGAACGGTCGACCGGATCGACCGCGGTCTCGATCAGCGCAACCGGCAGGATATAGAACAGGACATCTTCATGGAGCGGGAACTTTTCGCGTGGTAGTGAAGAGCGCCGTCCCATATCGGTCAGGACAATGGGGCGCCCTGCAAACCCGGAAGACAACCAGCAGAGTTTAAGTATGATACAGCGGAAAAATTACAGAAAAACGTTGACGGCCTGTTACCTCGGATTTGTGACCCAGGCCATATCGGCAAATTTCACCCCTTTGCTTTTTTTGACTTTCAAGCGGACTTATGGAATCAGCCTTGAAAAACTCGCCATGATTCCGCTGGTTTTTTATTTTACTCAATTGCTCGTGGATATTGTCGCGGCAAAATATGCGGATAAAATCGGATACCGGCTTTGCGTTATTGCCTCGCAGGTCTTATCATCGGCCGGCTTACTGCTGCTGACGTTTTTGCCTGAATTGATGCCGAACGCATTCATCGGAATATTGATCGCGGTGGGCCTCTATGCGGTCGGAAGCGGATTGATCGAAGTTCTGTTGAGCCCGATCGTCGAAGCATGCCCTTTCGAAAACAAAGACGGAGTAATGAGTTTACTGCATTCCTTTTATTGCTGGGGGGCGGTCGGCGTGATCCTGGGATCGACTTTGTTCTTTGCCGTATTCGGGATAGAACATTGGAAAATGCTGACATGCCTCTGGGCATTGATCCCGTTGTATGACGCTGTTGTTTTCATCAGCTGTCCTATTGAAAAACTTGGCGAAGACGGCAAGAGCATGGGGATCCGCCGGCTGCTGAGCGTTCCCATGTTCTGGATGATGATATTTCTGATGATCTGTGCCGGTTCATCGGAAGCAACGATGTGTCAATGGGCTTCCGCTTTTACCGAATCGGCCCTGAAAGTTACCAAGCTGGCCGGCGATTTGGCCGGACCGTGTCTTTTCGCAGCGTTTATGGGGATCGCCCGGATGCTGTACGGAAAGTTGAGCGGCAGACTCGATTTGGTAAAAACCATGCTTTTATGCAGTTTTTTTGCAACGGCATGCTACCTGTTATCCTCTCTGGCATCCTGGGCAGTGCTGGGGTTGTGCGGGTGCGCTCTTTGCGGTCTCACTGTAGGAATCATGTGGCCGGGAACGATCAGCCTTTCTTCCAGGAAGTGTCCTGCCGGAGGTACCGCGATGTTTGCTTTTCTGGCATTGGCCGGCGATCTGGGTGCGACTGCCGGCCCGGTATTGGTCGGCAAAGTGGCGGAAGCAACCGGCGAAAACCTCAAAAACGGATTGCTTGCGGCAACGATATTCCCCGTTTGCATGACTCTGGGGCTGTTTTTCCTTTATAAACGCGCCCAAAAGAATAATTAACAGCGCTCTCTTTCCGGCCGGCGGGCACGTTCATCAGTCTTCCGGACACGGATCGGGTATGCCGAGATATTTGAAATATTCGTGGCCCCAATCGCTCATCGCGTTCACGATCGGCACCAGGGTCTTGCCCCGCTCGGTAAGGCGGTATTCCGTTTTGGGCGGCACCACCGGATAAAGTTTCCGGCTGACGATCCCGTCCGCCGTCACGGCGGTGAATTTCTATCGGAAGTTGGGATATAAATTCAGAGATGGGCGCGGAGTTCCAGACGAAGAAGGGCTCGTCCGGATGGAAAAACTGAAGTGATGTACCCGTTGTCATCGCTGGCGGTCGGGAGCAATCCCGGCCGCCGTTTTTGTCTTAAATGCGGCAGAATATTTCGCCGGTCATTGAGACGATATCTTCCATCGGGATCTCCGTTCCGTCTTCCATGACGAGCGTTTGCTCCGGAACAGAAACGTGTCTCACCCGGCCGGTGACGGTCACATACGCGCCACCGGCTTTCCGGTCATCGGGAACGAAGTATTCGACGGTCACTTCCGGATGGTCCGGCAGACGGGCGGCAAGTTCGGTGAGACGGCGGTCCAGTTCTTCGGCCTCTTACGGGTTCTGGCAGGGGTATCCACATTCTGAATTCGATTTTATCGTGCGAAAACGCGAACCTCGGCATGCCGAAGAAGGTTTTTCGCTTGTGGTCGGGAGCGGTCCAGTCCGTCGTCTGCATACAAACTCGAAATCATTTTTCCGAGTTCCCTTGTGTTTATTTTATATGCTTAGGCCTAATTATACTTGACTTTTATTCTTTTTGTGATATATTATACTTAGTCTATCAGAACCCCAACAGGAGAATGACCATGAAAATCAAAGCAGTCAAGTTTTTTGAAAACGGCTTCATGACGCAGCCGTTCGCCCTCGGCGGCGAGGACGGGATGGACAAGTTCGACGCATCCGTGCGCTACCGCTCCTGCCTTCAGAACTACGTTATCGACACCGGAAAGGAAGTCATTCTGGTGGACACCGGTCTGCCTTCGGATTTCCCCGCACCCGCCGCCACGCCCGACGCGACCATTTTCCTGGGCACACCCATCAAGGATTATGTGGACGCGCTGGCCGACCTGGGATATAAGCCGGAACAGGTCTCGAAGATCCTCATCACCCACAAGCACGCCGACCATACCGGCAGGCTCTCCGCTTTTCCGAACGCCACGATCTGCGCCGGCCGGGAGGAGTGTGCCGCGGACGAGCTGAAAGACCTCCCGAACGTCACGCCCGTCGACTTCACCGACGGCGCATATTACAACTTCCCCGAAAGTCAGAAAATCGCCGACGGCGTCACCTACATCAAGGCCAAGGGCCATACCATGGGCAACAGCATCGTCATCGTGGAAAGCGACGGGCTCTTCTACCTGATCCACGGCGACGTGACCTACACCGACGAAGCACTCTACGAAAACAAGCTCTCGGTGGTGTTCGAGGACAAGGCCGCCGCGCGGGAGACGCTGGACCGCGTCCGCGACTTCATCGCGCACCATCCCACCGTGTATCTTTCCACCCATACGCCGCTGGGGTACGAGAACCTCGAGGCGAAACGGACGGTCGATCTCGCGCATCCCACGGAAACTCTTCCCGTCGGTGAGATCCGTTTCAGGGAAGCCTCGGGAAAATACATCTGCTCCGTCTGCGGGAAAGTCTATGACCCCGCCGAAGGCGACCCCGAACACGGCATCCCGGCGGGAACGCCCTTCGAGAAACTTCCCGCCGACTGGAAGTGTCCCCGCTGCCGCCAGCCCAAAAGCAAATTCAATCCGGCATGACGCAATGGCTCCGGCAAAAGGAACATACAAAGTCTCGGAGGAGACCTGTTCACGGCTCATCCATGCGGCGGGCGAACTTTTCGCTTTGCGGGGCGTGGATGCCGTGACGGTGCGGGAGATCGCCGAACGTGCGGAAGCCGTGCCGAATGCCGTGCGCTACCACTTCGGTGACAAGGCGGGTCTGATGTCAGCGGTGCGTCAATACGCGTTGCGGCTATGGGACGATGGCCGCATCGAACGGTACTATCGGGAGAATGAATCGCTCCTCGCCACCCGCGACGGATGCCGTCAGATGGTGACCGACACCATCGATCTCTACTATGGCATCCTCTGCGCGAAAGAGCAGCCGAGCTGGGTGATCCGCCTGCTGCTCCGCGCCTTGCTCTCCTCCCAATGGCAGGGGAAAAGACATGAGGACATAGCCCGCGGCATCATCGAAACCTTTTGCCGTATATACGAAAAAGTCACCGGCAACCCAGACCACATGACCGCCGTCTGCTGGGCGATGACCGTCATCGCCCCCGGTTCGCTGCTGGCGACCTCCGAATTCGACTTCGTCCATTTCAGAGAAGGCAGCGGGATCGACTACGCTTTTCTCCGCCGTCTTCAAGCGACGGTCACGCGCAACGCCCTCCTTGCACTGGGGCTGGAGAAAACACAACCGGCACCAATACGAGGAGTATGAACCCTGGATGGGAAAGGACCTTCTCCGATCACCATAACAAACAAGGAAATCATCAAGATGAACGAGAAAGAACAAACGGCCGCATCCGCGCAGGAACAGGTTGAGGCGGAATTGAGCAAAACGTTCCACCTTTTGTGCGACGCATTCCCCGAACCCATGTCACTTTGCCACCGCACGCATCGTGTCGTCGCCGTCAATCCGGCGGCCGAGGCATACGGACGCATCGCGGGGATGAATTGCGCAAAGAACTGTCCCGGCTTCAAGGCCGGACTATGCCGTCATGTGCAGATGATGAAAAAGGGAAAGGCAACGTGGTACCATCGGCCCGCGGGCGAAGGCACACGCGAAATGACCTCCTACTGGATTCCTGTCACCGGGCATCCGGACTACTACTGGCATTTCGGCACTGGCGTGACCATTGACTACGCTGAGTGCCGGACGGAAGAGCAGTCCCGCGAGATGGATCCCGAAAAAGGCATTCCGCAGTTGCCGGTCTCGGCAAATTCAACTCTGCAAGGTGACTGACAACAGCCTCCTTGCACTGGAGCAGGAGAAATAACTCAAATAAACAACAGGAGAATCGAACATGTCGAAAAAAAGTATTCACGGACTGACCAAAGGAACCGAACTGGAAAAGACGGCCTCGATGCTGGCGCAGGGCGAGGCAAAGGGAGCGATGATGTATTATGCGCTGGCGAACCTTGCCCGCGAACAGGGGATGGAAGACGCCGCCGCCGTATTCACGGAAGCCGCGAACCAGGAGGCGAACCACGCCGGTTTCTACGCCGCGCTGAACGGCATGTATCCCCGGGATTTCTGGGCGCTGGTCCGCGGTCTTCAAAAGGCCGAGAGCGCCGGGGAAAATTCACTGAAAAAACTGGCGGATCGTTTCCGGGCCGCCGGACTGGACGCGGCAGTTCCGGAACTGGAAATTTTCGCCGCGCAGGAAGCGCATCACGGCGTCATTCTGCAGCAGCTGCTGGACAAATATGGTAAGAATGTCGATACGGCAGGCAAGAAGGTCTATGTATGCGGATGCTGCGGCTATGAATACGTGGGCGATCTTGATGCCGAGCCCGAGGACTACGTCTGCCCGGTCTGCGGGATGCCGAAGAAGGTTTTCCGTCGGAAGGGCGACAAATGAAAAAGGCGGGTGCCGGTTTTCCCGCCATCATCGACAAAGTCCCGCTCCGTGACTACGGGATCGACGGACTGGAAGTGCATGTTGACCATACTTCGACCGGAACCGTCTATTTTGTCAAAGCGGAAAAAGAGGTAGTGTTCCCGCTCCATTCCCACGCGGAACAATGGACGATCGTCGTCAGCGGCGAATGCCGTCTCTCAATGGCCGGAGAGGTGAGGACATACCGGGCCGGAGAAACCTATCTCATTCCGGCAGGTGTGCCGCATCAGATCACACTTGGAGCCGGATATTCGGAAGTGGATTACGTGGACGATCCCAACGATTGACCGCATAAAACTTATGCAAGAGAGATAACGCGGCAAAGAAAAATCAAAGAGCAGTGTTTTGCGCAGCGCTGCTCTCAACCTCGCTCTGCGCCGGATGCTGCGGAATAAAAAAGCTGCCAGCCCCGGCAAACTCAACCGAAAACCAAAACGCAAAAGGAGTCAAAAAATGATCTACGATTACACGATCACTACCGGAAAAGGCGAAAAATTGAATCTGGCGGACTATAAAGGCAAGGTCGTATTGATCATGAACACGGCGACCAGCTGCGGATTCACTCCGCAATACGCTGACATTGTGCAGATGTACAACGATTATCACGACAGTGGGCTGGAAGTTCTGGACATTCCGTGCAACCAGTTCGGGGAGCAGGCAAAGGGAACCGATGAAGAGATTCGCAACTTCTGCGCTAAGAATTTCCACACCCCCTTTCCGCAGATGAGAAAGTCCGATGTAAATGGCGAAAATGAATTACCGCTGTTTACCTATTTGAAGTCCCAAAAGGGCTTTGGCGGTTTTGACGAGCATCCTTTTAAAGATCTTTGGGAGAAGCACATTGCGAAAAAAGATCCGAACTGGGCCAGCAGTCCGGATATCAAGTGGAACTTCACGAAATTCGTCATCGACCGGGAAGGCAATGTCGTGGCCCGCTTCGAACCGACAGCGGACATGGCGAAAGTTGAAGAATGCATCAAGTCTCTTCTGTGAGAGCAAAAAAACGAATCCACTTTGCATGGTGATGCGATGTCCGCCTTTCGTGAACAGCTGGATGCTTATGTGAAGCAGAAATATGGGGTCGTGCCCGAACTGCTTCCGTTCTCTCACGAGGACTATTCCATCTACCGTCATACCCGTACCGGCCGATGGTTTGCCGTATTCATCGTGAAAGAGCGCAGAGAGTTCGGCTTGCCCGGAAACGGTGATGTGGAAATCGTCTGTTTCAAAATCCGTGACAATATGCTGGCGGACGTTCTGGCGCAGCAGCCGGGATATTTGCGCGGTTATCCGAGCCGCAAGTGGAACTGGCTGTCCGCAGTAATGGACGGCACGGTTCCGCTTGAAGATATCTGCCGTCGGTTGGACGAAAGCTATGAAGCGACGAAGTCGAAAACGAAGAACAAGAGAATTCCGCTGGCAGGGAAGCAAACATAATTCGCTGAGGTTTGGCGTATTACCGGAAATTTGACCAAGCCCGCAAGGAGAAATATGATATGAAAGCAATGATTCTCAATGGAAGTCCGCGAAAAAACGGTCACACAGCCGCTCTGCTCGGCAAGGTTCGCGAAGGACTGGAGACATCCGGCTGCGAAACGAAAACGATCCATTTCAGGGATCTCGGCGTTTTCGGCGGCTGCATTTCGTGTCTCGCCTGCAAAGTCAAGGGAAGCAAATGCAACGGCGTATGCGCCATCCGCGATGGACTTCGTCCGGTGCTGGAGGAGGTCATTGGCACGGACATTCTGGTCATCGGTTCTCCCGTGTATTTTCACTATCCGGCCGCGGCCGTGCGCGCATTCATCGAGCGGTTCCTTTTTCCGCAGCTTGACTACACGAATCCGCCCGTTCCGCTCCTGAAAAAGAAGATCCACTGTGCGTGTTTATACACCATGCACATGCCAAGCGATGATATGTTCGCCGGGAACAACTACGGGCAGACGCTCGGTACGGAGGCCCGGACCTTCGACTGGATCGGAACCGGCGAGGTCATGTATTTCAAAGGACTTACCGTATTTGATCCGCCGGATCGCTATGTCATCGGGGAAGAACTCACCGCGACGTTTGCTGATATGAAACGCAGGCACTATGCCGATTACGAGCGTCAAGCCTTCGAACTGGGGAAAAAACTTGCTGAGAAGGCCTCGCGGTGAAGTCATGCAGAAAATCCATCCTGCTCAAGCAGGATTGACAATTCCCTGGCCGGAAGGGACAAGCGGATCCTGCCGGCCCCTGATACGGAGCGAAATATGACGATATGTTATTTCACGGCAAGCGGGAATTGCCTGTATGTTTCCCGGCGGCTTGGAGGACGGCTTCTTTCCATTCCGAAATTGATGCGGCAGGATGAAATAGAAATAGAGGACGACGCGGTCGGGATCGTCTGTCCGGTCTATGCCGTCGAAATGCCGATGATGGTGCGAGAATTCATCCGGAAAGCGCATATCGTCACCGGTTATTTTTTCTTTATCTACACTTACGGCATGGGTTATGGCGAGGCCTTCGCACATGTCGAGCTGGCGGCCAGAGACGCGGGATTGAAACTCTGTTACATCAACGCCATCCAGATGGTGGACAATTACCTGCCGATATTCAAAATGCAGGAGCAGATCGACACCTTGCCGCAGAAAGACGTCGAGGGACAGATCGACCGGGTGCGCAAAGATCTCGCGGACAGAAAGACGGTGACGGTTCCCGTCACGCCGGAGACGATGCGCGGGATCGCCGAATACCGCAAACGGCTTGCGGAGCCGATCCTGCGAAAGGAAACCGCGCGGGAGTATATTGTCAATGACCGCTGCATCCGCTGCGGAGTCTGCGCGAAAGTCTGCCCGGCCGATAATATCACCGTAACGGACAAGGTGGTGTTCGCCGACCGGTGCGAGGTTTGCTATGCCTGTCTGCACAACTGCCCTCGGCAGGCCATCCACCTGAAGGTGGAAGCAAGCCCGGTGCGGTTCCGCAACGAGCATGTAAGTCTGGACGACATCATCAGGGCCAATGAATAACCATCACGACCGGAGAGGATGACATGGCAAAGAAGGAATTGAAACTTCGGGCGGTGGTCTCGCCCGCCCCGGTCGTGGTCGCATCGGCCTATTCGGAAACGGGAAAGGCGGAAGCCTGCACGCTGGCCTTTTATATGGTAAGCAGCCATGTTCCGCCCTGCGTCACCATCGCGATCAATGCCACGCAGAAACGGAAAACGCTGCGGGGCATTCTGGCGAACCGGGCGTTCGCACTGGGCTTCCCGGATTCCGGCCAAGTCGCCGAGGCTGATTACCTGGGCGTGGAATCGGGCTATGACACCGACAAACTGCGGAATCTGAACTTTACCACATTCGAGGCGGGGACGGTCCACGCACCGGTCATAGACGAATTTCCGCTTTCTCTGGAGTGCGAGGTCGTGCATACGGTCACCGTCGGCAGCCATACCCAGATCACCGGAGAGGTCAAGCGCATCCTCGCCGATGAAGAGATCTTGAACGACAAGGGCCGCATCCTGCTGGAGAAGCTCCATCCGCTCATTTATGACGAGGAACTTTTCCGGTATTGGTCCCTGAAAGAAAAAATAGCGGACGCCTTCCGTCCGGGAATCGAAGTGAAAAAAAAGTTCAGAGGAGAACCAGCGCATGAGTAAAAAAATCATTGCCGTCAATGCCGGTCCGAGGACCGGGTGGAACACCGACACCTTGATTTCCGAAGCCGTCAGGGGGGCCGAATCCGCGGGCGCGGAAGTGATGAAATTCGATCTCTTCCGGCTCGAAAAATACACCGGATGCATTTCATGTTTCGGGTGCAAACGGGAAAGAAACAAGGGGCGCTGCATCTGCCGGGACGGTTTGACGCCCGTGCTGGACGCCATCCGGGAAAGCGACGGACTGATCATCGGATCTCCCAATTATCTGAGCGAAATGACCGCTTCCTTCCGGGCGCTCTACGAACGGCTGGTTTTCCAGAATCTGACATACAACAGGGAAACGCCTTGCTGCAATTCCCGTCCCATACCGGTCCTGCTCATCATGACCAGCAATGCGCCGGACACGTATTACACGGGTCTGCTGCAGAATTATCAGCAGGTGCTCAGCCGTTTCGTGGGGCCGACGGCGGTTCTGGTCAGCGGCGACACGCTCCAGCTGAAGGATTACGGCAAGTTGGACTGGAAATGGTCGCTTTTCGATCCCGAAGCAAAGAAAGTGCGCCATGAAACGGTGTTTCCGCAGGAATGCAAAAAGGCATTTGAAATGGGAGCCGCTCTGCTGACATATCATCGGGAATGAAGCATCCGACGGCCGCCCCCGGCCGATCTTTCAGCCGGACGGCAAGATCGGCGAGACGGCGGTTCAGTTCTTCGGCCTCCTGCGCGTCCAGTTCGCGCCTTTCGGCGGTCAGTCGGGCAGTTTCCCCTACTGCCGCCTCGTAGCCCGTCAGCGCGGCAAACGGCGAGAACTGTGCGGCTCTGTCGAGCATCGGCATCTGAGGATGGTTCTGCGAGACGTGGTGCGGCAGGTGAATGATGTCATCGTAGGGCGACTTCATTTCCGGTGACCTCCGATCTGTTCGTTTCGTTCTTTTCCGGTCGCGCCCTCCACGAAGTTCGTGCCCTTCAGGATAGCGTTCTTCCCCATCCGGTTCTTGATGCCGATGATCGCCTGCTGCAGACGCTTCTCCTTATCCAACTCCGCCTGTTCCTCGGCTTTCTGCTTCTCCAGTGCCTCGTAATCGGTGAAAAGATCCGGCTGGTCGGCGTCCTTGTCGGCCGGGATGTCGTTCTCGCTGATGATGTGGTTCGCCACGACCGTGATCCGCCGGACCAGCAGATTCGGATCGACGCAGCGGTCGAACAGCCCCATCATCACTTCCGTGATGATCCGGCCTGACGAGGTATGTCGGTCGAGATTGATTGAACCGTGCGCCTCCTTGGGAACCTGTCTGCCGTAATGGTTGATGCGGACCGGGCCGTTGTATCTCATCCGCCGCATCGGGTCGGTGAGATTGCTCGTGTCATACCCCACGGTCAGCACCAGCTGGTCGGTCACCAGATGTTTTTCCACGAGATCGAGCGCCAGCTGGTCGGTCATCTCCCAGGCGATGACCTTTCCCTTTTCGAATTCATACGGGTCCTGCAGCACTTGTCCGGAACTCATGCTGCTGCTTTCCGGCTTGTATGCTTTGATCTCCGCGATGGCGACCGGCTCCCAGCCCCAGGCATGGTCGATCAGGAGTTCCGCATTGACGCCGAAGGTCCGGTAAAGGATATCCTCGCACTTCACAGACATCCGGGCGACGTCGCCCATCGTGTGCATACCCATCGCTTCCAGCCGCGCGGCGTATCCGTGTCCGACGCGCCAGAAATCCGTCAGCGGCTGGTGCGACCAGAGTTTCTCCCGGTAGGACTGCTCATCCAGTTCGGCGATCCGGACGCCGTCCTTGTCGGCCGGAATGTGCTTCGCCACGATATCCATTGCGATTTTGGCGAGATACAGATTCGTTCCGATCCCCGCCGTAGCCGTGATTCCGGTATTGGAGAGAACCTCGCGGATCAGCTTCATCGTGAAGTCGCGGGCGGAGAGTTTGTAGAGTTTCAGGTAGGAAGTCGCATCGATGAACACTTCGTCGATGGAGTAAACGTGGATGTCGTCCGGCGAGACGTATTTCAGGTAGATGCCGTAAATATGCGAGCTGACCTCGATGTAACGCGCCATGCGCGGCATGGCGACGATGTAGTCCAGCTCCAGAGACGGGTTCGCCGCCAGTTCCGGAGCGCTCGCGGATTTGCCCGTAAAACGGCGTAAAAGGATTTCAGGTCAATGGCGATGCAGGAATGATCAGGCATTTGACGCCAGTCTCACGCCGATTTCATACGCTTTCCGACAGTCGTCCGGAAACACGGCTTCGTTCCGGAGACGTTTCGCTTCGCCGTTGAACATGCCGAGGTGGTAGCGTCCGTAATCCTTCACCTGCATGGTGTCCGCGGCAAGAAGTGTTTCGCAGTGTCCGAAATAGAGCTTCATCCAGTTTTCATACCGCTGGAAGAGTTCGCGGTAGCCGACCTGATCGAACATCGTCTCCGGGCAGTTCATCGTGAAAACCAATGCGGTCTTTTTTGCCGGACTCAGAGGTTTGGTATGGTCATCGTAATTCAGATACTGGAAGAGAAAACGCTCGACGAAGGAGCGCATCTCGCCCGTGACTTCGCTGAAATAGATCGGGCTGCCCAGCACCACGGCATCAGCCTCGTGAACCTTATCAAGCACGGGCGTAAGCTCATCCCGCGAGACGCAGCGGTTCGGGCGCGGCTCCTTTTTGAGTTTGCAGGCCATGCAGCTTTTGCAGCCGCAGAATTTCAGGTCGTAAAGATAGACCATCTCCGTTTCCGCTCCGGCGGACTCCGCGCCTTCCAGCACCTTCTTGAGCAACGTATCAGTGTTCCAGTTTTTTCGGGGACTTCCGTTGATTGCGATAACATTCATTTTCAGCTCCGTTGTATGTTCAATAAATCATCTGCCGCCATTCGATGGGATCGCGCCGATCCCCTGCAGGATCCCGGCAATGCCGACCGCGGCGACATCGCCGATGATTTTGCCTTCGTCATCGAATGAATAGAAATTCATCACCGTCGTGGAGAATTTCCGTCCGTTGGGGGCAAGGCCCGCAAACGGAGCACTTCCGGAGAATGTTCCGGTGCAGAGCCACTGCACGGCAACAGTGTGTTCATCTGCGACCATGTTCACAAGTTTCCACTGGACATCGGGAAAGCTTGCGCGCATCATTGTGACCACGCTCAGATATCCCTCCGCACCGGTAAGCAGCGTGGGAGAAACCGGTGTCATGAACTTTGCATTGCCGGAAATCAGCCGACGTCCGAGTTCGAGGTCGTTGGTGTTGATACATTTCTCGAACCTCCGCATCGTCTCGCGATTACGCTCAATTATTTGATTGTCTGACATTGTCGTATTCTCCTCATGCTATGATTTGCCTTCATTGCTCCTGTCTGTTTTTTACGGACTCTTCAAGTTGTGCAAGCGGATGTTTGTGCGTATGCTTCTCCATGCTCGCGCAATGATCGTGACCATGGCTGTGGACAACGGTATGTTCGTGAATGGTCCCGTCATGACAGTGCGAGAAGATATGCGAATGCAGGTGGGTATGGTGTTTTACGAGTGTGTCAAGAACGACCAGCACCGCTCCGACGGACATTATGGCAAGAGCAAACAGGAACATCCATGAAAGTCTGTCTCCGAGAATTGCAAAAGAGAGCAATGCTCCCGCGAAAGGAGCGACAGCGTAGTAAGCGCTTGTTTTTGCCGCGCCCAGCGTGTTCTGCGCACGGACATAGAGGAAAATGCTCAGTCCGTATGCCACGAAACCGAGAATCATTGCTTCGCAGATATGGGCGAGCCCGGGCATCGGTTCCCGTTTGGCAAATGCGATTGCCAATGCTCCCAGTCCTGAAAACACTCCCTTGAGGATCACGATTTCATATGTGCTTTTGGAAGATATGCGTCGTGTGCAATTGTTTTCAAAACCCCAGCAGACCGTTGCAAGCAGAACGAACAGCGAACCGTATGAGAACCGGAGACTTTCACCGCCCTCGAAAGAGAGGAGCGCGCTGGCGGCGGTGATCAATGCGATCGCAGTCCAAAGTCGAAGGGAAACTGCCTCTTTGAAGAAAAAAAGTGCTACCACGGCAGTGGCAACGATTTCGAAGTTGCCGAGGAGAGACGCATTGGCCGGCGAACCATGCCGGATGCCGAGCATCAGCAGGATCGGTGCGGCTATGTCGAGAACAATCATGCCGATAACAAACGGTATGTCACGACGAGAAAGCGGCGCGGAGTTTTTTCGTCCGCCCGCCATGAACAGCGCCATTATCCCAACGCCGATCCCCGCGCCGAGATACAGGAGCGCCGCCATCGTGGTCGGTCCGACCGAATCGAGCAAAAGCTTCGAGAGCGGGATATTGACGGCGTAGAACAACGCTGCCAGAAATGCACAGAGTATTGCTTTCATTACTGCCGTTTTCCCCCATTACAGTTTCGCCTTGCGTCTGGCGGCCTTGTCCGGTTTTCTGCTCATCTTCGACCTTCACATAAGTCTCTGTTCTTGATACAACTACCCACCTTAATATACACGGTGAAGAGGTGTTTTGCAATGAAAATCCGGAACTCCAGCCGTCAGAACGCCGAAAAATCCGGTCTGGAAGTTGAAAAACACGCTCCGGCAGAGTATATTACCAAGGAGTTTTTTCTGCCATCAACACCCAAAAAATGGAGGTACACGGCAATTTTAGAGTGACTTGATTTGACATAATCCCGGTTTGTCCGGGATATATGAAGCACAGCAAAGTGAAATCGCCAATTTTTCGAACAACTGTGCAACGGCTCGGACCGTATTCTTGCGGCCCGGCTTGTTGTCGTTGTTCGGGCTTTGGCGAGCCTCACTTTGCACAATAAGTCGAGGCCGCTCTTTATTGCCCTGTATGCCCCGGAGGGGAAACAACAATGGCAAGACGCAAAACCAGAAAGAAATCCAGTTAGAGAAAAGCCGGTTTTGCGTACCTTGAGAGAAATCAGAATTCTTTGCTCGTTATCGAAACGACATCATCCAGCGGGATGACCGTCCCGTCCTCCATGACCAAGCGTCTACTCCGGAACAGAGATGTGCCGCACCCGGCCGGTCATGGTTACATACGCCCCACCGGCCTTCCGATTATCGGGAACGAAGTATTCAACGGTCACTTCCGGGCGGTCTTTCAGCCGGGCGGCAAGATCGGTGAGACGGCGGTCCAGCTCTTCGGCCTCCTGCGAGGAGAGTTCGTGCTTTTCGGAGGTCAGCCGGGCAGTTTCCCCTATTGCAGCCTCGTAGCCCGCCAGCGCGGCAAACGGCGAGAACTGTGCGGCTCTGTCGAGCATCGGCATCTGCGGATGGTTCTGCGAAACGTGGTGCGGCAGGTGAATGATGTCATCGTAGGGTGTTTTCATTTAATGTTCCGCCTTTCCCGGCTTGACCGGCGCGACATACTGCTGACGAGTAATTCCCGGAGAAAGTATCCCTGCATCGAACCATTCATAGAAGAACCGCTCAAAAGAAACGATTACATAGCCGTCCTGACAGTGATCAGTGGTATCGTAAGGATCGGCCATGATCAGCACATCATCGGAAACATCGGCCGTTCCCATATCATCGAAACCGATGATCACGGTCCAATGACCGCCCCATGTGCTCCACTCCACCAGAATCGGAGACTCTGCCGTCAGCTGTTTTTTCACGAATCCGGCAAATGCTTCGGTGGTCTCTGCGCCGGGCCGCGGCATGGAAGGCAACGAAGTTCGTTTTCCGGTAATCTCCTGTCTTGCCGATATGCGCAATGTGGTAATTCGGAATGTATCGCAGTTGGGCGATGGAGAAGTCGTTACGATGCAATTTCCGGAAGGGATCCACATCGAAAATTAAAAATCTTTATGGCAAAAATACTGTTCAATTTCTAAAACAATTAACCCGATAGGAAAAAACTTATGCCTACCAAACAATCATCGAAGCGTTCTGTAAAAGAAAACGCCTAAGTCAGCCAGCCGACCCGCAAATCGAAAAAAGCCGATTATCTTCAGTTTACCGAGAATCGTTATAAAAGAATGTCGGATGCCGAATTCGTCAAGGCATTTGAGGATGATCATGAGGAGGAGTATGACATCAAGTTTACTCTGATCCCGAAGAAAACGATTCCCTTCTTCATGGCAAACATCAGTCGGCAAGATCGCGAGGAACTTCAATGCTGCCAAGCTATTGCAAGGAACTCCAGCAGATTGGTATAAAGCTGTGTCCGTGGGATACCATGACACCGAGCCAGATCCGCTATATGAAACTAAAATCCGGCACACTCAAAAAGTTCATCGAATCTCAAAAACGCGGCTGAAATCGGAAACAGGTTCTCCCGCTCCGGGGGGAACCCGTCCCCTAAAGTTATATTCGTTTTTTCTAAAAAACATTTCTGATACATGGAACAACCATATGGCCAACCTCGGGCGCGGGGCAATGACCTCGCGCCCTTCGGTTCAGTTCGGTTCAGTTTTGTCTGTAGCCAGAATGCTCGTTGAGATCGTGCGTCATCCGCCAGCAATCCCCTTTGCTGATGTTCTTCGGATCGACGCCGTACTCCCGACAGACGCTTTCGACATCAGTTCCGTTGGACATCGCAGCCCCCCACAGGGCCTTTAGCGCACTCTCTGATGCCGGAGTGAAATCGTCCTCTCTTCGCTGGCCGTTTGCAGAGGCGGCATTGGCAGTTGCTGACCTCTTGACGGAAAAGTTTTCGAACTCGCGTCCCACTTCATCCAGCAGGTTCCTCAAACCTCCCGCCCCGCAGGTTGGATAAATGGAAGAAAGAAGGAATTCTCAGTGACATTAATGGTGATTCTGATCATTATCAATTACTAAAAACGGTGGAAGTATCTTCCCCCTCGCATGCGGCCTCCCTTGTAAAGGGGGTTAACATTTCAGGGACAAAGGTTTGGATAAACCGAATGGGCAAATCATTAAAAGATGTCCTAAAAACCGAGCGGGAAAAAGAAAACTCCAGCCGCTTGAAGTACAACGAGGCCCGCAAAAGGAAACGAAAAAAAGCTCAGAAGGGACGAGTCCCTCCTGAGCAATAATATCCCCGTATTTGTCACTGAGGCTATAGTTGTAGCAGTTTTCTGATTTGGTCCAGCACTTCCCGGGTCGGTTCCGGCTTGGAATCCAGCAGACTGATTACGGCTTGCACCCGGTCCTTCAGGGAGTCATTGTCAATCGCTCCGGAAATCGCGTTGATCGCCTCCCGCTGGGCCGCATCCCCTACGTGCGTATAGTACTTGTCCGCAATCTCGCTGTCCGTCCCCAGAATCGACAGGACGACCGCCTTCGGGACGCCCTTCTCCGCACAGAACGAGCAGAAGGAGTGCCGGAGGGAATGGAAGCCGTAGACCGTCATCTTCTTGCTTCTGCCGTGAACTGCCACAGAAGGCTCCAGTCCGATCCAGCGAATCCCCCTCAGAACATCGAGGTCCTCGAGGTTGTTGCCCACGTTCTTCCCGGTCGCGTTGTTTTTGTTGTACCGGGCGGCGGTCTTCGGGCAGACGTACTGATCGACCCGCCATTTTTGCGCTTCCTCCAGCACCTCGAACAATTGAGGCGCCATCGGAATCGAGACTTCCTTCCCCGTCTTGAACTGCTTGACGAATATTCTCCGATGCTCCATGTCCACGTTCTGCCACTGGAGGAGTACGCAGTCCTTCAGCCTCTGCCCGGCGTACATGCCCACATAATAGACGCACCGGATCTCGGGCTCGTTCATGACCTGATGCACGTTGTCGGCCAATACGTCCCGAAGCTGTTGTTCCTGCTCCCGCGTGAAAGACAGCCTCCGGACGATGTTGTCCTGCTCCTCCCGCTCGTTTCGCAAAAGCGATTTCGCCCGAAACGGATTATCTCCGACGAAATAGTCCCTGAGGCATTCGAAAATCCGGCGCAGACGTTTGATTTTGCGGTTGTGGGTATCGACGGCAAGGGAACGGGTTTTCAGGTGGGCAGCGAATTCTTCGGCGACCTCCGCGGTAACTTCTGTTATGCTCGTAATGACCCTGTGCCGTTTCTTTCGGTCCGAGCAGGGATTGGTGACGAACCGGACAAATTCCTCGTAGGTGGCCTTGTAGGACATCCACTCGCTGACAGTATGAGGAGTGGCTCGATCGGGATGCACCTGATATTTGTCCCATGCCTGGGAGAGAGGCAGGTTCATGGCCTGCTTGGAAAAGCCCCTCATGGCGCTGATCTGGGCGATGGCGACTTCCTTGGTCGGCGCCTCCCAGACGGCATCCAGGTCAGCGGCTTTCCGGCAGGCTTCCTCATAGTCGGAGGTTTTCAGGGCAAACTCCTTCCGCACCCCGTTCGCCACCATCAGCCGATAGTAGTAGGGACCGTTCTTGACCTTCCGCCTCAAATTCCCTCGAAGTTGACTCATCTTCTTTCTGCTCTTCCGAACACCGCTTGCTTTCATGACGTACCCACCTTGATCTGGCACGTTACGGCACAATATAACACCCAAAACACTATTTTTCAATGGGAGTGGGGAAGTTTTGGGGAAGAAAAGGGAAATTTGAGCACAAAAATGGTGGAGGTTAACAAAAGTCGAAACCGAAAATCTAATGCGGGGTGCCTTATAAGGGAAGGAAGGAAATTTTAGACGAGTTGGTTTTTCTCGCCCGATGCCCCGCCACGGGAGCGGGCGTGAACTCAAATCCTCGTTTCGAGGGTTCGCAAAAATCCCGTGGGGAGGATATGTTCGGCGGCGATGGATTTTGAACTTGGTTTTATGCAAAAAGTCCTCGCGCCGCACCCGCGCCACTCGTTTTCGCACCAGTCTAAAGTCCTCACTGAAATCAGTCCTCACACCACCGGAAACATCCATTTCCCCCGAAAAACCAACCCCTATAGCGTGAGTAACGATTTTAAATCCTATGGGAGTTTAACAAAAAACCTATGCCGCCCGTTTCACCCTCCGGTATGATTTCAAAAGCCCTCCGAGCCGGGTGAACTCGACGATCTCGCCGTACGGTTTCAAACAGACTCCAATGCTATTATCGTTATTCTTCACTACAGATGTCTTTATTGAATTCTGCTCTGCGGAGCAAATTAATAATATTGTTATAACCGCTGCGGTTCGCTGAGTTGGCAATTATTTTTCTTGTTTCCGGCGAGAGCATTGGCCAATCGGTGCAAAACCAATCCCAAGCCATTCTGGCTTTACCTGTTTCTGGACCGATAAACCACGCCAAATTGTTAAACCAACCGATTGCGTATTTAAATCGTCTTGTGTATGGAATTGGTTTATCAAAACGTTCTCCCGCCTTGGGAGCATATTTGGGGGATAGCATTAAAAAATATGCATATAAAACTGCCCACATATCAGCGTATCTTTGCCAATTACCACAGTCTTTGGCTTGATAATTCAATTTTCTGTAATATTTTTTGATGGCATAATCAAATTTAGGGGCAAACAACCGTCCTAATTTTGTTGGAGAATTTAGGAGTTTTACGCTATCCTCAAATATTTTGATAATATCAGAATGCCTTCGCATGGCTTCATCCTGTTTGGATATGAATTCTCCCTCCTTCCTTAACGATTCTAACTTTTGAATCAAGTCGTTATATTCTTTCCTTATTTGTTCACGTTTATCGTTACAAATTCCGGATAGTTTATATAAAAAACTCTTAATATTTGATGTTTTTATAGAATATGACTGTATTATCCCTTCTCCCGACTCGCTATCCACTTGCACCATATCGTCGCTGTCATCATACAAGACCTGTATGTGAAGATTAATACCGTTCTTTTTTACGTCTGAAAAAGCTTCTTTTGCTGTGTCAAGCGCGGACAATATATTTATATCGTTTTTGGCATATCCCAAATAAAGCACAGAATTTTCACGCAATAGTGTGGCCAATCTGACTTGGCGGTATGAAAAGGGTCTTAATGCCTCAACATAATCTTGACGTGTTAAAACAAGATCATCGGGTCTATTTCTGACTCCATGAATGTGGTAGATCAAATATTTTTCATCAAATGAGGTCGGCAATGTATCCGTTGAAGAAAACGAGATGGCATCCTCTTCTAGCAATTCTTCCAATACATGATCGTAGTTCGTAGTGATGATTGCAACTGGACGAATGGCATCGAAAATTTCTGCCCATCCAATTTTTTGGTCTTTGTTTGGATACCAGTCTGTCAATTCGCACACGTATTCTCTAATTTGTCGTTCACAATCTGTAAGGTCTTTCCCAATGTTGTTTTGATGCAAGGCCTTCACCATCTCGCTGGCAATTTGCGGGCAGTCTAAAGAATTACAGGCTACTGCCGGTGGAACTGTTTTCTCAATGCGAAAGTGGACGGCAACTTCTCGTAACAAATCAATCCATGACAGAGCGCGATCCTGACCTTTTACAGGACCACTGTCGTATTTTCCAACCACTGCCTTGGAGAAACCAGCGCCGACAAAAAAGATGAGACGTCCTTCGCAGGCATGTTCGGCCAACATTTCAGTTATCGTTTCTACTGTTTGCATACTCACATATTCGCCCAATAAAATGCTCTCAAATATTAAACGTTGCAATATCTTGCATCACAAAACACGTAAAAAGATGTATTCGGAACCCAATGTGTAAAAATAAATATTTGGTTTCCCAATAAGGTTTTTTACTCCTTGCTGTTGGTTGTGATATGACCCTTTGGAAATATATAGACAGTATTTCTACTGTTGACAAGATTTTCGAAAAAACATATGCGTGTCCGGCGAGACCGATTACGCGATGACGAGCCCCTCCTTCTTGCGCGGTCTGCCGCCTTTGGAACCGTTGTGACGGCTGGCGGCGGCTTTCTTCGCCGAGCGGATGTTGCCGGGCGTCTGCGCGGCGCGGCGGTTTCGGGCGCGCAGCCACGCATCCACGGGGATCTTTTCCGGGAAGCGCTCCGGATTTTCCAGCGATTCGATGGAGAGATCGATGTCAAGGGTGTTCCAATAAACGCCCCAGCGATCCGCAGTCATGTCGCGCAGTTCCACGGCGTTGCAGTATTCGAACCAGGGGAAATCGGTGTAGCGCAGGAAATACTCCTTGCCGTTGACCAAGATCGCGATCCCCTCGGGCAGTGTACCGAGGAAACAGGTCTTATTTTCCGAGGTATTGATCCCAAGCATTGATGCAAAGCTGTTCATTTTTCTTCACCTCCTGCAGCAGTTCGTTGAGCATTGATTCATTGATGCGCCCTTTTGCGGACGCTATCGAAATCTCCAGTTCCAGCCAGATTTTCACATTGGCATCGTCGCTGATCGCGTGGACATGGCGCCGCCTTTCTTCGAAGCTGTACCAGAAGCGTATCACGAATTCCTTATATCTGAATATAAAAGGCATTTCCTGAATTCCTTTGCTTTTGCATAGTAATATAAAACCCAACGTTGGGTTTTTCAAGCGCCCAATCTGGAAATGCGTCAATTTTTTTTGGGGGATTTGGGGATAGAAGCATGATTTTTTGCGTTTGAAGTCCCTGCAAAAACTACCGGCATGCCGCCGATTCATCATGTTGATTTTTTTCTGGCGCAGTTCTGTAGATGATTTTGTCCAACTGCCGTGATATATTACTCAAATAGCTTTGCAAAGAGGTGGGACATTGAAAATAGAGCTCGTGAAATTGCGCCGCGCTGGTTGGTCGGTGGCAGATTTATGTAAAAAGTTTGGCGTCTGTAAGAGTACAGCGTATAACTGGATTCGAGAATACTCGCCCATTAGAAGACCTTCGAAAGGCAGGGTCATCACACCAACCGATTATTGGCGGCTTGAACGCGAAGCCCAAACCTTGCGGACAGAAAATGAGATTTTTCGCCGAAGTGGTTTTTTGACGGAATTCTCTTTGGAAAATAAGTTGGCTGTGATTAACCGTTTGAGCGCTGACTTTTCCGTTCATATATTGTGTAAAACTCTCGGCGTTCTGAAATCGACATACTATCATCGAAAATTACGCAGCCCGGATAAAAAGTGGTATGAACTCAACGACGAAGAATTGCGCCCCCTCGTACAGCAGATTTTTGTCGACAGCCGAGAACGATTCGGGGCAAATAAAATCAGGCATGTACTGGGTCAGTTGGGACATACTGTCAGCAAGGATCATGTTGCCCGGTTGATGAAAGAAATGGATCTCGTTTGCAAGCAGGTCCGACTTCGATATTTTTCAACCACCAACCGGAAATACAAATACTATCGCAACAAGGTTCAGCGAAATTTTGATACGGAGTCCCCAAATATGGTTTGGGTCAGTGATATATCCCATGTCTATGTCAAGGATGTTCTTTACTCTATCGTGGTCGTCATCGACTTGTTCGCTCGTGTCGTCGTTGCTTGCGATATCTCGAAAAAAGCAAGTGCGAATTTTGTGACGAGGATTTTCGATTCTGCGTTTGAAAATCGCCGGCGCCCCAAGGGGCTGACATTCCATTCCGATCAGGGACCGCAATATACTTCATATGTATTCCGCAAGCACCTTCGGGAACTTGGCGTGATACAGTCGTATTCAAATCCGGGAACTCCACTGGATAATGCTGTGGCGGAATCTTTCTTCGCTTGCATGAAGCGAGAGGAGCTTTCTCACAATTACTACGACACGGAAGACGATCTGCGGCGCGATGTAATGGACTATGTGGAATTTTTCAACAATATGCGCCCGCATCAGAAGCTCGGTATGCTGACGCCGTGTGCGGCAGAACAAGAATTTTTAAAAGGTAATTAAGGGACTTGGAATTCCAACCGAAATTGTCCAAAAAACCCCTGTCGAATCAGCGTCAAACCTCATCCAAGGGCCATTTGAGCTTATTTCAGTCCATAAGTCATTGTTCATCAATGTTTCATTCCCGAATTTAGCCGCGCTTTTGCCGGGGTTGAAACATGAGAAAAACGGCACCCTTTGGTACTGTCCCGCTCTCGAAATGGCACCAAATGGCACCTCTCTCTTACTACAGGTATTGCTCCTGTTCTCTCCGGGTTGCCTCCATCATCGCAGCCATCCCACGCGGGGCTTATCCCCCAACGCAAAACGACCGAACCATGAAGACGCACCTCTTCGGCAACCATTCCGATGGCTGATTTTCGGCTTCCGGTTTCTCTCCGGTGCCGTGGGATAATATAACACAAGCCCCGCCAAAATGCAAATCCAAGACCTAAAAAATCCCCTTTTTTTTACTCTCCTGCCGGACCAGTCGACACGTGTACAGGACAGAACGGCCCCCACGACGGATAATCGACTCTTGACAACGGATGATTTCGCCCCTCTGCCGGATCGTGATATCCGGACTTTTGAGCTCAAAAGTCCGTGTCCGGTTCAAGAAAAATCGGAATCTATACCCCCGTCTCAACTTGTGCCTTTCCCTGTCGGCCTCCCCGTATCAGCGGTGGGGGTTCGGTGCGCTGAAGACCATAATCTGCGCATCCTGAAGCCCCCCCTTTTTGACGCGGAGATTGACGGCTCTCTCAGGGCTTGGACAAAATCCGCGGAGATTCGAATATTCTGCAGGAATAAATTACTAGCCCACAGTTGTTCAAGAAGTAAAGCAGATCACGTAAAACAAAATTTAAACCTTCTAACTTAATGATTCCAACTTCTGAAGCCATAATGAAAAATGCTTACACCGTTCTTTCAATCGAACAATGCCGATTTTTTGTGCAACCAAAGCACCTTCAGTTTTGTTACCCTTATGTTCGGGGATGAGGGAAATAATCCTTTTCGATGGGGCAGTTTGTGCTCCGTTATTTATCAGTTCTGGATTATCAAACTGTTTTGCAATTTCAACAAGTTGCTTTATGGCCTTCTCGTGTTCCAAATATAAGCCAGCTAACATTTGGGGATCGGAAAAAATCAACGCTTCAAATTCGTGCAACTGGATATATGGGATAAAACGACGATCATTAATATCGTCTGCAAAAGCGGTTTCTAAAATTTGAATTTGATCATATTTGTTTGGACTTTTCTGTGCCTCGCTGAATCCGGGAAAGTCACTAGGAAGAGCATAGTAGTCAAACATTGTCGTAAAAAAACAATCAGGATTCCTATCTTCCCTAAGCCAATTATTTATATCTTTCCTCACCATATCATAAGCATTTCTCCTCCGAAATCCGCCACGAAAAACAATGTTAGTCCTTGTATTCTCTCCAGTTTTTACCAAGCGGACATCGGTGCTTATATTGAAGTACGCCAAATGGAAGGAGAGACAATCTTTAACAAAGCGCTCTTCGGTCTGCCCCTCTGCAGTGATGTGTAATCTTATCATGGCCGCCCACCTATAACATTTTTATCCCAAAGTTCCTCGATGGTGTAATCCTGCAACCATTCTTCAAGTTTTTTAGAGTCCAGTCTCGTAAAGGCGGATTCATTTTTTACTTTATCATAGTTCACGACGACGATGTCATCGGCAGAAAATTGGTTCGCTAATTTTGGAGACTGTGTTGCCAACAATATCTGACACTCCTCTTTCGCAATTGATATCATTCCGGCAAGGGATACAATGGCCGCCGGATGCAACCCCAATTCTGGCTCGTCCAGTATGATTACGTCCGGCAACGTATCTTTCGGTTGCAGGAGCAATGCGGTTAACGCCATGTATCGTAAGGAGCCATCAGAAAGTTGGTGAGGTCCGAACAAATACTCGTGGCCTCTTTCCCCAATCCAATTCAGTAGGATATATTGCGGATTGTTCACGCTGGGTTGCAAGACAAAATCCTGGAATTGCGGAACCATAACCTTGACATGCTCAACTATTCTTTGATAGTATTGGGGCTTCAGGTTTTTCATCGCGTAAAGGAATGCGGGCAGATTCCCCGCGTCGCTCATGAGATAACGGCCGTTTTCGATGTAACAACTGTTCCTTAAACGCGATGATTCGGAGGTGTCATGAAATTGGAAGACCTTACACTTTGAGAGGATCGTCTTCAAAACTCCGCATGTGCGCTTCACGGCACTATTTTCAAAAGAATCACCATTTAACCCGGATTCTCCATGCCCTGCGGATCTCAAATAACCTTCTATTGGGTGGTCATGCCCTTTTTGAAGGGCAGCTATATGTTCCCCGCTGATAAATATGGAATCCGGCATTCCGAACGTTAAGTCGGCCTTGTAAGAGTCTTCCCATTCGTTGTCAGTAAAATTCAGTTCAAACGAAATCGTTTTGGTTTTAGCTGATCCGAAATGAAGGATTGCATTGGCCATTCCATTTTTTGCAATGTAGTTCTGCAACCCATCAGTTGTCATGTAATTCAACAACTTAAAGAATGAAATCAAATTACTCTTCCCTGCTCCATTTGCCCCCAAACAAACTGTCACATCACCCAATTGCAGTCGTTGTTCGGAACCGATGGACTTAAAACCTGAAATTGATATGGAATTAAGTCTAGCCATTTGTTTTACCTCATTCGGTTGTTTTCCCCATCTGCCCACTAATATACACTCACTCAATGTGTTTTTCAAGTATGCTTTGTGACTAATCAGTTTTTTTACGGGGTGCGCTTGTCCCTTAAGCTGGACTGTTTTTTATTAAACGATTGGTGTAAACCGCCTTATCTTAATATACCCCTTTTTTCCTGAATTGCAAGTGCCGAAATAGACTTCATCCGGAGTTTTGTATCCGAGCGCCGTATGAAGCCGTTGGGCGTTATAGAAGTTTACATAGCGCTGGACTCCGAAACGCAGTTGCGGCAAACTGACGTATTCCTTGATTTTGAGATCCTCATACTTCAGAGCCCACCAGAAACGCTCCATTTTGGCGTTGTCACGGCATCGCCCGCGACCATCCATGCTGATCCGGATCCCCCGCCGCTCCAGTTCGGAAATAAATTCTTCGCTGGTAAACTGGCTTCCTTGATCCGAATTGAAGATCTCGGGCTTCCCATGACGCTCGATTGCCATCTTCAATGTTTCCACGCAATGAAACGCATCCATCGTATTAACCACGTTGTACGCCATCAACTTGCGGCTGAACCAGTCCACTATGCCGATCACGAAGGCCCGATGACCATTGACCGTTGTATAGGTGATGTCCGTGCTCCATACCTGGTTGCGGTGGTCGATTTTCAGGCCGCAAAGGAGGTATGGGAACTTCCGGTGTGATGGATGGGCCACAGATGTGTTGAAGCGGGGGCGAGGATACACCGTACGCAAGCCCAGTTCATTGCGCAGACGCCTGACCCGCTTATGATTGACTGTCAAA
>Ga0208297_1001113_pt1 | contig 31472 bp, 20 predicted proteins | sample LMS_cellobiose_e_FD_187367 | JGI IMG/M metagenome (GOLD analysis project Ga0208297, IMG submission 187367) | Rumen-fistulated moose microbial communities from Alaska, USA - LMS_cellobiose_enrichment (SPAdes) (version 2) | ecosystem: Host-associated > Mammals > Digestive system > Stomach > Rumen... | reverse complement strand
TCAAGGTTTCAAGGTTTCAAGGTTTCAAGGTTTCAAGGTTTCAAGGTTTCAAGGTTTCAAGGTTTCAAGGTTTCAAGGTTTCAAGGTTTCAAGGTTTCAAGGTTTCAAGGTTTCAAGGTTTCAAGGTTTCAAGGTTTCAAGGTTTCAAGGTTTCAAGGTTTCAAGGTCTCAAGGTCTCAAGGTCTCAAGGTCTCAAGGTCTCAAGGTCTCAAGGTCTTCATGTTTCAGTATTCTTTACTCTGTTATTTTGATATTCTATAATAATCATTACAACTATCAAACAATACCGAAATACAGAATTGCGTATCACTACTATTCAGTAATACAGATATTCAGTATTACTTATTACTACTATATAGTATCACATATTAGTGGTATTGTCAACATGCTATATTTAACTACAAACAAAGATAATATAAAAACTGATTTACCTCAAAAATAAAAACACCCCACAGTTTGCAGCTTATTAAAATACCCTGGTACATGCAGGCACGCTGCCAAACATTAAGCATGAACATCCCTTTGAGCCAAAAGGAAAATGCCTCAATTTAACCAAAAATTTTTATTTTTCTATTTCCACCTTAATTCCGATGGTAGATTTTAGCAATTTATGGTATGATAACTATTAGAGTAATTACTCTAATAGAATTTATTTAGTATTAGTCAGACACCACCAAGGAGGTTTCTTAGAATGTCACAGATAACAAAGAGAGCCTTAGAAGACTCCCTCAAAAAACTACTGCTTCAAAAACCACTAAGCAAAATCACCATTTCTGACATTGCAAATGATTGTGGCATTAATCGCATGACCTTTTATTATCATTTCAAGGATATTTATGATTTAATTGAATGGATCTGTATAGAAGAAACGGCAAGAGCAATTAACGGTAAAAAAACATATGAGACCTGGCAGCAGGGTTTTTTGCAAACCTTTCAAATGGTTCTTGAGAACAAGCCATTTATTTCAAATGTTTATCATTCTATCAGCAGAGAGAAAATTGAAGACTACTTCTATGCAATAACTTATGATTTGCTGATTGGAGTTATTGAAGAAAAAGCAGCCGGCATGAAGGTTTCGGAGGCAGACAAAAAGTTCATAGCAAATTTTTATAATTTTGCCTTTGTAGGCCTGCTTATGGACTGGATCAAAAAGGATATGAAGGAAAATCCACAATTAATTATAGATCAACTTAGCACTTTGATTCATGGAGAAGTATCACGAGCATTAGAAAAGTATCAAAATAAGAAAACTTATCAAATCCATAAAAATGATTAAAATATATACAGTATTGCCTACATGATGTAAATCTTATCAATGTCAGATGATTGATTATTGTAGTAATTTCAGCAAATAGTACAATAGTGAGTGAAAGAAATCATAAAACTGGAGGTAATCACTATGTATTATTCTAAAGGAAATTATGAATCACTTGCCCGACCGGAAAAACCCAAAGGTGTAGAATCTAAATCAGCTTATTTAATCGGTTCAGGTCTCGCTTCACTTGCTGCCGCAGCTTTTCTTGTTCGTGACGGACAGATGGAAGGCAAAAGAATCCATATCTTAGAGAAGGATTCTCTCGCAGGTGGTGCCTGCGATGGATATGAATATGACAACACCGGATTTGTGATTCGCGGTGGTCGTGAGGTGGATAATCGCTATGAGTGCCTGTGGGACTTATTCCATTCCATTCCTTCCTTGGAAGTCGAGAATGCCAGTGTGTTGGATGAGTTCTATTGGCTCAACAAGCATGACCCAAACAGCTCTCTCATGCGCGCAACAGTAAACCGCGGCGAAGACGCCCATACTGACGGTAAATTTGGTTTATCCGACAAGGGCACCCAAGAAATCATGAGGCTGTTTTTTACCCCGGATGAAGCTCTGTATAACAGACGTATTTCTGAAGTATTCAGCGAGGAGGTTCTGAATTCGAATTTCTGGTTGTACTGGCGTACGATGTTCGCTTTTGAAAACTGGCATAGTGCTCTGGAAATGAAGTTGTATATTAAACGTTTCGTTCATCATATTGGCGGTATGCCTGATTTCACAGCGGTACGTTTTACAAAGCTGAACCAGTACGAATCCATGATCCTGCCATTAATCAGGTATTTAGATGCCCATAACGTTCAGTTCCATTACGGCACCAAGGTGGAGAACATACAATTTGACACCAAAACCGATAAGAAAGTCGCTACCCGTATAGATATTATCAGGGATAATCAGAAGGATCATATCGATTTGACCGAAGACGATCTGGTGTTTATCACCAACGGTGGTTGCGTTGAGAATTCCTCTATCGGTAACCAAAACACTCCCGCTGCTTTCAATCATGAGCTCAAACAAGGCGGCGGCTGGGATATGTGGCGTAAAATAGCGGCTCAGGATCCGTCTTTCGGGCACCCGGATAAATTCTGCTATGATGCAGAGCAAAGTAATTGGATGTCTGCAACTGTGACGACCTTAGACAACCGCATTCCTCCTTATATTCAGAACATCTGCAAACGTGATCCCTTCAGCGGTAAAGTCGTTACCGGCGGTATCGTAACCGTTAAGGACTCCAACTGGCTGCTCAGCTGGACCTTTAACCGCCAGCCTCATTTCCGTAATCAGCCCAAGGATCAGTTGGTTGGCTGGATTTATGGTTTATTTACCGACAAGCCCGGCAACTATATCAAAAAGCCTATGCGTGATTGCACCGGTAAGGAGATCTGCATGGAGTGGCTGTACCACCTCGGTGTTCCGGAAAATCAAATTGAGGATATGGCAGAGAACAGTGCTAACACCGTGCCTTGTATGATGCCCTATATAACTGCCTTCTTCATGCCCCGCGAGGCCGGTGACCGCCCTGCCGTTATTCCGGCTGGCAGCGTTAACTTTGCTTTCCTTGGTCAATTTGCTGAAACAACACGTGATACAATCTTTACTATAGAATACTCTGTCCGTACAGCTATGGAAAGTGTCTACACACTATTAAATATTGACCGTGGTGTACCAGAAGTATGGAGCAGCACTTACGATATTCGTGATCTCCTCAATGCAACCTCAACCTTAAGTGATGGTAAGAAGCTTACAGATATCAATCTTGATCCTAATGTTAAGGCAGCCCTTGGAGAAGCACTTAAGAAGATTGCAGGCACAGATATTGAAAAGTTATTGAAAGAATATCATTTGATTTAGTTATAAGGGTCAAGACAGAATCTAAACTAATGAAACTTTGCTTCTTAATATAAAAAGGCTGGCTCTTAATTTAGGAGAGCCAGCTTCTTCTTTCTCTATACCACTTGAGTCCTATACTTGAAATCCAATAACAATCCATTCATCAACATAACGCCAGAAACTAATATTATATTTAGGTTGAGTTTTGGCTGACCAAAATGTAGCATTATTTTCTTCACAGTTGGCAACATCAATTACTACATATGAGCCCATACCATTGCTAAAGAAACCAAAAGATGTGTTCAAGTCAATTTGCATAGGTTCCTCTAACTCATCGATAATACTCCACTCCAGATCATCATCCCCCAAATATGTGACTGATGCGATGGGTACCAATCCCATTGATTCACTGGCATAATAATAAAATCCGTTATGAACATTTTGGTAGAAGCTTTTCAGTGAAACAGGAACCTTATCCCAGCGTTTCTCTAATTCGCTATTCTCAAACTCATCTAGTGGATTTCTACCTTCATAATATAAAACATCGCCATTAGGATTTCTAACTGTATACAGGATGGAATATATATTGTTACATTTCATAACTTCGATTTCCTCAAGAAATTCAGATAAGTAGGCTATTGTATTATGCAGTTCAGTACCTATATATTTTCTCCAAAGATTTAAAAGCGCTTCTTTTCTATCATTTATATTCTCCTTGTTGAATATTTCACGCCAAACTTCTGGTATTAAGCCTTCTTTAATATTTCTAACTTCCTTACCAGATACCAGGCAAATTTCTTCATTATATTCTCTTAAATAATTTAATTTTTGTTCCATATGATCAATCCCTTCTTTTCTAAAGGTGCAAAATACTATCCTCTATATATGCGAATTTTGGCCGACATTTTCATAAACTTTTTTCAAAAATCCTAAAAAAAGTGATTTTTCATCTTCTGAAAGACCAGCCAGTAAGGCATCTGATATCTCATTCAACATATACATTGTATCTTTCATCACATCCGTGGCTTTTTCAGTAAGGACGAGGTGCATGGTCCGACCATCCTTTATTCCTGAACCCCTGACAATAAAACCATTCTTTACCAGACTGTTTAACAAACTGGTAACAGAAGGCCCTGAAATCTGCATTGCCTCACTTAAATACTTTCGACTAATTTCATGACCTGTTCTTTGACCGCCTTGTATATGTCCCAAAAGGCGGACTTGAGGTTCTGTGACATGATAATAGGTGAGTTTTTGATCAATTTGGTATCGTAGAGCGTGAGCAATATTCTTTATATAAAAATCATGATTTGGGATACGTGTGTTATTGTCCATGGTGCATTACCTTTCAATTAGGTTTATCTCTACTTATTGTATCCCAAAAGTAATATAGTGTCTACTGTCTACTACTTTACTCCTTCTTCTAAAGAAATTGATTTGGGCATAAGCCATACAAGGCAAAGACCAATTACAACTATGGCAGCTACAATTAAAACGCAGTATTCCATAGCCCTGCTATCACCTACTGTACTCTGAAGATGAAAGAAAAGTGTTACAACGACTGCAGAGCCTATTGCTGAGGCCAGTTGCTGAATAGCACTCAATGAACCACTTGCACTGCCGGCTTCATCCTGAGCAAGATCACCGAGAGCTACATCGTAAATACTGCTGAAACAAGCCCCCATACCTGCACCAATAATCATAATAGCCGGCGCCATCATTAGTGCTGTAGCCGTAGCTCCTTTTAAAAAGAGGGTAATCCAGAGTACAAAAGCACCAAACAGTGTTAAGCTAAGTCCGATCACGACAATTTTACGCCCCATTTTATTTAAAAGTGGTCGGCATACAGTCGAAGAAATGACAATACCAATTGCCATAGGGCAAAGACCCAGTGCAGCTTCATAAGCAGACAAATGCAGCACCATTTGGAAAAACAGAGAAATAACATATGACAGGCCACTTACTGCTGCAAAAAATGCAAGACCTAACAGCATACCAGAGGTAAATCCTTTATTCTTGAATAATTCCGGCTTAATGAGCGGGTTAGAAGCATGTATTTGTCTAAATGCAAATGCACCTAGAAACAAAATTCCTGCTAACAGGCTGATAACAGGTATTATCGTCCAACCTGCCACTGGACCCTCATTCAATCCATAAATTAATCCCACCATGGAAATTCCAAGCAATAAAGTCCCTATGCCATCCAACTTTTCCTCTGATTTAATTGCAGCAACCAATCCTATAAGACCAAGAATTATGTTAATAAGAAACATAGGTCTCCAGCCAAGACCTCCGATATTCGCCTGAATGATAAATCCAGCCAGAATAGGGCCAAAAACGGAGGATATGCTCATAATCGGTCCAAATACACTGACAGCACGAGGAAACTGCTCACGTGAAAATGTCGCCATTAGGATGCTCATCCCCTGTGGTATCAGCAATGCGCCAAAACCACCCTGTATCAAACGCCCTATGATAATCATAGTAGGATTGACAGAGAATCCGCAAAAAGCCGATGCCAGTGTAAATCCAATAATTCCAATTAAATATAAACGCCTCTTTCCATACCTGTCACCCAGACGTCCTCCAATAACCAGTAACACTCCCATAGCCAATGCATAAGCTGCAGTGAGCCATTTAATCAATAGTTCTCCGCCACCAATACTTTGCACAATGGAGGGAGCGGCTATATTGGTAATGGTTGAATCCATCAGGTCAAGAACATCAGCAATTATAACGACCATTAGAATCATTCTTAAACGAGGCGTCAGACGTGATGGGTCAGAAGCTCTTAATGAGTTTGAATTTGTATTTTTCATAAAATTCTCCTAATTTGATAAATTTGATAGGTAGAATTCTACCTATTTAAGTTAAATAATGTACCAATTAAAATATAGTCAGCATCTTAATTGGTACAAACACTTCTCAGATAAGCTATTGGTATAATAGTAAAATAATGTTTTTCTATCTTACCCACGTAAAGGACTTAAAATCTGAAGTTCTTTCTCCATTCTCCCCTCGGGCCTCCATGCTGTCTTCCCTTATGGCCATGATGTGAGAATCCTTCGGAATCCATTTCAGGAAAAGCACCCCCAAACGGCATCTCTCTTCCTGAAAATTCGTCCCCATTTTTCGTGAGAACATCTTCCATGGAAAGAATCAGCTTGTTCAAAAGCTCAGAAAGCTGTGTTTTATCTTCTTCAGACAGACCCGCACACCAGGTTTCAGCCGCCTTCTGCCTTGGATTGATTAACTCTTTTTCGAACTCTCGCCCTTTTTCGGTTAAAAATACATTAATGACCCGCTTGTCATTTTCATTTTGACGACGTTCTACATAACCATTCTTTTCAAGCTTCATAACAAGTTCTCCAAGTGAAGAAGGGCGGATATCCAACTTTTCTGTAATTTCTGTTTGTGTCATGCCATCCTTTTCTGCTAAGATTTTCAGAACAATCCCTTGTGCACGACCAATATTATTTTGAGCATCCGGATTTTTAAAATGGTGCTCGCTGTGAATCAGCCTGTGAACCAAATTTGTGCAACTTCGTATTTGTTGTAACAGTGTATCAGAGATATTTTCATTCATACAGGTTAACTCCTTTCGTTTTTAAGGTACCTTATAATCACAAGTATAAATCTGAATTTCATTATTGTCAAGATATTTTTTAAGGTACCTTATATTATTTTTCTAATATAATTGAATGAATAAATCTCTGCATTTTATGATTAATTGCTAGTAAGCATATATTTTGATAAATTGAACTTGCTCAATATAATTAAACAATTTAATAAGTAAATCATTATCACTTTAATATTTTTATCCTATATTACCATAATATATCTATAAACGACGAAAAATTATGTATCTGTCTAATAAAACAATAATTTATTTAATAAACAGATGCATCCATATAATATTTTATATCCTTATATCAGTATCAATTTCCATACGGTATGCTGCAACATTTTTCTTATTTACACTTACCTGATTTTATATATTCAACCCAATATTAAGTTCCATTTTCCCAAGATCAGTTTCAAAATCAATGGCAATAGTCTCAAAGCCGTTAATCTCAGCATTTTCCAAAATAACTCTGGGAGGATTAATCTTTGTTGCTAACCCAAAGGAAGACAGTTTTGTTGCCGAAGCTCCAGCTATCATGCTGGATATTTCACCTATTGCACTTTTAGCCATATCATCCATAAAAGTAATACTCATACCCATCATCATAATTGATGCTAATTTTTTTGCAGTATCCAGAGGCATTGAAAGAGCTATATCCCCCTGTACTGCCCCTTGAAAGCATATAATTGTAGATACGTCTAAATTCACGTGCATCTTATTTTTCTTTTGAATATTACATCTTTTAATATTATTTACACCGAATTGTTCCAAAGTAACATTGAAAGTTTCTAAAATAGTATTTATATACTTAACATCCATAATAGCACAAAATCTCCTTTTAGCCTGCCGCATCCCTAAGTTTCACGGTTAGTTAATTTAAGTCATTAACTGTTCCTACTATGATTAATACTCCTAATTTGGCTTATTTATTATATTTCGACATTTCATGAGATTAATATTACAAATCACAGACTATATACCTATGAAAATAGGATGATAGAACCAGCTAAATTCATAATAAACCACTAAATATTATTTAATCAAAAATAACAAAGCCCATACCCCTCTCTGGCATTGACAGAAATGGGCATAAGCTTTGCTATTATGATTTATCTGATACTCTTAAATAATTAAACGAATACCTTTTGTCATATACCTGAAATCACTTTATCAGTTACGGAAGAGTCTTTAATTTAGCACTGACTGAATTTGCAAATTCATAATTGTTACTGGCATCCCAATTAATTGACCAGGTCATTGCACCGCGAAGTGTCGGATATGTCCTTGGTGGTTTGTAGGAACCGCCGCCGGTACCGGTTGTCAGACAATCAAGGGCAGAATTCACAACACTGGGTGATACATAGCCGCTTCCGGCTCCTCTTGTAGAAGCAGGAAGTCCAAGTCCAACCTGGTCAGGACGAAGTCCATTCTCCAGCTGAATGGCTGCCAGAGCTGTCAGGAAGTCAACACTTCCCTGGTAATATACCTTTCCATCCTGCCCTAACATACTTCCTGAGTTATAATACTGTGTATTCACTACCGTCAGTATATCCTTGATATTTAAAGCCACCTGAAAATAGCCGGAGTTTACAGACTGCATATCAAGAGTCTGAGGAGCCATTGTAATGATTAATCCTGCTCCTGCCTTTGAGGAAAGCTGGCGAAGTGCGGAGGTCATGTAGGTTGCATTAATGCCATTCTCTAAATCAATATCAACGCCGTCAAAACCGTATTTTACCATAAGTGCATATACACTGTTGGCAAAATTAGTGGCTGCAGAGGCATTGTTTACACTTACCGTACCGGTTTCACCGCCTACGGAAATGATTACCTTCTGACCCTTTGTCTTGGCTGCTGCGATATCACTGATAAACTGCTGCTCTGTATAACCTCCCAGCTTGGAAGCAAGGCTGGAATCCAGTGCGAAGGTGACTTCACCGGCATTGCCTGTTGCTGATGCAAATGCCACTGCTATAATGTTATAGGTCTGAGGTACATCGCTGATTTTTAAACACTTTGCTCCATTATCAAAGTTCTGCCAGTATCCTGTCAGAATATGAGCAGGAAGCCCGGTTTGGTTCTTTGATATGGTATAAACTGCCGTAGCAACAGCTGAATCCTTCAAACCTGAGGCTGTTGCATAAGCCTTTACAGTAGTTGTTGCTGTAAGTGCTATTGCACCGGTATAAACCTTGGAGGAGGCTGTCGGGTTGGTGCCATCTGTTGTATAGCGAATGGTTGCATTGCTTGTGGAACAGGTTAATGTCACATTCAGATTCCCGTAATAAGTTCCTGCTGCCGGTGTGAATACCGGAGCTGAAACGGTATCCGGCTTATTAATGGTATATGTGGCAGAAGCTGTCTGCGAGTCATTCATACCGGAGGCAAAGGCTTTTGCTTTTACTGTGGCAGTAGCCGAAATGGTTATTGCACCTGTATAGGCAGTGGAAGATGCCGTAGGTTCATTACCATCTAAAGTATAACGGATGGTGCTTCCGGCCGTAGAGCAGGTAATCGTCACGCTCTGAGAGGCTGTATAAGTCCCGCCTGCCGGACTAAGTACCGGTGTTGCCACTGTCTGAGTCTCCCCGCCGTTGTACAATCCCCAAAGTGCCGGTACAACCGGCGGCTCCCAGCCGGTCAGTGCCGTATGTGCCTGTATACACTTGTAGTTATTTCCGCTGTAAGAAACAATATCATTGACTTTATATGCTGTTCCTGCCTGCCAGGCGGGATAAGCTGCTTTTACAACAGCATTGGATGAAAGGGAAAATACCATCACCAACATGATTATAATAACTGTTGCTTTTACCAATTTAATACTCTTCATATAATCTCCTCCTATAAGGTAAGCCCAAAGCCTACTTTTCTGATTGTTAGGAATCTGCTTATTTCATACAGTATAATTATTGAACCAGTCTCCATAATGCCGGAACAATATCGGGAGTCCATACGGATAAGGCTGTATGCGCCTGAATACACTGATATGTCTTTCCATTATAGGTTACCAGATCCAGGACCTTATAAGCGGTGCCGGCTGCCCAGGCATTTGTCTGAACAGAGCTGATTGTATAAGTCTGGGTAACGGTTGCAGAATCAGACATGCCGCTTACAAATGCCTTTGCCTTTATAGTAGTGGTAACACTTACTGTAAGAGCAGAAGAATATAAAGCAGAGTTAGCGGCAGGTTCAGTTCCGTCGGTAGTATAACGGATTTGTGCTCCGGAAGTGGCACAGGAAATAGTAACTGCCTGAGCACTTGAATATGTCCCTCCAGCCGGGCTAAATACCGGGGAGGCCACTGTCTGACCAGTGCTTATCGTATAAACAGCTGTTGCCGTTGCAGAATTATTCATACCGCTCTTAAAGGCATTTGCCTTAATGGTTGTTGTGGCACTTACCATAAGCGGTGAAGAATACAGAGAAGACGAAGCCACAGGTTCTGACCCGTCTGTGGTATAACGGATCTCTGCACCGGAGGTGGCAGCGGTTATCGTTACAGTCTGCGCACTGGTATAAATACCGGCTGCCGGCTGAAAGACCGGGGTTGCAACAGTCTGTGTAGTATTTCCGATTAGTTTCTGATGGGCAAGAGTAGTTAATTCATAGTCACTGGTATCCCCAGAGATTTCCCACAGAATCAATCCGCCATATCCATTGCTGTTAATATAATCACATCTTGCACTTAAGGAAGTGGTGTCCTCATAACTAAGAACAATTCCCTGAGCAGCGTTATATAACCAGGGGGTTTTGGTATAGGTATCATCACGGTATTTCACATAACCACCCTGGTTCTCCATGGTCTTTAAGGTGAAATACGGATACTGCCCTCCGGGTGATTGAGGGTTATCCCAAGTGCCTGTTGCTGCACCTGTGGCTGTTCCATACATACCGTTTATTCCTCCGGTAACACCCTTCCAGCCTCTGGAATAATACGGGGTTCCAACATACAATTTTTCAGCGGGTACCTTATAAACCTGCTGCAAGGTCTTCATAGCAGCGTCGGTATTATACTTATTCTTAATATCAACCGGTGCAGTCGCTGAGGGGTCATTGGGATTTGCATAGAGGGGCGACTGATGATTCGTTGTAGTCTCCCAGGCTCCGTGCATATCATAAGTCATAACATTTAACCAGTCGAGATATTGTGCATATACATCCGGTTCCTGCAGTGCAAGCTTGTCATAACCGGAGGGTACTGCAATTGTCAGGAGCTTACCGCTTAAACCATTGTTGTTATAAGCCTGGCGTATTTCACGAAGAAGGGAAGTAAAATTCTGTTTATCCTCCGGCCCTCCCGGGCAGCCTCTGTCATACTGGTCATTGGGGTCTGCCGCTCTGTTAACGCCGGGGTATTCCCAGTCCAGATCGATTCCGTCAATAAAAGGATACTTTTTCAGAAAATCTACTATACTTTGAATGAATACTGCTCTGCCAGAGGATGTCAAGGCCATTGCATGGAAGTTCTGCCCTCTTGTCCAGCCGCCGACAGAGATAATTACTTTTACATTGGGATAAAGGTTCTTGTAATACTTATACTCTCCGAAATGTCCTCTCAGCTGGTTGGCATCCCACCCTTCCGAATGCTCCATCATCTTATCAAAATCAGCAAAAGTATCCGTAGATGCCAGCTTAAAGGAGGAATCCACTTCAAAAAAGGCGTGGTTAATAACCGTTACCTTATCCCAGGGAATCATGCCGACTGTCATAGAGCGGTGGGCACTGTTATAAATTCCCCAGTTAGGGAAATAAGCAACAATGTTTTTCCCCCCGGCAGCCTTTACAGTGCCGGTTCCTGCCGGTATCATTGTTACCAATAATGCCAGTGACAATAATACCCCAATTATCTTTTTTAACTGTTTCATAAATTAACCCCTTTCTCTTTTTTATATACTCATCTTGGCAATTCATAACACCCCGATATGACCTGCTTCTCAAACTCCAGGCCAGATCCCCCCTTCCTATCGAGTATTGGTTATTATGAACTGTCAGGTAAGCCGAAAGAAAAATATTATTCCATGAAAAAGAAACCTATCTGATATACCTTGTAAATTATTTAAACAGGCAGTATCACAGGATATTTTATTATTGCAAATTCGTCTTTGAATAGGATTGAAATACAAATAGAATCTCTACGAGCAGGAAATAAGAAGACCTGCAGCTAAGCTTCCATATTAATTAACCGTATATCCGTTTTATGAGAGTCCTTCTACATGCAAAATCTCTCTTGAGGATCTGTCTTATCAACAAGGTTAAGAAGTATAATAACTGCTGCCGGCCCAGGAAAGTATCGAAAAATATATTTTTTAGATTAATTTTATTATAATATGTTTACAATCAAATGTAATTGTATTATTTTGCTTTTTTTATTCATTTTTTGGCATTTTTTTAATGTAATATATCATTATTAGGTATTATTACTTAGATACATTATTAGAGTATCATTACTTAATTATCACTACATAGATATCATTTCTTAGATATCATTACTTAATTATCATTACATAGATATCACTTCTTAGATATCATTTCTTAATTATCATTACATAGATATCATTTCTTAGATATCATTACATAGATATCGTTACTTAGCTATCATTACTTAGCTATTATTACTTAGCTATTATTACTTAGCTATTATTACTTAGCTATTATTACTAATATATCATTTTACTAATGCTGGAAATTACGATCGCTCTAAACAAAATCTTTTTTACTGCCCCCTTGCGCATGGCTAGGGTTCCCTGCCCAACCAAGGATTTCAGTAAGGCTTCCATACATCCTGCTTTCACAGCTGGATGTATGGAAGGATATCAGATATAACAAAACAGGGAATTATACAATAATCATATGCTTTTCTCCATCATCCTTTAAAAAAACTCTGTTACCCTGAATTAAGCTGCCATCTGCTGTGATTGTTTCCGTTGTCAGTATTCCCTTGCTTCTGCTCTCAACCCTGATTTCATAAAGGGAATTTCCATACTTATATTCAACGGTGTATTCACCGAAACTTGACGGCGTGGCCGGATCGATAATCAACTCCTCTCCCTCTTTCCGAATGCCCAGAAACCAGCATAACAACCCCTGGTACATCCAGCCTGCAGACCCGGTATACCAGCTCCAGCCTCCTCTGCCGGTATAAGGCGGACTAAGGGAGATATCGGCTGTCATTACATAAGGTTCTTTCTCATACCTGAGTGCATCTTTTCTGTTCTGGGTAATGTTAATGGGATTAAGTATGGAGAACAGGCTTTGAGCCATGTTACAGTCATGCAGCATGGAGGTGGCAATTGCCAGCCAAACTGCCGCATGGGTATACTGCCCTCCGTTTTCCCGTATGCCGGGGATATAATTTTTGATATAACCCGGATTTTTACTGGTCTTATTAAAGGGTGGTGCTAAAAGTAAGGAAAGAGCTTCCTCCTCCATTACTAAATACCGCCATGCCGACTGCATTGCAGTTTTTGCACGTTCTGTTTTTGCCCCCTTTGATATTACGCTCCAGGACTGACTGATGGAATCCAGCCTGCATTCATCGTTTTCCTTTGAGCCAAGTTTTGAGCCGTCATCATAAAAAGCCCGAAGATACCACTCTCCATCCCAGGCATGTTCTTCGATGTTTTGAAGCAGAAGCTCCCGTTTCTGTTCCAGTTCCAGACCATAGGCTGTGTCATTTTCCTGATTGCATAAAGGTATAAAATCACCCAATACAGTATATAAGAACCAGGCCAGCCAGACACTTTCTCCCTTCCCCAGCATTCCTACCTCATTCATACCGTCATTCCAGTCTCCGCCTCCCATAAGAGGAAGCCCATGTTCTCCGAAACAGGTCCGCTCTATGGTTTTTTTACAATGTTCGTATACACTTTCGGAAAGCTCAGAGATTTCCGGCGTAAACATTACATCATGCTGGTCTTCTCTTAGTACCGGTCCTTTTATATATTGTACCTTCTCCTTTAAAATCCCAGTATCTCCGGTACTTCGAATATAAGCTGCTGTGCAATAAGGCAGCCACAGCAAATCGTCGGATATTCTTGTTCTTACCCCTATTCCCATAGGGGGATGCCACCAATGCTGAACATCCCCTTCCTCAAACTGTCTGCTGCAGGCAATTAGTATTTGCTTTCGTAAAATACTCGAATCCGTGAAGAGAAGTGAAAGGGTATCCTGAAGCTGATCCCGGTAGCCATAAGCTCCTCCGCATTGATAAAAACCGGCTCTTGCATTAATACGGCAGGATACCGACTGATAGAGCAGCCATCCGTTCACCAGGATATCTGTTGCCCTGTCCTTTGTCTTTACCTGAACTGCCCCAAGTAACCTGTCCCAGTAAGCCTTCACCTTATCAAGCTCATTTCCTGCAGCTGTTATATCTTTGTATTTATATCTGATTTGTTTTATTTCGTTCAGGTCACTGCTCTGACCGATTCCAAACACTACCGTTTTGCTTTCCCCTGGTTGTATTGCTACAGATACCTGGATTGCTCCGCAGGAATCATAGCACACTCCGGTATTACAGGACAGTTTGACTTCCGCTCCCTTGGGTTCTCTAATATTGCCCTTCTGCCCAAGAAACTCCTGCCTGTCGCCGGTATAGCCGACAATCATCTCACTGGAAAACAAATAGGAAAAGCTGTTCCCAAAATTCAGGGTATAGATGTTCTTTGCGTATAAATACTCATGCTCATTGTCATAAGAGGTCAGAATATAAGGATTGGTATTCTCCCTCTGTGTACCTAAGACCCATTCCACATAATAGGTAAGGCTTAAATATTTTACTTTGTCTGAATTGTTTGTCAGCTTGAGATTCCATAACTTCAGTGATTCGTCCAAAGGAGTAAAAACTGTCAGTTCCTGGTCTATAAGCCCTTCTTCATGTAGGAATCTGCTGTATCCAAAACCATGCCTTACCCGGTAAGTTCCCCTGTCAGCTCTCCCCAGGGACATTGGTGTCATCACCTCACCGGTTACTTCATCCAGAATATAGATTGCCTCAGAGGCTCTGTCACTTACAGGGTCATTGGACCAGGGTGTAAGTTTATTCTCCCTGCTGTTGATACTCCAGGTAAAGCCTGCACCGGATTCTGATATCTGGAAACCAAAGTTCTTATTAGAGATAACATTAATCCAGGGTGCCGGGGGCCTGTTATTACCCTCCAGCAGAATTTCATACTCCCTGCCCTCACAGGCAAATGCTCCGAAGCCGTTAAAAAACTCATAGTTCTCTTTTTCTTTCTCCTCTATCGTTGGTGCATATGCTGTATCCAAAGCCTCTTCCTCCTTAAACCAAAAGCTCCCTTGTATACCACGAGCCGTTTTGTCCTAGCTGCCCATATAGAAATTTATTCTTCCAGTAACTCAAACATATTTTCTTTCAGATGGGTAAAGTAAATACCCGTTTTTTCTGAAAATACAACACTTGCAACCGTATACAGCAGATCAATCTCTGCCGGTATCATTTCATAGGTATGCAGCATAAAAAAACTCGGCTTCTCGCTTCCTGAATCATAGATCCGAAGAGAGCTTGTTATATCATTTATTAAGATATCCACTTCCTGAAAATAACCATGCTTGGAATCCATCAGTATAACCAGATCTACCATAATACGGTTAATTCTCAGATATTCGTAAGCCTTTAAGACGTCCTTTACAATTTTTTCTTCTGCATTGGAGCGAACCAATAACAGCAGAATGGGATTATCACCGGATATGCCGAATTTCCATAAGAAGCTCTGATTCTTAAAGTTTCGCCTTATATTTTCAACCGGACCTCTGTAAGCTTTGGCAGTATAGAAAATAGGGCTGATCAGATCCTGAAATGCGTTCAGCTGAAGATTCGTAATTTCCAGATACTTTAACTCCAGCTCCTTCTGAAGACGGAATTTCTCCAGAATATCATCCACCCGGTAGCTTAGATTAAATTCCCCGGCGATTTTTACTGCCTCCTCTTTGCTGCCGCATACTCCGGTTATAAATGATATACAGGCGGTTTCACCCGATCCTATGCATAGCTGTGCCCGCAGGCTCATAATCGGATCATTGCAAAAGCCGGAATTATTGAAAAAAGCAATACTGCTAACAACGGAATCCGGATTCTCCAGGGTATTGTTTCTTCCGATAAAACGCTTTCTGTCATTTTCGTATTCTATCTTTTTACAAAGCTTCGCTCCTGTTCTGACCATATGCATAAGATAAGGATTATCGTCCTCTTTCTTTCTCCTTCTTTTAGAGAGGAAGATTTCCTGTTCTTCCAGATACTCACTTTCCAAAAAGAGCTTATTAAAAGCAGGATGGCTTAATTCTGCCGGATGGGTATCATCCACCACCTCCAGGTAACTGGTCACCTCCAAACGTTTTTCCTCATTACTGTGATTGGTAAAGGTAACCTTTCGGATTTCAAAATCCCGGTCCGCATCCAGGCTCACAATCATATGGGTTGTGATATCCCCATCCCTGCGTTTGTATTCTGCCTGGTTCGGTGAGAATATCACCTGATAATCCTCCGGCTCTGTTCTGGTGGGATGATAAGTGGTGCTCCAAACCCTTCCCTTATTCATATCCTTGATATAAATATAATTACCTGTATTTGCATAAATATCAGATCGGAAGCGGTATAGCATCCTGTCTTCATATTTACTAAAACCATCTCCATCGGAGGTAATCATCAGTGAATACTTGCCGTTTGACAGATAATTTACAAGGGGTGGATTCATGGCTACACTGTTCACATATCGGTTACTATAAGTAACTTCTTTAAACAGTGGTTTACCAATTCTTATGGTGTATCCGTGCTTGGCAATGGAAATCAGATGGGACTGGCGTTTTTCCTCCAGCAGGACTTCTGTTGCTTTTATCATCATCTCTGCATGAAATCTCTCCCGCAGAATTCCCTCATTGAGATAGTTATTAATGGCAGCCAGATTCATCCCCTGATGATGTGCCATATAGGATTTCACAATGCAATATGGTGTCATATCCACGGAATTCGGTACGTTAAAATCCACCGCCTCATAAAAACCGTAATCGCTGAAAGCTCCTAATTCCTTTAACCGCCTGAGATTCGTCATACATTCTTCTTCAGCGATATCCAGCGCCAGCATGGTTGCATAAGGAGCAACCACCAGGGAATTCCTGCGGACCGGCTGAAGTCTTATCTTCGGAACACCGAAGGCCTGGTACTGGTAATTGGAATTTAAATCAAAACGGTAATACTGGGATTCTGATATTCCCCAGGGTATCCTGGTTTCCTCTGCATACTTTCTATGCTGAAGCACCGCTGCCCTTGAGGTCTGTGCATAAACAGAACCTTCATATTCCTTAAATACGATATTCGGCATCAGATATTCAAACATGGTACCGCTCCAGGATACAAAGCACGGAATTCCCCCTACGATCGTCAGCGGCCTTCCAAGTTTATACCAATGCTTTAGTGGAACTTCCCCTTTCGCTATCGCAAGAAGACTTGTAAGTGCACATTCTGATGCCATAAGGTCATAACAGCCTTCATCCAACACATGAGAGGATACATGGTATCCGATATGAAAGAGGGCTCTCTTATCATTAAATAAACAGTGGAAATCAACATTTGTCAAAAGGTAATCTATTTTATTACTGAGTACATTAATACGGTTAAGCATGTTATTTGCAAATTTATTGTCCTTCGCTGCAATGCAGCGAAGGGTAGAACAGGAAGAAAAGCTCTCTTCCTTCAGCTTTAACCCGGAGGCTTCATTGACAATGCTGTCAATGGTACTCATTAACTGCCTGGTATAGCGGTAATCTCCAGGTGGAACAAGCTCCTTATCGTTTAAATCTTCCCAGATATCCGCAATATCCTCCACCAGCTCACTTATACTTGTATATCCGTCCTTAAGCTCGTAACCGGCAGTAACACCTGTTCTTTGCTGGATTTCCTCGTTGCTTCTTCTTAGCGCAACTTTTAGTTCAGACAATAAACAGTCCGGATAAATCGGCTTATCGGCCTGTTCCAGCAAACCATTCTTCAAAGCAACCAGGTGTCCGAAAAAGTTACCGCTGTCTACCGTTGATATATAGGCAGGATTAAGTACCTCCAAGGTTTCGACGTGATACCAATTATAGAGATGCCCTTTCCATTTCTCCAATTTATAGACCGTTTCCATCAGATGTTCTGCGGCCTCCAGGGTAGAGCTCAGAGTTTCAAACCCCAAGTCCCTGGCTGAGAGAATAGCCAGAAATTGAAGACCGATGTTGGTAGGCGAGGTTTTGTCACTGACTTTTGGAACCATCCCAATCTGACAATTATCCGGGCAGAGCCAGTTATTTTTCTCCGTAGAAAGGTCTTTAAAAAACTGCCAGGTTCTGCGTGCAGTATCCAGCAGCATTTCCTTATCCTGTGCATTATCCCCCTGATGTGCTTTCTTCTCCGGCTGGCTGATCCGATAAGAGAGCTCAAAAGCAAAGCTCCAGTCAAGAAGCAGAATTATTGCCAGAATAGTTCCCGCCGGATTTAATAATCCCGCAAATAAAATTATTAAAAGCACAAATACCGGCAGAAAATTACTCCACATGGTAAGGAAATATCCTTTTCTGGTATTGATAATAGAGCTGTCCACTGCTTCCGCCGTATTCCAGCGAAGCAGATTTTTTTTGCTGATACAGATCCGGTAGAGAGTCCTTACAATTGCATCCGATGCGACATATGCTCTGTAGGGAGTGATTGTAAACTCCAGAAAAGTCCTCTCTGCCATGGTTATAAGCTCCTTCAAAAAATCTTTATAGATAAGAGCAAGATTCGGCCGGAGAAATTTCTGGGTAATTACTGCAATCAATAAAATAATCAAACTAAATACATCGCTAAAAAAAACAAAGGGAATAAAAAGGTAAAATGCTTCTCCCATCCATGCCAGATTCAGCAAAATAAACAGTATCTTACTGAGAGGCACCAGACTTCGTCTCAGGTTGTCAAAGATCTTCCATTTAGACAGCGGACTTAAACCTCTTCCGTCCCCAGTTTTCCTTATAAACAACCAAGGCAGGAGCTGCCAGTCTCCTCGCAGCCATCTGTGTTCTCTTTTGGTAAAGGATAAAACGCTGTTGGGAAAGGTGTCCATAATCTTAGCTGCACTGGAAAAAGCTGTACGTGCATAGCAGCTTTCAAAGAGGTCATGGCTAAGAATCCGATTCTCCGGTACCTTATTATGAAGCAGCTCGTGAAAGGCTTTTATATCATAAACACCTTTTCCGGTATAGATACCTTCACCGAAGATATCCTGGTAAATGTCTGATATTACAGTTCCGTAATGGTCAAGTCCAGATTCCCCGCCAAAGATTTTTGTAAACCTGCTGCCGTTCTTGCCTACGATATGATTCCTTACCGAGGGCTGAATGATGACATACCCCTCCTTTACCTTCCTGCCTGAGGTATCAAGAATTGGTTTATTCAAAGGATGGTCAATGAGTCCAACCAGCTTTGCAGCATTGTCACGAAGCAGATTCGTATCAGCATCAAGTGTAATCACATACCGGAAGGTGGTAAGCAGCTCCTTATCACAATAAATTGAAGTAAAGGTGGTATTCTCCTTACCCGCTCCCATTAAAAGGTTATTAAATTCCTCCAGCTTTCCTCTCTTGCGCTCCCATCCCATATAGCAGTTCTCCGCTTCATTCCATTTCCGGCAGCGAAAAAACAGGGAAAAGCGCTGCTGCTCCGACGGATAACGCTCATTCAGCTCCTTCATCCGTGCAGCAAGAGCATTCTGGATTACCTCATCCTTTTGCATTATCTCTTCCTGAGAATCCTCAAAATCAAGCAGCAAGGCGAAGAAAAGATTGGGCTGCCCATTTGCCAGATAATGCTTCTCAAGCCGTTCCATATACGTAAGGCCCTGTTCCTTGTTTGAGACTATGACCGGCATGACTACAAAGGTTCTTGCCTCCTCTGGTATTTCCTTCAGATAGTCCAGGGAAGGAATCTTCCTGACCTTAATTCTTCGGGTAAAAATAAAATTTATAGTCTCTATTGAAATTCCTATAAGCAACGGCATAACCACTAACAGGGTAATAATCTGCCGGCTGACACTTGTAAGTCCGCCAAGTTCCCGGAATGCATAGAGCAGGCAGACACTCAGTCCAAGAGTTACCAGGAACAGGGAAAGAAAATAAAGGAAACCTTTAAAATTCCTTCTTTTCCTGATAGCTGTGGGGATAGGTTTGTCTAATATCTTTGCTTTCAAAAGCGGATAACCCTTACCCAAAAGATAGGCTCCCACATGATGTGAACAATGCAGGTCCTCTCTTCCCTGAACTGCCAGTTCCAGGCAATCCTTTGCTATCTTCTCTTCCAGAAGTCGATAACGGTGTGATAATTTTACAATAACCCCGCGATACATACCTCTGGCTTCTAAATCCATCTTTGAATAGACACCCTCAGGGTCCTGTGACAAAATCTCCTCCAGACAGGAATAATTCTGAAAGAATTTTTCCTCATCCACTTCATTGATATCCCTCAGACTGACAATTAAAGTACGTATTTTAGACTCAAGGAAGGCTTCTACCCTTCCTTCCTCCAGGATTAAATCAGAAATTTTCACCTGTTTATCCAGGGAAGCAAAATGATATTCCAGATATCTTTGAAGGGAAGTCTCATCAAAGGAGATATTTTTCAGCATGTACATTACATGTGCATGGAAAGAGTAATTCAGCTTTAGATTCTCTTCTATATCGCAAAGCAATGCCGCTATATCAGCTGCAGCTTGATTGTCTTCTAATTTATCCCTTAGAAAATCTTCTGCCTTCGACTTCACATCGATGATAGAAAGAATTTCATCTGCAATTACAATGATCTCTTCAAGAAGACAAAAGCCCAGTACTTCCGGTAAAACCCAGATTTCCTTGTCTGTAAGCGGTAGTTTTTGCTGATAAGCTGTTAACATAACGGAAATATTTTCTTCACTTAAATGGCCGCCGGAAAGAGCAACCATCCTCTTGGCCACAATATAAATGCGGGGAAAATTATGATATTCCTTTCCCTTTAGGACCGGCAACACAGCATAGCTCGTTCCGGAGGTACGCACTTTTTTAATTTCCCGGTACATGATCTGAAAATTGTCAAAGAGCCAGCGTGCTGCCGGAATCAATGCAATGATATCCGTGGATAAGGCAGAGATTCTGTCTCTGATTTTATTCAGTTTTTTATAGGCGATCTGGTTGTAATCGTTAAGAACAAAGCTGTAACCGGTTAGTTTGACCTGACTATGGTCTTCCGCCAACTTAAGCATCTGCTGCACCCAATCCTTTGGACCTGTGTTATCTCCTTCTCCCAGGGAATAGGCTGGGAAATTCACTTTCTTACCAAAATGATTAAATCGGTTATAAAGCATTAATAGAACAAAACAGATTAATGCAACCAGTATCAATAAAATAACCTGCCGTAACGGCGAATGTATATAAAAATTAATTCCATACAATAAGACCAGCAATGAAAGCTCCTCCTTAATTAAGAAATCTTCAGACAAGATGCTTGTCTTCTCACAGATCCTCTGTTTTTTTCAAAAAAATAGCACAATATTTTATTATAGCATTTATTTAAGATTTTATTTATTTTCTGCCAGATATATAAAATTTATGCAGTGTAAGTCATACTGAAGTCGTTGCAAAAAAAATATCTCCAACCACAGTAACACGTGATTGAAGATATTTCGAAATATTTTGAAGTTATTTTGATGATATTTATAATATAAATAATATGTTTTATACTTTTCCTATTGAGATATTTTATCGGATCTTGTAAATTCCAGGCCTATATTTTTATGCTTTTTTTCAACTTTACCTGATCCAATCTTTTTTTCGGCTTGTAAGTAACCGCCTTTGGTTTTTTTCTCTTCTATAAATTTTTTCATTTTTTCCATATCGTTTATTGACATTTTGTATCCACCTTTCAATTCTAAGCCAATTTTTACATGCTTTAGCAACACAAGTTACTGCCATTTATGCAAAGCAGTAATGGAGCAGAGCATTTAATAATGTATTATCGAGCTAAAATCTATTATCACACAAACTTCTTATAGTTTCAACACAATTTGGTATTGACATAGTTAGGTAATTTACTTTTCTCTGATTGGCAGCAAAAGATCAAGTTGTAAATAACTCATTTCTGCATTGTGCTTCTGGATAAAATTATAAAGATTCAAGGTTTCTTCAAAACCTTGTCCATAACCTGTCTCGGCCGATTCCCATCTGGGAGATGCCCAGTCATTCTCGTATCTATCACTTGCATTAACCCATTCCTTCAGCCTCCGCCAATCCTGGAAGTCCCATGCCCTTAACACATGAGCAGCATATAATCCACCGATGAACTCTCTTTTTACTAACGGTGCAGGTATTTCCATATTGTCGGGAACAGACACCCACGCTTCATGCCCATTCAAATTTTCTCCTGATTTTCCTGAGCCTTCTATGTAATCAAAATCGAAACCTCTTGCGTCGGGTTTAATTTTTAGCAGCCCGCTCTCTTTTATAAACTTATTCACTAAGTCCGATGCTTTGTCTACACAGTCTTCACCCGTAGCAAAACCGGCGGCCACAGTCATTGGCGGCAAATATACAATCCGTACATCCTTATCCTCCAGTTTCATTAATTCTTCGTTTGCTTTGTTCAATTCTTCCATTGATAAACTCTCCCTCATTTCTTTGATTTGATTATCAGAAAAAGAAAGAGAGCTTATAACGGAGAATACAGCTTCATCACCGAGGAGCTTTAAATTAACATCAGCTTTTTCATTGATTTCCTCAATAAAACGCATCAATATGGATCTAACGGTAGACAACGCGGTAATTTCACCGTCTATTTCACTTATGTTTTGCCTGAAAATCTCAACAGCTTCCGCTGCATCATTATTGTTAAGTATACTTACAATTTGCTTTACGGGAACCCGCAGCTTACGCAAAACAATGATTTGCCGCAAACGGCTTATGGCCGTTTCATCATAGAGCCGGTAAGCATAATCTTCTTTTCGCAGACTTTGAATTAATCCTACTTGCTCATAATAACGTAACATTCTTGTAGAAATCCCATAATCTCTTGACACCTGACTGATTGTTTGTAATTCCATATCATAACCTCGTTTCTTTATTATTTTTATTATAAAGTGCGACACGGTGTCAGAGTCAAAGCTTTCCAATAATAGTTAAAGCAATCAAGCTGTAAGAAATGCCTTCAATTAATAATTTCACCTTTATTATTGGCCAACCTTTCACGCCAATTACGAAGTTCTTCTGGTGTCTGTCGCAACCATTCTGTTACTTCACCGACAATTTTCAGGGGTTCTTGAGAACGATAGGAACGTGTGGGATTGCCGGGAAATTTCTTGTCTGTTACATTGGGGTCATTTTCAAATTCACCCAGTGGTTCAACAACATAAACACGTTCTCTTCCATCTCCTCTTGCTAATGCGGCAGCAAGTCCGGCTCCGTTTAATATGGCTGTGAAATAGATATGATTCATTTTAAGTTCAGGCTTATAATTAGAAATTCCACCTGGTGTAAGCATATCACCAATCTGCAAATCCGCTTTTGTCCCATGATAAAAGGGCCCTTTGTCATTGTGTTTTAACTTACTGGATTTGGATAAATCCTCATTCCTCCCAGCCTCCTCAAAATCCCCTAAGTCGTGATAGCATTGGGCAATATTTGAATATAATGATGGCAGCGCACTAATAACAGTTATATCATTTACCTTTAATGCAAGCTGCAAAGCCTCTTCTAACCATTTTAATCTATCTGAGATATTTTTTTGGTGCCGGCTGACGTAATAAGCACCAAAAAATCTTTCAAAATCGTCTGCTGCTTCCGTCCAGGCTTTCTGAAACAATAGAGCTGCTTCTTCCTCCTTTTTGTTTTCTTCCATAATCATCCCCTGGAGGCAGAGCTTGATAATATTATTATTCGGATCGAATTGAGCATTCATCTTATTTACCTCTTTCTTATTAAAACATTTAAGTATTTCAAACATTATAACACATCATAATTAAAATAATTCATAAGCAGGAATATGGATACCTCTACAATTTTACTGTTTATTATATCTTGCTTAACTATTGCCTTTGATGAACTGAACAGATTGGGTTGTGTCAAAATCCTAAGCCTACCTGCTCAATCTAATACTCTACAATTCGTTCGTATGATTTTTTATGTAATCCGCAACATCATCGATTTCCGGATATATTCTTGCTTTATTTATTCCCAAGGAGTTCAATTGCTTCTGTATTTTATCTTTTGAGCCAATAACACAAACTATCTTTTTGCCATCTATATCTTTTGCTCTCAAATCTGTTATGGAATTCCTTGTTTCAGTTCCATAGATTTCCTCCAATAAACCGCAAATGATAAATGCACCTTCCTGCCTGTCAATTCTCCTGTTATTACGGGATGGAATTACAACAACACTTTTGCTTAGATCTTCAGGCAGAACTTCATCCTTGAAGCCGGGCCGTTCTAATCGTACTTCTTGAACCAGGCGTGTTATCCTTTTGTTAAAGGTATCCAAAGTCAAGGTTTTATCCTTTGATGCGAAATAAAAGTCTCTCTGTACCGTATTTGTAAAAAGCGGTAATGAAGCTAATAATGCCACCGTATCACTTTGCGGATACTTGATATTATCTTTATCTATTGAAAAAAGGATTACCTCTCCTGAGTAGGTATCACGGCTTTCACATGCAAAATATAAGGCAATCAGCGGATTTTGTGTAATATCCAATAATCTCGTGGGTAATCCATAATGCTGCATTTCAGCCAATGTCTCCAGGTGATTTTTCATGCGGGAAAAGTCATCCGGGCAATTGATCTGTAATTCCTGATACATCTTTTTTTCATTATGCAGCCATTCTTCCTTACGAAAAATTGATGGCAACAATCTATAAGATATGTCACTATGTCCTCTGAAAAAGACTTTTTTCTCCGGCATTCTGATCTCATCCAGTAAATCCACATAATTTGATATAGACCTTATGACTCGCAAATCAACCGTATTAAAATCAAAAATGATACCTCCGGAAATTCTTAGATCCAAATCACTGCTTAAAAAATTCCCGGTAAACTCATATAGATACTTCTTCCAGGATTCAAACATCCCCTGGGTTCTTTGACTGCGCTCTTCGTATGTGGGTATGGTTCGATAAATATAATATACAATTCCAAACATACTATAATAATTCAATTGTTTTATATCCAAAGCTTCTTTCTCTAAAACAGCTAAAAGTCTCTTTTTGGCTTCCTCTATGGTTTTAGGATATATTCGCTTAAACAGGCTTGCCAATGGTGAATTTATCTTGGCTAATTCAAAAGCAATTTCTTCCCTCTTTAATTGCGGTCTGTTAAATACTGAATTCATATCGCAATATCCTTCAGCCATTAATTTTTCAAAACAAATCTTTTTTAACGCTTCCTGTACAATGACATTATTACTCAGATCTTCATCAAAAAAGAAGAAAGGCATTCTTTTACTCCCCTTGCACTTTTATTTTTTATTTTCTTATAATTCGTATAATAATATATACTTTTCCAAGTTCTGGTTAAGCATATATCTTCATATCCATTATATACCAGAATTTAACAAGTTTCAAAGGATTCAGCTGTTTTTCTACAGAAAAATATCCGACTGTTTTCTATAGAAAAGGAGCTGTTACATTAAATAGTATTGCTAAAAGATGACCCTGACTTTCCTTTACGCACCGACCTCAAAACACCAGTCAATTTCATATGCTGTAATCGGACAGAAATGTTCGATTTTAGCACACGAAGTCGGCAATCTGTCTTCCAGACAGAGCAGTAAAGGAAAGCCAGAGAGGGTCTTACAGCTTTACAATTAATATGCAACAGCTCTCATGCTTACTTTTATAATTTCTTTATTATCTTTACTTAATAGCTTTATTTGATATCTTTATCTTGATTTCTGTATCGATAGTGAAATCTGATTTCTATAATTGATATATTTATTTAATATCTTTATTTGATTTTTCTATATCTTTATCTGATTTCTTTATCTATAATCTTTATCTGTTTCTTTGTGATCTGTTTCTTTTTCTAGTAGTTTATATGATTTCTATATATGATTTCTGCATTTGATATCTTTAACTGATTTCTTTTATTTGATTTCTTTTATTTGATATGTTTATTTCATTTCATATTTCATATCTTTTTCTGATATCGTTACCTTATTAATTATAACGGAAAATGATATGAAATTTGCTCTGCTTTCTTACAATTCATTGGTTAAGCATCCCAAAAGCTTCTTTTTCAAAAACTTATTAAAATTCCGCGCTAAACATATAAGCGGTGCTGTATTTGTCACAACCCTCTGGAAATACTTCTGCTGTCCAGTATTTATCCGGGTATGGAATCAGTACCCCCTGGCCAAGCATAATATTTCTAGTGACATCATACATGGCATCACTGTCATACCCCTCCCTTGCGTGCATTGCCTCCATATCACCAGTGAAGGTGGCATATGCAAACTGGGATATATAGGGCAGACCCGCCTTGCCATTGTTTTGGGGAACGAAATCGAAAAAGAGAAAACCATCCGGCACAGGGGTTTCCGCTTTCATAAACCGTCCCCAGACACCATGCCAAGGACCAACATCCACACCTAACCCATTATGATGCATGAACAAAACATCATAGGAAAAGTCCGATTTATACTCGTCCATACTGTCCAGCACGCCAAATATTTTCTTTCGGGCTTCCAGACTATTCATTTCCTCGCCTTCCCATCCAATAAAGCGCATGGCTGGCGTCTTCCTGTATTCAAAACTTTCTACTGCGAAATCCTTTTGCTGCCTTGCAACCATATCCGGCATAAACAACGCCCACTGAACTCCCGCATCACAATCTTTCAGGAAATTAATGTAGCCAAACAACTCTACACTATCCGTACCGGAAGGGCCGGTTTTATTTCCTGCAATCAGTTCCCGTATTCCACGTTCCCTCATGGTTGAAAAATCATTAAATACTTTTTCTACTACCGCTTTCAGCCTCTTGTCGGCAGCCTGCCCAGACAGCTCCTCATCAAATCGATCCAATGCTTTGAACACCGACTGGTTAACCACACCGGAAGGCTCTAATACCGACAGATATGTCCGAAGCTGGGCATTCTGCTCTTTGAACCGTGCAAATACGCCTTGTATTAAGATTTGCTCATTTTCTGGGAGTTTTTCATCACTCCATTGAGAATCATCCAGTATCCATTCGGTCAGTGCATCAAAAACGCCGGGATTTTGACCTCTTGCTTTTGCCGCCCAGGTAACAATACTTTTGTATTTCTCCATATCAGTCAATTTCTCGCCATTTTCCCCCTGCACGTCGCACCAGTAAAACTCGTCAATCAGATTACGTGACATTTCAAATCCTCCTTGAATGGTAATGTTAATGGAAAGCGGCTGAAACAGTTTTACCTTATCCGGCTGCACTTTTGATGGCGGTATACCGTGAAACCTTGTAAATGCTTTGGAGAAGCTCTCCTGGGTATCATATTGATATCGCATAGCTACATCAATTATTCTGCTGTCTGGCTGCAGTAAATCGAAAGCTGCCAAACTCAAACGTCTGTTACGAATATACTCACCGACTGTCATACCGATTACAACATGAAAAATAAGTTGAAAATGTGAGTTTGATGTAAAGGCCTGGTGTGATACATCCTCAATGTTAATATCGTCGGTCAAGTGATTTTCAATGTAATTAATAGCTCTCGTTAAGCTTTGAATCCAATTCATAAGCCGCCTCCTTTCCAATGAGAATTATATAAAATCAGTAATCGAAAAGTCATGTCTTAAAATACGATGTTGTGTCAGCACAAACTTCATCTATTTCAGCTGCTTCATTTTTGTTAATTGCTTTGTATATTTTAAAGGACATTAGACCTCCATGAAATATATGAGGGTTGACCTATAATCACCCCAGCGGAATAAACTTTTATACAGAAGTTACAATAAAACAATTGCAAAAATCAACATATTACTGATCCATCCTAACTTATTTTATTATCGCAGATACTCTCCCTTTTACCGTTAGCTGAACTTGGTTGCTTACATTCTCTGGAGGGTGAATAAAACTATCAGCTCTTCCTTAAATTCACCTTGAAACTATCTAATATGCCCTCTATCACCATAAGCAAGGGTTAAAATCAAATCAGAAATCTGCTTTTTTGTGCCCTCAATTAAGTTGATCCCCACAAACCTGCCTTTGGCACCAGAAGTTAAGTTAATATGGAATTCGTGAATTAGATTGTCAATCAACCGCATTTTTTGCTGATAATCATAAGCCCTTTCCCAGTCAGTAATAAATGCGTTGAAAATATGAGTTGCTGCTCCAGATGGCATATTTTCTTTGCGAAAGCTGCGCATATAGTCACGGAATAGATACTGGTAACCGCAATCGCACTGTATTAAGCCCTTTGCATAATACAGTGTGCTTTTGCAATGATGACACTTTATTTGCCCTGCTTTAATATCTATCCAAGTATCTCTGCCCTGGACACAGCGTGCATATAGGGTAAAGCCGATTTCATCTGCCAATTCCTCGTCTGGCAGGCCTTTCATATCAGCCGAATAAAGCTGTATTAATTCCTTTCTTGTAATTTTCGGCAGCCAGTGGTAACGGTTGAATTTTTCGGGTATTATTCTTTCCGCCATAGCTGCTACTTCCTGCTTTTCACGCTCCACCCGTTGTTTTGTTCGTTCGCTTTGCCGAGCGATTTTCTCAGCTGCCATACTCTCATAATTCATTTTAAAATCGGGATAACCAGTTTCAACCAACAGGATTGCTTTTTCATAGCTTTTATCATCACAAACTGCAATGCCATCGACATGAAATGCACCCTCTGCAATAGTTACACCTGACAGCAAATACATGCCATTTCTCCCAAATCGATATGTCCAGCCGTGCCTTGTGGTAAAAACCCCAGGTGCACAGCCGACATTATATTGCTTTAATAAAACCTCTGAAAACCGTGTGAAAAGCGTAAAAATCTCATCAGAAAAATATGCCTTTAACTCATTGATGCCTGGGCGATTTTTGCGGTCATGATGTATTTCTTTCCAGTCCATACTGTATATCATCCTTTCAGTTTAATGGGCAATCAACCTTTGATTTTATCAGCAAAATGAACCATGCCTTCATTCCATAAAATTTGATTGAAGATATGTTAATAACAACATGTGCCATATACTATTATCCTAACTAATATACTAACAGATTTTTAAAGGAAAGGAAATATATTACATCAAATACATTCAGTATACATTTATTTTAATAATGTGCCAGTAAATAATAGAGGCCTAACCGTATCCATTATATACCAGTGATTTAGAGATATCAAAGTGATTATCCATTTTTCCACAGTAAAATGCACCCATTTACCAATGAGTGCAGTCCAATTATAATCTATTTTGTTCTATTAAGCCAATCAAACTGATTCTGTATGCCTTGAACGGTCAAAAAAGATGCCGTTTGAACCTGGTCGGACCTTGGTGGCGGAATATAACTACATGAAAATACGCAATTACAACAATTCTTATCATATAGGTTACTTTTTGTTCAAGTTTCTATAATGCTCTCTTTGATAGTGTATTTCATCATCATCAAATCCAAGTAATTCCAGAAGATTTTGATGTTGCATGGGCGAATGCTTTTCAAATTGGGAATGCCATTCCTCCGCCGTTTCTCTTTTTATGCCTGCCGAATTCAATATTGTCAGCCATGTGCTTTCATCAAGACTCCTTAAATTTTTATATAAAATACTGTTTTCTAATAATTTAATAATTATATTCTGTTGCTTTTTTACTACTTCTATTTCTTTATTCAGTTCTCCCAGCCTCTTCAAAAGCAGTGCGGTAACCTCCAAATTTGCTGCATTTAAAAGATTCGCGATTTCAGCCAACGGAACTCCAGCTTCCCTAAAAAGCATAATTTTACTTAGTCGTTCTGTATCTGCCTCACTATACAACCGGTACCCTGCCTTATTCCTTGCAGATGGTTTGAGAAGGTCTATTGACTCATAATATAATAACGTACTCCTGGAAATCCCGAATTTGGCTGCAATTTTGCTTATAGATAATTCCATAATTACCTCATCTTTTCTTTATTTAAGTATATTCTGAAACTTTTTACCAGGTTAACAGTCGGTTATCTAATCCTTAAACTGAAGCAACAGTACTCTGTCTATTAAGCTTGAATAAAACAAGACCCAGAATTATAATTATAATTCCGCAAAATATCAACAATTGTCCATATTTAAACCAATCTAACAATACTCCGAATATGAGCATTGCAAGCGGATAGGTGAAATTACCCACTGAGCCTATTATGCCGAAGACCCCTCCTGCCATTTCATTCTCAACATTTTTCTGCAGAATCGCGCGATAGCAAGTGCTAATGCCAACAACCGCGGAGCTCATTAAAAAGAATATGAAAAAGTATGGAATAATAGCATGGACACCCGAATTGCTTAGAATGCCGAATGCCATATAGATCAGACCGATAAAACAGATGCCTCCGTACATGAATTTCTTTTCCTTGTTATTTATGCTTATCAAACTTAGTAAAAAACCTGTTAAAATAACACCTATCCCATAAAAGGATTCTATGTATCCCAGGTTTTGTGCCCCGTTCCCCTTCAAAGTTATGGCAAATACCGGCATTATTACCTGGACTGAACCCACAAAAAAGTGCAAAATGGCAACTACTGACACAATTGAAATTATACTCCTTTTACTGAAAACATATATAAAACTATCAAAAATGTTTTCTTTGATCTTTTTCTTAAAATGAGCTTCTTTCAATACAGGTTTAATGGCAAGCATAGATGCAAGAATGGAAGCTATAAAAAAAGATAAAGCATTAAATGAAAAGACAAAACCATACCCCCACCATGCTGCACAAATTCCCCCCAGCAAAGGCCCTGCAACAAGTGCAATGCCGCCTAAAAACTGACTTTTTGCATTAGCTTCGGTCAGCTCTTCCTTATTCACAATCTGTGGAATTACTGCCTGGACTGTAGGATCAAAGAATGCAGAACATATGGAAAGTACTACTTCTGCAACTATGATTATATACAGATTCAATACTCCTGTATAATATGATGCAACTACCGCAGTTACAACAAGTCCCCTGATAATATCGGTACTGACCAGAAGTGTTTTTCTGCTAAAAAAGTCAATAATACCCGGCGAAAGAAAACCTGCCACGATTGCGGGAGCCATGGAAGAAAACAGCACAAGACCCATCATCGAAGGTGAGTGTGTGGTCTGAAGAACCCAGTAAGCAAGAGCAAGCGCATAGAATTTATCACCTATTTGCGATATGAGCTGTCCGCCTAATAAAAGATAAAGATTTTTATTGATATTAATAATTTTCATATTGACCTCCTAATTATTATTGCTAAAAAATATTGCATAAACAACTATAAACCATGAAGTAATAGACAGGTCAATACGCAATTACAACCATTACCTTGAATGTAAATCGAAATTCCTCTAGACTACAACGAAGTTTTTTGTAATCACAACCTCTACTTTATTGATTTTATTAGTTAATATTACGTTTACTTTTAAATTAATATAGCTATAATAGAACTGTAGACACTGTTTTTAGCTGTTTTTTGCGTACAAAAAGCAGACGTCTGGAAAATACCGTGTAAAAGTAAATTCCACACGATGA
>Ga0208297_1001112_pt1 | contig 31483 bp, 26 predicted proteins | sample LMS_cellobiose_e_FD_187367 | JGI IMG/M metagenome (GOLD analysis project Ga0208297, IMG submission 187367) | Rumen-fistulated moose microbial communities from Alaska, USA - LMS_cellobiose_enrichment (SPAdes) (version 2) | ecosystem: Host-associated > Mammals > Digestive system > Stomach > Rumen... | reverse complement strand
TGGGGGTTGCTGTCTCTGCCGTGACCGTCTGCGGAGTCATGCTCATCCTCAACAAAACATATGGATTCGTAGGAGAAAACGCCCTTGTAGCCCCTCAGGCCAACGCCATGGCCGCAGTTATCGAGCCTATGATGAACGGCGGCGGAGCTCCATGGCTACTCTATGGAATCGGAGCCCTGATTGCTATTGCTCTTACTATTTTCAAGGTTCCCGCTCTTCCATTCGCACTCGGAATGTTCATTCCCATCGACCTCAACCTTCCCCTCCTTGTCGGAGGAGCGATTTCATGGTACGTATCTACCCGCTCAAAAGATCAGGCTCTCAATAATGCACGTCAGGAGAAAGGCACCCTTATCGCATCCGGATTCATCGCAGGCGGCGCACTCATGGGTGTTGTCAGCGCAATCCTCAAATTCGCAGGCGTCGACTGGTTCCTCACAAGCTGGAACGCCCAGTGGGGAGAGGCTGTCGCCATCATCCCGTTCCTAGCCATAATAGCTTATATCATAATTAGTTCCAAGAAAGCAACTGTAGAAGAATAATAACATATGGAAAACATTCTCGAAAGATTTCTAAGATATGTGTCAGTAGACACACAGTCAAACGAAGAATCAGCAAGCCAGCCATCGACTGATAAACAGTGGGATCTCCTTAAAATGCTCTGTAAAGAGCTGAATGATATGGGGATAACGGCTTCGCTGGATGAATACGGATACGTAATGGGGACAATCCCTTCCAACATCGAGAAGGAAGTTCCCGCTGTCGGATTCATCGCCCATGTAGACACGGCCCCGGACGCTTCCGGAAAGGATGTCAAGCCTCAGATTATCAAGAATTATGACGGGTCAGACATTGCCCTCAAAGGGGTCCAGGGACTTTATCTCAAGCCTTCAGAGTTCCCGGAGCTTCTCCATTTTATCGGTCAGACTCTTATCACTACCGATGGAACGACCCTCCTTGGGGCGGATGACAAAGCAGGAGTCGCCGAGATTATGAATGCCGCCCAGTGGATAATGGAACATCCTGAATTCAAGCATGGTACCATAAAAATAGGCTTCACTCCCGATGAAGAGATCGGACGCGGAGTCGTCAAATTCGACGTCAAGAGATTCGGTGCCGACTATGCCTACACCATGGATGGCGGCGAGATTGGAGAGCTGGAATTCGAGAACTTCAACGCAGCCTCCGCAAAGATCCATATCCAGGGCCGAAACGTCCACCCCGGGAGCGCCAAAGGCAAGATGAAGAACGCAATTCTGATTGGTCAGGAACTAAATTCTCTCCTTCCCATCGAACAGAGGCCTGAGTATACCGAGGGATATGAGGGGTTCTTCCATATCATAAGCTTCAAGGGAGCAGTCGAAGAGGCAGACTTTGCTTATATCATCCGCGACCATGACGCAGCGAAATTCGACCGCAAGAAAGAGGTCATCCGCGAATGCGTCGATTTTATCAACCGCAAGTATGGAGAGGGAACCGCAGTCCTCGACCTTCGCGACCAGTACCGCAATATGAGGGAGCAGGTTGAGCCGCATTACCATATTATCGAAAAGGCGGTGAAGGCCATGGAGATGGAGGGAATCAAACCGAAGATCCAGCCCATCCGCGGAGGCACCGACGGGGCCAACCTGAGCTACATGGGACTCCCCTGCCCGAATATCTTCGCGGGCGGTCTCAATTTCCATGGAAAGATGGAATTCGTACCCCTCGAGAGCATAGAAGCGGCCTCAAAGGTTATCCTGAATATTATCGGTCTTTTCGCCGAAGCTTAGCTCTGTACTTTTCGACGTACTTCATCAAACGATTGTACTCTTTCTCTGATTTACGGGCCCGTTTTCTCAGTTCCTTGAGTTTACGGGCTCTTTCTTTTTCAAGAGCTTTTTGCTTTTTAGCTTCCTGCTTTTCGGCGTATATACGGTCCTCTTCGGCCCATTTGGCCTCCCTAGCCTCCTGCTTTGCCTTGGCTTTAGCTTCCTTCTCAGCCTTTTTCTTGGCTTTTTCAGCGTCTTTCTTGGCCTTTTCCGCCGCTTTTCGAGCCGCTTCCGCCGCCTTCTCCTTGGCTTTTATCTGCTCCGGAGTCAGCGGAGGAGGAGGGGTTGAATTCTTCGGCTTTGTCGAGACCGAGGCCGTAGTATCAGCGGGCTGCGCTATGGACACAGTATCGGAAGGAACTGACAATGAATCCGCTATCTGAGCGATTGAAAGGGAATCGATAACTGCAGTGGCCAAAGAATCACCCTTGAACCCGAGTGAATCAAGGGCAACCGTATCTCGATTGAAGCTCAGAGTATCCATTGCGGCGAGCTCCGCCTCCAGACGCTCCCTCTCTCTCCGCTCCCTTGCTCTCACGGCATCCAGAGAGTCCCTTTTAGCTATCTCTTTATGGACCTTGTCTATATACCCCGGGAAATACTTCGCGGTATGCGGGAAGCGGGCACGTGGCCTGCTGAGATAAGTCTTTCTCTGACTCTTCCTCGGGACGAGAGTGGTAATGTCTTCCCTGCCGTTAGGCCTCAGCTCCGGTTTCCATACATATCCTTTCAGGAAACTTTCATCCTTTGGCAACTGCACAATAGGATAGGCGTCGTTCTTTGCTGAGTCGAAATAATAGATCTGGTCAATAGTCCCTTCAGAGAAGAGGGCATAGAGCATCTTGGATTCGACCTTATTGACGGTCGCCAGCGTGCCGTTCTCTTCAAGATAGAATAGAGCAGCCGCACCTCCGAGCGCATCGAAGCGCTGCAGCGTCCTGGTGGAATCGAAATAAGCGACCATCTCCGCACCTCTGATCTGGTCATATAGGAGCGAATCCTGCTCCTCAATGACAATAAAGGCGTTCGACATCAGATTGGCCTTTTTAACCTCGCGGTTCTGGAGGACGACATAGATACTGTCCGCCGAATATTGACGGGTCCCTTCATGGAAAATGAACGGTTCCCGATATAGCCTGGCCAGCGAATCGAGATCGTTATATGCAAGGGAATCACATGCGAATTGGATATCCCTTCGATAAAGCTTGACGTTTCCGACAGCCGTGACAAAACCAAATTTTGTCGTATCTACAGGCTCCGGCTCCACAACCAAAGAATCCTTGACTGCCAAGGAGTCCCCCACTGAAAGAGAGTCGGCAAGGGGAGGCGTCATCGGTTCCGGCTTTTTCTCTGCCAGCTTCTTTGCCGGAGCGCCTTTCGCGGGCGGAGGTTCGGGAGGACGGTTGGGATCGTTCTTGGCGGCCTCTTCGGCAGCCTTCCTAGCCTCTTCGGCAGCCTTTCTGCGATACTCCGCCACCGGGTCGCCGCTTATATCCGAAAGCCTCTTTTTGGCATCCTTCTCATAAGCCTCGGGGATATCGCACTTTTTTATCGCTTGATAGATGAGGGTGTCGGCCCCAAGATAGACGGTATCAATCTGGCCGTTCTCGTCAGTTATGGACATAACGGCAGGGTCCCTCGTCATCTTGATTCTGGAAATAGTATCGCGATATTCGAGCCTTCCGGCAAGGGCGTAGATATTTCTCGTTGTATCCATTATCTCCGCCCGGCCGAGCATCTCTACCTCATTGATTGGCCGATGATAATAGAGAGTATCGGACCAGCCTTCATAGTCGTCTGTCATCACATGGACATTCTGACGGAAGAAGAAAAGATCGTTTTCCCTGTTATACCAGCCGTCGTCGGCAGAAAGCATATTGTCATGATCCCAGGCATCCGTCGCATATGCAAAATACGCCGTGCTGTTTTCGGAATTATACTCGAGTCGGGAGGTCTTGACGAAGATGGAGTCCGTGAACATATTGACATTGTCCATGAACGTAAAGGTCTTCGCCTTTGAATCGTAAGAGCCGAAACGGCTTTCGATAATCTGTCCGTCCTTGTCCTTCATGGACGCACCGTCCTGAAAAATGGCAATACTGTCCTTGGTATTATAGTCGAGATAACGGGTACGCAGAGTGTTGTGGTCCTTGTCTTCGAGTTGGACAAGATGGCCCCTGAACTTTGCAAGATCCTCATCGACAACATATTCCAGAGTCTCGCTGGTCAGCTTTGTGCGGTCCTGTATGATCTGGACATGGCCGGTGGCATAGATAATATTGCTGGCGACATTCCATAGAGCCGAATCGCAGAGAAGATATGTCTTATTGTGGAGGAAACGGGCTGGTCCCATGACCTTTCTGAAACTGGTCCCATTCCTCTCCAGAAGGCTTGCCGATTTCGCGCTGACCAAGGTGACGAGCGAATCCGTGTCCTCGCCCTTATTCTGGGCGGACAGAGACAGGGTCGCGAACATCAAAGCCGCGATCAGACAGAGAACCGGCCGGAATCTCATCAATCTTTCTTGAATTTTTCAGTCCAGACATCGCGTGTGAATGAACACTCGCGATACATGGGATCAATGATAATATATGTCTCCTTGATCTTCTTGTCCAGGAACTTGTTGATAGCCTCGATTTGCTTACCCTGTCTCACCTGGGCAAGAATCTGGTTGTAGTCGCTCTCGAAGGTGGCGGGATGGGCGGGAACAATCTTGTCGACCTTGATGATCTTGTAGACGGTATTACCGCTACGGCCTTCATTGTCAAGCGATTCCACCGGATCCGAAATCTCTCCTTCCTTCAGGTCCTTGATTGCGGCATAGTCTTGAGGCTTAAGCTGGTCGATCTCAAAATAGGACGACCCGGTCTGGGGATCCGCCATCTGGCCTCCATTGGTCCTGGTTGCGGTATCCTCTGAATAAAAGCGGGCAGCCAGAGGGAAGGTTACTGCCTCATTGGTAATCTCGGTCTTCAGAGAATCGAGTTTCCTGAACGCCTTCTCCTGATCAGCTACAGTATACTGAGGCTTGATAAGGATATGGCGAGCATTGAACATATCCCCCTTCTTCTCCAGAACCTCGATAATATGGAATCCGTCCGGAGTCTCTACAATCTGGGAGATAACTCCCGGCTTAAGAGCCATGGCTGCATCAGAGAATGCCGGCCAGAAGATTGATTTTGAAGCCATTCCGAGCTCGCCTCCCTTGCGGGCGCTACCCGGGTCCTCCGAATAGATTCTGGCAAGGGTGGAGAATTTCTCTCCTGCGATGATTCTCTCGCGAAGGGAAAGGAGTTTTTCCTTTACTGCTAGATTGGCAGCCTCGCGGTCAGGATAGACGCAAATCTGGCTTAGACGGTATTTGATCGGGACAATCGGGAGATCCTCCTTGTCGACTGTGTCCAGATACTGTTTCACATCGTACGGAGTCAACTCCGGAATATTGGAAGCGACCTGAGACTGCTCTTGCTGAGTAAGGTTCTGATCCTGAAGCGCTTCCGTCCACTCCTGACGGAGCCTGTAAAGGGGTTTCCCGAAATACTTCTCAACCTCCTCGTCACCGCCGAGAGAAGTACGGACCTGGTCGAGCCTGGAAGACATTTCACTGGCGACCATATCTTGATTGACGGTTAGGGAGTCAATCCTTGCCTGCATGAGGAACAACTTCGATTCCATCATCTGCTCAAGCACTTCGCAGCGAAGATTCCTGTCGGAAGACATTCCCTGAGCTCTCATCATCTGGACCTGTTCCTCGATATCGGAAATCATAATCGCTTCATTTCCAATTACCGCGACTGTCTTGTCAATCACTCCGCCTCCGTATTTCTGGGCTGAAAGCGTCAATGACACTAAAATGGCCGCAATCAGGCACGATACCTTCAAAACGTATCTTTTCATAAAATCTCGAATATTTCTTTAGTCTGGGCATCTTTGAGCAAGTCCCGTTCCAAACCGGAGACGAGTTCTCGCTTTCTTGCACTCAAAATGATGTCCTTGATTTTTTCCGCACTGTACTCTATCGGGGCGGGAGAACCCTTCTTCACCATATCAGCCACATATGCGACAAAGATATTACCTTGCCCGTCCGGCACCTCTATGAATGATTTTTTCATTGAAGACAGGAGCGTAGCAGGATCGGAACCGCTCTCAAGGGAAAGCGTCTGAAGATCGGTCCATCTGTCTGTACAGTCCACATACCTTATCGCAGCGGAAACCGCCATGCTGTCTGCCTCGATAACTTCCTCAACATTGTCAGAAGACATCTTTTTCTTGATCTTTTCCTTAGCCGCAGACCCCTTTGGAATCAGCATATAGCGGACTTTCAGCAGAGGGGCATCCAAGATAAATTTATCCGGATTTTCCTCATAGTAGTGGCGAATCTCGGCAGGGGTGATATTGGTATCAAGGCGTTCATTGATGTAATGCTGCTCAAAACGATATTTGAGAAGGGAAATTCTATATTCCTCAAGTTCTTTTGATACATCCATCTCGCTTTTTGACAACTCCGCCTCTGCAACTTCGAGGAAAAGACGGTCTGTCGCCCATGATTTAATGAACTGAGAGGCCATCGCCGCACTGTCTTCCGGCGCTATCCCGTCGGGAATATAGCCCTCAAGCGTAGAACGGTACAGTTTCTCCTTGCCCACCCTTGCAACGGCCTCGTCGCCGAAGAATTCGCCGACGGAAGAGCGCAGCCTGCCAAATTCTTCACAAGAAACGGCGGCGACAAGTACAAGAAAGGCAAGAAGAATCTTTTTCATCTACTTCGAATAATTTGGAGCCGGCTTGATAATGGTAACATCATGGGGATGCGACTCAATGATTCCGGCGGCTGTAATGCGGACGAAGTTGGCCTTGCGTAGGTCATGGAGAGTCGGGGCTCCGCAATATCCCATTCCGGCGCGGAGACCTCCCATCAACTGATATATGATATCGGCAACCTTTCCCTTGCAGGCCACTCTTGAAACTATTCCTTCGGGAACAAGCTTTTTATTATCTGTCTCGGCTTCCTGGAAATAACGGTCTTTCGACCCCTGCTCCATGGCATCGAGAGAACCCATTCCGCGGTAAACCTTGTATCTCTGGCCGTCTACTTCTATCACCTCTCCGGGAGTCTCCTCCGATGCGGCGAAAAGGGATCCGGCCATTACGGTGTCAGCTCCGGCAGCAATAGCTTTGGTGATATCTCCCGAGTAGCGGATGCCTCCATCGGCAATTATCGGCACATCCAGGTCCTTGAGGCCCTCGTAAGAAAGCATGATTGCAGTAAGCTGAGGCATCCCGATACCTGCAATTATTCTCGTAGTACATATGGACCCGGGGCCGATTCCGACCTTGACGGCACTAACTCCGGCATCGGCAAGCGCCTTCGCTCCTTCGGCGGTAGCAATGTTTCCGGCAACGATCTGGATGTCCTTGAAAGTAGAGCATGCGCTACGAATCACTTTCAGCACCCCTTCAGAATGTCCATGTGCAGTATCAACCACAATTGCATCCGCTCCGGCAGAGTGGAGGGCGTCTATCCTTTCAAGCGTATCCGCTTTAACCCCTACTGCCGCGGCAACGAGGAGATTTTCCTTCTTCACCTTAGCGACTTCTGAGCACTGTCTGTCGAGAGACATGTTTTTGTGGATAACTCCAATACCTCCTTCACGCGCAACAGCAATTGCCATGGGAGCTTCCGTAACAGTATCCATTGCAGAAGATACCATAGGAACTTTGAGGGTGATATCCCGCGTGAATCGCGCAGTCAAATCGACATCCCGTGGTAGGACATCGGAATGGGCCGGGACGAGCAATACGTCGTCGAAAGTAAGGCCTTCAAGAATTTCCCTTGCCATCTTATCGAAAGAATAATATAGAATTTGCAAATATAATAATTTTCCTTCGATCTTTCGCTCCCTTTAGGGCTAAGCAGGCATATAAAGTCTTCCTTGATAAGTATTGCGACTCTCCATCCGCTGCTCGAGAAGGTCTATAATCTGGAAATTTCGGATCAATCCCCATTCCGGAGTGTCCACAAACCGGGGAGGGACCTCGCCAACCACCCGCTCTATATAGAGGTCGGGGCGAAGACGCTCAAGAATATCCGTCATGAGGTCAAGGTACTCATCCAGCGAATATCGTTTGAACTCCTCGGGATGAGACTCGAACTCTGCTTTCATTCGAGTACCTTTAACAAGCTGTAGCTGGTGGAATTTAATGCTTCGAAGCGGAAGAGAGTTGATAGTATCGCACTGATCCAGAAGCATTTCCCTAGTCTCTCCGGGAAGGCCGAGAATAAAATGGGCGCCAACATCAATCCCTCTTTCCGCCGTTTTTTCAACAGCCCGTCTTGCCGTGTCGAAATCATGCCCACGATTAATTCTTCTCAAGGTGGAATCGTAACAGGATTCGATACCGTATTCGAGGGTGACTATCATCTCATGGGGCCAACCCTCTTTCCTGAGCCCCTTGAGGGAAGAGATATAATCGAGCTTTTCATCATCTACGCAGTCCGGCCTGGTGCCGATAACGATGCCGACTACAGAAGGGTGGGACAGAGCATCTTCATAGACCTCCCGAAGGCGCTCTAGAGGGGCGTAAGTATTTGAGAATGACTGAAAATAAGCTAGATAATGGGTAGTATTGCGGTAACGCACCCGATGGAATTCTATCCCCTCGTCGATCTGCTCATGAAGGCTCTTCCCTGCCGTACTGTATCCAGGATGGAAGGAGGCATTGTCACAGTATGTGCACCCGCCTACTCCAACCTTTCCGTCTCTGTTGGGACATGTAAATCCGGCATCCAGGACCAGCTTCTGAAGCCTTTCCCCATAGCGCTCTTTGTAGTATCCGACAAACGAATTGAACCGTCTCTCCATTATCTCTTTTCGGTCTTTGGAAGCAAAGATACTTCTTTTCCTTCCGGAAAACAATTTTCGATTGATTGGAGATTAATTGCCGGGATTAAACGTGTATATATGAGCTATCTGAGATATTTTGCAATAGTCGGGATAATGGTTGCCTTTCTTGCAGCCATAGGATATGTAGGTCTCAGTATATATAAAATTCTGCCCTTCCCTATAGGATGGAAAATAGCAGCCATTATTATTTATTCATCAGCGATTGTCGCCCTGTTTTTATCTTTTACCGGAAGGCTGGACCCTCTACCTATGAATCTCGCAACAGTACTGTATATCCTGGGAAACACATGGCTCATTTTCTTTGTATATACTTTCATGGCTTTTGCCCTTTCTGATATACTGAGACTGTTCCATGTCCTCTCCCCTTCTTTTCTTTTCGAAAGCAAGACCGGCTCGGCAGTTATCTTCGGCCTTGTCGCCATAATTCTCCTCTACGGAAGAATCCATTATCAGCATAAATACAGGACATTATTGACAGGAGCGTCCGGCCTCTGGGGAGGTCGATTCAGGATAGGTACTCGAAGTGAATATGTCCTGCTGAAGCTCGTTCCGTAGTGTTTTTATAGCTGACTTTCCAAAAAAAATAGTAAAATTGACGCCAAGAATAACTTTTTAAATTGAAGAAAACATGAAAAGACTTGTAACTCTGGTAGTGCTCTTTTTCCTTGCCCTTGGAGCTTCGGCACAGCAGTCAAAAATACCCACAATCCTTGAAATCGCAGAGATAGAAGAAAACGACGAGACCGTTCTTTCGGTTTTCAATATGCCCAATGACGAGGGTAACCATTATTACCTTTCAGTTGGCACTCTCGGTATTGGTGATGAGATTTTCCAAATCCAGTTTGACCCGCTTTTCAATCTTTTCATACCGCTTGGGAGCACTCTCGACGAGGCTCTTGAGACTCTTCAGACTATAAAGGCCGTCCTCAAAGAGCCGAAAGGAACATCCATTCAGATGGAGGGATGCTTCGCTGCTGCCTTCCCCAACGATCATCTCGAAACGGTTACTATCACCCGTCCCAATGTAGTATTTGGGAAGAAATTGATGTTCAGCCTGGAAAGAGACGGTTACATCAGGGCCACCCATGTCTCAAACATGAATCTGTCTGGAATTATCTCAAGCGTCAAATTCTACCACAAGATCCATCCCAAAGAGTAATGCTCAATGCCTGTGGGTAGGGCCGGTCAGGAAGATGTCTTTGGCGGCAGGCTCACCGTCCTTTCGGTCTGAAGGCATGAAAAAGTCTACCGAAAGGTTCCCTCCGCGTGCATGAACGTCAAAATGCAGTTTTCCGCTAAGCCCTGCATTCAATGCAGCGGCAATCGAGGTTGCGACTATTCCCGTCCCGCATGAAAGAGTCTCAGCCTCTACTCCCCTCTCGAAAGTACGGATAAGGATTTGGCCGGAGCTCCGGGGCCCAAGTGAAGCGAAATTCACATTCGCCCCCTCAGGGAAAAGAGTACTATGACGCCAAGGAAGCGCTGCTGTCTCTATATCCAATTTTTCAACTTCATCCTCTGAATCCAAGAAGGTAACATAGTGCGGACAGCCTACATCCAAATACCACCCATTTCCATAAGTTTTCCCGTTTTCCTCTATCCTGCACGCTGCATAAACTTCCGCCATCTTGAGCCTTACGACCTTGTCCACGGGGCCGTCCTCGAGAATGCTTCCACAATAGAAGCAGCCTGCAGAAGTGAATCGGTACATCCCGTCAGAAGAAGAGGGGGCAAAACCCCTGTCGCGAGCAAATGCTATGGCACATCTACCACCATTGCCGCACATCATGCCGCCGGTACCGTCGTTATTGAAATAATGCATGGAAAAGTCGCATCCCGGGGCTTCTGCACCAGAAAGAAGGATAATACCGTCAGCCTTGCTACCACCCGGAAGAAGGCAGAGTCTTCGCGCCAACTCACCTTCAAACGCGGAAGGCGATATGCCGCTTCCCCTTCCGTCAATCATACGGAAAAGGTTCCCGGCCCCGTCATAAATTGCTTCTTCCATAAAAATATCTGTTCGTGGTTGCAAAGATAAAAAATTGTAGTATTTTTAGTGACACCCTACACAAGAACCCGAGATATATGTACGATTTTGATGAAATAATAGACCGCAGGGGCACCTGGACCGAAAAATATGCCGAATTGAACCTGATGTTCGGCACCGAAGACGTGCTGCCCCTATGGGTAGCAGATATGGATTTCAGGACTCCGGATTTTGTACGAGAGGCTATCCTCAAACGTCTGGAGCACCCAATCCTCAGCTACACCGTCATCCCGGACAACTACTTCCCGACTATTTCCGAATGGCTAGAGAGACTCCACGGCTGGAAAGTGGACCCGGATAATATCCGCTACATGCCGGGTCTGGTCAAGGCTCAGGCTATTATCATAAACTACTTTCTTAAGAAGGGCGACAAGATTATCATTCAGCCTCCGGTCTATCACCGCTTTGCCCAGATTCCAAGGACCAACGGATTCGAGACAGTCGCCAACCCGCTAATCCGGGTGGAGGATGAAGATGGCTTTTTGAAAAGGTACGAGATGGATTTCGACCATCTTGAAAGCATCATCGACGACAAGACGAAGATGTTGATTCTCTGTAACCCCCACAATCCTTCCGGGCGCGCTTGGGACAGAGAGACTCTCACTCGCCTAGCGGAGATTACTACAAGGCACGGCATACTGGTCCTTTCGGACGAAATCAACGCAGAGACTGTTTTCTATGGGGAAAAGCATATTCCCTTCGCTTCTATTTCCCCCGAAGCTGCGGCAAGCTGCATCACTATGATGGCCCCTTCGAAGACATTCAATATCGCGGGAGTTGTCTCCTCTTATATCATTATCTCCAATCCTTCTCTGAGAGACAAATTCTTCCAATGGTTGGACGAGAACTCATTCGACCTCCCCACTTTCTTCGCAATTGAGGCTACCCTAGCCTGCTATACAAAGGGATGGGAATGGCGTCAGGAGATGCTTCGTTATGTCGAAGGCAACATAGATTTCGCTGACAAGTGGATTCGAAAAAACCTCCCAAGAGTCCGCTGCGTAAGACCCCAGGCCTCGCCTACTATATGGCTGGATTGCACCCGTCTTGGCTACTCCCAGCCCGAACTGATGCACAACCTCCTCCACGAAGCGAAGGTCGCCTTCAACGACGGCACCCAGTTCGGCAAGGAAGGGACCGGTTACCTTCGCATCAACATTGCCGGCCCGAGAAAGGTCCTTCAAGAAGCATTCGAAAGGATCAGATATTCCGGAAAATTTTAGCTTCGTGACATCAAAAAAGGTCTTAAAGAATTGTAATCATTGATGTCACAGAATACTCGAAAGGTCACTTCATGGTGGCCTTTTTTGGACTTGACCAAAATGGCTTGATGGTTATGACAAAGAAACAGGAAATACAACTTTTTGAAGAGAAAAAGATCCGCACAGTATGGGACGATGTGGCTGAGAGATGGTATTTCTCTATAGTTGACGTAGTATCTGTATTGACAGAGAGTAAAGATCCTGCACTGTCTATTGAACAGGCTATTGCCGATTACCGACGGCTGGAAAGGCCGTCTTTTTTGCATTCTTTTTCCAGAAGTATTATCTTTGAGAAAATGGTTTGCTATGAGCGCAGAAGATAAAGGAGAGATCATCATTTACCAGTCCGAGGACGGTAATGTGCAGTTGGATGTCCGACTGGAGAATGAGACGGTTTGGCTGACTCAGGATCAGTTGTGTATGCTTTTCAATAAAGCGAAATCCACAATCAGTGAACATATATCCAATATTTTCAAAGAAGGGGAACTCGACGAATCGATGGTTGTTCGGAAATTCCGAATAACCACTCAACACGGTGCCATTGAAGGAAAAACGCAGAGTCGCGATGTATTATGTTACAATCTGGACGTGATCATTTCCGTGGGCTACCGCGTCCATTCCATCGTTGGTACACGCTTCCGCCAGTGGGCGACCGCTCGTCTGCATGAGTATATCGTCAAAGGATTCACCTTGGATGACCGGCGGCTCAAAGGGAATGGAGGCGGATTGTACTGGAAAGAACTCCTGGACAGGATCCGGGATATCCGTTCTTCCGAAAAAGTCCTGTACCGCCAAGTCCTTGATCTTTATGCCACCAGCGTTGATTATAATCCCAAGGCTGAAGAGTCCGTCCGATTCTTCAAAATCGTCCAGAACAAGTTGCATTATGCTGCTCATGGGCACACTGCGGCTGAGGTCATCTTCGAAAGAGCCGATGCGGACAAACCTTTCATGGGATTGACATCCTTTGACGGTGAGATGCCCACTTTGAAAGACACGCGCATCGCAAAGAATTACTTGAATGCCGATGAATTGAAGGTACTCAACAATATCGTATCCGGATATTTCGACTTTGCGGAAATCCAGGCCATCAGGCATCGGCCGATGTATATGGATGATTATATCAAACAACTGGACGGAATCCTATCGGGAACAGGTGAAAAGCTTCTAACAGACGCCGGATCCGTCAGTCACCGGCAAGCTATCGAAAAAGCGGAGAAAGAGTATCGTAAGTATCAGGTCAAAACGTTGTCTCCGGTGGAAGAAGCTTATCTTGACACGTTGAAACAATTGGAAAAGACGGCAAAGGAGAAGAGAGAGAATGAATAAAAGGATAATTGCCAGTTTTTGAAATTATCCGTATCTTTGCAACGTATTTCAAAACAGAAAGAAAGTTATGAATCTTCGTGACATCAAGAAAGGTCTTTAAGAATTGTAATCATTCAAGTCTCACAAGGATAACAATAGGCCACCTTCGGGTGGTTTATTTGTTTTTGATATCAAATATACTATATTTGCTGAAAATGAGGGAAGTGTCATAAATGTCATTTATCGGATTATGAATCAACGGGTTATTGAAGTAGTATTTGTATCTATGCTACTGTTCATTTCTTGTTCCAAGCCAGAAGAGGTTGTCATCAAACTGTATCCGACTCAAGTAAGCCTGGTCGAGGAGTCCTCAACCCAGTTGCAGGTCACCGTTTCACCGGGGGCCGTGAGTGATTATACGTTGCACTGGGAGTCATCCAGTCCCGTCATCGCTTCGGTCGCCGACGGTGTGGTCACCGCCCACGCCGCAGGCTCGGCCATCATTACCGTATCCACCCTGGACAAACAGGCTCAGTGCATGGTGACGGTTACCGAAAAACCGAAACTCGTTACCCGTACAGTTGCTTCCTCCGGAAAGGTTACCAACGGCATCAAACTCACATACTCCGGCACTCAGTTTACCCGGATTTACGCCGTGTTGCCACGCCCTCAGACCAACGACTATCAAACCATCACAAATTGGGAGGCACCCGGCTGCACCGAAGAGCAATGCCCCGACGGTGTCAATTCATATATCTGGAAAGATGTGGATACCCCCTCCATACCCGTTTCCGGGAATTATGTCATTTCCGAAACCTTTGATGCCGAGGTATATCGTGTTGTAGTGGACGTAACCCAGCTGACGGATATCCCGGCCTATGACCCGCAGTCCGAGGAATGCCGGAAGTACCTTCAAAAAGAGGCCAACGGTCTCATCGACCCCACCCACAGTAAAATTGTCTCTACCGCCAATACGCTTTGGGACAAGGCTGGCGGGGATATCATTGATTATGCCCGCAGATGCTTCCAGTGGACCGCTACAAATATGACGTACGGGAATATGAATACGGGCCTGCATACCATTGCCAGCCTTATGAACAGCATGACAGGAGACTGCGGCAACTATTCATCCGTATTTATTTCCCTGCTTCGTGCCAAGGGCATCCCTGCCCGCCATATTGTAATGGTGCATGGCAAACTGGACGAATACCACGTGCGGGCCGAGTTTTTTGTCCCAGGCTTTGGCTGGGTCCCCGCCGATCCCACTTGGGGCGGGAACAATTTCGGTGTCTTTGACGGAGATTATATCGTGATGACCCGCGGCATCAACAATATCATTCGGGGTCCCGACGGGAACGATTTCCTTGCCACCCTTCTCCAGACATCATACTATTGGTACTGGTACCAGACCGAAGGTACTTATTCTTTCCGGCATACCTGTACAGGATTGAAGTAATCTGCGCTTTATCAAAAATTATTCGTATCTTTGCACCGAATTAATTCAGAAAGTTATGAATCTTCGTGACATCAAAAAAGACATCGAGTATGTAGTTGGCGCTTTCGTAGATGACTGCGCGCTTTTCCTTACAGTCAATCCCGGCAAAAACGCTGATGAGATTGCAGATCTCGTAGACAAGGCCGTAGATCTTTACAACGACCTTCGCGACAAGGTAAACGCCCCGGCAGAAGGGAACAAGAAAGCTCACTACAATGCTATCCGCAAAGAGATGCTGGAAAAGACAGACGCTCTCTATGATGAATTGAGTCAGGCCGTAAAGAAAGGTCTCGACAAGTAATCAAGGTTTGAAGCATAATTCCCGGCATCCCTCTCTGTAAAGGATGCCGGTTTGTTTTGATTGTAGTAAGATGAAAAAATTTGCCGCTATTTTCTTCGCTCTGTCTACCCTTTTAGCAGTCTCATGCAAAAGTGCAACGGAAGATCTCCCTAAGATCAGGGTCATGTCCTTTAATATCCTCCAATCGAAAGGTGAGCCCGAAGGGCACCAGTGGAAAGACAGAAAGGACGGCGCTCTTGCGATGTTCAAGGATATCGCACCGGATGTCGCCTGCTTCCAGGAGGCTAGAAGGACTCAATGCGACGACCTCGCCGAGGCTTTCCCCGAGTACACCCAGCTTCGCTGCGCAAAGGACGGTGTCCTCAAAGAGGGAATGGAAGAATCACTGACGGAAGACCACTACAAGAACGGAGGACAGAGGAACCTCATTATGTTCAAGACAGAGAGGTTTGACCTCCTGGATTGCGGTCGCTACTGGTTCTCCGAGACCCCCGACAGTTCTTCTCTTGGCTGGGACGGGCCGACCCCGAAGGTGACTCTTTGGGCGAAACTCATGGACAAGGTTGCGAATAAAGAGATCTTCGTATTCTGCACCCATTTCTTCCCCCATGGGGTCGAGTGCCGCGAACAGTGCGTCAGGATGACTGTCGATAAGATCGGCGAAATTGCCGGTTACGAAGGGATTGTTTTCTTCTGCGGCGATCTCAATATGGACGCAGAGGATCCCCGACTTCTGCCGCTTGACAAATATATCACCCGCACTTCTTTCTCTTCTCCGAAGATAGACCGCTCCCCTACCTTCAACGGATTCAATGAGGATCCATCCACATGGACCCGCATTGACCATATCTACTATTGCCACATGGCGGCCCTCGAGTTCAAGGTAGTCAACGATATGGAAAAGTATGGGGTAAAGTTCATCTCCGACCATTTCCCCGTCTATGCCGACTTCGAGTATTTCCGGCCGAGAAAAGAGCAAAATTACTACAACCCTTCTTTCGAATCGGAGTGCGTGGCAAAGCTCGATGAATGGACCCCGAAAGACACTGTCATCAAAGGCTCCACCCAGGGGTTTGCAATTCATGGAAACGACTGCGTCGTCATTCGCGACAAGGGAGAATGCGACATCTTCGACATGGAGAAAAAGGCGATGATAGGGCATTTCAAACAGCCTGGAGACACCTCTCACAACAATAACGCCAACTTTGGAACAGAGAGATTCTCAGATACTTCCCGCTATCCTCTCTTCTATACCTCAGAGTGCCGCGGCCTAAAGAGATGCTTTGTAAAGGATCTCTCCCTTGACGATGCCCCGATAGTGCAGATGTTCGACTATTACGAGGATGTCTACAACGGACCGATGGACTGGGATCTGGACAGAGACAACGGTTTCATCTACACCTACGGCGGAGAGAGATTCGGGCGCCGCTGGGTAAGAAAATTCCGTCTCCCGAAATTCTCGGACAGCGATTCGGAAGGATATGTCCACCTTACGAAAGCGGACGTTCTCGACTCGCTTACAATAGATGACATAGGTATCGCCCAGGGAGGAATTGCCCGAGGCAAATACTTCTATATTACATCCGGTGCTCCCCCGAGAAAATGCTACATCATGGTCGTCGACCTTGAGACACATGAGACCATTATAAAGCATGACATCTCATATATCGGCCTTGAACCGGAAGGAGTAGATCTCGTAGGAGACTATCTATACGTAGTTTTCCACAAGTCCAGAAGACCGAGGAAATCAGAAATATGGAGATTCAATATCAAAGGATAAAATAATTCAATAACAATGAAAAAGGCAATCCAATTTGGAGCGGGAAACATCGGACGCGGATTCATTGGCGCTGTCCTTTCCCAAGCAGGATACCGGGTGGTATTCGCAGACGTAGTAGAAGATCTTCTAAATAATATCAATACCAGGAAGGAGTATGTAGTCCATGTAACCGATACCGACTCCCGCGATATCCTTATTAAAGACGTTTCCGCAGTCAATTCCGGAAGTCTTGATGCAGTCAAAGAGATAATGGACGCAGACATCATCACTACCGCCGTAGGCCTGAGGATCCTTCGTTTCGTAGCTCCGACAATAGCCAAAGGAATCGGTGCCAGGAAGGCTGCCGGAGTTGAAACTCCGCTCAATGTAATAGCCTGCGAAAACGGCCTCCAAGCGACAACGCAGCTTCGCGAGCTGGTCTTTGCCCAGCTGGATGAAGACACAAGGGCATGGGCTAGAAAACATATAGGCTGGCCCGACGCGGCTGTCGACCGCATCGTCCCTCCTGTCCGCTGCGAGGTCCCTCTCGATGTCGCCGTAGAAGAATATTTCGAATGGGATACCGAGAAAGCGTCCTTCGTAGGCGAGATCCCGGAGATCAACGGAATGACACCTGTAGACAACCTCGAAGCATATCTTGAAAGGAAGCTCTTTACCCTCAACACCGGTCATGCTACTGCCGCATATATCGGAGCGATGAAAGGTATCGGCACCATTGGCGAGAGCATCGCACGCCCTGAAATCTACAAGATAGTCCGTGCCGTAATGCAGCAGAGCGGAGAAGGTCTCGTAAAGAAATTCGGTTTCGACCATGACGCCCACTTTGCATATATCGAAAAGATTCTCAAGCGTTTCCAGAATCCATACCTCCGTGATGACGTCAACCGCGTCGGCCGCGAGCCTCTTAGGAAACTCGCCCCGAATGACCGCCTCATTCTACCTATGATGACAGCGAAGGGATTCGGACTCCCCTATGACAAGATTCTCCTTGCCATTGGCGCAGCCCTACATTTCGGCAACCCCGAGGACCCGCAGAGCGTCGAAATGCTCGCTTCCATCAAATCTGACGGAATAAAGGCAACCCTTGTCAAATATAGCGGCATAGAAAACGGCGACCCCGTTCTTGACGAGATCGCCGAAGCTTATAAAGAGGTCGAGAAGATCTAGTCCTGTCCCTTCGGGGATAGGGCTATCTGAAGCTCGTCCAGCTGAATTTGATCGATTTCCGAAGGGGAATCGATCATTACATCGCGTCCCTGGTTGTTCTTCGGGAAGGCAATGTAATCCCTGATAGAGTCGCTTCCGCCGAAGAGGGCGCAAACGCGGTCAAAACCGAAGGCGAGACCACCATGGGGCGGAGCTCCGAACTTGAAGGCGTTGATAATGAATCCGAACTTATATTCGGCTTCTTCAGCACCGATTCCGAGCACCTCGAACATCCTCTTCTGGACATCGGCATTGTGGATACGAATCGACCCGCCGCCGAGCTCGTTGCCGTTGAGGACAAAGTCATAAGCATTTGCGCAGACTCTCTCGAGATCCTCTTTTTTATCACTATAGAACCACTTTTCATGCTCCGGCTTCGGGGCGGTGAAAGGATGGTGCATTGCATAGAAACGCTGAGTCTCATCATCCCACTCAAGAAGAGGGAAATCGACAATCCAGAGCGGAGCAAAGACCTTCGGGTCACGATAGCCGAGACGTCCGCCGAGTTCGAGGCGGAGAACTCCGAGCATAGTCTGTACCTTCCTCTTAGCCTCGCCGCTCATTACAAAGATTATCTCACCGGGTTTTGCCTCGACAGCTTCTGCAATCTTGGAAAGATCATCCTGAGAGTAGAACTTGTCAATTGAGGACTTGAAGGTCCCGTCCGCATTGACCTTGATGTAAATCAAGCCTTTGGCACCTACTTGAGGACGCTTTACCCATTCTGTGATTGCATCTATCTCCTTGCGGGTATAATCGGCTCCGCCGGGAACAGAAATCGCGCCGATATAGGCTGCTCCATCAAGAACGCCGAAGCCCTTACCCTTTGCCACAGAAGTGATTTCATGAATGGTCATTCCGAAGCGCACATCCGGTTTGTCGGAGCCGTAATTGTCCATCGCATCGTACCAGCTCATTCTAGGAAGAGGGGAAGGGATCTCGACATTGAGGACCTTCTTGAAAAGGGTCCGCATCATCCCCTCGAATGTGTTGAGGACATCCTCCTGCTCGACAAAGCTCATCTCGCAATCGATCTGAGTGAACTCAGGCTGGCGGTCAGCCCTGAGGTCCTCATCACGGAAACACCTGACAATCTGGAAGTAGCGATCATATCCAGCGACCATGAGAAGCTGCTTGAAGGTCTGAGGTGACTGCGGAAGCGCATAGAACTGGCCGGGATTCATCCTTGACGGAACGACGAAATCGCGCGCCCCTTCCGGGGTAGACTTGATAAGATATGGAGTCTCAATCTCCATAAAGCCCTTGCTGTCCAGATAGTTCCTGACTTCATGGGCCACTCTGTGCCTCAACTCCAAGGCCCTCTTGAGAGGAGGACGGCGAAGGTCGAGATAGCGATATTTCGCTCTGATATCCTCACCTCCGTCAGTATCTTCCTCTATCGTGAAAGGAGGGGTAACGGACTTATTCAGGATATTGATCTCAGCGACTTTTATCTCTATGTCGCCGGTTGGCATTTTCGGGTTCTTGCTCTGACGTTCAAGGACTTCCCCTTTGACCTGAATCACGAATTCGCGGCCAAGGGAGGTGGCAGTCTCGACAAGAGCGGCCGGAGCATCGGCCTCGACTACAAGCTGGGTGATTCCGTAACGGTCCCTAAGGTCGATGAAGGTCATGCCTCCAAGCTTACGGGCTTTCTGGACCCATCCCGCGAGAGTCACCTGCTGTCCTTTGTTTTCTATGCGGAGTTCTCCGCAAGTGTGAGTTCTGTACATAATATTATCGTTGCAATTTTAAGCGTGCAAAATTAGCAAATTCATTCGGAAATCGGCTCTTAATTTTCTTCTTTATCCTCTTCGCTGACCAAAATGACCATTTTATCCCCTTCCTTCAGTGTCAATTTTCCAGTGGGAACGATATAATCCTCCTCTCTCTTGATCATGATTACCCGAGTTCCCTGCGGCATATTCATATCCTTGAGTGTCGCTCCATGTTCAAGGTCGTTTTTGGTAAGGGTATATCCTGTCAAATGACCCATTTCGTCAGGGACTTCGAGTCCAAGGGTATCAGGCTCTTTCTCGTCTGGCTTATATACTCTCAATATCTTCGATGCTGCAGGAATGGTCATTCCCTGAAGCAGAAGGGACATGAGGGTGATGACAAAGACGCAGTTGAATATTTGGCCGGATTTGCTGACTCCGGCAACGACAGGAGCCATTGCAAAGAGAATTGGGCCGGCTCCCTTAAGGCCTACCCAGGAAATCATAGCCTTCTCCCGGAAACTGACATTCCGGAACGGGGCAAGACAGAGAAAAACACTTGCAGGCCTGGCGACAAGCATCATGAACGCACCGACCAGCATCGCCGGAAGAAGAACCGGAGGAAGTTCACTCGGATTAACAAGCAGGCCCAGCATGAGGAACATCAGAAGCTGTACGAGCCATGTAATCCCGTCAAGGAATTTGAGAACATCCTTTCTATAAGGGAGCTTTTTGTCATTGCCCATGATAACCGCCGCAATATAGAGGGCAAGTAGGCCGTTGCCTCCGATCATCGATGAAAAAGCATTTGTAAAAAGTCCTATGGAAAGAATCATGATAGCATATAAGGGACTTCCGTTGAGCTGGACCTTCCTGAGAAGGTACTTGGATAGATATCCCATGCCGAAACCGACCAGAATGCCGAATCCGAGCTGGAGCAAAAGAGAAAAAGCCCCCTGTCCTATCAATACCGACGCCCTGGTCTCACCGCCTCCGCCAACACTGCTGACAAGTATCTGGACAAAAAGGATAGTCAAAATATACGCCATCGGGTCGTTACCTCCGGACTCGAGCTCCAGAAGAGGACTGAGCCTTCCTTTCAACCCCGTCCCCTTGCCTCTCAAAATCGAGAAGACCGCCGCTGAATCGGTCGAAGCCATAACCGCTCCGAACAGAAGACATGAAATGACCGGCCTAAATGTAAAATTCCAGCCGAAGACATAGTAGATGAACATTCCTGTGAACAGTGCCGTCAGAAGGACCTCGAGCGTAGCAAGAAGTGATCCCTGCACCAGAATAGGCTTTATAACTTTAAAGTTGGTCTCCAGCCCGCCTGTCAGAAGGATTATACTCATCGCAATCTGTCCGATAGAATAAGCAACATTATAATTGTCGAAAGTCAGTCCGAGGCCATCCTCTCCTGCAAACATGCCAAGCGCCAAGAAAAGCACCATAAGGGGCATTCCAAAACGGAATCCAATCTTCGAGAGCAAAAGCGCAATGAAGACGAGAAGAGACAGGAGCAGCAGGATGTTGTCCGAAAGTGATGATAGAGAGAGGGCTATTAGACAATTCATGTTATCTCATTATAATCATACAAATATAAACATTTTTTCACGGCCCCTGACAAGGTTTCGCAGAAGATTTGCTTATCTTTGCGTTTCAAGAACAATTCTCCATGGAAGTCAGAGCCAAAAAGTCCCTGGGACAGCATTTCCTTACTGATCAGAATATCGCGAAGGCGATAGTTGACTCGTTACATAGCGAAGGAGTCTCTTCCAATGATTCATCACCTCTCCCCGTCCTCGAGATAGGACCGGGGATGGGAGTCTTGACCCAATATCTCTTAGAAAGAGAGGATATTGACCTCCATCTTGTCGAGATAGACGGAGAATCCGTTGACTATCTCCTCACCCATTTCAGAGGCATGCAGGGACGACTGATGCAGGCCGATTTCCTTAAACTTCGGCTCGAAAAGATATTTCCGGAGACGTTCGCCGTAATCGGCAACTTCCCTTACAATATCTCCTCCCAGATTTTCTTCAAGATTCTGGACCATAAAGAGAGGATACCGGAAGTAGTCTGCATGATCCAGAAAGAGGTCGCCGAGCGTATAGCCGAAAAACCGGGCACCAAGACTTACGGCATCCTTTCGGTGCTGCTGCAGGCCTGGTATGACATCGAATACCTGTTTACCGTCGGCTCCGGCGCCTTCGCTCCTCCTCCGAAAGTGCAGTCTGCGGTAATCCGCCTCCGCCGCAATTCCCGTACCGACCTCGGTTGCGACGAGACTCTCTTCAAGACCGTTGTAAAAACGGCTTTCAATCAGCGCCGAAAGACTCTCCGGAACTCCCTGAAACCTCTTATCCGCGCCAAAGCGGAACGGGAAGGCTGGGACAGCGCCGTATCTTCCCATGCCTGCCATGAGACATTCGTCTCCGACCCCGTATTCGACCTCCGCCCCGAACGCCTCAGCGTCGAGAACTTCATCGCGCTGACAAATAAGCTATCGTAGCTTATCGCTTGTTATTCTTGGGAAGGGCCTTCCCTCTCGCTGGCAGGTAACAACCTGTTCATCAACTATTTCCAACTTTTCCCCTATCGCGCTTTCCTTAGGGAAAAAGGCACATGTTGCTGATTGGTAGCGAGATACATGGCAGGCATAACAGGCGCCGTAGGCTTCTTTTCATGATTCTGTGCCGCCGGTAGAGTGTTTTGTGGTACGGGAGGGTAAACTATCATGCCATTTCGCCACGGACCTTCTGCTCTCTGCCGCCACGGACCTTCTGCCCTGCCACCACAGGCCTTCGGGCTGACGTCGGGAAAGGGCGGGCTTGTCCGCCTCGTTGGCTGGACGGCGAACTCCTCCTTTTGGTCAGGGCATTCTGCCCTGTCCAACGTCGTCGGACAGACGCCGTCCTTCTGCTTCGCAGCACCGCCGCCCTCGTCGGGCCCGCTGGTCCTTTCCCTCCTATTCGCCCGAAAGCCTGTCGCCTCATAGCATTATCGGTTCGCGCAACCGTCGCCAAATATCCTTCCCCGTACCACTGGAAGGGTCTTTCGTAGCACGGCAGTGCTGTTTTGTCGCTCCCGTGCCACCGTAAGGGTGTTTCGTGGTACGGCAGGGTGTTTCGCTGACCATTCTCTCTGTGGATCGATACATTAGGGTGACGGAGTGATGCCCTTCAGCCCAAAGTTGCCTCGTCAAAGCTCGTTTAGTATTGGAACCATAGCTTCATGCCTCGCTATCACCAGAGGATAGGTGCTCCTGCCTATATCGTACAAAGTTACTTGTTACTAAAAACTCTTTAGTTTTATTTACTAAGTTCAATTGATATCTTTTCGGATTCTTTGATTATATTTGTCTTTTAGGAGTAGAGTATCTCCATTTCTGGCACTAACTAAGATAAACCATTAATAATATGAACAAGATAGTCAAATTCTTAGCGATCGCTGCTGTAATGATCGTTGCGATAGCTCCCGCCCATGCCAGGAAAGTGAAAAAAGTTGCCCCTAAAGAGCACACTACCGTTCAAATTCCTAAGGTGGAAAAGCAGGTAATATCAATAGAAACGTCTAATACTCAGCTTATTCTGCTTGTCAATACAACCGGAACAGTGCAGACATGTCATTATGGACGAAAGATAGCCAATCCTGATGAATTCCTCAATTACAATTCCGGTTATGGTTCTTTATACGGAGATGGGCCTATAACATATCCGGCACAGGGTGGGAAATTCCTTTCCGAGCCGGCCCTCAGCGTCAAATATGCAGACGGATATAGGAATACCGAACTGTATTTTGCCGGTTTGAATAAGACCGCAAAGGATCTTGTCGAGACGACGGAAATACTTCTGAAAGACTATGTTACAGGTCTTCAGGTGAAACTTGTCTACGATGCCTATATTAAGGAAGATGTCATTCTGAGCCATTCAGAGATTACCAATGGGGGAAGTGCTCCTGTAACTCTTATGAACTATGCTTCTTCTTCAATGTATGTACAGGGAGATAAATTCCTCCTAACCCATACTAACGGAGACTGGGCAGCTGAAATGCAGGTTGAAAGGGAGGTATTGACCCATAATATGAAGGTCATTGAGACTAAACGCGGCACCCAGGCTACCCAGTGGAACAATCCTTCTTTCATGCTGAGCCTGAATACCGATTCTTTCAGCGAGACCGACGGCGATGTTATCGCAGGATCGCTTGCTTGGAGCGGTAATTTCCGTATCAGTTTCGAAAAAGATGTCACCCATAACCTAAATATCGTCGCTGGCATCAACCCCTTCTCTTCCGAGTATGATCTGGCCATGAATCAGACCTTTGTCACACCGGATATGATATGGACATTCTCGTCCAAAGGGGCAGGACAGGCTTCAAGGAACATTCACGCATGGGCCAGAAACTATGGAGTGTACGGCGGCTCGGCTATCAAACCGACCCTTCTCAATAGCTGGGAAGGAGCGTACTTTACCTTCACTACCGAGACCCTTCTTCGCATGATTGACGATGCCGCCGCCATGGGCCTTGAGATGTTCGTCCTCGATGACGGATGGTTCGCCTTGGATTACCCTCGTGACAGCGACCGCCAGGGACTCGGAGACTGGGAAGTCAATACCAACAAAATCCCCGAAGGGATCGATTATGTGGCCTCATATGCCCATTCCAAGGGCCTTAAATTCGGAATCTGGATCGAACCGGAAATGGCCAATCCGAAGAGTAACCTCGCAAAGGCACATCCCGACTGGATCGTCCGCTCTCCCGGAAGGGAAATATATGAAGCCCGCCATCAGTGGCTTTTGGATCTTTCCAATCCAGAGGTCCAGGACTTCGTCTTCGGCGTTTTCGACAATACGATGCAGCTTTCCAAGAATATCGATTATATCAAGTTCGATTCCAACCGCCCCGTCTATAGCTACGGCTCAGACTATCTTGGAAAAGACCAGAGCAAGTTCTACGTGGATTATGTCCAGGGCCTTTACAATGTCATGCGCCGGGTAAGGGAGAAATATCCCGATACAATCGTTCAGTGCTGCTCCTCCGGTGGTGCGAGAGTCGATTACGGTTCACTCAAGTACTTCAATGAATATTGGGCGAGCGACGATACCGACGCTATGGAAAGAATTAAGATTCAATACGGTACGAGCCTCTTCTATCCGGCTTGCACCATCGCGTCGCATGTCTCGGCAGTCCCTAATCATCAGACCAACAATGTCTCTCCTCTGAAATTCCGCTTCGATGTGGCCTGCTCGGGTCGTCTTGGGATGGAACTTCAACCCAAGAATTTCACGGACGAGGAGCGTGCTTTTGCCGACAGATGCATCAACTCTTACAAAAACTGGAGGGATATTATCTTCAAGGGAGACCTCTACAGGCTTTCATCTCCTTACGAGAGCGACTATTATGTGCTCATGTATGTCACCGAGGATAAGTCGAGGGCAGTCGTGTTTGCATATTGCACCAACTACCTCAATCGTGCAATTGGTACCAAGACCTTTACCCTTCAGGGTTTGGATCCATCGAAGAAGTATAAGGTTACCGAGCAGAATGTAGATAAATCAATATTCTCCGGTAACGGAAGGACGTTAGCCGGAGATTATCTGATGAATGGCGGATTCAATCTGAAGCTTTTCAAGACGATGGAAAGCGCCATTTTCTATTTGGAAGCGGAGTAAGGCTTATTCTGCATCCACATGGAGGACATACCCGAGCCGGGTATCGGCATCCGTGAAGAAATTGTCCACAGTATAGTGGAGATCGAATACTTTCGTGCCAAGAGGATCATTCTTGTCGAGCCTGTAGATCTGGATCGTGTAGTGCTCGAAAGGATTGATAGTAAGGTGCCTTGTCATCTGCCACTCCTCGCTGCCCGGAGCCTTGTCCAGGGTCACGGGAATAGAAGAACGGTTGTAAATACAGACTTTCAGAGACTTCTCTGACCATACGATCCTCTCGATCCTGAGGCAAGCCTTCAGAAGCGGGAGGATCAGTTCTTCCGGACCATAGACTTTCCCGTCGGCGAAAATAGCTGTCCTGTGGGCATCAAGTCCTTCGCGAAGGCCACTCCGTGACCTTTCCTTGGCAAAAACAAGGGTGACCGGCCGAAGCTCTCCGGCCTTGAAATCTATATCCATGAACATGGGGTGGTGACTGTCGGTGCCGCTTACAATTGCAAGTCCGCGCTCCACTGCCCAGTGGTGAGCCTCGGGACTATAACCTTCCCACCAATTGTAGACTTCCACTGCGTCCATGAGGCCCTCCTTGAACATTTTCTCATGTTCCTCATAAATGACTGTTTCATTTGGGGCCTGACGGCACCAGTGGGGATGATTCCATGTGAGGAAGGCTCCCTGCTCCTTCGCGACCTTGGTGGCGGCGAGAAGCCCCTCGGGCTGATGGTCTTTGCCGGGAGCGTCCATAGCTGCTCCGATAGGGTTGGCATCTTTGACAAAAGTGGCATTGAAATGGCCCGGGGGCATTATCTGGCTGGTCAGTTCGCCTCCGGGAATCACTATTAGACCGGTTCCTTTCGCCTGCTTCTCGGCAAGTTTGAAGGCTGTATTGTTGTCCACCTTTTCAGGATTGAAGTGCCCGGAATTCAGATATTTGTGGAGCCTTGAGTCGACATGGTCGGTAATGCACAGGAAATCAAGACCTTCCCACACAGCTTCATCGACTCGCGTTGTAGGCCAGACGCTACCGTCGGAGAATGTTGTATGTATGTGCATATCCCCCTTCAGGGTCTGATACCCGTCGATATTAGGGATTACCATCTCGTTTCGGACCTGGGCCGAAAGGGTCATTGCGGCAAAAAGAGCTGCGGCAATAAGATAAAGCGACTTTTTCATATCTGATGTTATTAGTTTCAATCTTCACAAATATACTTAAAAAATCGTATCTTTGTCAGTATGGAAGGTAAGATTTGGGATCCGCTAAGGAAGAAGCACGTTGCCAGGACTCCGGAAGAAGAAGTCAGGCAGTGGTTTATTTCCGTTATGCGGGACGGGATGAAAATCCCTTCGCATATGATGATGAGCGAGGTCCCCATGCGGCTCGGCGAAAAGGATTATCGTGCTGATATTGTGGTCTATGGACGCGATACCAGGCCTCTTATGGTAGTCGAGTGCAAGCAGCCTTCAGTAGCCATAGATCAGGATGTCCTCGATCAGGCGATAAGATACAATAATGTCTTGGAAGTCAAGTATATAGCGGTCACCAACGGGGTAAAGACCTTTATATTTGTCAAGACAGAGGAAGGATTTGAATTCATGGAAAAGGCTCCTGTCTGGGAGGAAATGATATGCCAACAATAACTACCGGATTTCTCGAAGGAAATATTTTCAAAATTGTCTCTGAAGAGGCTCAAAGACAAGGCGTAAGAGCTTTTGTCATAGGTGGTTATGTTCGCGATTGCTTTCTCGGGCGGGCTAATAAGGATATCGATATAGTAGTCGAAGGGAGCGGGATATCCCTCGCCGAGGCTATAGGGAACCGGGTGCATAGCAAGGTCTCTGTCTTCAAAAATTTTGGTACCGCCATGCTCCATATCGACGGGGTAGAGGTCGAATTTGTGGGGGCGCGGAAGGAGTCGTACAGCCACGATTCGAGAAAGCCGATTGTCGAAGACGGCACTCTCGAGGAGGATCAGAAGCGAAGAGATTTTACTATAAACGCGATGGCTTTCAGTCTCCAGAAAGAAGATTTCGGTGCTCTCATCGATCCTTTCGGGGGAATAAGAGACTTGAATGACGGCATTATTCGGACCCCTCTCGATCCTGATACTACCTATAGTGACGACCCCCTCAGGATGCTGCGCGCTATCAGATTCTCATGTAAATTGAGTACTCCGGAACATAGGTTTAGAATAGTTGACGAGTCTCTCGAGTCTATGAGAAGAAACGCCTATCGGCTGGATATTCTTTCCAAGGAGAGGATAGTAGAGGAGCTGAATAAGATGCTTCTCACCCCTCGTCCCTCTATAGCCTTCCGGCTATTGGATGAGACTGATCTTCTCGGCCGCATCCTCCCTCAGCTAGAGATGCTAAAAGGAGTGGAAACAGTTGAGGGGAAGGGACATAAAGAGAATTTCTCTCATACTCTTCAGGTTGTTGACAATCTCGCGGCAGAGGAAGATGCCGCCATTGCGAAGGGCCTTCTTAAGGATTATGAGCCAGACGGGGACGGGTGGAAGGAGACCGTAAGGACTGAGCCGAATGTTTGGCTTCGTTGGGCTGCACTTTTGCACGATATTGGAAAGCCTGCGACCAAAAAGTTCATCCCGGGAACGGGATGGACCTTCCATGGCCATGAGGTTATCGGTGCCAAAATGGTCCCGAAGATATTCTCATCGCTGAAAATGCCCCTAAATGAGAAGATGAAATATGTCCAGAAGTTAGTGGGACTCCATCTGAGGCCCATAGCTCTTGTGGACGAGGAAGTTACTGACTCAGCAATAAGGCGGCTTCTCTTTGATGCCGGCAATGATATTGACGATCTGATGCTTCTTTGCAACGCAGATATCACTTCCAAGAACCCGTCCAAGGTGGCGAGAATCAAATCCAATTTCGAGCTGGTGAAGAAAAAACTTGTTGCAGTAGAGGAGAAGGATGCCATTAGAAATTTCAAGAATCCGATCACCGGAGATTATATAATGGAAGTTTATGGCATCGACCCCTGCAATACAATCGGATTGATTAAAGAGTACGTCAAGAATGCGATTCTTGACGGCGTTATTGGCAATAATTTCGAGGAGGCTGACACTCTCATGAGGCAGAAAGCGTCCGAGCTCGGACTTTCGGCAAGGTGATGGATCCGATAGAAGAATATCTCGAATACATAAGGACGGTCCGGCGCTATTCCGACCGTACCGTCGATATATACCAAGGGGTGCTCGTGGAGTTCTCTTCGTTTGTGGAAGGAAATGTTACAGAGTCACTTACGCCTCAAATAGTGAGAAGTTACGAAGTCCACCTGCTTGAAGACAAGGAACTGTCTCCGAAGACTGTCAATCAGCACCTTTCGGTTCTCAGCAGCTTCAGCCGTTTCCTCGTCAAGCGCGACAGGATTCCTTCCAATCCGGTTTCAACGGTCACCAGGCCTAAGGTCCCGAAGCGTCTGCCGGAGTATTTCCGCAGGGAAAGTCTCGATAGCTATCTTTCTGCAACGGATTATCTTGTCAGCGAGTACGAAGCTTTTTCCGCTCCGAAGTATTATGAGCCCAGACTCCAGAGGCTCATTATCAATATACTATATTGCACAGGTATACGAAGGGCGGAGCTTATTTCGCTCAATATTTCTTCTTTCGATTCCTCTCGAAGGATAATGTCTGTCCTTGGAAAAGGCAACAAAATGAGAGAAATTCCGCTTCTTCCTTCTCTTTGTCATGAAATTTGTATATATTTACATTCAGTTGAATCTACGGTCATTGAAGTAAGGTCTGCGAGCGATCCTCTTCTCGTTACAAAAAATGGAAAGAGGCTCTATCCTGTCTATATCGACAGGGTGGTGAAGAGCACCCTCGGAGATTCGGGAGTGACTTCGAGAAAGTCCCCCCATGTCCTCAGGCATACTCTAGCGACGGAGCTTCTTGATGAAGGAGCGGACATCAACTCCATAAAGGAGATGCTTGGCCATTCCTCCCTGGCAGCGACGCAGGTCTATACCCATACGTCCGTCGACCGGCTGAAAAAAGTTTATTTTAACGCCCACCCCAGGGCAAAAAACGGAGGTAACAATGGAGATTAAAATTAAGTCTCTGAAATTCGACGCCGATGCGAAGCTTATCGCATATGTCGAAAAGAAGGTTTCAAAACTTGAGAAGTTTTTCGATGGTATCGAGACTGCAGACGTTACATTGTCTCTCCTAAGCGAGCCTGACAACAAAAACGTCAAGATCCAGGCCCACATTCCCGGTGACGATCTGGTCATTGAGAGAAGCGCCAAAACGTTTGAAGAGGCCGTTACTGAGGCCGCAGACCTGATGAAAGAAAAAATTGTCAGGGCTAAGGAGAAAAAATTCGACAAATAATTTTCAGCCTGCGGCGTCCCGGCAGTACGGGGCGCCGCCTTTTTTTGTATATTTGTCATTCAATGGCTTCGAAAGGTTACATAGAGACCGACAGACAATGTCGTAATATCGTTAATGACGTCAAAAACGGCATTTTCAAACCTGTCTACCTTCTTATGGGCGAAGAGCCCTATTACCCCGACATGGTCTGCAATGCCATTGTTGACAATTGTCTTCAGGAATGGGAGAAAGACTTCAATGAGACTATTTGCTACGGGACCGACGTTGATGTCGAGACCGTTATTTCCGAAGCCCGTCGGTTCCCTATGATGGCTGAGCGGCAGCTCGTTGTCCTGAAAGAGGCCCAGGCGATGAAAGGCCTCGAAGATCTCTCTATCTATTGCCAGAATCCGCTCGATTCGACTGTCCTTGTCATCTTCATGCGAGGGGCGTCAGCCGATAAGCGGAAATCCCTTTACAAGAGTGTTCTGAAGGTCGGGACGATAGTTGAGTCCTTTCCGCTTAGAGACTATGAGGTTTCGCGCTGGATAGGCGACTATTTCACGGAAAACGGCCTCTCGATAACTCCCGATGCCGCTGCGATTATGGGGGAATTCGCAGGAACAGATCTCTCCAAGATCGCGCTGGAGACGTCTAAGATGATGAAAAGTCTTCCGGAGGGGACCAAGAATGTGAAGGTGGAGGATGTTGAGAAGAACATCGGCGTATCGAGGCAGTTCAGTTTATTCGAGCTTACGAAAGAGCTTTCATATCGCAATGCAGCGAAGGCCCTTCGGGTCGCGGCATACATCGGAGAAGCCCCTAGATTTGCCATGCCGATGGCTGTCAGCATGCTTTTTACCCATTTTTCGAGGATTCTCCGTTACGAGGCCCTTCTTCAGAGCGATCCCAACCCCGCCAATGACAAGAAGGCACGTGTACTTGGAGTGAATCCGTATTTCTTCAGGGAATATGACGCTGCGGTAGCCAATTATCCTCTTAAAAAGTGCATGGCAATCATTTCTCTTCTTTGCGACTACGACTATAAGGGGAAAGGTGGCGAAGCAGGGGAGGCAACCCCCTCTCAACTGCTTCTGGAACTTGTTTCTAAAATTATAAATATTTGATAAATAATTATTGTAAATCAATAAATAATTCTATATTTGCAGAAAATATTAGAATATGGCGATAATAGAAGTAAAAAATGTTTCGAAGTCCTTTGGAGAGAAGGTTGCCCTGAGCGGAATCTCTTTGGATATCCCGGAAGGCGGCATTTTCGGACTCTTAGGGCCTAACGGCGCCGGCAAAACGACGCTTATACGTATAATCAACAGGATAACAGTCCCAAGCGGAGGTGTTGTCTATTTCAATGGCCGTCCCATTACTGATGAGGATGTATCCAAGATAGGATATCTCCCTGAAGAGAGGGGCCTTTACCGCAAGATGAAGGTAGGAGAGCAGGCAATGTATCTGGCCCAGTTGAAAGGAATGTCCGCAAGGGATGCCGCCCTGTCTCTCAAGGAGTGGTTTGTCAAATTCGGCATTGAGGACTGGTGGGGAAAGAAGATAGAGGAACTTTCAAAGGGTATGGCCCAGAAGATTCAGTTCATCACAACGGTCGTCCATAAACCCTCTCTGATGATC